>Ga0187870_1001297_pt1 | contig 23615 bp, 25 predicted proteins | sample June2016WEW_13_1_3_FD_132974 | JGI IMG/M metagenome (GOLD analysis project Ga0187870, IMG submission 132974) | Peatland microbial communities from SPRUCE experiment site at the Marcell Experimental Forest, Minnesota, USA - June2016WEW_13_150 | ecosystem: Environmental > Terrestrial > Soil >... | reverse complement strand
ATGTCGGCCTCGTCTTGGTCCTTCACCTTGAAAGGGTCGGTGTAAATCACTTTCGACCCCTGGATTTTGAACGTGTCATGGGCAATGCGCGTGAATTCGAGGTTCAGGAGTTTCATTGGCCCCTCCAAATCAATTACCAATCTGGCGCGATCGCCGGGCGGTGCGCGCTTGTCTAGGATAACACCAGAGCCTGGGGAAATACGAGACTGGCCACGATCCGGTCGTGGCTCTTCTCAGTCCAGAGGCCGCTTGGCTTCCGCGAAAGCACAATGTGTGAACGCGCAGACTCGCGAAGTCCTCCACGCGTTCGAAAATTGTGCAAGAATCGTGCGAGTTTTCGAGTCAGCCGGGCCGTGAGCTCAGCAGAGGTCGCCACGGCCTCTTTTGGCCCGCCGCGCGCGGGCGACCCTCTTAGTCCCTATCCGCCTTTTGCACTGGATGGCAGCCCCTTAGAAACATTGGGAAATCGCGGATTCCGTGCCAACCCATATCAAGCCTTCTAAGCAGGTACTTGCTACGATCTCCGCTACAGTAGAATGTGTACTGCCCTGGCAACCTTCCGCGCGCGGGGCCGCTGCTACCTTTCTTGCCTCGGGGCTCGCTCCGCAGCCTCCCTGCCCTACAATTCCCGTGCTCGCAGGTGGGAAGCTCGCCGACCAGTTGCGGGGGCACTCCCTTCTCGAGTGTGGGGGCAGAAGCGGCCAATTCCGGCAGGAGCATGTGTGGGATTAGCTAAGCCGAGGCGCTTGGCGGTTGAGGAGTCGTGCGGCTGCTGCTTAAGGCATAGAGAATCAACTCCACGCGGTTGGAAACTCCAAGCTTCTCGTAGATATGAAAGAGGTGGTTCTTGACTGTGTGCGGGCTCAGACGGAGTGCAGAAGAAATCTGAAGGTTCGGAAGCCCTTCCGCGACCATGCGCACAATCGCTTCCTCGCGTTTTGTGAGTAAGGGCCTCCCCTTCACATCGAGCACTGACAGCGGTCCCCTTTCGGCCAGAGCCTCGACGATGAATTGCACCTGACCGCTGCTTGCCCAAATTTGTCCTGCGTGTACGCAGCGAATGCCCTTGCAGACCACACTGAAACCGTCAGTCTTAAAGAGGACACCTTTCGCTCCGGCGGAAAAGGCGTGCAGCACCCCATCCTGTTCCGAGCGATCCAGCAGCATAATAACTGAGGTCGAATGGCGTGAAACACGCAGTTCTCGGAGGACTTTGAACCCCGCCTTTGGTCCGTCTTGAAGGGCAGCACTAATCAGCGCAACGTCGGGATGATGATCGGTGATCTGCTTAAGCGCTTCCGTCCCGTCGACCGCCCATCCTAGCACATGGAACTTACCACGGCAGCCGCTCAGGCCGCGGCAAAGCATTTCGCAGGCCAAGTTTGACGGATGAGCAAGTACTAAGGAAGTGGCCATTGTGCGGCGCCTCGGCACCGGGCAGTCTGCCAGTATAGGCCTTATGTAATTGACGCATAATAGCAGGGCTGCTGTCGATTTCAAGTCCGATCTGAGTTATTAACGCTCTGACTATCCCAGACTATTTGTCCCTTCTGAATGAGCTGGGTTTCCGCCCTTAGTAAGACGAAAGGCCTACGGGTCGCATGGGCCACGACTAATGGCACCTGCCCGGCCGGTCGGCCCTCGCTGCCATGGCGCTGCGGGCCCATGACGGGCTGGGCCTTTCCACTTCTTGCATGGTGCTGGCTCGCATCGTAGAGTCGCATAATCGTCTAATCGTCCAGAGTGCGGGATGTGAGGCCGGAGCTCCTTAAGAGCTGTGGAGCAAGCTGTCAGGAGGCGGCGCAACGTGCAGCCTAGAAAGCACAACCGTTACCGACTCGACGCCCCGGTGAGCTTCATTTGGAGGGACGAGCGAGAGATTCAGCATGAGGGAACTGGCCTGACTCGTGACATTGGTCTGGGAGGAGTATTCGTCTTCACTCCGGCTTGTCCGCCCTTAGAGGTTCCCGTACACGTCGAGCTTATGCTTCCGAGGCTCCACAGCTAGGCCAGACCGCTGCTGGTGCAAGGAAACGGACAAGTGATTCGCGTGGAACCTGGAGGGCCGAGCGGGACGGGAGGCGGCTTTGCCGCTACCATCAAACGCTTTCTTCTGCGCGAGGGAGAAGGAGCGCTGACCGAGGACGGATTCCTGACTCCTTGTGGGCCCGGGAATTAAGAGAAGAGCAGGAGGCATGGTGATGAAGGGGAAAAACCTTTGGTGGATGGGAAACGCGGTTTTCCTGATGGTCGCCGTCTCGCCCGTCGTATGCCAGGAGCAGCAGCGCGTGGCCTCGCCGGAATCTGCCGAGCTGGCACCGGCAACTTTGCCAGCCGGCCGACAATCAGAACCTGGCCAACCCACACTGCAGCGCCGAAATCCTCGCTATCGGCTGTGCAAAGGGGACATCCTCGACCTGCACTTCCCGTTCACCCCGGAGTTCAATCAGACAGTAACTGTACAGCCCGACGGCTACATTACGTTGCATGGTTTGGGTGATCTGCACGTCGAGGGCACGACCCTGCCCGAACTGACCGAAACACTGTACGCTGCCTATAGCAAAATCCTCCACGACCCCACCCTGACCGTGGACCTGAAGGATTTTGAGAAACCCTACTTCATAGTAACTGGAGAGGTTGGGCACCCAGGCAAATTCGACTTACGCGGTGACACTACGGTCACGCAGGCCGTGGCCGTGGCGGGCGGCCTAACCTCGAGCGCCAAGCACTCGCAGGTTCTGCTTTTTCGGGGTGTTTCGGATAACTGGGTAGAGGTCAAGAAGGTCGACCTCAAGCGAATGCTGCAGGCGAAGAACCTTGCTGAGGATTTGCACTTGCAGCCCGGGGATTTGGTTTTCGTGCCCAAGAACACCGTCTCCAAGATTTCGTCGTTTATCCCGAGACCCTCGGTTGGGGCGTACCTCAACCCGTACGGTTGGTAGGAGGGAATTCGTTATGGAAGACCACAGTGTTTTCACTGGAAGCCAGAGCGGACCGGTCGCGCCCACGCTGCGCGACCTACTAACGGTGGCGTTTCGTCACCGAGAACTCATGGTGCTTTCTTTCCTGGGGATTCTCCTGGGGGCCGTCTTGGCGGGGCTTTTGCTGCCAAAGCAGTACGAAGCGCGGATGGAGATTCTGGTCAAGCGTGAGCGAGCTTATCCGGTCGTGACGTCTGAGTCCAACCCGCAACAGCAAGTCGTAGCGAACGTGACCGAGGAAGAGCTGAACTCCGAGGTTGAGCTCCTCAAGAGCCGGGACTTGCTCGAAAAAGTCGTGTTAGCTTGCGGTCTGTATACGCCGAAAGCCCATTCCCTCTGGGCCTCCCTGCTGCCCGTTGCTGAAGCCCAGGACCCCGCCGGAGCGGCAAGTAAGGACGAAGGGATTCCTCGGGCCGTTCGGACGCTGGAGAAAAAGCTGGGCGTTGAGCCGGTCAAGAAGACCAACCTGATCGCCGTGACCTACGCATCGCCGGACCCGCAACGGGCAGCTCAGGTACTCGCCAAGCTCGCTGAGCTTTATCTGGAGAAGCACATTGCAGTCCACCGGCCTCCGGGGGCCTTCGACTTCTTCAAGCAGGAGACTCAGCAATACCGGATCGAGCTGGCTTCCACCGAAGCGCGTCTGGCTGCTTTTGGACGGGAAAGCGGAGTGGTCTCCGCGGACCTTGAAAAGGAAGTGACGCTGCGAAAGCTCCATGACTTCGAATCCGACTTACAGGTGACGCAGGCCACCATTAAAGAGACGGAACAGCGCATCCGAGCGCTGGAAAAGCAGGCGGCGTCCCTGCCACCGCGGATGACGACGCAAGTCCACACCTCTGACAATCCACAACTCCTTCAACAGCTCCAGTCAACGTTGTTGAACCTGGAGCTAAAGCGCACTGAGCTGCTGACGAGGTTCGCCCCAAGTTATCGGCTGGTTCAGGAAGTAGAGACCGAGATTGCGCAGACGCGGGCTGCGATCAGCGCGGCCGAGAAGGCCCCGCTGCGTGAGGAGGTGACGGATCGGGATCCAACCTATGAATGGGTCAGGTCTGAACTGGCGAAGGCCCGGGCGGATCTCGAGGCCTTGCATGCGCGCGCTGCAGCCACGGCGCATATTGTCAAGGCGTATCAGGAAACGGCCGGCCAACTCGATCAGCAAGGAATGGTTCAGCATAACCTGACCCGGGCCGTCAAGGCGTCCGAAGAAAACTATATGCTCTATCTTCGCAAGCAAGAGGAGGCGCGCATCTCGGATTCCCTCGATAGCCAGCGGATCGTCAATGTGGCCATCGCCGAGGCAGCTACCGTGCCTGCCTTTCCGGTTCGCTCGACCGGTTTCTTTGTATTACTGGGTGGCCTGCTGGCGACTTTGGTGAGTGTGGCCTCCGCTTTCGTTGCGGACTACTTTGACCCGCGCCTGCGCACGGCTGACGAAGTAGAAGCCGTTTTGAACACACCTGTGCTGGCAGCCATCCCCAGGAACGGAAAGTAGGCACTGTGTTTCTGGACTACTACAGACTGCGGGAGCAACCGTTCGGGGTGACCCCCGATCCGCGCTTCCTTTATCTCGCCCGGACGCATCGGGAGGCTCTGGCTTCGTTGTTTTACGGTATCGAAGCAGGCCGGGGCTTTATGGCTCTGATTGCCAGGCCGGGGATGGGTAAGACCACCCTGCTGTTTCAGCTCCTAGAGCGGTTGCGCAAATCGGCTTGCTTCGCTTTCCTTTTCCAGACCCAATGCAACTCCCTGGAGTTCCTCCGCTACCTGCTGTTGGACATGGGTCTTGATGCGGGTGGCAAGGATCTGGTGAGCATGCACCAGCAACTGAACGAGGCGCTGGTACGCATGTCGCGCAACGGGAGACGCTTTGTGCTGGTGATTGACGAAGCCCAGAATCTGGATGACTCGGTGCTCGAAACGGTTCGACTGCTGTCAGACTTCGAAACCTCAAGCTCGAAACTCATCCAGATTGTTCTTGCCGGGCAACCGCAGCTAGCCACAAAACTGGCGCGACCGTCTTTGGTGCAACTGCGTCAGCGCATTGCGATACTGAGCCGGCTGGAGCCTCTCAGCCCTGCGGAAACTGGCTATTACATCGCGCATCGGCTGCAAGTGGGTGGCTATGAGGGAGGTCCGCTGTTTGACCGCGAGGCTCTGGCGCTTATTGGAGCACGCAGCCGTGGTGTTCCGCGGAACATCAACAATATCTGCTTCAACGCTCTGTCGCTCGGGTTTGCGCTGCGACGCAAGAGAATCGACGCCCGACTTGTCCGGGAAGTCGTGGCCGACCTCGAGCTGGAACCCCTGGTGCGGGAATCGCGCGATCCGGTTCACTCTGCTCTGACACCGGACCCTGCTGCACCGCTTGTTCCCGGCGTGGCGCGCAGATCGCCGGGTGGAGCCTGGCGTGCCTTCCGTGTTGCCAGTCTGGCCGTGTTTATGGTCTTGGCAAGTCTGTTCATTTTCACTTCCATCCGGAGCGTTTTGAAAATACACCCAGGGCGTCTGTTCCCTCCGACCGCGGCGGCGGCAAACGGACAATCGACGCCGGAACGCCCCCTGGAAACCTCGAAACCGTCCTCCCTCCCCACACCTGTGCCCGGTCAGGGTCTGGGAAGGGACGCTGAGGGCGGAACTCGTGGGCCTGAAGCCCGCATGGTTATCGTTACGGGGCGTCCTCGTCAAACCCTGCGGCAGATTTGGCTGAGGCGCCCAGGGCGTTTCAATGACCGAGTGATCGAACAAATCAGTGCTTTTAATCCAGAATTGACGGGTCCAGGCCATATCCTGGAATCCCTGCCTTCCCAGTACCGAGACTTGAATCCTGCAGCGTTGGCTGCGCCCGGGACGGCCGGTGCAAGTCCGACCGAAACGATAAAGGCGGAGTTGACTCGGCTGAGAAAAGAAAGAGCCGATCTATTGACCCGGTATACGGCTAGGTATCCTGACGTTCTGAAAATTGATCAACAAATCAAGGAGTCGGAGGCCCTGCTGGCAGCATCGGCGAAAGCAGCGGAGCACGCGAAGCATGGAACCGACGAGGCGGGACAGCAGCGTCCGCTTCCCCTGGAAGTCCGTGGTTCCCCCGGGACCAAGGTCGGACCTGCAGTTAACGTCCTCGACATAACCTCTTCAAGGAATCACCCATGAGCAGACATTTCGAGCTTTTGCAGCAGGTTGAGAAAGATGGCGAACTGTTTGTGATCTCCGATACCCGTCCGGCGCCTACGAATGGGAAGAGGGGGCACCTGGATTTGGAGGCCTTGACGCGAGAAGAACGGATCAAACTCGTGCAGCGCGTTTTCCTGCTGCCGGGCGCGGATGCGCCGCACGTGGTTGTGTTCTCCGGCGTGGAGGCAGGCGATGGATCGAGCTGGATCTGCGCTCACGTCGGCGAAACCCTCGCTTCCCAGGTGCAAGGTGCGGTTTGTGTCGTGGACGCGAATCTACGCACCCCCTCGCTCCATCGCTACTTTGGGACAGAGAAGCTCAGCGGACTGACAGACGCGATCACTCAATCCCAGCATGTCCGCGACTTTGCGCGGCAATTGCCGGGCGGCCACCTGTGGATCCTGACCAGCGGCTCTCAATCCTCCGATCCGGGAGGGGTGCTGACTTCGGAGCGCTTCAGGTCGCTCCTAAACGAATTGAGGGCTGAATTCGACTTCGTGGTGATCGACGCTCCCTCGGTGAATCTCTATGCGGACGCCATTCTCCTGGGGAAACTCACTGATGGAGTCGTTCTGGTGGTGCAAGCGAATTCCACCCGACGCGAAACTGCTCGCAAGGCCAAGGAGAGCCTGGAATCTGCGAAGGTGAAGCTCTTAGGGGCGGTGTTGAATAAGCGCACGTTCCCGATTCCGGAAGCTTTGTACCGCAAGATCTAGCAATTCGCAACAGCTTTGGCCGGAGGTTTCGGCCAAACATGCTGGTGGCGGGATTCAGATGTGGGGTTACACAAATGTGACTCAGAGGGCGGAGCTATGAGCAGCACACCACGGCCTTGGCAACCAACTCCGGCGATGCCCGCCCCGGTAACCGCTGTCGAAGAACCCCGGTGGTACGCAATTCACACACGTGCCCGCTACGAGAAGAAAATCACAACCCAACTCCAGGACAAAGGCGTCGCCACCTTTCTGCCCTTGATCGCGCAAAGGCATCGATGGAGTGATCGGTACCAAACCATCCAGTGTGCGCTTTTTCCCTGCTATGCCTTCGTCCATCTGGACGCCTACCCGAAGAAGCGTCTCGCTGTACTCCAGACCCCCGGTGTGATGGGTTTCGTCGGCATCCGTGGCGTAAGCCTCCCCATACCCGACAAGGAAATAGAGGACATACGGACTTTACTAACTCAGAACGTCACCTGTGCGCTCTACCCATTCATCAGAGTGGGACAACGCGTACGCATCCGCGGGGGATGTCTGGACGGGGTCGAAGGAATTCTCGTGGCCAAGAACTCCGACCGGAGCTTGGTTGTCTCCATCGAGTTGATTCAGCGGTCGGTGGCGGTCCGCATCGATGGCTACGATGTGGAGATGGCCTGAGATGACCGCGATAAGAATCGGTCATCGCTGTCGTGCAAAGTTCTAACCCGGTTGGCATCAGGGACCAAACGATGAGTGACATGAGCAGCTCAAACAAGGTCAGTCTTCACGATGCACCCATCACGGTTCTAGGTTTGGGCCACATTGGGCTTCCCACCGCTTTGGGCTTAGCTGAGTTGGGGCGGAAGGTAATTGGCGCTGACAGTGATCCTACCAAGGTGGCGCTCATTCGAGCGGGCCAGCCGCCTTTCTACGAACCGGGCCTCAGCAACCTGCTGGCAAAACACCTCCAGAGTGGGAAATTCCAGCCCATCGACGATGTGGAAGCCGCGGTCCAGCGGGGTTCCATCATCTTCATCTGCGTCGGCACACCCCAGCGAGAGAACGGCCAGGCCGATCTGGCTCAGGTGGAAGCCGTAGCCCAGGCTGTGGGACGCAACTTGAATGGTTACAAGCTCATCGTCGAAAAGAGTACGGTGCCGGCCATAACCGGGCAGTGGCTCAAGAGGACCATTTCGCGCTATAGCAACGGAAGATCCCTTACGGCGGACGTGACATCGAAGTCAGACTTTCGCTCCACGGTGCGCTGCGGCGCCGGTTCTCTGCCCGCGAATTTTGAAGTCGCATCCAATCCCGAATTCCTTCGGGAAGGCAAGGCGCTTGAGGATTTCTTCCGTCCCGAGCGCGTGGTGTGCGGCGTCGACTCAGACCGCGCGCGCGAAATCCTGACCGACATCTATAGCCCGCTCCATTGCCCCATTGTCGTAACTGACCTCAGCACGGCCGAACTCATCAAACATGCCGCGAACGCCTTCTTAGCCACCAAAATTTCCTTCATCAATATGGTGGCGGATCTTTGTGAAGAGGTGGGAGCGGATGTCACTGCAGTGGCTCGTGGCATCGGATTGGATTGCCGCATCGGACCTCAGTTCCTCGAGGCAGGGATTGGATATGGGGGGTACTGTTTTCCCAAGGACCTTCGCGCCTTCATTCACCTGGCCGAAGAGCACGGGGCAAACTTCGCACTCCTGCAGGAGGTGGAAGGCATTAACCAGCGGCGCGTTGAGGTCTTCGTTGGAAAGGTCCGGCAAGCACTTTGGGTCCTGCGGGGCAAGACGATCGGCATTCTCGGATTAGCTTTCAAGCCCGGCACCGACGACATCCGGGAAGCAGTCAGTCTGAAGATCGTCAGGGCGTTGCTCGACGAGGGGAGCCTTCTCCGGATGTACGACCCGCAAGCCATGCCCAATACGCAGCGGGTGTTTCCCGAGACGCCCGGCCAACTCGCGTACTGCGCTTCCGCGTACGAAGCCGCGCGCGGCGCGCATGCGCTGCTTCTGCTTACGGAGTGGGAAGAATTCCGCCAGTTGGACTTGGTGCGGCTACGGGACCTGATGGAAGTCCCGGTCTTGGTGGACGGCAGAAACCTCTACGACCCTGGCGCCGTTCGCGAAGCAGGCTTCGAATACGTTTCCATAGGACGTGATCAGGCAGGGCATTCCGTTCCGCGCCCCTTTGCGAAAACGGCAGTGGCCTGATCCGGACTCCTCACAGTCTCCGAGCAAGGGAAGCCCCTATGTGGAACTCCCCGAAAAGCGCGAATCACAATCCCCTGACCTTGATAACCGGCGGCGCGGGCTTTCTGGGTTCACAACTTTGCGACCGGCTGCTGGCGGAAGGTCACGACTTGGTGTGTCTCGACAATCTGATTACTGGCCGCGTGGAGAACATCTGGCACCTTCTGCACCACCCTCATTTCCGATTCGTGCGTCACGACGTCACGCTGCCGATTGACCTGCCTGCCCTGCTCCGCCAGACGGCCGGACAACCCCGCTTCAGCCTGCGCCCGTTGAGTTACATTCTCCACTTTGCCTCCCCCGCCAGCCCCAAAGACTACGCGCGTCACCCGATTCACACGCTCAAGGTGGGCGCTTTGGGAACCTACCACGGACTGGGACTGGCGAAGGTCTACGGGAGCGTCTTCCTGCTCGCCTCCACATCGGAAGTCTACGGCGACCCGGAGGTCAGCCCGCAGCCCGAGAAGTACTGGGGACGGGTCAACCCCATCGGTCCTCGCAGCGTTTACGACGAAGCCAAGCGCTACGCCGAAGCCATCACCATGGCCTATCACCGCGAGCACGGCGTGAAGGTGCGCATTGTTCGGATCTTCAATACGTATGGCGAGCGCATGCGGATCGACGACGGGCGCGCCCTGCCCAACTTCATGGTCCAGGCGCTGCGGGGCAAACCTTTGACCGTGTACGGAAACGGGAGTCAGACACGCAGCCTTTGTTATGTGAGCGATCTGGTCGAGGGCCTCTACCGGATGCTGGTTTCCAACGAAACCGGGCCCATCAACCTGGGAAACCCGGAGGAGGTTTCCATCCTCCAGCTCGCCGAAGCCATCATCCGGGTCACCGAGAGCCAGAGCCGGATCGTGTTTGCGCCCCTTCCCATCGATGACCCTCAGCGCCGCCAGCCCGACATCACGGCAGCCAGAGAAAAGCTGGGATGGGAGCCGCGAGTCAGCCTGGAAGATGGCTTGGTCAAGACGCTCCCTTATTTCGAGGCCCTGCTGCGGGAGGTTGCGGAAGACACGCAAGCGGCCATGGCTGCGGGCTGAGCCGGTCAGGATTTTTCCTGGTCCCGTGACCGCCTAACGAAGTCCCGAGCCCGTTCTGCCCACCCGGCGCTTTGGGTGACTGCGAATGCTTCCGATAAGCACACCATCAGGCGGGCACGGGACCAGCTCACCAAATCTCGCTTTTGTTTTCATTCAACTTCCATGATGTACCTTCGCCGTCGACTCCTTCTCGAAGCCGCCAAGCTCTTTGACTTGGCGGTGATGGTCTTCTCTTTCGCGCTGGCCACGGTGCTGGTGGCTTACGAGACCCCGACGATTTCGCTCGCGCGGTTCCTCTCCATGCGGGTAAAGGTCGGGAACTTTGCCCTCTTCGCGTGTTTTCTCCTCGCATGGCACCTCGTCTTGTCCTCCTTCGGTCTGTACAGCTCGAAGCGTCTCTCCCCGCGCTGGGCGGAGGTATTAGACATCGCGGAGGCGACCACGCTCGGGTCCGCCCTCATATTCGTTGCGGCAATCTTGCTGCGAATCCGAATGGTAACGCCGCTTTTCATCCTGCTTTTCTGGGTGGCCAGCACCCTGACGGAAGCAGGCAGCAGGGTGCTGCTCCGGTACATGCTAGGAGGCATACGCCGGCGAGGCCGCAACCTGCGCGAAATGGTAGTGGTCGGCACCAATCCGCGCGCGATTCGCTTCGCGCGCAAGGTCGAGTTCCGGCCGGAACTCGGTTACCGCATCGTCGGCTTCGTGGATGGCCAGTGGGCTGGCATGGGAGGGTTCGAGCAAACGGGCTATCAGGTTGTCTCGGACCTGGCAGGCTTCCCGCGCTTCCTCCGCGAGCAGGTGGTTGACGAAGTTGTAATTGCGCTGCCGATGGAATCCTCCTACGAGCAGTCGGCGCGCATCGCCGCGCTCTGCGAGGAGCAAGGCATCGTGGTGCGGCTGCTCTCCGACATCTTCAACCTGCACGTGGCGCAGTCGACGGCAGGAGAGTTCGAAGGCGAGGCCGTTACCACGCTTTCCACCGGGGCGCCGGACGGCTGGCAGCGCCTCCTCAAGCGCACCTTGGATGTCTCGGTGTCACTGGCGGTGATGCTGCTGCTCTCGCCCCTGTTTTTGCTGGCGACGCTGATCGTCAAGCTCACCTCGCCCGGGCCGGGCTTCTTCGTTCAGGAGCGCGTCGGCCTGAACAAGCGAAGGTTTCGCCTGTACAAGTTCCGGACCATGGTGGCGGATGCCGAACAGCGGCAACGGGAGATCGAGCACCTGAACGAGGTGAGCGGGCCGGTGTTCAAGATCAGAAATGATCCGCGCCTCACGCCCGTGGGGAAGTTCCTGAGGAAGACGAGTATTGATGAGCTTCCGCAACTCTTCAACGTCCTGAAGGGCGACATGAGCCTGGTCGGCCCCCGGCCGTTTCCCCTGCGTGATTACCAGGGATTCCATCAAGACTGGCAGCGCCGCCGCTTCAGCGTCCGCCCGGGCATCACCTGCCTGTGGCAAATCAACGGCCGCAGTTCCATCCCCTTCGAAAAATGGATGGAACTCGACATGGAATACATCGACCAGTGGTCGCTGTGGATGGATTTCAAAATCCTGGCCAAAACCATTCCCGCCGTTCTGAAAGGCGCGGGGGCGGCGTGATTGTTGCTTCTGCTTTTGCCGGCCTGAAGCGCGGCACGTTGCTCCCGCGCAGAGTCTAACGCTGAGGCATTGACAAACCTTTAGTGTTGTTTACGCGATGGGCACAGTCGTTGAAACCGAAACGGTAACCTCCGCCAGGCGCGAGCAGCTTCGTGCCTCGCTAACAGGCTGGCTGCCTTGGGTGGGGAAGGGGACAGGCTAGCGAGCTAGACGAGGAAGTTTGCCAGTCACGTCGTGTCCGAATCTGAAATTCGCATACTCCGGCAGTTCGGTTGATGCGTCTCTTGAGAAACCCTGTTGAACTTGCGGCAAAAAGCGATCAAGGGCGGGGCGTTTCTTCTTGTGCGCCAAGGCGTGGGGATCGTCATCAGCGTTGTCGGCGTATTGCTGGTGACGCGGATCATCGGTCCGCGCCAATACGGGCTCTTCGCCGCGGCCGCGGGCATGGTGACTTTTCTCTCCATGTTCGGAAACTGGGGCTTGGATGTTTACTTGCTCCGCAAGACGGAGGACCCAGAAGAGAAAGAATTCCATCAAGCCTTCACGCTCCTTCTGGTCATTGCGGTGGTTCTGTGCACCGGCGTCGTCGCACTGCGGCACATCGTTGCGGCGTTTCTGAAGATGCCGGAAGAGTCTTCCCTTCTCTTCGCACTGGCATTGGGGATACCGTTGAACTTGCTGGCCTTGCCCGCAATCGTGAAATTGGACCGCGACCTGAACTTCAAACAGGTGGCGATCAACGAGCTTGTCAGTCAAACCAGTTACTACGCTATCGCCGCGCCGTTGGCATTCCATGGGTTCGGGGCCTGGGCCCCCGCGGCGGGCTTTCTCACGCGGCAGGCCAGTCTGCTCGCGCTAAGCTACCGGGCCGCGAAATTCCGGCCGGGGCTGCACTGGGAACGCGGCCTGGTCAAGCAGATGCTCGGCTACGGGCTGAGCTACTCCAGTTCAACCTGGGTCTGGCAACTGCGGGATTTGGTGAATCCGATCGTCGTCGGGCGGTTTGCTGGGGCGGAAGCAGTGGGCTACGTGGCGGTCAGCGTGCGGATTGCAACACTCCTCTCGTTTGCCAGTTCAGCTACCTGGCGCGTCGCTATGCCGGCTCTCGCGAAGCTCAACCAGGACGCGGTGCGATTGCGGCGCAGCATCACCGAGGGAATGCGATTCCAGGCGGTTTCCGTTGGCTTGCCGCTTGCTTCGTTCGCCTTGCTGGCGCCATTCTTGATCCCGCTCGGCTTCGGTCATGACTGGACATCGGCTGCGAAGGTGTTCCCATTCATCGCGCTGAGCTACCTCTCGAATGCGATGATTAATCTGCATTCCTCGGTACTCTATATGCTCGGAAAGAACATGCAGATGACCTGGTTTCACGTCGTCCACATCGTCCTCTTTGCCGGGAGCGCCGGGCTTCTCGTGCCCCATATGGGATTTGTGGGCTACGGCTGGGCCGAGATTGCCGCCCTGCCGAGCTACGTCACAATCCATCTATTTCTGGCGAGAGCAGTCGGCAGCCCGTCTTACGGTGCTCCGGCGATCTGGTACGCGACGACGGTCTGTGTCATCGTGCTTGGCGCCCTGGGTGCCCCGGCCCTCTATTTCGGGTTTGCCGCCCTGTTCACACCGTTGTTTTTCCGGAAAGAGAGATCGACGTTGGCCGGGTATGCACGGGTCGTGTTTTCGCGGGTGGCCGCATGAGTACTGCCGGGATTCCGAAGGCTCGACCCGATCGCCTGCGCCCCGACCCCCGAAGAAGGCGCATGCCACAGCGTAAGTAACTGAAAAAGGAGAAAACATGACTCAACCGACATCGCCTTCCATCGAGGAAGTGCTCAAACCCATACCCCTAGGTCTTGATCGAGTTGGGGTTTCGACGCGCAGCTACCTAATACCGCCGGAGAACGCCGGGGATTCATAAACAAACCCGCGAGGGGCTGAAGGAGACACACGCATGGGTCGCTGCCCAGGCGGAAAGGGTGAATAGAACATGATCATTTCGATAGTAACCCCGACACTAAATGCGTCGCGCTATCTATGTGAGTGCATCGACTCCGTGAGCAACAATTCGTGTCCTGGCGTGGAAGCCGAGCACATCATTGTTGACGGCGGAAGCACGGATGAGACGCTCGAGATGGCACACGCCAAGGGCGTACGGGTGCTAACCGGCAAGGATTCGGGCATCTTCGACGCGATAAACAAGGGGTCGTTCGCATCTTCTGGCGTGCTCCTGGGCTTCCTGGGCGCGGACGATATGCTGCTCGAAGGGGCGTTGCGGGCCATAGCGAAGGAATATGGGCGAGGACAGCCTCGGTGGATATCTGGTGGGATCCGCTGGATCGATGGGAGGGGCAACCATCTCGGCTCCAGATCCGCTCCTCCGCACTGGATGGGGCATAGAATGTTTGCTTCTCTCGACGACGGGCCTTGTCTTGCGCACTTGGCGACCTACTTGACACGGGAGTTTTTCGAGGAGCTCGGCGGCTTTAACCTGGACTTCAAAGTTGCCGGAGACTATGACCTGTTCGCTAGGGCCTTGTGCCGGTGTCCATATCGGCGCATTCCAAGGGCCTTGGCGGCATATCGGCTTACCGGGATGAATTACAGCGTTGTTCATAAAATCCGTGGGAGTAGTGAATGCGCCAAGATAATGGATGCTTTCGCCCCGAAGCTCGCGGCGCAGCGGCTGTTTTATCGCACCCTGCTGCGGATGTGGCTAAGGGCAACTAACCCGGTGTGGTTTGTCAGGAAGCGCCGGGGCTGATAGGTGCCCTGACTTCCGCCATCTGGAACATTGGATGAAGCACTTAACGCGAACAAATACGAAGGAGAGGGCTCGGACGACAGTCGCCCTATATCTGACCATCGCTCTCTCAAGCCATGCGTGAGCATCTGAAAACAACAAACATAGGCGGACGACTTACGCGAGTCCCCTACACGAGTTTTTTTTTGCTGCTGATAGTATTCCTACTAGCGGAGCCATTCTATTTTTCCGATCCTATGAATGGCGGCGGACTATCTCCGTCTGATAGAGCCCGGATTATCAGCGCAGGCGGTCCAGAACGTCAAGTTGGGCTATTGCTGTTGGCGCTCTTTGCAATTGTCAGCCTTCGGCGCCACAGACCCTCTCAATTCCACGCACATAGCTGTCTTGCTTGGCCGGCTCTATTGTTTTTGTCGTGGGCGTGCATGAGCATTATTTGGTCGGATGACCCTAGCCTGACCGTTAGAAGGGTAGGTTCCTTGCTTATCCTTTGCATGGGTGCGGTGGCGGTCGGAAAGTCCTTTTCTTACCGTAACGTGCTTCAATTTACGTTCGTAGGCGGAATGGCATCTGTTGTCGGTGGCGTGTTTTCCGAACTCGCACTGGGCATATTTCATCCGTTCGAGGCTGAGTACCGATTCGCTGGGATCATGGGTCCGAATTTCACCGGCTGGAATTGCTCGCTATGCCTGATCGCTATCGTCGCACTGGGTCGGAACAAACCACACATCGTCCGACTGGGATACAGCCTTGTCTTCGTCGGAGTTACTGGGTTTCTGATTCTAACGAAATCGAGAGGCGCATTGGCAGGTGCGTCGTTGGGCTTGTTGGCCTACTTTATCCTGGTATCGTCATGGCGACGTATCGTGACCGTGGTGTATGCGACCGCAACGATAGCATGTGCCATACTTCTTCTCGGCGGCGCCAACACGGGCGCGCGCCTGACGCACGCTCTCTTGTTGGGACGTACCGACGATCCGACAACTCTGACTGGCCGCGCCCCATACTGGGAAGGCGAGTTGTTGCCTAATTTTATGAAATCCCCGATAGCAGGATACGGCTATGACTCGTTTTGGACCGCTAGCAGGTACCTACAGCATGCGTCGGCTGCGGCTGGGGGGTGGTTCTTTCCGGACTCTCACAACACTCTCATTGAAATAGCTCTAGGTCTCGGGGCGGTCGGGCTAGTGCTGTACATCACGGTGTTTGCAGTTGCTGCGTACCTTTCTGTTCGCGCGTCGGACTCTTCGCCGGGTTGTACGGGTCCTTTTGCGGCAGCGGTGCTGGTGTGCTCGTTCGTGAACAGTAACTTGAGTTCGGCCCAGTTAGAACCGTATTTGGGAAGCTTTGTGTATTTGATAGTACTTGCACAGATAGCCTTCAGCGAACCGCCAGTCAGAAGGTACGTGAGCTACGTGTCTTCCAGATATTACCGTTGTGCCCTGCACTTACAACAGAGGACGAGATGAGCAGTCGCAAAAGATTCTGGACGTACGCGTTGAAGGTGATGCGGGCTGAAGTCCGCCCGGGGCAATTGCTAAATCTCATGAGCCAGCGGGTTGCCCGAAAAACCGAGGTTGCAACATCCCAGCCTACTCACCTCTCAATCTTCGTGACCAGCCGGTGCAATTTCCGGTGTGACATGTGCCCGACGCTATCCAGGAAGATACCAAAGGATTACGCCCACCGTCATCATGAGGCGCCGGACATGTGTCTCGATTTGCTCCGTCTCGTGTTGGACCGATACCCGAATGCGATACGCGTGATGCTAATCGGCGTGGGTGAACCGCTGCTTAATCCACATCTGTTTGACTTGGTAGCAGAGTGTGTGAAACGCCGGATGGTTGTGGACACGGTTTCGAATGGGTTTGCTCTCGATGCGCATATACCTGAAATCCTCCGTAGTGGACTTGACCGACTGGTTGTGAGCGTAAATGGCCATACCGCGCAGGAATTTCACCGACTGACGGGCATGCCGGCGGCGTCTCATTCGAAAATACTGCGCAACGTCGAGACCCTGGTGAGGGCGCGCGGCCATGAGAAGGTGCAGCCACGGATTGAAGTGTCTTTCATCCTTGATACAGTCAACTATGGCCACATGTTGGAGATGATTGGAATTGGGGAGCAGCTGGGAGTAGATGGGGTGGCCTTCTACAATTATCTGCCAAGTCCCTACCCTGGATTCACGCCGGAAGAAAGGTGCCTCTATGCTGACGGTGCGGCTGTTCGGGAAGAGTTCGCGCGGGTGATATCGAGGAGATTTCGATGTGCTGTGACATGGCCCCTTATGCTGGGACGCCCGGAGCAGGGACGGGGAGTCTGCCGGTGGCCATTCAGCCTGCTACAGGTTGACGGTGACGGCAATGTGGGAGGGTGTCCGGTGATGCTTCTCAATATGCATGAAAACGGCAAGGTGAACGCGGGAGATGCTTGGAACAACGAGTACTTCAGAGACCTACGGCGCCGTCACCTTGGAGGCAAAGTCCTCTGGCCATGTGAGTATTGTGGTGAAAGGGTCGGTGTGGACCCGACTCGGATCGTAAAATACAATTCCTCCATCCCCCACAACCGGAATCGAATAGCGAACGGCAAAATCGCGCCATGAAACAGGAAATGCCCATGGGGCGAGAAATGTCTTCTTCCAAAGCCTTCGCCGGACCGAAAAGACACTGAGTCCTAACCAACCTTTTCCATCACCACTGGAGGGGAAACGGAGCCGGTCTATGCCCCAGGTCAGCATTCTCATGTCAGTTTACAACGGCATGCCCTATCTACCGGCGGCTGTGGATTCTATCCTCTATCAGACTTTTCAGGACTTCACGCTGCTAATAATAAACGATGGTTCCACTGACGGATCGGCCGCATACCTTAACCATCTCACCGATCCCAGGGTTGAGGTTGTGCATCGCCCACATCGAGGCTTGGGTGCGGCCTTGAACGTGGGCTTGGCCATGTGCGAAACGGAGTTTCTTGCCCGGATGGACGCCGACGACGTTGCCCTGCCAGATCGTATTGCCACGCAACTGAATTTTCTTAGTCAGCATCCAGAGGTGGGCACAGTAGGCAGCCAGATTGCCTACCTTGGTCCCAGCGGCCGCGCAGGCTTCTCGCCACGTCTCCCTTACGACCACGAGACCATTTATGCTGATCTTCTTCACGTTCGCCATGCACTCTGCCACGCAACCATCGCGTGCAGGACTGCCCTGCTGAAGCAAATCGGTGGATACAGGATTAGCGGCTGCGGGGAAGATTGGGATATGATGTTGCGCATCGGGGAAATTTCTCGCCTCGCGAACGTTGATCGAGTGCTTTACCTCTATCGATTACATCCGAATAGCGCCAACGCCACGAAATTTGCAGAAATACAGGTCGGGTGTGCATTTGCGAGTCACAACGCCAAATGCCGTGCAAAGAACTGCCCCGAAACCACTTTGGCTGATTTTGTTGCGGCGCGGCCGCCTCAATCATTCTGGCGCCACATGGCCGATTGGCTGGATCGTTATGCGTTTACCCAGTATCGTCGAGCCTTGCTCGAGGTTCTTTCTGCGCGCGAGCTCAGAGGATATGTGCGACTGGGCTGGGCTGCCCTCTGTTCTCCACCAAGGACCTGGCAAAGGATTTGCCGTTTAGCCCCGAGAATACACAAACGGGGAACCCCCCGAGCATCGGTTCCGGCATGAAGCCGAATAACTCGCCGGGAGGAACTACACCCTCCTGATCGAAGTATATCAACGCGCGCTCGCCTCGCATGGCTAGCACTACATCACTCGATCTAGGAGTCAGGACATCCCGTTTCCGGGTGCTGGGCGTATCTGTGGACGCCGTCGAGATTCCCGACGTCACTGAACTTATGGAGCGCTGGATTGCGGCGCGCTCGGCGTGCCACTGCATCGCTTTCACGGGGATGCACGGCATTAGCGAGACTCAGTCCGATCCGTCGTTCAGGCAAATCCTGAACTCGGCGGATCTGGTGGTCGCGGATGGCATGCCCTTGGTGTGGCTGGGCCGCTGGCACGGGTACGTAATGCGCCGGCGCGTTTACGGACCGGAGCTCATGGAGACCTTTTGCCGTAAGACCGGGCCCCTCTATCAACACTATTTCTACGGCGGCGGGCCGGGTGTGGCGGATCGCCTGGCGGAGATATTGAAGCAACGGTACAGAGTGCGCACCGTCGGAACCTACTCCCCACCCTTTCGGCCGCTGACCGAGGAAGAGAAGGTGGAAGTGGACCGCCGCATCCAGGCGGTGGCGCCGGATGTCGTCTGGGTAGGCTTGAGCACTCCCAAACAGGAACGCTGGATGTTCGAGCACCGGCCCCGGCTGAGCGTGCCACTGATGGCCGGAGTGGGTGCGGCTTTCGACTTCGTCGCCGGAACTGTGAAGCAAGCCCCGGCCTGGATGCAGGAGAACGGGCTCGAGTGGTTATTCCGCCTCACTCACGAGCCGCGCCGGCTCTGGCGACGCTACATCGTCAATGGCTCAAAATTCATGTGGAACGTCTCTTTGGAGCTTCTGGGCCTTAAGAAGTTCGAATGACTCTCGTGCGCCTTATCAATTCTTGCCCCCGCCAAGGCAGGACACCCTTGAGGTGAAATGAGATTGCTGGACAGGGCAGCCTTAGCAGCGCTCGGAGGAGTGCTCGCCTATGTTGCCTTTCAGTGGGGCGGCGTGGTCCGCACCGGGCGGTACGAATAGCTCCTGCTCCTTGGCCTGCTGGCGATCGTCTTGAGCCTTGGGCGCGCACGTGACGAGTAGGCGCCGTTTCCAAAAGTTGTTTGCGGAGATAGGGTTATCGTAATGGGCGAATATTCAAGTCCGACGGTTAGTGTCGTCATTGCAGCCTATAACGCCGCTCGGTGGATTGCCGAGACGCTGGATAGCGTACTCGCGCAAACTTTTCGGGACTTCGAAGTTATCGTGGTGGATGACGGGTCGACTGACCAAACCCCGGAAGCGGTCGCCGGTTACAAGGACCGGATTCGGTATCTCCGTAAAGAAAACGGAGGGCAACCTTCGGCTCGAAACGTCGGTATTCATGCCGCGTGTGGTTCCTATATTGCTTTTGTGGACGCGGATGACTTGTGGCTGCCGGAGAAACTGCAACTGCAAATGGAGTTGTTTTCCCGGCGCCCTGACCTTGCCTGGTTGCATTGTGACGCCATCGCATTTGATGGAGACACCGGCCAGGAATTATATAAGGCAAGCGATTTGACAAAGCTATACACCGGCGATATTTTGCGCCCACTCCTGTTGGGCAATTTCATTTCCTCCCCAACACCTGTAATCAGACGGGATGTTTTTGGCGCAGTGGGTTATTTTGATGAGTCGCCGGATTCGCAAATCGGCGAAGATTGGGACATGTGGCTGCGCATTGCTGCAAAGTGCCGGGTGGAGTTTGTTGATCGGCCCTTGGCGAGATACCGCTGTCACAGGGTGAGCACGATGGAGTCGACCGATCTCAAGTATGCATTCCGGAGCCTGTGGACGATTGTTGAGAACGCGGTGGCGCGAGATCCCGAGAGGTTATCAGACCTGCGCGAGCAGGCGCTTGCGAGGGTGTGCATTCGGGTGGCAGGACCGATGGTAAGGCGGGGGGACCGCCGTGGGGCGCGCCAGATGCTGGGACGCGCAGTGCGCCTCTTTCCCTGGGATCTCAGGATTCTACTCTATTGGCTGGCTGCGCTCTTGCCAACTGCCATTGTCGATTGGGTTTTGAGCGTTCGAAGACTGCTGGGCCTGTATGGCTTAGCCTGCCGCTGACCGAGGAAGAGAAGGTGGAAGTGGACCTGCGCATCCAGGCGGCGGCGCCGGATGTCGTCTGGGTGGGCATGAGCACGCCCAAACAGGAACGCTGGATGTACGAGCACCGCGGCCGGCTGAGCGTACCGCTAATGGCCGGAGTGGGTGCGGCTTTCGACTTCGTCGCCGGCACTCTGAAGCAAGCCCCGGCCTGGATGCAGGAGAACGGGCTCGAGTGGTTCTTCCGCCTCGTGCAAGAGCCACGCCGCCTCTGGCGACGCTACCTCGTGATTGGATCAAAATTCCTGTGGAACGTCTCGTTGGAATTGTCGGGCTGGAAGAAATTCTGATGGCCGGTAGGTGAACCGCCTGGGCAGGAAAAATCGCAGAGTTCTGGCAATGGGAAGGGCTTTGCTCATCGGGTCGTCCGCCCCGATGCAATCGGGGCAGGCTCCACCGGGGATCCAGACCGTCGGCGGTCGATTTCCAATGGCTTGCGGAGTAGATTCCCGCTTTCGCGGGAATGACCAGTGTTTCGAAAGGGATCCCATTCCAAATGACACCACTACCGCCCAGCGCGTTGATATCTTGAGCGAATTGAGCTAGTATTGACGTAACGCTCATCACCGGATGAGGAAGGATACTCCTCCATGAGCGAATCTAACCGACGTAGGTCCGACCGGGTTCAACTCACCATTCCCCTGCGCATGAAAGGCTTGGATGAGGCTGGGCGTCCTTTTGAGATCCCCGTCCACACCACGAGCCTGAACCGCGATGGGGCTCGAATCTACAGTACTCGTCCCTTGTCTCCCGGCCAGATGGTCCGCCTTCTCAACCCCTTGCGCCACCGCGAGGCCGAGTTTCGAGTGGTGGGCCCAGTTTCTCCTCCGGTGGAACACGGCGGGGAATGGGGCGTGGAGTGCGGGAATCCCGATGCGAACATGTGGGGGATTAACTTTCCCAAACAGATCGAAGAGGGTGAAGCGAAGGCGTTGCTCGAATGCCATATGTGCCACGAGGTGGCCGTAACTCAACTTTCGCTGGTGGAAGTGGAGGTTTTGGAGACTTCTGGAATCCTGTCAAAACCTTGCAGGAAGTGTGCAGCGAATACTCCTTGGGGCTACCCCGAAAAGCAACTGGCTATGGGTGCGCCACCGGATGAGTATGCGGCGCTGCCCAGCGCCCCGGCTGCGGTGCCCCCGCGAAGAGAGCGTCGTGAGCACCGGAGGGTGCCCCTCCAGCTCCCTGTGCGCATCCGTGATTATCACGGCGGCGTTGAAGTCACCACGGCCGAAAACGTTTCCAAGGGTGGGTTCTGTTATATCAGCGAGAAGAACTACTACGTGGGCGAAGGAATGCTTACGGTGTGCCCCTACACTGCCAGCGGTCAGAATATTGAATCAAGTTCCGTGATCGTTCGCGCTCAGCTCATTTCCGGAAGCGCTCGAAAGAATTATGGAGTTCGTTACCGGCCCACGATCTAATCCCAGAGCGATATCAGGACGATGGCTCTGGGCGCGTTTTCTCTGCAGGGCTTCCTTGAGTGCATAAAGGTGAAAGAAACATCCTGCGCAGCCTGGGGGCTGGTTAGTTGAAGCCTAAATCAGGTCGTGCCCCCCACCATCTTCACGCAAGCCTGAACCAGGAAACATCATGCGCAGCCTAGGGGCTGGTTAGTTGAAGCCTAAATCAGGTCGTGCCCCCCACCACCTTCACGCAAGCCTGAACCAAGCTCACTGGCCGCCCATCTTTATGTTGGTCCAGCGTTTTCGTGAGTTGGAATCGCCGGCTCCGTGACTACCGGCAGTCCCTCTCCCATCCTGCCCCTTCCCGCTCCCACCTTTCCCCGCCTCTCCCCGGACCCACCGGTAGGCCTCGAATCCCTACACCTGCAGGCTCCGGCCCGCAACGGCCTCTACCCACCGGCTGGCAACCGTTGTCCTGACCGATTAGGGAAAGCCGCGGTCGGGGTATGGCGGAGCCGCGTTTTATTCTGCTCATCTGTGGGGAAAAGTCCGGGCCAAAAAAAGATGGGGTCGCCCTTTCGAGCAACCCCGGGGTATGGATGGGCGGGATTCATGACTTACGCGCCCAACATAAAGCAGGTCGCAGGTGGGCGTCAATGGTACGAAAGTACCGGGAGCAACAGCTTATGCCAGGCAGGAAAGGCCGACAGCGATGAAGAAGCTCGCTGGCAACCCAGGCCGAGAAGACTTCGCGCAAGAATAGCCGGAGTAATCCCAGAGTTAGCCGGGGTCCTGGCAGGCCGTGCGAACCCGCGCGACGGCTCGCCCTATGGGGTTATCCTTCCTGCGTTGACTAACCTCGGGACGGGGCATAAGATTCGCCATTGGGTATTCCCCTCGCCAAGGAGGTATCTCCTGACCATGGACATGCAAAACGACATAGGTGAAACAGCAGGGAAGGTTTGGCAGGCGCTCTCCGATGAAGGGCCGCATACAGTCGTCCAGTTGAAGAAGAAACTCAAAGCCCCAAACGAGTTATTGTTTTTTGCACTTGGGTGGTTAGCTAGAGAAGACAAGGTTGAAATTGTTTCTGCGCAGAAGAGCTTCCGCGTTCAGCTTAGGTAGTTGAGGGGCGGTCCGCCAGAAATCGACGCAGCAAGCTGACCTTGCGAAGAGCTGGTCTGGCTGGTTGCGGAAAAACTCGCCCCCGACGAGGTAGCGGCGATCCCGATCACGAACATCGGGACAGGTTTTCACATCGCCACAGGTCCTGTGTTTTCATCGCCAGCATGGCGACGTCCCGATGAAACCGGGACAGGTTCCGTCGCCGCTACACGTTTTTCCGCAACCTGCTAGGGCGCGGCTCGACTGGCCGGCACTGTAGACGCTCGTTGTCGCTCCGGAGACGAGGTACTGACAGGGTCAGGCGCGTCGGAGAAGTCTCTTGCGTTGGTCGCAATCTGCGCGCGCGGATAGACAAAGAACGCCTTTATGCCACCCCTCGTAACGCCCAGTCGATCCATTCCCCCGCACGGGAAGACTCACACGGTACTTTCGTCCCGCTACCTTCGAGCTGTAGACAGATTTCATGCCCATGTTAGGATCACTCTATGCATTAAGACGAGTTGAGTGAGGGCATGTGGGAGCCAGCGGGACTGCTGCGAGCGAACGCCAAGGATCTTTGGTGAAGGCTGAATCAAGGGAAACTGCAAACTCAAGCGCAGACCCTCTTGAGACGCTCACGCTAATGATCTGCGAGCTCTTTGCGTCGGAGTTCTGGTGCGAAACCATGGGGCCCTTAGCTGAGAAGATTGCTGCCGAGATGATGAAGCGATTCCAGATCATCCCGAAGGACCGATCTTAATCGTTCTTCCCTCAAGATGACCCGCTGCCCT
>Ga0187870_1001285_pt1 | contig 23712 bp, 20 predicted proteins | sample June2016WEW_13_1_3_FD_132974 | JGI IMG/M metagenome (GOLD analysis project Ga0187870, IMG submission 132974) | Peatland microbial communities from SPRUCE experiment site at the Marcell Experimental Forest, Minnesota, USA - June2016WEW_13_150 | ecosystem: Environmental > Terrestrial > Soil >... | reverse complement strand
TCTTGGCTGTGTTGAGACGGACAGTGCAAGAAGGTCAAAGACAGATGTGCGCCTCAAAACTGCCTCCAAAGCCCTAAAAAGAATAAATACCATTTTTAACCATTTTAGGAACACGCATGCGCGCTAATGAAACAAATAGAAACAACCCCACTTATCAGGGTTGACCTCCTTAGCCCATTTGGAACAATATTTCTTTCGAAGCTGCTTGCCCTCTATCCACTCCCATTTGAAATTATTGCACTCACAACAATGTTTACCCCAAGGTTGAGGATGCCGGGAATGCTCCTTTATCATCCTTCGAATTCTACCAGTTTCCCTACTTCCCATTTAGAAGACGCTCCTCTTAGTCTTTAGAGGACGAAACTATGCGACAGACGCAAAAGCAAATAAGAATGCTTACCCTAAAAAACATCAGAAGAGGGTATCGAGTTGAAAGTGCTGGTCGTTTACTACGGTGAAACTGGAAACACGGAGAAAATTGCCAAAGTCATTTGTGAAGAGGCTTCAAAAGAACATGTAACGCACCTGAAGAGAATAGAGGATATCACCGCAGATACTATGAATGATTATGACCTAGTTTTCCTAGGTTCTGCTTGTCATTCGGCAGATTTGGCAGCCCCAGTCAAAAGAGTCTTGAACGCGCTTCCCAAATCACCAAGGTTCAAACTAGCAGGGTTCTTCACGCACTCAACGTGGACTCCAGAACAAAACAAACATGCTCGCGCGTTTTTCAACAGATGGGCCTCTAAATGCATAGATTCCTTTGAGAACATAAGCAAAGAAAAGCAAGTCGATTTCAGAGGATACTACAACTGTCAAGGCGCGCCTTGCCTTCCAATTCAGGAATTCATACACACTGAGGTAATCAGGTCAGACGATGAATGGGAAGCTTATATAGAAGAAGCCCGAAAGCATCCAAGTCCAGAAGATTTAGGAAAAGCCAAGGATTTTGCACGGAAGGTATTGTCCAGCTTTAATTGACTCGCGCCACAGCGGCCCGGAGAGATTTGAACCCACACCACAGTGGAGACATCGCGCGCGCGGAAAACAAACTCTAGGACAAATAGAACTAACTTCCATTACTCTCTTAAGCTGGCTTGACCCATGGATGAGGCTAGCGCGCGCTTCAAGGTAAAGGGTTTGTTTTGTTTGTTTGTTTTTGTTTGTTTGTATGTGGGTAGAGAAAGAGAGAGAATGAGAAATAGAAAGAAGTAGATGTGTGTGTTTGGGAGTAAAGTTTTATCCTTAGAACGCACGCACGCTCGCTCTCTCTACTACTAACTCTTACTCTCTGGCCTACTCCTTCTCCTACTCCCATTCTTCCTTACACACTATATATACCGTGCACACACACACGAACACACACACTTGGGGAGAAGGGGTAGGCAAGGGAAGAGACTCCTATAATTTTTCCTAAGGAACCTGGGAAAAATAAGGTTGGGAAAAGAAAGGGAAAAAGTAATGGGGATCGACATGGAATCTTATTTCACAAATCTTTTTAACGTGGCAGGCTGATACTAGAACTTGGAGAGAGGAGATAGTTGTCTAGGAAGACTGTTACCGCAATAATTCTAGTGTTACTCGTAACAAGCGTGTTTATTTCGGCATTTGAGATTCAATCGGTCAAGGCAAGAACGATAAAAGTTCCAGATGACTATCCAACAATTCAGCTAGCCATAAACCATGCAAGTTCGGGAGACACGGTGTACGTAAGAGCAGGAACATACAATGAAAACGTCGTCGTGAATAAAACCCTCTTGGTTATCGGGGAGAATTCTTCGAACACCATAGTTGACGGTGGAAATACCGGGTTCACCGTTTCTGCAGACAACGTGACTCTAACGGGCTTCATGATACAAAATGCGTTGACAAGCATATATTGCAATTCTTCAATTGGCGGAAATATTACTGGCAACATAATGTTGAATAACGCGGTCGGTAGAGGCGTCCGAGTTGACTCTTCATCAAATGGGAATACCATAAATCGAAACAACATAACAAACGGCTACTATGGTATCGAGCTCGATTCATCATCCAATAACACTATATCGAATAACACTATGACAAGCAATGGCGACGGTATACTGCTAAACACAGGCTGCGACAGGAATACTCTTTACAATAACACTGTGTGGAATGATGCCGATGGCATTGACCTTGGCACTAATAGTGAGAACAACACTATAGCTCGAAACAATCTGACGGATAATACAATTGGGCTACTTGTCTCTTCATCACACAACAACACTGTGTCTGAGAACAATATCGCGAACAACAACGAGGGTATATGGTTCGACTGGTCAACTAATAACACTGTGGTAGGAAACAATATAACGTCGAACAGCCAATCTGGCGTCCGCCTCAGGGATAACGCAACTAACAACACCTTCTTCCACAACAACTTCGTTAACAATCATCAACAGGTTGACGATACGGGCGAAGTAAATGCCTGGAACAGTTCTTATCCGCTTGGCGGGAATTATTGGAGCGACTATTCAGGTGCTGACCATTTCAATGGACCCTTCCAGAACATAACAGGCTCTGATGGAATAATAGACAATCCGAACCATCTAGATAGTAACAACACCGACATGTATCCTCTGATGCGGATTTGGTTTCACATTCCAGGCGATATAAACAACGACTGCAAAGTCAACCTTCAGGACTTGGTGTTACTGGCACTTGCCTACGGAACGACCCCTGCATCAGGAGGCACACCTGGAACCCCACACCATTGGAACCCAAACGCAGACATAGATAACAACGAAGCAGTCGGCCTCAGCGATCTTGTAATACTCGCGCTTCACTACGGACAACACAACCCATAACCCCTTTTAAAATGCGCTATACGTTGGAAAAGGAAAATCTAAGACTATATAGGGTAACTGCTAGTAGTAGTTACCTTAACCTGCCTTGTTTTTTGATTTTCAAGATAGATTTACTTGCGTGATAAAATCGGGTGATAAAATCGGACCCGTAAAGGAACCTTAGAGAAAAAGGAAGAGGTGCTAAGCGCGCGCTGGAATTTTTGTTCTGGCTCTGTCTATTCGGGCTTGTTATGAGCTTGTTTGATGCGCAAGTTTTGGCTGTTGAGAGAAGGCACATCCTGGGGGCTACAGAAGATCGTGCAGGAACTGGGGTTTTCTCATACTGAGCCTGCTGAAAAAGGAATGGTGCGCCCATGGAAAAAGAGGATGCCAGCGTGCGGCTACGTTGATGGTGGCGGTCGGGTCTGCAGTTCGACTAGCAAGGTTAGGGTTTGGTTGTTTCTTACTATTGTTACGTTTATTGTTTGGCCTAGAAGAGTGTACTCTTCAAGGTAGGCTGAAAGATCATCTATGCTTGTGATTCTTGTGCCTTCGATGGCTGTTATGATGTCGCCTCCGAGGGTTACCGTTGTTCCTTCGATTTGGGTTTGAGTCGTGCCGCCTTTGAGGCCTGCCTTGTCGGCTGCTCCTCCGCTTGTCACTTGGACGATTAGCCATCCGTAGGTCACGTTGACTTTCATGGCTTCCGCGATCCCGTAGTTCATGTCCGTTCCTGATGCTCCCAGCGCTGGATGGTTGTTGTACGAGCCGTTTGTGATGAGAGACTGGATTTCTCGTAGTATTGTGTTGGATGGGATTGCGAAGCCTATCCCTTGGGAGCTGGTTTCGACGGCGGTGGTTATGCCGATGACTTCGCCTTCATAGTTGAGGAGTGGGCCTCCCGAGTTTCCGGGGTTTATGGGCGTCGTGGTCTGTATGCAGTCGGCTATGAGGTATCCGCCTGTCGTGCTTTCGGTGATTGTTCTGCCGAGTGCGCTGACTATTCCTGAAGTTACCGTTCCGGCTAGTCCGTAGGGGGTGCCGATTGCGAGTACTGGGTCGCCCACGTTTAGGGTTGATGAGTTCGTGGTTGTGAGGACTTGGTATTCGCCCTGTGGCGCGTTCGACGTTAGAACCGCAAGATCTGCGTAGGGGTCTGAACCGATGACTTTGGCCGCGTAGGCGTCTCCGTCTATGAATGTTATCGTGATGTTGTTTGCGCCGTCTACGACGTGGTAGTTTGTGACGATTACAAGTTGGCCTGTTGAGTTATAGATGAACCCTGATCCTTGTACCTCTCCGTATTGGTAGTAGGGTTGCCCCCAGGGGTTGGAGTATTCTGTTGCGGTTGTTCCTTGAACAACGACGATTGAGGTTTTGACCTGCAGGTATAACTGGGACAGGGAAACGTTTTCTCCCAGAAGATAGGTGTTGTTTTGGGAGGATGAGTTTTGCGTTGACTGGGGGTCTGAGACCTGTTCTTGAAGATTTGACACTTGAATTTGTAAGTCGTGGATTTGGCTTGAAGTGGTAAAGCTGCTAATTGCGTAGCCGAGCGTTCCTCCTATGAGCAAACATGTCATTACTGCTGCCGCCAAAACGATGGACAGACGAGGCTTGTGAGTCAGGGTTTTGATTTTTCCTTCCATTTTTGTCACCTCTTTGCGCATGTTTTCAATGGGCTGAGGTGTCTCAGGTCATTAAGACGTTTTTCAAGATTAGACCCTACTCTATACCTAATCCAACGTGCGCGGTTGTTGGCCAGCTGAAGCGGGTGTAGAAATGTTTCTTTTGGGGCTGGCGTATTGATTGTTTCGAGCATTAGTGCGCGCTTTGTGGACTGAACTGTAGGTCCTTTCCGTACGTATGGGCTGATTTGACACCAAATGGCGACATCTCCTGCTGCTTCCCCCTTTTTGGAGCATCACTGCTTTTTGGGGCCTGAAAGGGCAGGAAACGCGGGCATTTTCTAGGTGAGGGGCTAGTGTCTGTTTCTTTGTCCAGTTTACGGGTTTAGGTGTTTTTTGAAGAAGTCTGTGATTTTTGTGTAGCAAATGACTTTGTTCTTGAACTTCATTACATCATGGCCTTCATCTTCGAAGACCAAGAGTTCCACCTCCGTGCCGTTGGTTTTGAGGTATTCTGCGGCCTCTCTTGATTCGATCTCTAGTACTCTGGGGTCGTTTCTGCCTTGAATGATGAGCATAGGGCATTTTATGTTTTTCATGTAGGTTTTTGGTGAACGTTCTATCAGGAAGTCTCTGTCCTTCTCAGGGTGACCCATCGCGAGGTAGAAGCTTGTTTTCCAGCTTTCAGGAAGTCGATTGATGAACGCGATGAGGTCTTGTGGACCGAACATGTCGCAAGCTGCTTTCCACAGGTTCGGGTGTTTCCCCGCTAGTGTTAGCGTCATGTAGCCACCGTAGGAGCGGCCGATCACGGCTCTTCTTCCTGAGTCAATGCGCGCGTCCTTTTCGAGCATTCTCAAGCCTTCAACATGGTCCTTCACGTCGTCTCCGCCCCAGTCGTGGTCGACCAGTTTCATGTATTTCAAACCATACCCTGTGCTTCCCCTCACGTTTGGCACAAAAACGGCGAGGCCGTTCAGTGTCAGATATTGGATGAGTGGCATGGAGAACCATGTGAAGTCGGGGCGTTCTTGGCTTTGCGGTCCTCCGTGAACGTACAGGACTAGGGGTCTGGGGCCCTTGAAGTCTAGTTGTTTTGAGGGTAGGTACAAGCGAGCGGAGATTCTCAGCCCGTCGAAGCTTGTGTAGCTGGCGTCTTCACCCTTGGAAAGCAGTTTCGGCTCGATTCCTAGGACTCGTTCATTTGACAACGTTTTTGGGGCTTTGGTGCGAGTTGCCGGTGGATAGAGATAGAGTTGCGCTGGACTGCTGGCCTTGGCGAGGCTCAGAACGTACGCCGTTTTGGCTCCTTGGAGCTCTTGGTTGTCTCCCATCAGAACGCCCTGATCGAGTGGTGGTAGGCCGCTCAGTGTGCGCTTCACTGTGAGGCTGCGTTTTTCGTTTCCTTCATGGTATATGCACTCGTACAGCCAGCTGCAGCCGTCGATGTTGTATTCGAGTAGGAAGAGGTTACTGTCTGTGTGTCGGATGTCGACTAGTTCGCCTGTGCCTTTGTGCCGCAGGCCATGAACGGGCACTTCGACGGTGTTTTCGGGGTTGTCTAGGTGAAGGTAGGTTGGTGATCCTTCGTCTTTGAAGATGGTGGATCTGAAGAGCAGGCCTTTTTCGTTTTGTGTGAAGTTGCACTGTCCAATGTTGGGCAGTTTGACTTGTTGATTTTTCGTTCTTTTGTCGATGGGTATGCCGTACAATAGTTGTCTTTCTTTTTTGCCTTTGTGCACTATGTAGAGGACGTTGTCTCCTGCAGTGTAGCCGTCTGAGAGTATGACTGTGGAGTGTGTGGGATTGGTGCCGAAGTAGAAGTTGCCGTAGATGCTTGTGCCCAGGGACGTTGTTTCCAGTGTGGCTAGGTCGACGCGCAAGCATTCCAGGTTGGGTGTTTTGCGATCGTCGTGGAAGAAGTAGGCGATGTTCTTTTTGGTGTCGCAGTTGATGCAGGCTATTTGTTGGTTCTTGTATTTGTCTCCGAAGATTGGTTCAGGAATGCCGCCGTGAAGCGGAATGAAGCATGGTTGGTAGTTTTCGTTCCCGTTTTCATCAATCATCACGAGAACCTTGTTCAATTTCGGGAGGATGAAGTAATTATAACCGATTATCAAGTGTGGATTCTGCAGTGCAAGACCGGTCGGCAACAGTGGCTCAGGTATTCCGCCGTCTCGATCCATGGCGTAGAGACTTAGAACTCCACTCATGTCGCTCAGAAAGTATATTCTGTCCTTTGAGATTCTTGGGCTGAGCAGAAGCCTGGCAGAGAGTAGCGATTGAATGGGGAAGTTGTGATGAGATTTCGTCTGAGACATGCGAGATTGTTCTCCTTAGAAAAGGAGATGTTGGGCGTTCGCGGATATAAGCCGTTGCATAGTGCCTGTCGCGCGCTAGCGTGTTGCTAAATTCAGGGAATTGACATGAACTTGTTCGATCGCGCTTGGGCTTGGACAGACATCCATGATCTGCATGTGAAAGTTTGATGGGAACGCAAGTATGCTTGGAAGGCAAGCAGAAATTAACGCAAACAATTCGATTTAGCAATGCTCTAGCGCGCTCGAAAAGCTACACCGTTGGCCCCTCGACTTTTTTTGTTTATGTCTAACATTATGTTGGATTACAAGATCGCAATGTTGGGTTGTCGGCCTCTTCCTTTTGTTGCGTATTTATTGTGCGCGCACTAGAAAAGCCGGTAGCACTTGTTGGCGGGCTTTTTCTACGGAGTTAGTTTCCTTCCGCAGTGGTTGCAGTGGGTGGAATCGGTTACGTTTTCTGCTCCGCACTGCGAGCAGTGCTTCTGGTCTGTTGTGAATGAGAAAAAGGTCGGGGGCAAAGGAGGCCTCTCCTTGGGTGTTGTGGGCGTTTTGATGGAGAAGAATGCCACGGTGGCTAGTATCCAACCGACAAAGAGCAGCACGAAGCCTACGAGGACTATGGTTAGGATGGCGCCCAAGAACAGCAGCAGTCCTGCGGTTCTGAACATTTTCTCTCCAGATTTGTCCGAGAGAACATCAAAGGCTCGCATGTAAAACACGGCTTGCATCACGAAGAAAACCAGTACCATGACTAGAATCAGAACAAGAAGGCCTACCCCACTCACGGCAGTGAACACGGCCACGGGAACAGTACCATTCGACGCAGTGTTCGTTATCATAAATGAAAAGAAGAATACGGCGAAAAGCACGATAGCCGCTACGATACCGATTATGCCGAAGATGAAGCCGTACAGCGCGTTTTTGAACAATGAGTCTTCCTTGTAGTAGTCTGCTAGGCCTCTCATGGCGACTAAGACGAGTATTATTCCGACAAAGCTTAGAAATGGGAAGAAGGATCCAACGGCGACCAGAAGAGCGCCTACTCCACCCAGTGTCCTATCCGAGTCAAGACTCATCTGCGAATGCCCTACATTAACGATAGCGTTCATTTGATTAAACCCTTGCGCTTAGTGTTCTCAGTTGCGCGCTTGTTCATGCAGACTGAAGTTCGTGGACAGGTTTTCTTCGGTAGATTCTGAGCCGCATCACAGGTAATATTCTGGGTTTGTGGTGACGGTTAGCGCACGCGGGCATGTTTGTCGGGCAAATCCTGGCCGCTTTGAGGGATGGCAGATCATAGGATCTCCGGCACATCTTACCTGAAGTGGGGTTTTCCCATGGACAAACCATCTATAAAAAATGAATACTATTTCTAACCAATTTCGGAACAAGCATGCGCGCTAGACATTAACTCAAACCAAGAGAATTTCATTCCAAGTGCTAAGCGTAGCAAAATCTAATAGGGTGCAATACGAAAGTTTTAAGCTGAAAGGGATCCTCCTGTAAGTGGTTGTCATGCCTGTTAACTCTGATAAGCCGAGCAGATGGAAAGTAGACATAAGTAGGTCCGTTGATTTCTACAATGATTGGTTCATGAAATTCGCTCCGAAGGCTTACCGAGATACGCGCAGTGAGTCCACTAAGCAAGTGCAGGAAGCATTGGATCGATCAAGTAATCTCACAAATGTTACCTCTGGTGCATTGCGAGAGAGCTCGCAAATACTGGAAATGCTTCGCATGGCGACTGCTCCGCCGATCGCTCGTGACAGACTCATTGGTTTGGCGGGTGTTCCAAAAGGACTAGTAATGAGTATGGAAGTCCATGGAAGAATCCCGCCGCATATGACCGACGAAGTAGTTGAAACGCAGCTTCAGAAAATCAGCAGTCTGATAATGAAGCTTGCTGACAAAGATATCTTTTCGTGGCTTGAAAACGGAACTACCCCTGATGAAAACGATGTTCATCGAGCAGCCACGATAGTCGCGGACCGTTTGTGCGGGGCTCAATCCGACCCGATTATCAGAAATGCCCAAGAAAAACGCCAACTTGATTCTTTAAAGAAGTGGTTAGAACAGCGCAGTTACTCTTATAGTGAACCAGGAAAAGTCAATTTCAAGGAAATGAAGCCCGGGACCTTTACATTTCACCTTGGTATTTCCGTAACATTAACCGGAGGAAAAAAACAGGTTAATATTCCGGTGGACGTTGCCGTCATGCCTAGGCAAGCCAAGGCAGGGAACTTGCCGTTACTAATTGAAGCCAAATCAGCTGGAGACTTCACTAACCCTAACAAACGCCGAAAAGAAGAAGCTGTCAAAATTTCCCAGTTGCAGGCGACCTATGGAAAACGTGTTCGTTATATCCTGTTTCTATGTGGTTATTTTGACTCGGGCTACCTTGGATATGAGGCTGCAGAAGGTATTGATTGGGTATGGGAACACAGAATAGACGACCTACCTGAGTTTGGTGTGTAGTCATGGTTTCAACAGATTTAATTGAGCGTTCCCGCCTAAAAATCCAAGAAAACTTGGACGCCGCAAAAGCACGAGATGCCCGCAGAAAACTCGGACAGTTCGCTACACCCTCCCCACTAGCGACAGAAATATTGCAATATGCACATTCTTTTTTTTCGCCTCATTCTAAAATCCGATTCCTTGATCCCGCTTTCGGCACTGGCGTATTCTATTCGACTCTCTTGAACGTTTTCTCTCAAACTAACATCAGAAAAGCAGTTGGTTTTGAAATAGACGAGAACTATTGGCGCGCTGCTACGGAACTCTGGAATGACGATTCCTTACTGGACCTCCAACTCTGTGACTTCACACATGCTTCTCCACCTAATTCGGAACAGGAAAGGTTCAATCTGATTATTTGCAACCCACCTTATGTTCGCCACCACGGTATGACAACGTGTGAGAAGCAGCGGCTAATGGACATGGTTACCCGGACTGTTGGCATTAGGCCTAGCGGATATTCTGGACTGTACTGCTATTTCCTGATGCTTTCGCATCGTTGGATGACTACTAACGGCTTAGCTGGATGGCTAGTCCCAAGTGAATTCATGGATGTCAATTACGGTAGACAAGTAAAAGAGTACTTGTTAAATCAAGTATCCCTTCTGCGTATACACAGATTTGATCCTTCTGAAAGGCAATTCGAGGATGCCCTCGTCTCTTCCGCAGTTGTTTGGATAGAAAAAAAGACTCCGCCTCCAGATCATGCTGTTGAGTTCACATATGGCGGCACATTACTTCGACCGGCAACCTCAGAGCGCATTTCCGCAAAAAGACTAAAACAGCTTTCCAAATGGTCACGCCTTACAATCATCTCTTGCAAAGAACCCATTGAACAGGCCTCAATTAGACTTGAGGATTTTTTCAGCGTCAAGCGAGGCATAGCTACAGGCGCCAACAGCTTTTTTGTGTTGAACCGGGAGAGAGCAACAAAGCTTCGTATTCCCCCCGAGTTTCTCATACCCGTTCTACCGCCCCCAAGACATCTTAACATAGACGAAGTTGAAGCTGATCTAGAAGGAAATCCGATCTTGGACCAAAAACTGTTCCTCCTCTCCTGCAAACTACCTGAGGAAATCGTAAGGACGAACTACCGGACGCTCTGGAATTATTTGCAGAGTGGGGTCGAACAAAAAGTAAATGAGCGCTACATTTGTAGACACCGTTCACCATGGTATTCTCAGGAGAAACGTCCGCCTGCTTCGCTTCTCTTCAATATTATGGGCAGACCTGAAGGCGCCAAACGAAGGCCCTATCGTTTTATTCTTAACAAGTCCTTAGCCACAGCGACGAATGTCTATCTAATGCTGTATCCTAAACCTAATCTAAAGGAAATGATAGAAAGGGATCCAGATTTACTAGAGTGCGTTTGGAGAACGCTTAACGACATTCCGCTAAGTGAACTACTAAGAGAAGGACGAGTCTACGGCGGTGGTTTATACAAGTTGGAACCAAATGAGCTTGGCCATGTGGCTTCGGACGAGTTAATTCATTTGCTATCAACGTCTCAGAAATCAGACCGCAAGGAATGGCCTTTTAAATAAATGTGAAAGGGCATGAAAATATCCCGAATAAAGAGAATTAACAACAGTAACCAAAGCCTGATCAGATTTTCAGATCCATAGGTCATTTTAAGTTAGTCATTAAGAGATTGATATTCGGGCCCATCTTGAATTTGGAATTGTTCATCGAAAGTCTGAAAACGTCTGAACTAATTGCTCAATGTCCTAGATGCGATAAAGAGTTCAAACTTAGCAATTCACTGTTATTTGATGGAACGAAAAGTTTTCCAGATGAAGCTGAGAAAAAAAACTTCAGCTCATTCAGGAGCTTGCTGGGCGTCAAAAGGAACTGGAAAAAAGAAAGGCTTAAGCAGACGTTACGGCTGAAAAAAGGGCTATTGAGGTAGGTTTTGGCAAAATAATAGAGAAGTTCATTCCGGCATACAAGAATTTGTAGCTAAAATTCGCTGAATGCAGACCTCGGTATGGCGCTTTCTCTTGTTGGAAGTCCATTCTGCCCTGAGGATTTGTTGTTCAGGCTGACAAAAAGCGCCAAAATCACGACGCAGATCACTGCCAGAACAAGGACCAGCATGATTTTGGATCTCGAAATCGGCAACTGTCTCCTCCTCTACGAGCTTACAACTTTAACGCTTCACTAGTTATGCCTTGTGAAGCAGTGCCGAGTCTGGCCACTGTCAGCTGGCTGTTCGTGACAGAGACCAACTCACCTAGAAAGAATCGTACGCAGACCCATGCGCCTTTAATTCCATGTCACGAAGCTAGTTCAAGGCAGCCTTAGGAGATGTAGAAAAGTTTAATCACGTTGGCTTCGGTCTGTTACGTCGGAGCCAAAATCGATTTTGTCTTTTTACGCTGAAGGAGAATGAGGACGAAAGCTCCGCTTGCAACTTGAACGCGAATATGAAGTGGTAGAATGAGTCCTGTACTAGCATCAGGTCTGCTTTCATTCCCTATTTTAGGCGTCAACGCGGGAGCATGTGAAGCGCCTGCGCGCTCGAGAAGATTTAGATGTCTCTGTTTTAACCTTGAGTATACAGGCTTGAACGAGTCTGCGGAGGTCTCGAGGGGAGTTTAGACTGATGGGCGTGGGTAGAGGTGTAGGCAATCGGGCTGCAGTCGCGTCCTTGATCTTGGGCAGAATCGTCTATGCGGTGAACTGGTACAGCTTGGCCGCTGTGTTCACCTTCACGGCGTCTGAGCTGAATCAGAATGTTTCTGGTCTTGGTTTGGTGACGGCCACATTCTTCGTTGGCATTGGGGTTTTTCAGGTCCCGGGTGGGATTCTTGCGGCGAAGATTGGTCCGCGACTGACGGCGATATATGGAACGGCTATTGCATCTTTGGCTGCGTTGTTGACTGGTTTCGCTGGCAATCTGGTCGAAATAGCGGTTCTTCGGTTTTTTGTCGGGTTGGGCATGGCTTTTGTGTTCGCTCCGGGTGTTATTCTGATGGCCAGGTTTTTGCATGAGGGGTCGGAGGGGTTGGGTGTGGGACTTTATAATTCGGCTTTCAGTCTTGGTGGTGCCGTGGGGCTTTCTGGCTTGGCGGTGCTGGCGGCAGGGGTCGGATGGAGGAATAGTCTGGTGACGGGTGGTTTACTTGGTTTGTTCACGTCTGTCTTGCTGTGGTTTCTGGTGCCGAAGGATAGTCGACGCTCGGACTTCACGGTGGAACTCCGTCACTTGAGGCTCGTTCTGCTGGACAAGTGGCTGATCGTGCTGTCGGTTGCGATGTTGGGTCTTCAGGTGGGGTCGACTGTTTACAGCAGTTTCATGGCTTACTACCTTGAGAGCGTGGTTAACGTGAATGTCGGAGAGGCCGGAGCAATCGCGTCGTTGGTCTCGCTCTTTGCGCTCGCATCGGCTCCGTTCGCCGGGAGGCTGTTTGACAGGTATGGTAATACGAAGAAGCTGCTCTTGGCCTCAGGTGTCCTTATGGCTGTCGGGGTGGGCGTAGCTTTCTTTGGTACAGTCTATTCGGCAATCTTGGCCGGTGTCCTAGTCGGCTTGGCAGCTGGAACTGGGTTCACTTTCGGCTTCTCCGCAGCGAGAGCGGCTAACAGGCTTGACAAGGAATACGAAACGCTGGCTGTCAGCTGGGTGAACAGCATCTCTCTGTTCGGTGATTCTTTTCCTCCGCTGCTCTTTTCTTACTTGGTGGTACAGTACGGATACTCGCCCGCATGGCTTTACATGGCAGTGCTTGCCTTCGCGCTGATTATTCCTGTTCTTTTCACGAAGGTTTCAAGCCAGAAACGAGCGCACGCCGAAACACATTCGCCTACCCCAGAACAAACATCTGGACAAGAAAACGGAAACAAGCGCGCGCTTTTCTGAGTCACTGAGCGGGCTGATTCTACTGGCCAGTTTTGGAGAACGGCATGCGCCACTGGAAAGGCTTATAAGCATGAAGAACTTGTCATATGAAGAAGTTGGCATGTGAGTTGACGTGGATGAAGCGAGGACTATCCGAGATATGCTACGTGTTTTTTAAAGCTCTGGCAAATCCAACAAGACTGGCGATTCTAGAGGTTCTACGCGAGAAACCAAGAAGCGTTACAGAAATTGCAGAAAGCCTGAAGCAAGAACAGAGTATGATATCTCATAATTTGACAACTCTGGAAAGATGCAGATTTGTTTTCTCAGAAAGAAAGGAAAAACAACGTATCTACTCATTAAACCGCGAAACAGTGGAGCCTCTTTTTAAACTGTTTACTTTTCATTCCCAAAAATACTGTCCGACTCACGGTAAATGCCTTACAGAAAAAGGCCTTAGAAAGCTAAGGAAGAAGCAAGCTTCCAACCAACTTCATGTGACTCATGAATGACGATGGAGGTGATATGATGAGCAAAGGCAAAATGAAGATGTTCACATGCCCAGGATGCGGATGGACAGTCAAGACCCCCTTTGGAGAAGACGACATAATGGAACATTCGATGATGCACGCAAAGAAACACCACCCTGAAATGTTGAACACTCCGCAATCAGAACTAAAGAAATTGATCAAGGAAGCGTAGGCACTCATACACGTTGTGAGTGAATCAGTGAAGAAAAATCGCGCGCGCTAATGGGGAACGTGGCACAAGATTAGTAGGAGGTGAATCATAATGGGAAAATATGAGGATACCCTTGAAGACATCAAGCAGACGTTTGGAATTGTTCCCGGCTTCATGAAAGCCATTCCAAAGGACGTGTTGATGCAAGACTGGCCCTTAATGAAGAAATACCAGCTTGGAGAGTCCAAGATTCCAGCCAAATACCGTGAATTCATCGGACTGGCAATCTCTGCCAACATCAAATGCCCCTACTGCTCCCTAATGCACACGGCAATGGCCGTTGGCAATGGTGCCACACAGGATGAAATGGCTGAAGTGGCGTTTCTTGCAAGTTACACGGCAAGATGTAGCGCAATGCTACACGCCCTGCAATACAACTATGACACTTTCACTAAAGAGGTGCATCAGATCAGCGAGCATGCAAAGAAGACAGCGAGAAAGTAGAAACCGAACGACAACTCCAGATTTTTCTCCTTTTTTGAATCTCAAGAAACAGTAGAATACATTCGAAAATTCGATCAAGATGATAGTGGAGGTGAAGAAATAATGTCGAAAAAAACGCAAACATCAGAGGTACATCACGAGGAGCTCGTGAAGGGGCTTTACGATCAGATGAAGGTAATCATGGATTCGTCAGAGCAGCCGATTTTCCTCTACCTAGACGACAATCACAAAGCCTGTAACAGCAGATTTGCAGCTCTTTTGGGCTTCAAGTCGCCACAGGAGTGGGCTGGAATACCAGGTTTTCTGGAGGTGTATGTCGCCGAGAAAAGTCGGGAAACACTATCTTCAGCCTACTGGGAAGCAATGAAGAAAATGGTAGCCTCAACCAGCCAGTTGACATTCAAGAAGAAAGGCGGTGAAACGGTGGACACGACAGTCATTCTCGTACCTATTTCCTACGCGGGTCACCTTTTCTCGATTCACTTCGTGACCAAAGTGGCCAAGTAAGCGATTTCGGATCCAGATGCGCGAGACGTGTCTCCCCAATGGGTCGGGCTCAAATCGCAGCTCTTTTTCTTTCCAAGCTTAGATTACGCCAATGCTTGTCCCATTTTTTCCTTTTCAAAACCCCTGGCTCATCGCGAAACTTCTCAGACAATGATTATATTGGCGCACGCTACGAGGTTGAAAAAAACTCAAGTGCCGGAAACTGAGAAGACGATGTCTTGCTGCAAGCAGTGGCTTTTTTCTCAGACTCTGATAATCTTCATGGCCAATTTGACACTCAAAGAAAACAATTTGAAACTGTTCTTGAGCGTTTGGATTGCCTCTTTAAAACATTTTCTACGTTGTCCGACATATCAGCTAGGCACGCCACGCCGACCAGCGCGGTCGCTTTAAGATTAACGTCATATTGTCTGCTCCGACAAGCTAATACTTCGTGGGCTAAAAAGAAGGCAGTACAAATAACAATGGTTTAGCGCGTGTCGGTGACCTCGAGAATCTTGCTATCTTCGTTAAGAATATGCTTTTAACGAAGGAATTCAGAATACATCGTGTGACGTGCAAATGTCCGCGGAGGTTTTTAAGAGAATCGCCGAGTTTTTGGACTCGAAGATAGGGGAGGAAGATGTGGGTCAACCGTATTTCGGCAATCCAGGCTATGAAACATTGCCTTTTCCTCCTGCGAGTTTCGTTCTGATCAAAGATGCCGAACCGAAAATCCGCACGGCTTTCGTGGACGGCGGAAACCAAGAAATACTCGGTGCACCCAACTTCTCGGCTCAGATAAATAGGATATACTTCAACATCTTCAAGGGGCGGGACAGAATCCTCCCCAAGTCCTTGCCTAGAAGGATAGAGTTCTATTCTGCTACAATGTCTGATTTTAGAAATGACGAAATATTCTATGATACCCGACTCTTTCCTTTGAGAGTTGAGCTCGAGGGCTTGATTCCTGAAGATAGGCACTTGTCGTTCAGTTCCGTTGACAGAACAGTCACGCTTGGAACTCAGAGGGCAGACATAAGGCATGTTGCTTCTGTCGCGCGGCGATTCGCTGAGTGGGAGTTTGCCAAGCATGTTATTGAAAATGAGCTTGAGAATGGTGATTTGATAGTCCATGACGGCAGTTTGCAGACGAGTCTAACTAATGAGCAGACGTACATGGCGCGGGCGTTGGAGGCAGCGATGGAGAAGGGAGTCATTTTCGCTGGGATTTCAAAAACGAGTACGCTGTTCACGACTACTGGTCTTTCACTCTTGGGTGCCGTGCAGAAGTTGGCCGAAGACTACAAGGTAAACGGCCCTTGGTGTATACCGATAGCTAGGGTCGCTAACGTGCAGCATAATGCCTTCATATACGTGGTCAAGCTGCATGAGAGTGCCAACTATGTTTTCAGGTACGAAATCTACGGCGAACAGGCCAGGCGAATGAGTGAGGAAGACTTCTGCTGTGTCACTTCAGCTTTGGCGAACAATTCAAAAGACCTAAGCTTTCCGGGGTATCCTTATGGCCTAATAGATGCGGACAGCTTTGCTCGAGTGAACGGGGACGAGATAGATACGTATAGGGTACCGCTTATGTCCGAGATATCTAAGCTTGGCAAGTGGAAGAAGATTTCGAGGCATATTTGTTCGGGTGACGCGCATAGCGTGTTAGACGTGTTGAAGGGTTGATGGAGAATGGCGTTAGAAATTTCAGGTCAGATAATTGCGGGAAAAACCGGTCAGATATTGGCAAGGGAAAAAGCTGGTGGAGAAATAGAGATAGGAGATTTGCTCGTGGCTGAGGAAGATGATGGAGGATACGTGATTCTTCAGGCTTACGAGCTTGTCTATGGGAGCCAAGTGCCGCAGCTGGTGCGAGAGCTTCTGGCGGGCATGAAGCTTGAGGGCATGGGCACTAACCTGGATTTTCTTGAGCCGCAGCTGCGGAACTATGTTATAGCACAAATCAAGGCACTCTTGCGAGTCTGCAAGAACAATGAGCTGAAGATACCCAAGACTCTTCCCAAGTTCTTTTCCACAATCAGGCACGTTGCCGAGAAGGATCTCTTGTTTCTTACTAAGCCGGGAAGCCCTGTGTATCTTGGAAAAGTCAGGAGCGGGTCGAAGGTGCTTGACGTGGACGTTTATGTTAATGGAAAAGACATGCTCACGCATCACGTGTTGATTCCGGCTACGACTGGAAGGGGGAAGAGCAACCTTGTCAAGGTCATGTTGTGGAGCGTTTTGGCCCAGGATTGTCTGGGTATATTGGTTCTGGACCCTCACGACGAGTACTATGGCAGGCATGGTAAGGGGTTGAAGGACCATTCTGCGGCGAAGCAGAGCTTGCTGTACTATTCCACGAACCCTGTTGCCGGGACAAATACCCTTGTAATAAATCTCAGATCGATTTTGCCTTCACATTTTCAAGGGATAGTTGAGTTCACAGATCCTCAGCATGATGCCATATCCTTGTACTATAACCGGTTCAGGGACCAGTGGATTGAAAACATTGTGCGGGGGACCGATATTGGTGATGCTGTTGCTCCCAGAACGCTTGAGGTGTTGAAGAGGAAGTTCGACAATGTGCTCGGCGTGTTCATTGATGATGGCGGCGATTTTCAGTGTAGAAGCGGTGTTTTCAGCGACACCGCTGGCTTGGCTACCACCAGGGAAATTGCGAAGGCTCTTGAGGATGGGAAGAAGGTTGTTATCGACACGTCAAGGCTGCTTGATGAGGCTGAATTACTCATTGGAAGCATAATTTCAGGCGGAATCTTCCACCGGTATCAAGCTTACAAGTCTGAGGGAACGTTGGAAGAGAAGCCCGTGGTAAGTGTCGTGATTGAGGAGGCGCCGAGAGTTCTGGGTGCAGACGTGCTTGCCGCGCGTGGGGACAACATTTACAGTACCATTGCTAGGGAAGGCAGAAAATTCAAGGTGGGATTAATCGCGATAACGCAGTTGGTCAGCTTGATTCCAAGAGCGATATTGGCTAACATGAACACTAAAATAATCCTCGGGAACGAGCTGGCTGCTGAGAGACAGGCGGTTATGGAGAGTGCAGCGCAGGATTTGTCATCGGACGACAGGACCATCGCGAGCTTGGATAAGGGTGAGGCCATCGTGAGCAGCAACTTCACCAGGTTTGCCGTGCCCATTCAGATACCATTGTTTGAAAAGTACGTTGAAGAGAACCTGCAGCCTAAGGAGAAGAACAAGACGGTTTTTGTGGGGTAAATCATGTTCAAGTTTGCTCACCTCGCAGATTGTCACATAGGCGCGAACAGAGGGCCCGTTCTGGAGAAGCTGGAATTGGCCGCGTTCAACAAAGCCATGGACATCTGCATGCAGGAGACAGTTGACTTTGTTCTGATATCTGGAGACCTTTTTCACGCCAACTTGCCTGACATGTACGTTGCTAATGAAGCCGTAAAAAAGATGAAAGAAGTCAAAGACGCAGGCATTCCCGTCTACGTCATCTACGGAAGCCACGACTACAGCCCAAACGGCACATCGATAATCGACATTCTTGACAGTACAGGCCTGATTAAGAAAGTAGTGAAAGGAGAGGATGTCGATGGCAAGCTTAGGCTGGGAGTATTCACGGACGCGAAAACAGGGGCGAAGCTTGTAGGAATATCAGGTAGAAAAGCAGGGTTGGAACGGAATTATTTCGAAATACTTGACAGGGAATGTTTGGAGAAGGAGCAAGGGTTCAAGATTTTCGCGTTTCACAGTGCAATCTCGGAGCTAAAGCCGGAGTTTCTGGCACAGATGGACTCGATTCCAGTATCTTTGCTTCCCAAGGGCTTTGACTATTATGCAAGCGGACACGTGCACAAGAGGACTGAGTCAGGGTTTGCAGGGCACGAAAGAGTAGTTTTTCCAGGGGCGCTCTTCGGCGGGTACTCAAGAGACTTGGAAGACAGTGCCAAAGGGGAGAAAAGAGGTTTCTACATAGTGAGCTTTGACGAAAAGGTGGAAGAAGTCAAGTTCATGGAAGTGTCTGTGTGTGATTTCGGATATTTCGAGTATGATGTTTCCGACAGGAATTCAATGCAAGCCAAGAAGGATCTGATGGAGAAACTGAGTAAGATTGAGGCCGAGAACAAGATTACAGTTGTCAAGATAAAGGGAGAACTCTCAGGAGGCAAGACTTCGGACATCAGCTCAGGCGAAATCAGGGACTTGATGAAAGAAAACGGTGCGTTAGACGTCATCATAAATCGCTATGGGCTTACATCAAAGGATTACGTTTCAGTCAAAGTCGTAGGCGAGGATGTTCCTGCGATTGAGAACAGACTCTTGAGAGAGAATATTGGAGCGGTCAAGGTTTCATTAGAAGAGCTGAAAGCGGACAAGGGTGCCAAGCTCGCACAAGAGTTGTTGAAGGTTCTGAGGCAGGAGCAGAAGCTCAACGAGACGAAGAAGGATTACGTGGAACGCATCCAGAAGCACGCGTTGAACACGTTGGGTTTAGGAGATGAGGGTTGATGATTCTGAGGTCGCTGAAGCTTGAGAACATCAGAAGCTACACTGAGCAGATGGTCTCATTTCCCTTGGGGACGACTCTTTTTGAGGGTGACATAGGTTCGGGAAAGTCAACTGTTCTTATGGCGATAGAATTTGCGCTTTTTGGTTTAGGTTCAGAGAAAGGAGGAGCCTTGCTCAAGGCAGGGGCAAAGAGAGGTCTGGTGAGTCTCTGTTTCGAAGTCGAGGGGAAGGAATATGAGGTGTGCCGAAGCTTGGAGAGAAAGGCCAAGAGCGTCCAGCAGTCTGGTTGCAGCCTCAAAACTGACGGCGCCGTACTGCAACTGTCGGCCTCTGAGATGAAGGAGAAGGTTCTTGATATACTGGCTTTTAACGAGCCAGCAGACCCTAAGGCGCAGAGTGTCATCTACAGGTACGCTATTTTCACTCCGCAAGAAGAAATGAAGGCCATTATCTGGATGAGGGCGGACGCTAGGCTTCAAACACTTAGAAAGGCATTCAGGATCGAGGATTATCGAATTGCACTGGACAATTCTTCAACTCTGGCGAAGTCTATCAAGGAGAAGTCGATTAGACTGGCTTCACATGCTTCTGACCTTGAAAGCCGTCGAGAAAAATGCAACGCAACAAGGGCGGAGATCGGAAAATGCGAGCAGGAATTGACAGGTCTCAGCGGGAACAGGGACAGCCTTGACGAGAAGGTAAATGCGCTGAGGGAGAAAGTCGATTCGCTGCAGAAAAGCAAGGAGGCGCTTGGAAAGGCGGTAGGTGAAGTTCCTCTGCTTGAGAAGCATATCAGGGAGAAGAATGGTGAAGTAGTCAGCCTCGAACGCGAAGTGGAAGAGCTTTCTGCAGAATTGGGGAAGTTGCAGCCCGAAGCGGATAGGCTGAGCAAGATTCAGCAGCCTACGCCGAAAACTGAAGCTGAACTGAAAGAGGAATTGGAGAGTATGAGAAGGAAAGAGCGAGAACTCATATCGTCGGAGGATGTCATAGGCGCAAAGATAAGCGATTACGAATCTGTGGGAGAAAATGGAGTCTGCCCGACTTGCGACAGACCTGCAGATCCTAGTGAGTTCGAAGAGAAAATCAAGCTGAAAAAAGAGGAGAAGTGCAAGGCGTCAGACGAAGTCGCCACCTGCGAAACAAGAATCAAAGAAATAGAAACCTTACAAGAATCATTCCAACAATTTAAGAGCGCCCGAGACAGATTGCAAAATCTAACTGAACGGATGGAGAGAAACAAGGAGAGAATAGAGAAGCATCGTGAGAAGATGGAGGCGCTGAAAGGACAAGTTGGGGAGGCCAGAGAAAAGCTTGAGAAGGCCCAGCAGGAAGTGGAGGAATACAACAGAATATTAGGGGAGACTGCAGCATTGTCCGAAGAGCTGGATGAGGCCCGGTCACAGCTTGACACGGTGAAGAATAAGATATCTAAGTTTCAGACGACGCGTGACATGCTCACGAATCAGGTGGAGGAACTGGAGAGAGAGATCCGGGACAAGGAAAAGGAAAGAAAAGCCGCAGAGAGACTGAAAGAATATCAGATTTGGCTTGAAGAGTTTTTGATGCCAACCCTAGAGGCGATTGAAAAGTATGTTATGATGAACATAAATCAGGAGTTTAATCAGCATTTTCAAAAATGGTGGGGAATGCTCGTTGAGGATCCTAGCAAGGATTCCCGGATTGATGAGGATTTCACGCCTATCGTTGAGCAGGATGGGTATGAGCAGGACTACAACTATCTTAGTGGCGGTGAGAAAACTAGTCTGGCCCTTGCGTATAGACTCTCGCTCAACACTATCGTGCAGAAGGTTTCAGCAGGAATCAAGTCTAACCTTTTGATCCTTGACGAACCCACAGACGGCTTCAGCAAAGAACAACTGTTCAAGATCAGGGAGATACTTGACGAACTCAAATGCCCACAAGTGGTCATGGTTTCGCATGAGAGAGAACTAGAAAGTTTCGCAGACCAAGTCATGAGAGTCGAAAAGAAAGACGGCATCTCTCAGATTAAGGCAATCTAGAGAGCGCGCTGTTATTGGACCTCCACAATGTTGCTGATGATTGGTGAGAAAGCAGGAATTAAGCACAGCCTCTCTTTAGATGCGTTGTAGCAGTGTCTTCAGCCATGTTATGCACAGAGAGCGCATTCTCAGCCTTTTGCTTTCTTTGCTGCTTTACCAGTGGCAAAGCGAGCCTGTCCTCAAGCATATGCGTTTCTTTCAATGTGTGCCTGCTAGGCATAGCCTGATCATGACTGTTGACTCGCATTAACATTTGGGGCATATTTCTCGCTACTAGTATGCGGAAAAATAGCGCGCGGTTTTGGCATGAAACTTTACCCTCGCTTAAATTATTTTTACGACGACGCGATGACGACGTGTGACGCGTGCGTTACTGTTTAATAGATATGATGATGCTATCATGATTTATTCCAGCTACGGTGAATGTTAGCCCATAAGCTGTACAGTTCTCATTCAATTGCAAAGGAAAGGTCAATATTTGCCCAGCGTCGCTTGCAGCGAAGCAAAAGTGTGTGTCGTCCCCGTAGGTCCAACCATCAAGGTAGTATTTCCATAGGAACTTGTACGTTATACCATTACGTTCATATTGACTTATCGTTCCAGTTTGAACAGTTATATCTGTTTGATTAGAAGTGATGGACTGAAAAAATGAAACTATGTTAGGAATAAAGTAGAGTATTGGGCCACTTGCGATTAGCAGGACCATTACTAATCCCAAAATTGAGCTTTTCTTCATGATGATACACCTTAGAAACCGTACGGATATGTTTCATCATTTTCCTTTGATGTTCAAAAAGAGCAGAAATCAGAACTGGCTTAAAAGCGTTGTTTCATACGCGCGCGTTTCAACAGGAACTGTCAAGTCTTCGGTTGATAGATCGTGAAATTCGTTCGTCATCAACCGACAACTTTACAGAACCTACAAAAGAATGACAGTTCAAACCCTCAAGTGAAATCAAAAGCTGCCCAGAATTTGAAGTCGTTTTTCTACTGCCCAAAGCTTAAAACGAGCGAAATTTGAGCGGAACTGATGGTCTGAAGGTGGTGCGGGGGGTTGGGACCCCCACCCGACTTTACCGGTAAAGACACCGTGGTACGGCAGGTCTGCCCGTCCCACCTGATCGAACAAATTGGCTGGTTCTTGCTTAGCGCTGAACAAAAGGCTGCGTTTCAGACAAAGTATTCTACGGAAAGAGTTTGAGTCCAAGGGCTTTGAGGGGGCTGAAGTGTTTCAAGTCGAAGGTGAAGAGGGCTGCCCCGTTGTTTATGGCCATGGCGGCTATCATGGCATCAGTTCTGCGTATGGAAGTTCCTCTTTCTTCTGCTTCCAGCTCTATTTTGCTGGAGAGGACTGCATCCTTTTTCATATAGTTCAAAACAGGTAACAACAGAATCTCTTTGACTGGTTTTCCATACTTGTGGAGGCCGTAGAGTATCTCATGTATGTTGATGGCAGTTGTGCATATTTCTTCTTCACTTTGAAGAATCTGCATGAGAGCTTCGTCACCTTTTTCTGATTCCTTGTCCAGTATCTCAATCAACACGTCTGTGTCTATCGTGATCATCTTCTTCGTTCAGCCCTGGAAGAATATATCTCTGAAAGCATCTCTTTCTTCTTTCTGAACTCTACACTCGCCCTGAGTTTCGATAGCGTTTCCAGTGGATCCTTATTTTCTGCAAGTCTGTCAAATAGCTCACTGAAGCTTTCATCCTTCTTCTTGATAGTCAGCAATTTTCTATATACTTCTTCTCGGATGGTTATAGTCTTGACCAAGATGGATCACGTGAATCTATATGTTTAAACGTACACTTAAACATTACTGGAACTGTGCCCACAATGAAACGCTGTTAATGTATTGACAGCTTATTCATAGAACAGTTGTCAACGGAGTCACAGGCAGGTTATAAAGATGAGGCAAGGGGGATCTGTCTGTCAAATTGCAACAATTTTCGAGATGAAACAAATAAAACAAGCCACTATTGTGGTTCCTTGTAGATGTTTAGAAAACAAAAGCAGTAGGCATCTGGTTTCAGTGCCAGAGGCTGTGCCTACAAGAATTTTTTGCGCCCTTTTTGCGAGCAATTGTTGGCATTTTGGTAGAATCTAAAACAGGAAGATGTGCGCATGCAAAAAACTTTTATCCAATCAAACACTCTTGAGAAGTGATGCCGACAGTCAAGGATTTCATGACGAAGAATGTTATAACAATCGACGCTAGCAAAACTGTTATTGAAGCCGCAGACCTAATGTCGCAAAACAACGTAGGCGATTTGGTGGTCATGGACAAAAATACGCCTGTAGGGATCGTCACTGAACGGGATTTCGTAAGGAGAGTCTTGGCGGAGAGAAAATCGCTAAACATCAAAGTTTCAGAGGTAATGACCACACCCCTCAGAGTAATCGAT
>Ga0187870_1001283_pt1 | contig 23739 bp, 23 predicted proteins | sample June2016WEW_13_1_3_FD_132974 | JGI IMG/M metagenome (GOLD analysis project Ga0187870, IMG submission 132974) | Peatland microbial communities from SPRUCE experiment site at the Marcell Experimental Forest, Minnesota, USA - June2016WEW_13_150 | ecosystem: Environmental > Terrestrial > Soil >... | reverse complement strand
TGGTAGATGGTCTCGATACCCTGGGCAATGGCGTCCGTGGTGGTGCGGATGTCCACCTTGCGGCCGCGCATGTAGATGTCGCCCGAGGTGGCGGGAACCGCGCCAGACAGGATCTTGATGAGCGTCGACTTGCCGGCGCCGTTGTCGCCCAGCAGTCCGACGATCTCCTTCTCATACACCGTCAGGTTGACGCCCCGCAGCGCCTCGACGCGGCCGTAGGACTTGCTGATGTTGTTCATGCGGACCAGTTCCGGGGCCATCGTCTTACGCCTCCGCCCGCCGCCGGCGTTCCAGCGAGGCGTGGAGACCGACCATCGCCAGTATGATCGCGCCGATGAAGATGTTGTAGGCGAGGCCGGGCACGCCCACCATCACGATACCGTTGCGCATCACGCGCAGGATGAGCACGCCGATCACGGTTCCGATGACGGTGCCGCGTCCGCCGGTGAGCGCGGTGCCGCCGATCACCACCATGGCGATGATCTCCAGCTCATAGCCCGTGCCGCTGTTCGGATTTGCCGCCGAGGTGCGGATCGAGCTGATGATTCCGGCAAAGGCGGAGACCATGGCCGTCAGCACGAACAGCCCGGTCTTGGTCCTCGCGACATTGACACCGCGCGCACGCGCCGCGCCGGCGTTGCCGCCCGACGCCTGGATCCAGTTGCCCGTCCTGGTTTGGGCAAGCAGATAGCCGAGCACGATCGCTACGCCGATGAACCAGAACAGCGAGGCGTAGACATGGAATTTGCCGAAGTTCAATTCGCCCACCAGGATGTTGGCGATTCGCGAGCCTTCTGCGCTCCAGGTGCGCTGCGGGAAGCCGTTGGTCAGGAAGAGCGCGGCGCCTCGCACGACGAGCAGCATCCCCAGCGTCACCAGGAAGGAGGTAATCCTGAGCCGGGTCACGAACCAGCCGTTGATCAGGCCGATCAAAGCCGCCACCGCCATCGCGATGAAGAACCCGACGGTGAGCGAGGTGGCTCCGCTGTTCTTGAGCGTCCACATCAGCACAGCGGAGAAGCCGAAGACCGACCCGACCGAGAGGTCAAACTCGCCCGATGTCATCAGAAGGGTCATCCCCAACGCCATCAGGCCCAGCTCCGCCGTGAAATCCAGCGTGTTGCTGACGTTGAGCGGCGAGAGGAACTCGTGGTTGATCGACTGGAAGATGACGAGCTCAAGCACGAGCAGGAGGAAAGGTCCGAGCTCGCGCCGTGCGATCAGGCGCAGGATGACCGGGCGTTGTTGCATGGGTGATTTCCCTTTTACATGAGGTTTAGTGAACCCGGGCGACGGTTACGGCTCGGCGCTGCGTCCGCGGGCAGAGACGGGCATTCGCGGGCCTATTGGACACCGCGAATGCCCTGCCGCCGTCTCACTTCCCGGACAGGATCTTGTCGTAGATCTTCGCGGTGTCCTTTTCGTACAGCTTGCCCGTGATGATGTTGAATCCCGGCGGGATGCCGCTGGCCGCCATGGCCGCCATCGAGAGCGCCATGTAGCAGGTTGCCTGCGGGTCCTGCCACTGGCCGGCGTTCACATAGCCCTGCAGGACTTCCTGGGTGGTGTCGAGCGAGTTGCCCCATCCGACCACCGGGATGCTGCCCTTGGGGATGCCCACGCGGTCGAACACGCGCTTGATGCTGCCGGTGACCAGGTCGCCCAGCCCGATGATCGCCTTTATTTTCCCGCGGTTGGCGGTGAGGTAGTCGACCATGCGGCTGATGATCTCGGCCTGGTCGAGCTTGGCTTCGGTCACTTCCCACTTGATGCCGAGCGGCTTGAACACGCTCGCAACGCCCTGCTCTTCCTGCACGCCATAGGTGGCGCCGGGGACCTCGACGGGCATCCACACGAAATCACCCGATTTGACGAGCTTGTGATCGACGAGGTACTGCGCCCAGTTGTGGCCGAACACAACGTTGTTCCCGCCGACATAGGCGTCGAAGTCCGCCGCAGGATCCGGCGTGTTGAAGTTGATGATCGGGATGCCCGCTGCCTTCGCTTCAGCGACGACCTTCACCATGCTGCCGGGATCCGGGCTGGTGGTGACGATGCCCGCCGCATGGGCGGCGATGGCGGAGCGCACAGCCTCCTGCTGGGGGGCCACCTCGCCATTGTGGAACGATGTGTTGACGGTGTTGCCCGTGTCCTTTGCCCACTGATTGGCGCCGGCCAGGAAATACGTCCAGACTGGATCGGCGGGCGAACCATGCGAGATCCAGTAGAAGACCTTGTGCTGCTGCGCGGACGCCGCAAACGGAACGGCCAGCGCGAACAGCATGACGGAGAATAGAAGCACCATTTTCTTGAACATCTGATTTCCTCCCTCGGTGGCTGGATTGGCCGCGTCTTTGTATCAGACGAAATGCGCGACCATTTTCATTTTTGACTTGTTCATTTTTCTACCAGACTAAGCGGACGACTCTCATTTGTCAAGAAGTTTCTCGACAAACACGGTAGTACCGCCGGGTCGATCCCCCAGAGAATCGCAGTAGACCCGACGGGGAAGTTTGTCTACCTCGCAAACATCGGAAGCAACAACGTATCTGCTTAGGCGATCGACCCAAGCACCGGGGCACTCTCAGCGGTAATTGGATCTTCCTTCGCCGCCGCAAGAGGCCCCCGTGGTGCTGCAATTGCCACTGTCACGGGCCCCTGAAGGAGCAAAGTGTTGGGGTGATTTGATGCGGTCCGGTGGGGTAGAAGAGGGAAAAAGAGGACGCTGGCCCTTCCCTGCGCAGGGCAGGTGTCTGTGGCGAAGAAGCGGTTCTATGTGATCAAGCGCAGGAATCGTCGCTCGGAAGGGACTCGGCGCGGCCGTCTACCCTCGGCTTCCGTGACTATCTGGTCTTGACGGAGGAGGAGTTGTCCTGCTATTGGAAGTTGAAGGGGAACGGCGGTGGCCACATGAAGATCATTCCGAGCAAGGATAAAGTCACCGCTCGCCTGCTCAGCGTGGCAAGGATCGTCGGGGCCGTGCGGCCGTGGTCGTTCTCCATGACAGCCATTTCCGTTGCGCTCGGCACCTTGGCGGCAGGAGCGGAGGGCCGGATCGACTGGTGGCTTGCTCTCGCCGCGCTCGCAGGCACTCTGTGCCTGCATGCGGCGACGAACCTCGGGAACGACTACTTCGACTTCCAGATCGGCATAGACACTGCGGGTGCGCCCTCAGTGCGCGCACGCCGCCATCCTCTCGTCGAGCGGACCCTCGAGCCCCGACAGGTGCTCGGCGGCGCCGTTGGCTTCTGGGGCGCGGCCATCCTCATTGGGACCGCACTGAGCCTCATGCGGGGCTGGGCGCTCGGCCTGTTCACTGCGATCGGGGTGCTCGCGGGATTCTTCTATTCGGCGGGGCCGCTGCGCCTGAAGGGCCGGGCGCTGGGGGAGCTCACCGCGTTCCTCATGTGGGGCCCGCTCATGGTTCTTGGAGCCTTCTACGTTCAGAGGGGGACGTTCTCAGGTTCCCGCCACGCTCTCCTGCTCTCCGTAATCCAGGGACTCTGGGTCGCGCAGGTCCTCCTTGCCAACAACCTTCGCGACACGGAAGCTGACGCGGCGATGGGCATCCGCACTCCTGCAACGCTCCTGGGGAAGAAGCCGGCCGTGGCGCTCGCGGCTGCGCTCACCGCGGGTGCCTATCTCCTGGACGCGGCCGGGGTCCTGCTGGGGATCCTGCAGCCCTGGGCGCTCCTCGTTTTTCTTTCGGCTCCCCTGTCAGTGCTCCTCCTCCTTTCCTTCACTTCACCCCGGGGAGTAGCCGGCAACGCGCCCTCCGTTGCGGCAAGGACTTCGATGCTGTTCGGGCTGCTGCTTGTGCTCTCTCTGGTGGTGGGAGGCGTAGCTCCGGGATAGAAAGACCTTGCAACTCTGTACGGAACGCTGAAAGGAGGCGATTACGCAGGCCGGGCTTCTCCTGCGCTCACCTATCGCCGGCGCGGCAGCGATCAGCGACCGTTTTCGCGCGTGATTCGGGGCTCCGCGTGCGATTATGCCATATGTTCATCGCGGCAATGAAAGTGGAATGTGAGGCGTCTCACAGGAGTAACAATGCGCAGTCAAATGCTGCGCCTTCCCTCTAGAAGCATTTCGCTGTACGTAAGGATAATTGGGAAAGGATATCCGCTTCTGCTCATGCATGGCGGTCTGGGGGTTGATCACTCAACCTTATTGCCAATGACCAGATGCAGCGACACCTTCTGGCTGATATTCTACGATCATCGGTGTAATGGACGATCAAGAGGAGCAAGCCTTACTTCCCTCACATGGGACAATTTGATCTTAGACGCAGAAGCCTTGCGTGAGAGAATTGGGATCTCCGAATGGGCTGTGCTCGCATACTATCACGATCACAGCCTGTTCATGCAGATAGGCGCGCTTCTGAACGCGATCAAAATGCGAAGCAGGCCTGATGCGTGCATATATGGGTTCCAGCTCCTGTTGAAGGAATGGTCTATTATGGACCGGCTTGCGGAAATTGCCGTTCCGACGCTGCTGATCGCAGGCAGAAGAGATTTCCAATTTCCACCGGAACATCAAATGGAAATGGCGAAATCCTACTCAAACGCTCATTATGAAATAGTAGAGCAGGCGAGTCACAACCCACTGATCGCGAGGCCAATGGAAACGATGAAGCTTATCAAACAATTCATGAAGTTATGAAGACACCCAAAGCGAGGAGGATGAAATGAGCAGCAAATCCGACAAGAAGCAGCCGTCTGTCCGCACTCCGGCTGCAACAGTGTACGATTTCGTCGGGGGGCTGCAACCGATCATGCTTCCGAAGCCCACACTCGGTCGTGGCACGTCCGTCCTTGCGGCATTGCAGAAAAGAAAGACGGTACGCGCCATCAGCGACAAGAAGCTTTCTCCGCAGATGCTGGCGAATCTGCTTTGGTCAGCGTGCGGGGTGAACAGGAAGAGAGGGCCGTTTGGAATTCCGGGAAGGACGGCGGCCTCGGCCAGCAATTCACAGGAAATAGATCTCTACGTCGCCCTGCGGGAGGGGGTCTATCTCTATGATCCGGTTCCGCACCGCCTCACCCCGGTGGTGGATGGAGACTTACGTGTACTGGGCCTTGGGAAAGGGCAGGGGGAGATGGGAGCGAAAGCTCCCGTGCGTCTCATCTATGTCGTGGATATCGATAAATACCGCAAGGCCGGATTCCAGGAACCAGGGCTGTGGGACCTTGAGACACAGAAGTCCTATTATTATGTCGACACGGGCCTCATTGCGGGGAACGTGTACCTGTTCGCCGCTTCGCAGGGCCTGGTGACTTGGTTTCACAATTGCAATAAGGCGGATCTTACCGCAAAGCTGAAATTAAAGAAGGCTCAGCGTGTGCTCTTCGGTCAGACCGTTGGGTATCCGGAAAAGCTCTAGGGGGTCGTTTCACGCACGCTTGATTCTGTGAACGGGCGCTCAGTTCTCCAGGATCGTGATCTCGACCCTGCGATTTTTCCGCATGCCTGCCTCACTGGAGTTGTCCCCGATGGGCGAGCTTGCGCCCATGCCGCGCGCCGTCAGCCGCTTCGCATCGACCGCGCCTGTAGACAGCAGAAAGTCCGCGGCCGCATTCGCCCTCTGCTCGGAGAGGGTCTGGTAGTCGTTCTCGGTGTATCCCGGCGCGCGTGCGGTGAAGCCGGCAATTGAGATGTCGCGGTCCGAGTACTTCCTCAGTATCTCGGCGATGCGGCGCAGCTTGCCCTGCTCGGCCGGAAGGAGTTGGTCAGAGTTCGGGGGAAAATTCACGTTCTCCAGCGTAATGGTGACCCCCTGGTCCGTCGGCTGCACGCTCACGTCGGGAATTGCCTGCGCATCGAGCTGCTTCTGAATATCGCCCGCCACCTGGGCACGATCGAGCGGGAGAGAAGTGATCACGTCGCCGCTGGCGTCGCCCTTGAACTCGACGTCGTCGCCGGTATTCATTACGAAAAGAAAGTCGAATGACTCCTCGATCGAGACGGGCTTCTTCTCCGCGAGGTTCCACCAGTACCTCTGGTGCGAATATCCGGTGACCTTCGTCGGGGACATCCGGGTGGTGGCGCGGGGCGGGGTCACGGGGTAGGAGATCTCGTATTCAATCGAAAAAAGAGCGCAGGCGACCCCATTCCTCGTTATGTTGCTTTCATATCTGTAGTTCACCGTGACAGGGAACTGGAACGGCTCCTGGATGCCGAAGTTTGTGCGGAAATCGTGCGACTCCATCCCGGTGGCGCTCCACGCCCCTCCTTGCGGAACGTCGCCTTCGGGAAAGAGCGGGATGTCGCGAACGACCGGAAGATAGTAGGAGGGATCGATGGTATAGGCGCCCCGGCCGTCTTTCCAGAACTCGGAGGTGGAGTGCTCGGTCCACTCATACGTATTCTGCGAACCATACAATCTTTCCGAGGTCTGGAAATCGACCACGTGATACCCCGCGTCGCCTTTCGTGTCGGTGACCGCCACGGCGATCTTGTTGAGGACGTCGACGTCGTGGCTGAACCGGCCGTTGATGTACACCGATTCGTGCACCTGGGAGAGGATCCGGTACTTCTCCCCTTTCGTGTAGGCAAAGCGAAACACGTCTGCGGGCAGCGAAACCGCGGCGATCGCGATCACCGCCACGATGAGGATCAGTCTTTTCATCGATGACACCCCTTTCACGTTTCACTCCAGTCGTGGGGCAGTGAGCCGCGCGCCGCGCGCAGGTACGCAAAGGGCGTCTGGGCCAGGAAGTTGGACACCCGCGAGGTGTAAATGTCTGCGTAGCGCTCAACCTGGCGCGCGAAGAGACTCTTGTCGTTGCCCCCGCGCATGAGCGGGCCCCAGGTAAGGTTTCCCATCACTCCCGCGGCCCTGGCCAGCGGGGAGATTCTCGCGTCCAACTCCTGGCTCTCCTCGGCGAGACCTCGGATCGAAGCCTCCAGCTCTTCAGGCCCTGCGCCGGGCTCGGGGCCGTACTTGTGCTGGGCGCGCTGCCGGGCCAGACGCAGCTGTGCGAGCCGGCTGTCGAGCTCGGTCTTGCGGATCATGAGGTCCCGAAGCTGCGCGTCGGTCTCGCGGGCTTTCTCCATCGCGAGGATCTCGGATTCCATCTCCCGCAGGATGAGCCCGGTACGCCAGCGCAGCATCTCCTTGCTCACGTGCACATCGCCAAAGAGGTGGTCGCCGAGGTAGAGGATCTCGGCACCAGAGAGTCCCAGGCTCGATTCCACCAGCGGGGCGTCGCAGCCAACGTAGACTCGGCCGGGCTCCAGGGCGCCGCGGTGGGGTCGCAGCAGGCCATGATTCTCGTCGGTCATCAAGTACGAGGCGTGCCGTCCGGAGAAGAATCCCGGTTTGCGTGCCTCCACAATAATGAGATCGAAGAGCTCCCGCCAATTCATTCGGCCCGGGAGGGAGCGGTCGAACGCGTAGCTCATCATCGAGCGGGTGTACGCCCAGTCGGAATTGGTGATCAGGAGCAGGCGCTTGCCCGCCATCTTCTGGTCCAGGAGAGTGAGGGGAAGATCGGGGTCCAGCTCCACGAATCGGTCGGGATCCGCCATGATCTGCGTCTTGAGCTCGCTCAGGTTGTGAGCCTCGTCCAACGCGACGCGGAGGACGCGGTGCAGATCGTGGTACCCAAGGGTTTCCGGCAACTGACCTGCATCCAGCAGGTCGACGAGCTGTGCGAAGAGGTTCGCCTCCGAGAGCGAGAACAGCGTGTTCATGAACTCCCAGCGGGAGTCAGAGAGATCCACGAAGATGCTGGAGTACGCGGCGCGCTGCTCGTCGAAGGAAAGCGGGCGGGTCCCGTGGTGGGCCCGGATAACGTATCCGAACCTTGTGGCCTTGACCAGGTTCCCCAACTCCAAGTCGAAGGCGAGCCCCTGGATGACGCTGGCCGGGTCGAAGGTGAGACCGCCCACCGGCCAGCCTCGACGCTCCAGCGGCCCCAGTGCGCGCTCGAAAGCAGCCCGTTCCCATTCCGCGGTGCGGTAGTGCACAAGGGTGTAGTCCATGTCGTAGCCGATGGCCCTGATGGCGCGCAAGTTGAGGGTGCGGTTGCACCACACGCGGCGCTCAGGCGGAACCACGGAAGAAGCTGCCATGCCCTACAGTAGCACAGGGCGCGGCGGCGCGGCCACACGACTAGCCGTTCGGAGCCGCCACGACACCTTCGCTCAGGCCGGTCCATTCGGAGCTGTGGCGATTGGTTGACACCGGTTTCCCCTTGTCGCAGACTGGCCGCAGGGCTTGCGCAATGCTCAAGGTCCGGCCTCCCGTCTCGGAAGAGAGCGACATCGTATCCGAGTTGATCCTCCAGTCGGACTGCGGGATGCTCCCCGCGCTGTTCGGCGGCAGCGTGAAGGCTCTCCTTCGCCATCTTCAGATCGCACCATCGAACCCCTATTCCTCTGAAAACGCCCTGGTGATCGCCGATGAAACTCTCTCCCCGGCGGTCGTTGGTGCGCTGGTCGGCTCCCTCGCAGAGGCCACCCGAAACTCGAATCTGCACACGGCAGCTCTGCTGTTCAGGTGGTACGGGCCGGGAATTGTTGCCCGGTTCCCCAGGCTTGCGCGGGCGGGGAAGGCGCTCGACAGCCTCAAACCCGATGACTTTTACCTCTCTCATATCGCCGTCCTGCCCGGGCATCGCGGACGAGGAGCGGGGCGAGAGCTCCTTCTTGCAGGAGAAGAGCACGCCGGGCAGCTGGGAGCGCGCCGCCTCGTGCTGGACGTCGAGGAGCACAACGAGGGAGCGCGCTCCTTCTACGCTCGACTCGAGTACCGCCCGTCTTCAGTCATCCGCATCGACCTTGGCAGGCGCGGTGCCTTCTCTTTCCGGCGGTTGATCAAGGGTCTTCAGCCCCTCGTGTGAGCGGGCAGCCCGCGATTTCGCGAGCCCGTCCGCTATCTCCTCTCCCGAGAACCGGGACAAAAACACGGCGCCGACAATGATCCCCGTGTAGCCCAGGACGGCGAGCAGGCGCAGGCGGGGATTCCCTGACAGCGCTTCGCCGAGGGCGGCGATCCCGACAAAGATCGCGACCAGGCGGGAGCACAGATCCGACACGGCGGTGACCAGGATGGCACGGCCGTGCTGATAGGCTCTCGAGAGAACGAGAAAACCCGACACGTAGAAAAGGATCAGGCCCGCGCCTGCAGCAGCTGCCGGGAAACCGAATCCTTGCCCCTGGAGCGCCATGAGCAGGACCTTGGTCGACACGTCGCCGAGCCCGAGGAGTATCCCCGCAACGACGGAGAAGGCGATTACCCAAGGGAGGCCGATTCGCAGGAGGCCAGGGACAACAGAGGCCGCCGCGCAGGCCAGCAGGCACGCCGCGAGCGCCGGTACGAGACGCCCGAAGGAGACTTCACCCTGAACGCTCCCCGAAGAACTGTCAGCGATTCCCAGCGCCACGATTCCCGAGGTCACCAGGGCGACGCCGATCCATTCCCGCAGGGTAAGCCTGTGCCGGAGAAAGAGCAGGGAGAAAACGGCGAGAATGACGAAACCCGATCCCTGGATTGCCCGGGCAACCGACACCGGAGTGAAGGCCAGGGCGAAGGCGAAGAGGCCCCATCCGATGGCGGATGCAGCGAGGCCCGCCATCCAGCGGCCTGATTTCACCAGCGAGAGCAGCGCCGCCGGAAATCCGCGGCCGAGCCGTATCCGCGGGATCCGGTCGACCGCCAGCTTCTGCAAGACTATGCCGACGTCCCACAGGAGCGCGCAGAGGGTGATCAGTATGAGAGCAGCCCAGATCGACATGGCCGGCTTCCGCCCGACAAATGTACTCCGGCAGAGGCTTCGGCATTAAGAGAATTTAACGCAAACGCAACGTGTCCTGAAAACTCCGCTCCTATCTTTTCCGCCAGGAGGTCGAAAGACATGATACAGAACAACAGGATCCTCGCGGTAACCGCCGCGATCGCTTTCTTCATCGGCGCCTCCGTCCTCGTCTCTGCGCAGGATGTGGGTTCGCGGCCGGTCAAGGCTTCGGCGTCACTCGGCAGCGTGCAGGCGTCCCTGCGGGACATCGCGCAGAAGATCCGGCCCGCGGTCGTCGAGATCAACGTGACGGAGATCATCAAGCAGCAGGGTCCCCAGCTCGATTCGCCGTTCGACTGGTTCAACCAGCAGCAGGGCAACGGGCAGGGAGGCCCGCGAACATTCCGCCAGTCCGGCCTCGGCTCGGGCATCATCGTGAAGAGGTCGGGTGACACGGTGTACGTGCTGACGAACAACCACGTGGTCGACAACGCGAGCGACATCAGCGTGCGTCTTACCGACCAGCGGGTGTTCAAGGCGACCGTCGTCGGGACCGACCCCCGCAAGGACATCGCGCTCGTCTCCTTCAGCACGAGGGAGAACGTGGCAATCGCCGAGCTTGGTGATTCGAGCTCGCTGCAGGTCGGAGACCTTGTCCTTGCGGTGGGCAACCCGCTGGGGTTCGAGTCCACCGTCACGATGGGGATGGTGAGCGCCCTCGGCAGGCGCGGTCCCCAGGGCGGGAGCTCGTCCTATACGGACTACATCCAGACCGACGCGGCAATCAACCAGGGCAACTCCGGTGGAGCGCTGGTGAACATCGACGGGCAGGTCATCGGCATCAACACCTGGATTGCGGCACCGTCCGGCGGGAGCGTGGGCCTGGGCTTCGCGATCCCGATCAACAATGCAAAGTCGGCGATCGACCAGTTCATCGCGAAGGGCCGGGTGCAGTACGGCTGGCTCGGCGCGCTGATCGGCGATATCCAGGACACCTCCACGTACCCGCAGCTCGCACGGGACATGAAGGTGGAAGGCATGAAGGGCGCGTTCGTGCTGGATCTGTACAAGGGCTCCCCGGCGGACAGGGCAGGCCTCAAACCGGGCGACTACGTCACCGCCGTCGGAACCACCCCGATCTCTGATGCGAACCAGCTCACGCAGGTGATCGGCTCTCTGGAGGCGGGCAGGACTTCCCGCCTCACGGTCTTCCGCTTCGGCGAGCAGAAGAGCCTCGCGGTGACCATCGGCGAGCGGGACGACAGGGACCAGGTGGCCCAGGGGAAGAACCTCTGGCCGGGCATGACGGTCGTGAACCTCAGCGACCAGATACGCCAGGAAGCTGGCATCCCCCAGTCCCTGCGCGGCGTCGTGGTGGGTTCCCTGGTCAACCAGGATACGCCCGCGGCCATCGCGGGATTCAGGCCCGGAGACGTGATCACCGCGGTGAACGGCAAGTCGGTCAGCAACATGATGGATTTCTTCCGCGCACTGAACGAGGGCTCCGGCAAGAGCGCATCGTTCCAGATCGTGCGTGACGGCACCGAGGTCACCATCGGGCTGCAGGTGTAGGTTCGACACAGGCGCCCGACTCCATGGCCCGGCCGGAGGACACCCCGGCCGGGCTTTTTTCATCGGGTCAGCATCGTTCCCAGTCGTTCCCCCGAGAGCCATGCCGCCTGCAGTCCGCCGCCGGGAGAGAAAAGGTCCCCCGCGAGGCCGACCCGGGACACACCGATTCGGAGCTCGAGCGGTCCGGCGAGCTCGTTCGCCCTGTCCAGCCGTGAGTACCGCCAGCGATGCGGGTGCGTCCAGGACGGAGCTGCCGCCCAGGTGCCCAGCCTTCGTGAGGCGATTTCCAGCAGCTCCCGGCCCCACTCCTCTTTCGGACGCTCCCGCCTCTTCATCGACCAGCTCGCCGAAGCCTGGAAGACAAGGACGCGGCCGCGGGCCCCCGGCCGCTTCGAGGATTCATTGCTGATAAGGAGAAGCGCCGGCTCGTCCTCGGGATAGCGAACGTCCCAATCCGGTGTCGGGACGGCCGGGTCGTAGCCTGCAATCAGGGTGAGGCAGGGAATGCTGGCAAACATCTCCAGGACGCCGAGAGCACTTCGCGCACCGTCCGCCGGCTCGAGCATGCGCACGAAGGGCACCGACTGTTCCAGCGCCATGGCGAGGACGAGATCGCGCGCCGGGAGCCTTTCGCCGTTCGAAAGCGTCACGACGACGCCGTCCCTCCCCGTCCCGATGGAGGCGGCCTGCGCGCGCAGGCTGATGGAAAGTCCCTCGGCGAGGGAGCGCGGGAAGGAGTTCACGCCATCGGCAAAGGCGAGGCGCGTCTCGAAAGGGGCGAACGCATCCGGCTGGCAGGGCGTTCCCCGGCCGCTCACGCGCGCAGGCCAGCCCTCCCGGCGCTCGCCCGGCACGGCGCCGACCGCGGCAAGGAATCCCGGGTCATCGCCATGGACGAACACGGGACCGTAGTCCGCCTGCTGGCCGTCGAACGAGCGCGTGGCGCATCGGCCTCCCGGCTTGTCCGCCCGGTCCACGACGAGAACATCAGCGCCCGCACTCCTCAGTCGGCGCGCACACTGCAGGCCGGCCACACCCGCGCCGACGACGATCACGTCATGCATCGCCATAATGGGCACCAGCATACGGCACCTGTTCTCATCGGTCAATTTCAGGTGTATCCTGTCGCCATGCCGTTGACGCAGCTGCAGATCAAGGAGCTCCTGGACGAGAATCGCTTTCACGACTGTAACGGTATGGGCAGGGACAGGATCTGCGTCCGCATCGCCGCCATTGCCGAGCTGCCCTCCCGGTTCGGCAAGTTCCAGGTCGTCGCGTTCTGGAACAACCGCGACGGCAAAGAGCATGCCGCGTTCGTGCACGGCGACACCACGGGAGAGGCGGACGTGCCCGTGCGCCTGCATTCCGAGTGTCTCACCGGCGATGCCATTGGCTCCCTGCGATGCGACTGCCGCGACCAGCTGGAGTCAGCCCTCGCGGCCATCGGAAAAATGGAGTGCGGCATCCTCCTGTACCTGAGGCAGGAAGGGCGGGGGATCGGCTTTCTCAACAAGATCCGTGCATATGGTCTGCAGGACCATGGGCTTGATACCGTGGAGGCGAACCTCGCGCTCGGATTCCGCGACGACGAGCGGGACTACAGCGTGGCGGCGCACATGCTGCATTCGCTGAAGGTGAAATCGGTGCGTCTCATGACGAACAACCCGAAGAAGATCGGGGGCCTGGTGAGCCTGGGCGTGAAAGTGAGCGACCGCATTCCGCTCATCATGCCGCCGAACCAGTACAACCGGTTCTACCTGGAGACCAAGAAGGAAAAGTCGGGGCACCTCCTGGAGCAGATCGACCGCCCCGTCCTGGAGGGCATGACACCCGAGCAGGCGGAGATCATCCAGGACTGATCTGGCGACGCTTCACCGGCTTGTTTCTCCTCTGATGCCGGCAAGCAGCGGTCCGCCCGCGCCGAACCCGAACCGGGGCTGGAGAAACTCGTCCAGGGCCCGGGCGTTCTCGACGAGCTGAGACGGCTCGATCGCGGGTGACTGTCCCGTCTCCGCCTGCCGCTGCGTGAAGCGCTCGAAATATGATGCGGCATACTCCAGCGGCTGCTGCATCAGATAGGCCTGGAACTCGTTCACGACCAGGGTCGGGTCGGCAGTGTCATATCCAAGAGAATCGAGGAACGAGGTGTAGAAGGTCTTCTCGACGCTCGGAAGGGAGTCCCACAGCCGCAGACAGAAATCCCGGTACGACGCCGAGGAGAAAAATATCCCGTGGAACGACTCGTGGGTGAGAAGGAGGCGTCGTTCTATTGCGGACGATGAGCGGGAGATCGACAGCACCCCGCCAAGCCCCGGGGCGAACCGGCCCCGTGCCGAGGAGATGATTCCCTGCGCGAGGGCCAGCTGCCGCAGGGTCTGTTCCTCGGGGTTGAGCGGGAAATCGCTCACCGCGGCAGCGCTGAAGAAAGCCGCCAATCCTTCGGGGCCGTAGTCGTGTGCATTCCAGCCGTGGCGGCCTGCCAGCCGCGCATTTCCCAGCAGCTTTCCCCGCCACCCCCGCTTCTCCAGGAAGTAGGCGAGCCGGGTGAACATCCGGTCCTGCACGCCGAATCCCGCGGTGTCCATGATGAGAATGTCGGGGAACAGGTCCCAGCGATACACCTCGATCGTCGCGGCTCGCCAGGCGGCCGGGCGCGCATCGAGGATCTGCTCGAGGGAAGCCGTGATGGGCGAGGGGACGGCGTCGAGGGACGCTGCCGGGACGAAGAAGAGCGGCGCCATCAGAAAAAGGAATGTGAACACGTGCCGACGGGACATGTTTTAGCAAGAAGCTACGAAAATGAAGCGTGAAAGGAAAACACCGCCTGGACCGTCTCAGGCGAACCAACGCGCGGCCGCCTCGCGCAGCTCGAGGGCCATCGACAAGCTGAACCGGGCGCCGTTGGACGCGACTTCCAGGTATTTCTCCCGGACTCGCACCCTGGTGATGCGTGGGCGGGGGACGATGAAGGAATCCTCTCCATAATTGTGCGAAGCCTCCGGCGGGTCGCACATGTACACGAGCTCGTGGGGATTGACGGCGAGGAGCTGCCCGCGCTCGCGCTCGTGGCGGGACTTCCTCGGTGCGGTGGCGAAACGAAAGGCCACGGGGGCGTCTTCGTGGAAGCGGAGGAGAGGGCTGCGTATCAGGCACTCCCACTTGATCGGCAATTGCGGGGATTTCTCATTCTCACGCGGAAGGGGCTGGGGCGGGCCCGCCAGTCTCTTGCGCAGGTCCTGCAGGGCCGGCTCGAGCGCGAAGCGGGCCAGCGTGTTGTAACGGATCGTCAAGCGCCCGTCGAAGGAGAGGAAGCTGAGCCTGCTGTAGAGAAGGATCGTGACGTCTTCTATCGCGGAGAGCCTCTCCAGGGGGATCGCGATCTTCACGCCGGGCTCGGGTTTCTCAGTCCAGAGACCGATGGCCCGCGTGCCGATCCCTAGAACGCTGCCGGGAGAAATCACCTTCTGCTCTCCGAATCCTGTTGAACGGACAGCCCAGGGGATCATGAAAATCTGGCGGAGCCCCTCGATGCCGCAGATCTCGTTCAGAGACTTCAGGGCACCTTCCGCGATGTCCTCCGTCCGACGAGGCGTGGAGGGGAAAATGTCGCAGATCCCCCGGTGGTACGATCCGCCTTCTCTCTCCGTGTAGCGAAGCTCCCAGCTTTCAGCGGCGTCCCGGGACCCTCGGGGTGTGGTGCGGGTATTCTGCATGCAGTTCCTCAAAGATTCGACCAGTATCACGCGGGCGATCCCGCTTGTCTTTGGACGCAGCAACAATTCTGTGCATTTTTCGACACTGCGGTCACCGCAGCCACGGGATTCCGTGGCGGAGGTGGCATTTCGCGGCCACCGGCGGCGTTCGGCGCTGCAAGGGCTGCCCGCCGTTTCTGCGCGATCTTGACACCCTCTGCTCCACTTCGTACCTTCATCGCATCTTCTCACGATCGAAAGGGGGCGCCCATGCCGGTCACCGTCGAACAGGTTGTGTCGAAGAAACAGATGAAGGAGTTCGTGAAGTTCCCGTACACCCTGTACGCAAAGGACTCCAACTGGGTTCCGCAGCTCCTCATGGACGATTTCAAAAAGCTCGACCAGACGAAGCACCCCTTCTGGAAGCACGCGGCGGGCGAGTTCTTCCTCGCCCGGAAAGACGGGGCAGTCGTCGGAAGGATTGGCGGCATCCACGACCGGATCTGGGAGGAGACGCACAAGGAAAAGGCCGGGTACTGGGGCTGGTTCGAGTGCATCGATGACGCGGAAGTCGCCCGGCTTCTGTTCGACGCGGCATTCGACTTCGCGCGCAAGAGGGGCTGCACCAGGGTCATCGGCCCCATGTCGCCGAACGCGAACGACTACATCGGCACCCAGATCGAAGGGTTCGATGGACCCCCCGTGATGCTGATGACGTACAACCCTTCCTACTACGACCGCATCATCCAGTCCTATGGCAACCGCAAGTGGAAGGACCTCGTGGCGTGGATGATGGACAATCCCGAGATCCCCGAGCGCCTGGCGAAGATCATGCCCCGGGTCGAGGCAAAGGGCGGGTTCAAGATCCGGACCCTCAACATGAAGGATTTCAAGAACGAATATGACAGGTTCCAGGAGCTGTACAATTCCTACGAGCAGGTGAACGCGGTCTTCACCCCGATGACCCCCGAAGAAATGGCAAGCATGGCGAAGGACTTGAAAATGGGGGTCGATCCCGACATGGTGTTCTTCGCGGAGGTGGAGGGAAAGATCGTCGGCGTGTCCCTCACCATGCCGGACTTCAACGTCGGATACAGAGCGGCGTACGGCCGATTGTTCCCCTTCGGGATCTACCACTTGCTCACCGCGAAGAAAAAGACGCACCTGGTACGCACCATCAGCATGGGCGTTCTCAAGGAGTACCGAAACCGGGGCATCGACCTCGCTTTCTACTATTACACTTACAAGAACGGCGTGCCCAAGGGATACACGGCGGCCGAGATGTCGTGGGTCGAGGAAGACAACGCGGCCATGGCCAACACGGCGCTGAAGCTCGGCGGCAAGCCCTACCGCAAGTACAGGGTCTACGAGAAAGCGCTCTAGGATCCGGGGAAACCCTCCCGCCGCATGAGCGCCGATCTTCTCCTCCTCAACGGCAGCTTCCACACCATGGATGCCGGCGCCCCCCATGCCCGGGCTGTCGCGATCCGTGAGGGCAGATTTGTCCACGTCGGAGACGAGGCGGGCGCGCGCGCGGCGCGGGGAGGACGTGCGGAGGTCCTGGACCTGCGGGGGAGATGCGTCCTGCCCGGCCTCATCGATGCCCACCTGCACTTCAAGTGGTACGCGGAATCGCTCCGCGCCGTGGACGTGGAAACCGGGACGCTGGAGGAGGCAGTGGCGCGTGTCGCCGCGCGTGCGGCGCTCAGCCCTGCCGGCGCATGGATCACGGGATCGGGGTGGAATCACAACGTCTGGGGCGCGGGCGCTCTGCCCGACGCCCGGCCGCTGGACAAGGCGGCGCCGCGCAACCCGGTCTGCCTCGAGGCCAAGAACGGGCACGCACTGTGGGTGAACTCGCGTGCCCTCGAGAAGGCGGGGATCGGCCTGGATACGCGGGACCCCGAGGGCGGGCAGATCGTGCACTCCCGAGAAGGCATCCCGTCGGGCATCCTTCTGGAAAACGCGATGCGCCTCGTGCAGGCGGTCATTCCACGACCGACGCCGCGGGAGCTTGCAGATCTCATGCGGGATGCGCAGGCCGCCGCGCTCAAGGCCGGCCTCACCGGCATCCACGACTTCGACAACACACTGGCGTGGGAGGCCTTCCAGGAGCTGGAGGAGCGGGGGGAGCTGCGGCTCCGGGTGATGAAGGGGATCCCGCACGAGCAGCTGTCTGCCGCGATCTCTCTCGGCCTGCGTTCAGGTTTCGGCGGGGAACGGCTGACGCTGGGCCCGGTGAAGATGTTCGCGGACGGCGCGCTGGGGCCCCAGACGGCATGGATGATCGCCCCGTACGAGGGAACCTGGTCTGTCGGGATTCCCCGTCTCACCGAGCAGCAGCTCTCCGACGACATCCTTCGGGCCAACCAGGCCGGTGTCGCCTGTGCCGTGCACGCAATCGGAGACGCTGCCTGCCACGTTGTCCTGGATGCATTCGAGCGCGCGGCTCAAACCGGGAATACCGGCGTGCGCAACCGTATCGAGCACGTGCAGCTGCTCCATCCCGATGATCTTGGCCGACTCTCCCGCCTCGGTGTCGTGGCCTCCATGCAGCCCCTCCACGCGACCTCCGACATGATCATTGCCGAACGCTACTGGGGAGAGAGGTGCCGGGGTGCCTATGCGTGGAAGTCACTCCTGGATACGGGTGCCGCGCTCGCCTTCGGGTCGGACTGCCCCGTGGAGGTCTGCGACCCCCTGGCCGGCATCCACGCCGCAGTCACCCGCCGGCGGGCTGATGGCAGTCCGGGAGGGGATGGCTGGAGACCCGAGCAGAGACTCACGGTGGAGCAGGCTGTACGTGCCTATACCCTCGGTGCCGCATACGCGGCGGGCAGGGAAGTCGATTGTGGCTCGGTGAGCGCCGGCAAGCGGGCTGACCTGACGGTGCTCGACCGGGATATCTTCTCCATCGATCCGCACGAGATCCGAAACGCGAAGGCCGCCGCGACGATCGTCGGGGGCGCAATCGAATACTCGGCGTTCTGACACCCGGCGTGCTACAGTCGGCCTGCCATGTCCCTCGTCAGCCAGATCGTCACGATCTTCCTTGCCGTTTTCATCGTCGTGGATCCGTTCGGGATCGTGCCGGTCTTCATTTCCCTCACTCCCGGATTCACTCCCGCCCGCAGGCATTCGACGATCCTGAAGGCGGTCCTCGTCGCTTTCGTCGTGCTCTGCCTCTTCATCTTCACCGGCAGTGCGATCCTTCGGTTCCTCGGCATCCAGCCCGGCTCGTTCTTCATCGCGGGCGGCATCCTCATGTTCATCATTTCCATCGACCTCCTGCTGGGAAGGCCGGGCCGCACGAAGACCACCGGACGGGAAGCAGGCGAAGAACGCGAGGACGTCTCGATATTCCCGCTTGCAATCCCCATGCTCGCCGGCCCCGGGGCCATCACCACCGTCCTGCTCTACGTGAGCGAGGACAAGCTGCCGCCGTTCATCCCGTTCATTCTCGCGGGTTCCGTGGCCCTGGCCCTCGCCATGGCGGGAGGCACGATGCTGCTCAGCTCGTTTTTCCTGCGTGTCCTCGGGCGGACGGGGGTGTCGGTGATCGAAAGGATCATGGGGATCGTGCTGACGGCACTGTCGGTCCAGTTCGTCTATGACGGGCTTCTCAAGCTGGGGCTGATTGCAGCCAGATTGATCACGACTAAATGACTGATAGCGATTTTTATGAGCAAGACGGGTTGCGCGAGTGCGGGAGCACGGACAGAACTGGGGCGCGAAGGGCGGCATGGAGGACTCCTCGGTGCTCAGGGCGGGTGAAAGGGCCGGAATTGCGGGGTCGTTGAGGGTCAGGGAAGGGAAGGAGTGGACCCATCGCTGGGCAGCGATGGTGGGGAACAGCCCTGAACGACGCCGCTAGAGTGCGAAAGGACCTGCGCGCCTAGCGTGATCCTTGCTCTCAGGCGGTGCCTTGGACAGCGCAGAGAGGAGAAGGAGGTGGGGGCAGCGCTTTCAGGTGGAACGTGTGCGCGATGAGTACAGCCCGTAGCGGCGGATGTAGTGTACACCTTTGGGTGGGAGGTGTTGTGTCAGCTCGGCGATGAAGAAGAGGACATTGGCACCTTGATCCACAAAAGTGATCTTGCTCAAGGAGATCGGCGGGCGAGCCATGTACTGTGCAAGGCGTTATGGCAGCAGGATCCGTGGCACACAGCCCGACCGAGCCGTCGACACTGAAACCGGAGCAGCGCCAACATAGAAGGCCCTCGGCGCGGTCGCGCGGGATCAGGCCCAGGTCAAGGAACAAGGCAAGCACGAACTGACGGAAGGCCTGTGACATCTTCTTGAGATTTCCGAAGGGGATATGGAGGAAGCGGCCGTCATGGTTGAATCCTAAGTAGCGAGCTACCGCAACCGCGGTATTTTTTCACTTGGTGAACCTGCACCTGCTGCGGGTGTTTGCCCATGGGCAGCGTCGTACCCTCATGCCCTATTTGGCCGCCCGGCTTCTTGCCGTTGCGTTCTCTTTTCATGATGAGCTTTCGTGGCAGTCCATCGCTAGAAGGCGGCGTCCGAGGGTCAATTTTACGGCCCGCACCCGACACCCGTACAGGACTTGAAAACGAAACAGGTGTTTGACAAAGTGCAAAAATGTTTGTCTTATACAAATATTGGAAGGCACAAAGAAATGAGAGCTATGAAGCAAGACGAAGAGTCTGCCGTCGCCGACGCAATGCAGCGCCATCTCTATAAGCTGCTGAGGAGCTTCGAATCCTGCGACCAGCACTGCCTGGCCCAGTACGGGATAACAGCATCTCAGGGCTACGCCCTGTTGGCCTTTCCGATGGGCTCCGACACGAGCATGAACGAATTGAGCCGTGCGATGGGGCTGGCCAATAGCACCATGACACGCATGGTTGAAAACCTGGTCGCCAAGGAGTTGGTACGACGATGGCAGGATGACCAGGACCGGCGCGTGGTGCGAGTGAGGCTCACCGCTCGCGGGGAGGAGCTTCAGCGCGCCTTGAAGGAGGCAAGGCGAGAGCTGCAGCGGCGGATCCTTGAGGAACTCCAGGAAGAAGAGCGGCCCAGCATACTGAATGCCCTCGAAAAGTTGAATGCTGCCGTTGAGAAAACCATGCGGGGTTGTTGTAGCGACTGATCCACCGTTGCTTTTCAGTCTTTTTTTTCGAGCTATATTTCGCATATACAATAATTGTATATGAGAAACAAAGGAGGTAATGAGCTGATGAAGCTGAACGTTCTTCGAAAGGATCCCAAGGAGAATCCGCAGGTGAGCATCGTCATCATCTCTGCAGCCTGCTGCATTCCCGGGGTAGCTGCCTTTGACGAGCAGGCCAAGCGGGTCGTGGACCTTGCCGTGGCAGAAACGGGGGTGGAGGCTCGCGTGAGCATGATGCCCGCCACCTCCGCCTACTTCGGCGGAGCGCCCAGGGAGGTGATTGCCAAGCTCATGCGCGATATGCAATCCGGCACCTTGAGTGTTCCTGCGATCCTGATCAACGGCAAAGCCGTATCCTACGGCGTGCCTGAGGTAGATCACATCAAATCTGTTTTGCTCGATATCGCGCACGTAAAGGCGACGAGCAAGTAAAGGAGAGAGTATGAACGAAGATCTCAACCTTCTTATGAAACCCAACGGTGAGACAAAATACCTGTTTTTCGGCGGGAAGGGTGGAGTCGGCAAAACGACTTTGGCGACCGCCACCGCCGTCTGGTTTGCAGACCAGGGCTACCGGACCACCATCGTATCTATGGACCCAACTGTCAGCCTTTCGGCCATGTTCGGTCAGCAGATCGGCGGCCAGGACCGGGTGCCCATCCGCCACGTGGCCAACCTGTGCGGGCTCAACATCAATCCCCACGACGCCAAAGGGGTCTTCCAGACTCGGCTGAACAGTGTCATCGGTCAGATGACCGGCACCTTCGGCAGCGACGCGATCAGCACTCCCTGCGCCGAGGAAATGGCTACCTTCGACCAGTTTGTCACCTTCCTGGAGGAACCTGACGCAGACGTGATCGTTTTCGACACCGCCCCCACGGGGAAGAGCCTGCGGGAGCTCGCCATGCCCTTCGATTGGGCCGGCTTCCTTCAGAAGCAGATTCAGGAAGGCAAGAAGATGGCAGAGCTGATGAACATGACCGAGAGCTCCTTCGCGGACCTTGAGCGGGACAAGCTGCGCTACGACCGTGCCCTTGCGGTCCTGCGGGACCGATCATCCACTGTCTTCAACCTGGTGCTCCTGCCTGAAAGGCTGCCCATTGAGGAGACTCACAGCGCCGTCAGCGGGTTGGCCCGGCTTGGCATCCCGGTGCAGGCGTTGGTGATCAACCAGGTTATCCTGCCGGAGGTGATAGAAGGCAATCGCTTCCTGGAGGCGAGGGCTGGCGTGCAAGCCCGTTACCTGGAAGAGATCGAGGCACGGTTCGGTGGTCTGATTAGGGCCCAGCTGCCCCTGCTGGATCGGGATGTTTCCGAGCTGTCTACTCTTCGCCAGGTTGGCGGGATGCTGTACAAGGCCCGGGAGGCCGCGGCGCTGAGGTAGCGGCCGGAATTGTCAGGATGGCGAATCGAGAGGAGAGCATACGATGATTATCTCTGGTGAAGACGTGATTGAGATGAGCCGCGTGGAGACGGCACGAGCCGAACACGGACCCGATGCGGAGCGTCTCACGACGAGGCTGCTGGCGGTGAACGCAAGCCCTCGCCGGAACGGCCGCACAGCCGAGCTTCTGACCGCGGCGCTCACGGCGGCGCGCGGGGACGATGCCGAGGTTAAGCTTATCCACCTCGTCGATTACGACATCCGGCGCTGTCGCGGCTGCTATGCCTGTGTGCAGGGCCCCTGTCCGCAAAAGGATGACATGTCGCGGCTGCTCGCCGACATGCAGGCATGGACCGGCGGTGCGGTCCTCTATGGCGCCCCGGTCTTCAACTTCAACGTCCCCGGCCTCCTCGTCGACTATTGGAACCGCAAAACAGGAATGTCGGGCTATTTCCGCGCTCGCCACGACGGAACGGTAGACTCGTGGCTGGCGCACCAACGCGCTTGGACGGTCGGGGGCGGCATGGCGCAGGCAAGTCACAGCGGCGGTGAAAAGGTTGCCCTGAGGCACCTGAACTTCGCGCTGCTTGGGGAGGCCGCGCGCGTCTTCCCTGGCTTGGCGGCCCACGCAAGGGAGGGGCAGGTTGTTCTTGCCCGCGCCGCCCAATTGGGGCGACGACTGGTGGCCGTGTCCAGGCGCGCCCAAGCGCCGTATCCCCTAGGGCAGATGGCGCTCGTCTACAAGCGTCGGACATGTTTCGAGTTCCCCCGGCCCTAACAGCGCGAACCGAAGCCGAGGCCGCGGAGGAATCGGGGAATTGAGAGGAGAGCGTTCGATGATTATCTCTGGCGAAGACGTGATTGAGATGAGCGGGGTGGAGACCCTTCACCCCGGTAGCTTCGATTTGAGCAGGAGGATTGGAGAGCTTGTCAGCTTTTCCCCTTCGGTTCGCGTGCTCGACGTTTCGTCCGGCAAGGGCGCGTTCGCCTGCCTGTATGCCAGGGAGTTCGGATGCGGGGTGACGGGGATCGAAATCAACCTACGGTTCGTCGAAATCGCGAGGAAGAGAGCTGTGGATGAAGACGTCGCGGACAAAGTGCGTTTTGAAATCGGGGATTCCCGGAACCTGCCATTCCCGGATGGCGCGTTCGACGTGGTCGTCAATGAATGCGCCGTCGGCCTGACTGCCATAGATGCTCCGCAGCGCGTCCTGGATGAAATGGCGAGGGTGACCATGACCGGCGGAACGATCGTGATCCATGAGAGCGTCTGGCTGAAGACGCTGTCCCCCCAGGAAAACGGGAGGTATCCCGGCGTCTTGGAACTACCCCGTTTACGGTGGAGGAATGGCAAAGGATGCTGGTGAGCGCCGGAGCCGTTTCGAAGGTCGTCGAGGACTGGTCGGGGATCGAAAACGCCATGAAGATCCGACCCGGCCACCGGTGGAACCTAGAAAATTCTCTCGATCTTTTTACCATGCGTGAAAAGCTCAAGCTCATCCCCCGGCTGGTCTTCAAATATGGGATAGGCCCTGTTCTCGATCTTTCCAGGAGCGGAAAGCAACTCTTGCGCTACGAAACTGACGGTTATCTGGGATACGCGCTGATCATCGCGTCGAAATGAGGGGGTGCTCAGCAATTCTTCGCATTCAGCTCGCGTCGGTGCCACCTGCGAGCCCCCAACCGGACTGTTCGGTCTCCGCGATGGAGTGCCGCTCCGCGTGGGCTCGCCTTATTGCGATAGTCTACGAGGTCGATCGCGTAGGCGGCAGCTGTTTGCGCAGCAAACCGCGAGAGCCCCCTGGTCTATCCCAGCTGCGGCGCAGCGATGCGCGTCTTGGCCGTCATCACCGAGCCGCAGCAGGTCCGGAAGATCCTGCGCCACCTCGTGAAGATCGGTAAGCCGCCACCCGGCTTGGACCCTGCTTCCCTCAACTGACTCTTGGGCGACAGCCCTTGCCCGGCAAGCTCGCTTGCGCGCCGTGAGGGTGTCTGCTCAGCAAGTGTTGCGTACTTATGCGCAGTGTCCAAAGCCCATTTCTCGCCGTTCCGCTTTCAATGAGAACCTCACCAGCGCAGACGCGCAGGCACTGTAACTGTTCAGCTGGTTTGAGCCGGAATACCGGACAAATGTTAAGGCTTCCGGAGGTTTTAAAACTATGAAACACTCCAGTCAATGGGAGGGAATAGCGCCAGCCGGCTGCCGCGCATAAG
>Ga0187870_1001269_pt1 | contig 23910 bp, 24 predicted proteins | sample June2016WEW_13_1_3_FD_132974 | JGI IMG/M metagenome (GOLD analysis project Ga0187870, IMG submission 132974) | Peatland microbial communities from SPRUCE experiment site at the Marcell Experimental Forest, Minnesota, USA - June2016WEW_13_150 | ecosystem: Environmental > Terrestrial > Soil >... | reverse complement strand
ATGCTGAAGTAACCCAACACCATGAAAGCAATCGACAGGATTCCATATCCATTCACGCCCAAGCCCCTTATGATGTAAGGGATCGTCAAAACTCCCACAAGCATCGGTAGAATCTGTCCCAGGAGGTTAAAGATACTACCCTTTGCCAGGAGGCGCCGGCCCGCTTGGCCTTCAAATGACACGTCTTCTTCCTTTCCTTGACCTGGTTCAGCAACTCAAGTGGTTAGCAGATCAAACCGTGCTGCGTGTGCTTTCGGAAAACCTGTTTGCGTTAACCCTGTGCCGTCGCCATCGCGAAAGTCGATCGGCCGGGGATCTCCCTAAACTGCCCGGGCAGGGTGGCGTTGTGTTTGAACGGTTCCTTTTTCCACGAGTGGTCGATGAGGCAAACTAAGAACACCATTGTCCAGAGTCCCTCGCTTCTTCAAACCAACCGGGACTCGTAAGTGACTTCAAAAAGCTAATCCATGAGGTTTCAAATTCAGTTGTTTGGCCAAGATATCTCCGTAACCTTCCGCGCAAGACATGTTCTGAAGCGTTTTTTCCATCTCCTTTACTGTCAACCAGGAGGGTGACACAAGCTCAAAGGCCTGGCCCACCATATAGTTATAAACATATTGCTCCCCCATGATCACAAGGGAATGCAATGCCACGTTCAGAATGTCAAGTATGTATTCAAAACTTAGAGCCGGGGGACGAAAGCTCATCCCCTGCAACACTTTGTCGTCATAGCCCTCGGTGTCGATCTTCACGAATCGAGGCAGCCCGTGCCGCTTGACTAAAGCGTCGAGGGTCGTAACGGGCACTCGGACCGACCGCTCCCAGCGCCCTCCGCCGAAGCGCCGTTTCCGATCCTCCGAAAGCGTACTAGCAGAATCCTCGCTACAGATACAGAGCTCTGCAGAACCTTCACAATCTCCAAGCGCTACATTCTCGACGTGGAGGGATTCGGCCCTGCCCATCTTCCTAATCCGATCGGCGCATTCGGCATTTGGCTCTACGGCAACCACGCGGGCGCCCAAACTCAGGAAGGTGTCGGTGTAATCTCCTATATGGGCTCCTACATCGAACACCAAGTCTCCACTGCCTATGAATCCGCCGTAAAGATCCCGGGCTCGGTTTAGCGCCTGTAGCTTTCTCCGGTCGAACAGCGAAAGGAAAACTCGGCGTGCCGGACCACAAAGAGGTGACCCGTAAAGAAGGAACTTTGCGGTAGTCCTAAACCCCGACATCTGGCCCTCCTAGCTGTCCTGCAATTACACCGCGGTAGACCTGCAAGAGTCTCGCGCCCGCCGCACTCCATGTGATGTCCTGCGCCATGCTTAAACAGTTTCCCCGTAACCTTTGCAAGAGTGCACGGTCCTCGTGTAGGAGAGTGATTTGCTTTGTGAGTGTCTGGACGTCTCCCACGCGGTGCACGAGTCCGGTCACCATGTGCTTGCAAATCTCCGTGCACGCATCGGAGGCCAGCGGGACACATCCGCTGCCCATCGCTTCCGCGACCACGAGGCCATACCCCTCTGATAAACTGGGGAGAATGAGTATATCGCTTTTCCGCATCAGTTCCGGCACGTCGTCGCGCCTGCCGAGCACAGAGACACTCGGGTGCGAAAGGAGTGAGGAGAATTTTTGCGAGAAATCTCTGGTGAAAGTCCCGACAACCAGGAAGGTGCCTGTGCGGTTTGCCGGTGAGGTGAGCCACGCCTCCAGTGCGTGGTGGAGGCCCTTTATTAGTGCGCTGTAACCTACGAAAAGCACAGTTAGGCCGCGATCTGGAGTCCGTGGCTGCGAATCGGGATAGTACGCAGTTACATCGAATCCGTATTGATGGCGCAGTAGCTTTTCCTTAGGAAACCCCGCGTCCAGAAATGTTCGAACCACGAAGTCCGAGGGGCAGAGCAAGTAATCCGCCAGTCTGAACTCTTCCTCTTCCAGGCTCACCACTTCCGGGCGTGGCCTGAACTCCTCTCCCCTTGCCAGTGGCATTGACAATCGCTCGTACTCTTGCCGGATGGTGTCATAGACGAACCGGGTGTTTGCGCTCGGTCTTTCAAGAACAGAGGGTATACCCATTGCAGCCGCGGTCTTAAGGGTTCGGAGTGCACTGGATGGCCAGGCATGAACGATATCCACCTGCCCTGACAATCGTTTTAGTCTGCGAGCCACAATCCAGTCATGCAGGGTGAAAGCCCGCCTGCCAAGGAGCTTGTACGGAATGCGGAGCTTTCCCCGGGCGAGCGTGGGGCGGACCTTGACGCCCGCGGCGACCGGCCTCGACAGGGCACCCGGAAATGCCAGCACATCCGCTCCGGCCGCCGCAAGGCCATTTACCTGCTGCCAAGCGGTGTGGCAAATCCTGCCCGCGCCCAGCTTGTGGGGAAAGCTGTACAGTACTCGAATCCGGCATTGTCGATCGGCCAATATCCTGCACCTCCTGGGGCCGCTGCGAAGTTCCCGCGCATATTTATTCAGGCAGCTCTTTCGAGCGTGGCGGCGTTAAGCCACAAGTAGCGCGTTTCAGTCGTCAGCATAGCCCGTTCGAGAAGCTAAGGTTGCAGACGCGAAAAGATGATGTCTGCCTGTTCGCTTCCGGCAGGCATGTTTGTGATTGGTCGCGGGGAGTGCGGGAAGGAACGAGCACAATACGCGAATGGCGAATAGCCGTTTTCCAGAAGGTATGGTCGGTAGCCGTGACGCGCAAAGAGGGCCAGCAGTTCGTCGCCAGTGTGGCGCTCGGCAGCCAAGAGTTTTGGGGTAACCTCAATGATGACTTCCAAATCATCTCGACAGTTCTCGAGTAGTTCCGCATCCAATGAAGCCGCAAGCGCTGCATTTGCTCCTCTCTCAGGACCCGAATGAAATCATCGGGGACTTGCCTTTTCTCGCCACGGCAATACGCCAGTATGAAACCTGCCGTCCCCGTTCTAACCTCGGACGAGAGCATCTACCACACGAAGATAAGGGGCCATTGTCCCGTCCAAGGTGATTTGCTGGAGATATCTCATGCCATTTGTGATCAACTGCCGTTTGAATTCCGGGTTTCGGTAGACTGATAAGACCGCTCTCAGTAGATCATCCTCATCTTCAGACCGGAAAAACTGTATAACTGAATCATCGAAAAACCTAGTCTCAGTTTCCGTTCTGCTGGCAACGACGGGCACCCCAAGCGCCATAAAGTCCCAGATCTTAGTACTTCCTGCTTCGTTCCCGAACCGGATGCTGGCTCGCTTTGGAACGATGGCCAAGTCACTTTCTGCCATCACTTCTGCAATTTTCCTAGTCAGCAAGCCATCCAGCACCTTGACCTTATCACGCACCCCGAGTTCCTCGATAAGGCTTATCAAGTACCGCTTCTGCGGACCCACACCGTAAATGTGAAGCTCCGCTTCCGGAATCTCGCGATGGATTTTCGGGAACGCCCTGACCGCGATATCTACCCCTTGGTGCCAGCTCAACGTCCCTGGATACATGATTACAAACTTACAGTCCGTTCTCTGCTTCGGGCGAGGATAGAATAGCGTGGGATCTGGAAATACCAAATCATGCTACACTTCCGAGGCGGCGCCGATCGTTTGACAATGCGTTCATACCACACTGGGTTTGCGACGATCACGTGATCGGCAAAGGCCGCTGAAAGCTTTTCGCCCAGAGTCAGAAACTTGAGGATGAGAGAATCGCCGCTTGCACGAAACTTGCCCGCGTATAACTCGGGGACAAGATCACGCAAGTCGAGAATGACCGCTGCCCCGAGTAACTTCGGCAGTGTTGCCACGAAGACTAGGAATTCCGGGGGCGACACAACATGGATTACCTGATAACGCTTCTTTAGGTGGTTCCGCGCGACTATGACCGCAGCATGCAAAAGGAACGCCATGTTGCTGAGCAGATATGTCGCCGGGCTGCCTTCGTACAAGCTTCTATCCTGAATGCCGTAAACCTTCACTCCATCTACGAGTTCGGGTTTTGGCTGCCTTTTGTGCCCAAGCGAGATGACATCCACTTCGTCGCCACGCCGGGCAAGCGCATTCGCAAACATCATCATGTGAGAATTAGTGTCGTAAAACCTGTGTGCAATTAAACAAGCTCTCATGGAATCCTCTCGCACTCTATCCAGATAAACATCGACACGCCACCCCGCTCAATTTCAGTCGCCTTAGATCCTTGGAATCCTACTGGGCGAGTGTTCTTGAGGCTGTTGAGGGAGAATATTCTCTGCGGCTTGTATACTCTGAAGAAGTCCAAACCCTACCATGGCGAGAAATGAAGCCCATATAACAATACCTAACTTCCCAAGTGCCCACCACGATCTACACGTGAACACGTCTCCATATAACTTGTCAATACGGCCAGCTTCGGACGCTTACGATAAAAATATGAAAGGATGCTTTTTCGACAGTCTCCTAGCAGATGAAATATTTAAAAATACAGGATTCTATATTATAGGATATTCCACTGTTTACGGACCCGCATGTCAGGTGGTGTAGGGGCCGGGAGAGGGGGGGGCGCTCCCCTTTACCAATTTCTCGAATATTTCACAGTAGACCCGATTAGTGATACTCCACCTCATTTTCTCATATCGACTATAAGCATTTTCCGCAAGTTCATATCGTTTTTCTGGATTATTATAGAGTTCAACAATACAACGAGCTAGGTCTTTGTAATTCCCAGGCTCGAAGAACATCATACAAGAATCATCAAAATTTATTTCGACACCCGGCAACTTTGAGGCAATAATTGGTTTTCGTAAATGTATATACTCATACATTTTGTTTGTATCAATAAGTTCAGAATAAGGCGACCGCTCCATAGCAATTACTCCTACATCTGCTTTGATTAATGTTTTCACTAAGTCAGAATGTGGGAGATAACCAAGAAAACTAACTCGGTCGCCACAACCAAGCTCTTCAACTAAATCAATAAGAGCATTTTTATACTCGCCATCCCCCAAGATTTCAAATCGCAAATTCGGCACCTCGTTTCTCAGATGATTCACTGCTTTTATTGTAATTTCGTGACCATATCGTTTCGTGATCGTTCCATGTGTAACCAAACGAAAGATTGAGAAAGATTTTCTTTCCTCGCAAATCTGAACTAAGTCAAACGCTTTCTCGTCGGTCACATTTGGGACGACTGTGATACTATTAATATTGGAGCCTCTTTCTGCGAAGCGACGCCGTAGAGTTTCAGTTACTGTGATTGACCAATCTGCGTAACGAATCGCCCGCTGTTCTAATTTAACTTGTGCCCACCATAGAACTCTTAGCCTTTTTTGTCCGTACTTAGTGACCCATAACTCCGGCATCGGTTCGTGCAAATCAAGTATGATCTTGGCACCACATAATTTTGGAATAAGAGTTACAAAAACTAAAAAGTCAGGCATGGTACATACTTGGATAACTCTATACCTATTACGGATAAAAAGGTAGATTAGCAAACAACTGATCATGAGAAACGACAAGGAATATTCAAAAAAATACCTTGTCCACCCTGCGCGTCTGTGAGTAAGAGGGATTCTAAATACACGTACGCCTCTGACAAGCTCAAAAGCCTTCTGCCCCTTTTTTTTGAGACAAATAACATCCAAAGAATGACCTGTCTCAATAAGCGCAAAAGCCATCTTTCGATCACGAGGATCATCTGGAAAATATCCGTGACGGATAATACAATTATCCATTTCTACTGAAGCTTTCTGCATAACGCGGAATTAACTTTTTGGCTTTCGCCAGTGGAAAGTATGCTTTCATTTGCGTCCAACGGAGCTCAATTTTTTCTTCAATCGGTATCATCGGCTCCGAACTGCCCCTCCGGAAGTCCTGCAAACCCGTTCTCGCCGCTTCTGGAACCGGATTTTTCAGACACCGCGCCCTTCGGTGTCTTTCCTGGGATCGATTTCTTGGGTGCCTCGCCACAACCGGCAGCTCTATCCTGTTGGGATCGTGAGAACCGCCATCCGTTGCACCATTGCTCCACACAGTCGCCGGGTTAGATGGCTCTCTGCCAAAAGCAGCCAATAGTAGCGGGCATGTTTCAACAGCCGACCGCCCGTCTTCACCAACCGCTGCCGCAAGCTGGTGAGCGACCAGTTGTCGATCCTCTTCGGCAGTACCAACTGCCGCCATAGGTTGGCTAAGTTGTAGGCGATCAGGCTCAGCCAAAGCCGCACTTCGTTAGATCGGAACCGGTGGCAGCTCAACCGCGTCATCTTCGCCACCTGCTTGCCTTCTTTGATCCACTGCTCCGCCGTTCCCCGTTTGTTGTAGAATCGCACTACTGCCCGGCTGTCAGCCTCCAGGTTGGTCACGATGAATCCGACCCGAGGGAACAACTCCCCAGAGTGGAACTCCACCTTCGCCACCATCTTCCAACTCGCCGCCTGATAGAGAAAGCTCTTGTACCAGACCACGGGCTTGTGGCTCGGCCGGCCCACCGGGCGGCTCAGCATCTCCGCGATGTCCCGCTCCAGGCTGTCGTTGGACGGGATGCGGATCGCATACTTCACGCCGCGCTCTTCCAGCGCCTAGTAAATCTCCGGCTTGGCGAAGGCCGCGTCGGCACGAAACACCACCTCTTTGCCCAGCTTCTGTTGCCGCTCGATCTAGGGCAGCAGTAGTTCTCGCCAGTCGTCGGCACTGTGGACGTTGCCCGGCCACAGCTTGGCCGCCAGACAGTCGACCTCACGGTTGAACAGCAGCAGCGGGTGATAACAGGTCGATTCGAAGTGCCCGTTGTAAACGGCTTGCTCCTGCTCCCCATACACTGAGATCTCGGTGGAATCCATATCCAGTACTGCCCGGCAAGCTGAATCCATCGCTTCCGCTTTGCCGATCAATGCCCGGTTGAGTCGTCCCAGTCCCGCAGAGTTTTCCTCCTCGCCCAGCATTTCGGTCTCGAAGGTCTGCAACCGGGAGGTCAGAGCGGCACCCCGATCCCAGATCTTTTCGGAACCGATCAGGCGGAACGTTGGATCTTGCGAAAGGCGCTCGGCGTCGTTGACATCCTCATAGCCCGCGATGCGGCTGTACACGGACTGGCGCAACAGGTCCGCCAGCGGAAGCTGCGTGTTCTTCCCACGCCGTGAGTCGGTCAGATGCTGGGCGACGAGATCACCGAAGCCCAGACGTTCGACCAACTCACGAACCAGAATCAGGCCACCATCGGAGGTGACCCGCGATCCCTGCAAATCCACGTTCAGAGAAGTGTTAAAGGAGAGCTGAAATGGCCTATTTTGTCTCTCACCCATTGGGTGCCGTCCTCTGGAGCGTCTTCATTGCGTTCAAAGCCGCATAAATATCGATGCCGTCCTACATCTGAGGATTCGTAGGTGGAGTTCAAAATGGAAATGTGGGGTTGAACCCAATGTTGATGTCTACCATACTCGTCTTGGAGCGTGGCCGATACCAGCATGTCGTCCGAGACGGGCGCGCTCATGGTACTTGGTATCATCCGCAGGTAGGGATGCGGCGCACTTTCCCGATGTGGCGCAGGCGAAGGAGCCACGCACGCAATCGCTGCCGTTGCTCAGTGCCCAGGAATTGAACAAATTCATCCGGCACCAGCCGCTCCCTCATGCAGAGGTACGACCAGGAATACCCCGCCATCCTGGCTAAGGCTCCCAAAATCACCGGCCTTTCCCTTAAGCGACGAGCACATTTGAGGGCCTCAAACACGGGCAGATAGCCTAGTGAGAAGTCCATGAGTCCCTGCCGAAATCTGCCCCGGAATAAGCCACCCGCACTTCCCCCGTACCTGTGGTGATGAACCACCAAATCAGGGAAACTCTCCACTTCCCATCCAGTCAGCCGCGCCGTGACCTCAGCATACGTATCCGACCCGCCGTAGCGCAATGTACGGTATCGCCCCCCGAGTGCATCGTGACACGCGCGACGGAAGAGTTGGACCGCCTGGGGTACAGATCTCGCGATCTCTCCAAGAGGCGGCTTCTGAATCCATCCGTCTCTTTCCTGGATGATCCCTCCTGCCAGGCCCAGCTTGGGGTTACTCTCAAATCGGCCGAGGAGATTCCGGAAGTAATTCGAACCGAAGGAGACATCCGCATCGAGGTTGCCGATGAATTCGTAGTTGGTGGACTCTAATAGCGCAAAAGCCAGGTTTATTGCGCGGACCTGAGCCGCGAAATTCCTTGGGTGGTCTTCCGTAATCCGCAAAAGGCGAATGTAAGAATGTCTCTGCGCATAGCTTTCTATAATCTTCTCGGTCCGATCCCGCGATGCATCGCTTACGATTACCCACTCCGTGGGCGGGATCGTCTGCGACACAACAGATTCGATTGTGTGCGTAATGAACCCCTCCTCATTGTAGGCGGCGGTAACGAGAACGTAGGTCTGATTTCCCATTAGTCCTAACTCGATCAGCTACGCGGTGGTGGGGTGTTGCCCAGGCGGCATGCCGAAGAGCCAACCCAGGCACGCCATGCTTCTCCTGAGCTTGAATGACGCCTCAGAGCGAGCGGACCGCTTCAAGGCATACACTGCGCCATAGCCAAGCACTCGAAGCGCCTGGTGTAGGATTACAATCAAAACGTAAACCACTTGCGAGAGGGAATTATGGTGCCGCTTCCAGTACTGCAGGTTGGCGCGGTGCATCTCGATGTAGAACCTGATGGGCGCGCGAGACGAACTCCCTTCGCCGTAGTGGACGGCCGCTGCATTAGGGAAGTACACAACTCTCCACCCCTTTTTCCAGAATCTGCGGCACCAATCTAGGTCCTCGCCATACATGAAGAATTGTTCGTCGAGAAGTCCCACCCCATCCAGCGTACTCTTCCTGGCCATCCAGAACCAGCCGTTCAGCACATCAACATTCTGCACGACGGCCGAGTTGAAGTTCTTCATATGAAGGCCGGACCTTTTGAAAAACGAACTCAACCCCAGTGCGTTCACGAGACAGATGGACAGCGTCGGCAGTCTCATGCACGATGGACCGGCAGAGCCCTTGGGCGTTAACATCTTCGGGCCTAGCAGCCCCACAGTGCCGTTCTGTTCCATATAGTCAAACATCCTGCCCAAGCATCCGGCGGGCACAGTCACGTCAGAGTTGATCAGGCAGATGTACTTGCCCGTCGCCAAGCGGATGCCGAGGTTGTTGGCCTTAGCAAAACCGAGATTCGATTGGTTTCGAATCAGCACGACTTCCGGGAACTCCTGTTGGACCATATCCGGTGTGCGGTCCGAAAATGAGTTGTCGACGACGAAAATCTCAGTCGCCAAGCGGCTGTCATCCCGCCTAAGCGATGCTAGGCACTGCTTGACGAACTCCTTGGCGTTCCAACTAACAATGACAATCGATAGGTCGAAAATATGTCGATCCCCTGTGCTCGTTAATGCATCAAGACTATCTAGCTCTTAATTTTTGTGCGTGTCGGAGATGTGCGTCGTCAATTCAGCCGGGGAAATGCTATAGGGTTAGACACTGAACGTCCTGCGCTTTGAACGCCGAGTGGCTGCTGAGCTTTAAGAAATCGGCACCCTCTCGGAGAGTGCCGTCCCACCCAACTCTGTCCGGGAATTAATTTGTCTTCACCCCATTAATCGTGGGCGAGGCCGGGACGCCAGGGGGGTCGCTCGGGATCTCGTAGATATGCGCAGCCCAGGGGCTAAAGGAATCTGTGAGCACCCCGCTCGTAACAGGGACAGTGCGGCTCTCGCCATACACCGTAGCCGTCGCGCTTCCTGACAAACCGGAGACCGTAATCGTCGTGCTCAAAGCAGATGCGGAGTTCTCCGACGTATTACAGAGCGGGTCAGTCAGCCTCGCCGCAAATATCCAGATGTTTCCTCCGAATTCCTTGTAAGAGGCATCTACCCTCGCATCCGCAGTGTAAGGACTAGCCACACAATTCGTGGTCTGGTTTGTGCTGATTGTCCTACTGGTCGGGTTCGCCAACAACGTGTTGGCACCAATAGCTGACACAGCGCTCATAACCGGCGTGATGGCTGGAGTCCCGCCAGCATTGGCCGGGAAACACTCCGTCGAGGGAGGCGAGGATAACGGTGCCACGCAGGTAGGAGCATAACCGTAATTCGCCCCGCTAGGACTAATGTTATTGTACCAAGCGATTCCCTTGCGATCGTGAATGAACGACATCCAAAATTCCCAATAGGCTGTCGTGTTGCTGATTCCAGTTCCTGCCACGTTCGCGTTGGTGCAATTGCTTGGGCTGGAACTCGTCCAAATGGCCAGTTCGAGCACTTGATAGCCCGGCACCAAACCATAATTGGCGCGTTCATTCCGGTCCATCATGTGTACCCAATCGGACATCTGTAAGCCTGCGCTCTTAAACTGGCTCGAATAGCAAAGGGGGTAGTCATCGAAAGAGTAAATGTCTGCCACCGTGTTCGGGTAATACCAGCTCAGGTGAAGAAAGGGCGTAGTGGCATCATCATAGATAACGGCGTGGTTGTTGTCGTTGGCATGGGCGGCATTCATAAATCCCTGCATCCAAGAAACCGTTAAGCCGTTCACGCTCGCCTCATCGTAGCCAAACCAAGCAAGAACGCACGCCTCACTCGTGAAAGCTGCCCCATAGCCCGCCATGTTCGCTGCATCCCCGGCGGGTGTCCCTGTCGTTCCGAATCCCCCCATCCGAGAAGCAGCAGGCCCGATGATAGGCGTATCACCCTCATTCAGACAATTCAACCCGACGTTACCTGAAACTGCGCCTTCCATGAAGGTCTGGTACTGAGAGGTCGAATATGAAGAGGCCCACGTACCGCCCCAGCCCGCTGCATTCGCCCCAGGTGGACTCATGTTGTTAGTCACGCCGTACCCAAGCCAGTCCGCCGCATCACCGGTGTTCAATTCCCAGGACGAGAGAGGCAGTATCTTGTTTCCGTTGTGGTACAAATTGTTGTAGGCATCAATCCCATTCGTCGGGGTGCATCCGCAAGCCGCAATCGTTTCTGTCCAAGTCTGACGTGGCGTACCTCCCGAGGTTTGCAACTGGACCTGTAGGGTGTGGTTGCCAGCCGAAAGCCCGGTCATCGTCAGGATTGGCTCCTGATAAGTGCCGGGATTAGAAATGGTGCTGAAAGCCGTGCCATCGATGGAACTCACGAGCATGTCGCTTGCGGCGGCTCCCCACAGGTAGCTTTGAATCTTCATCGCCAGGCGATTGCCTGGGTAGGCGTGACGCACCGTAAGGCCCGAGGTAGGGTTTCCACTCGCGGAGGCGCTTACCGTGATGTCGTCAAAGTAGATGGTGCCGGTGCCGCCGTTCATTCCAAGGTAAACGGAGTTCATCGCCGAAAGGCTCAGGCCAGTAAGTGTTATATCCTGCGTCCCGTCCAGCCAGACCGTGGCCGCCCGTCCGCTCACGCTGTATTCAAACTCCGCCGTGTGCCAAGCATTTGTCGTAATTGCATGAGTCCCTGCGGTTCCAGCCAGCAGGAGATAAAGAGACCCGCTGCTATTGGTCATTTGCAGCAGGTAATAAGTGTCGTTGCTGGTCTGCCAGAAACCAGAAAGGTAGGTTGACGATCCGCCCCCCAGCGAGTAGCTGGAGGGCACGTAAAACCAGAATTTCAAATACTGTGGGTCGGGCGCGGTAAAACCGTCATTCCAGTAGGCGGTCTGACCACTCTGGAAGGCATAGCTCCACTTCCCTGAGTGGACCTGAACCTGCGATGGAGTCCCCGTCGCGGAACTGTATGTTCCCCAGCCATTCGCGACGCCGTTTTCCATAACAGCGCGTTCAGCGTCATCGGAAAAGACCTGACCCGCAGCAGGACTAACTGCCAGTGACAAGATGAAGCTTGTTAAGATGGCCACAACTTTTACTCTGCTTCTATTTTCGCTTGTGCTCATAACTATTTCACCAGTTTCCCTTTCCCTCAAGCCGCTTCAGATCATCTGGAACGAGGCATTAGCCGACACCTCGTTATTTACCACTATTCCACACCACCGGCTACAGTACTAAGGTACTAACGTACCACATTTCTCCTCTATATGAGCCTCCCATCTATTATAGACGTGCCAAGTCCGTCAACCCCTTCCTAAGAAAGAATCGGCCGACGACTTGGGGAAGGGCGACCCAAACCTTCCCTGCGTCTCGCCAATCCGACAAGTGTGCCAACAAATCTTGGCATATCTTCAAGGCTGTGTGTTCTCTGATGTAATCCGGGTGGACGATAAAGCTCACCAGTCCCTGCTTCTCCATGATCAGATGGATCTGCTTCTTCCAGAGCTCAATCGAATAGTCGCCGAGAATGTAAAAAAGCGAATAATCCTGAGTGGTTGTTAACGGAAGTTCGAGAATTCGCCCCATGAAATACGGGAAAACAGCACAACACCCACCGCGCTGCGCCTCCAGATGCGCCACATAGGGGATTGACACATCGTCGGAAACATACAATGCTCCCTACCAGTCGGCATTCCTGTACATTCTACCAGAGCGAAACCCCTGGGCTCCATGCCCCTCAATGTGCCGGTTGAGGAATCGGAAACCGTAACTGGCCTCATGGCTCCATGAAACCCCCGCTTTCTTTCCAGCGCAATCATTTATTGCGCTATATGAAACAAAGAATCGCTATGAACCCCGCACAGCCAGGCTTGCCACGCGCGCCGAAGCTGGGGAAGAGATCCGCACGCTGGTCCCGGCGTAGACGAAGTCCAGCACCTGCTGAGCAATTCGATCCTGCTGCGCATAGGTCAGTCCTGGGAACATGGGCAATGACAGGATTTCGGCTGCAACCTTTTCGGAGACTGGGAAGTCCCCTTTCATGTATCCGAGGGCATTGTAAGCCTTCTGCAGATGGAGCGGTATCGGATAATGAATTCCGGTGCCGATGTTCGCCTCGGCAAGGTGCTTCTGAAGTTGATCGCGGTTGTGAACACGGACCACGTAAAGATGGTAAACTGCCTTGGCCCACGAAGGCTCGAAGGGAAGCTTTATCCCCTCCGCAGCCGCGCCTAAAAGCTCCTGATATCGCGCCGCACATTCCCGGCGCCTTTCATTCCACGCCGTGAGATGTCTGAGCTTGATTCCCAAGATGCCAGCTTGAATCGAATCCAACCTGCCGTTATATCCTTGCATCTCGTGATAATACTTTCGGGCCTGCCCGTGGTCCCGCAGCATCCGAACCTTCTGGGCAAGCTCCGCATCGTTGGTGGTAACGGCTCCGGCTTCCCCACAAGCTCCCAAGTTTTTTCCGGGGTAAAAGCTGAAAGCCGCCGCCCTTCCCATCGAACCCGCTTGCTTACAACGGTTCTCCCGGCGTGAAAAGTATTCCGCCCCATGCGCCTGACAGGCATCTTCAATGACGAGCAAGTTGTACCTCTCAGCCAGTTCAAGAATGGGATCCATGTCTGCCATCTGCCCATAAAGATGCACGGGGACGACGGCTTTCACTCCCCTCCCCGTCTGTTTGTCCACAAGCTTGCCGTCGGTATCGTCTGGAAAGCACTCGTCCGCAAGGTAAGCGGCGAGCCTGTTCACGTCCATATTGTAGGTGCGTTCGTCGATATCCACGAATCGCGGCAGGGCGCCACATTGAGATATAGCTTCGGCTGTAGCGATAAAGGTATTCGGCACAGTAATGACGGCATCGTCGTGGCCAACTCCGGCGGCCATCAGTGCAAACCGCAGGGCGTCCGTGCCGCTGCCCACGCCGACACAGTGCTGAGTATCGCAGTGCATGGCGAAAGTTCGTTCGAAATCCTCAACCATGGGACCGCCAATAAAGCCGGCCGTCTCCAGAGCATGCTCGAATACAGCCGTCAACTCGTCTTTTAGCTCCCTATGTGGAGTGACGAGATCAAGAAAGGGAATTCTATTAGTTTCCACGATTTGCCTCCTCCGTCATCTGCTGGCCTAGCTTCCGCAACAATCTGGCGGGATTCCCCGCCACAATCGCGTTTGCGGGAACATCTCTTGTAACCACACTCCCTGCCCCCACGATGGCATTTTCGCCCACCGTCACTTTTGAAAGGATTGTGCTCCCCGAACCAATCGAAGCGCCTTTCTTGACCAGGGTGGGCTCCACTTTCCAGTTTCTCTCGGTCTGCAGCGTTCCTCCGGGAGTGGTAGCCCGCGGATAGGAGTCGTTGATAAATGTCACATTATGCCCTATGAACACGCAGTCTTCTATTGTTACGCCCTCACAGATGAATGTGTGGCTGGAGATCTTGCATCTTTGCCCAATCTTGGCGTTCTTCTGCACTTCGACAAAGGCGCCAACCTTCGTCTCGTCGCCAATTTCACATCCGTACAAATTAATAAACTTGGAAAGCTTGACTTCCCTTCCCAACTTGACATCGGCGGCAACGCAACGGAATTCGCTCATATCCGGACGATCCTTCCCCTTTCCCTTATCGATTGGTTCGCAGCTTCCAGCATTTTCACGACCCTAAGTCCCGCCTGGCCGTCGTTGAACGGCCGCGTGTTATTCTTGACACAATCAACAAAGTACTCACACTCCGCCTTCAAGGCCTCAGTCTGCTCCACCTTCGGCGCCCACATGTCACCGGAGCGGTAACTAACCAGTAGGTCATAGATACCCTCACGGTTGGTGATCTGAGCGCCCTTGTCGTATACCTTCACTTTCTCGTCCGCCTCCAGGTCGTTCCACACGACCATCTTTTTCTCTCCCCCAATCAAGGTGGTCCGGACCTTGACGGGCGACAGCCAATTGACGTTGATATGAGCGATGATATTGTGCTCGAAATATATTGTGATAAAAGCAACGTCCTCTTGGGAATTTACGTGTATTTCGCCCGTCGCGACGATAGCTTCGGGCTTGTCCTTGATCAGATGATTCATGATGGAGAGGTCGTGGGGCGCCAGATCCCAAACCACATTGACATCATGTTGGAAAAGGCCCAAGTTCACTCGGGTCGAATCATAGTAATAAAGCTTCCCCAGCTCATTGCCATCGATAAGCTGGCGGATTTTCTTGACGGCTCCAGTGAAGAGGAACGTGTGGTCCACCATAATCCGGAGATTCTTCTTTTCCGCGAGTTCTATCAATTGCCGCGCTTGTTCGGATGTGGTGGTGAACGGCTTCTCCACAAAAACGTGCTTGCCATTCTCCAGAGCAGCTTTCGCCAGTTCGAAGTGTGTCCAGACTGGAGTCACCACAGCCACTGCATCAACATGCGGGGATGTCAAGACATCGCCAAGGTCCGTGGTGACTTCCACGTCAGCGTAGGCCTGCTTGGCCCGCTTCAACACCTCTGTGTCCTTATCACAAACGGCCAGGACGCAGACCCCGTTGAGGCTGTGGAAATTCCTTACGATTTGGGGTCCCCAGTAGCCGTATCCGATAACACCTATTCCAATCATATTTCACCTCCCGCGGGAGAAGCCGCAATGAGAAACTCCTGCTTGCAGAAGAGTAGGGGAGGTTGCCTTTTCGAACCGGGGAAAAGACAACTTCACTCTAAGCGTCGGGTCTGCTTGTTGAGCATTCGTTCCGCTGACGGCAGAAAACAAGTTAGGTAATGGATCCTTGGAAAGCATTTGTGGAAAGGCAGCGAATGGTCAATACGCTCCTCCACCAAAGAAAACGGCCCGGGGCGTCTCCAGCAGAATCTTGAAGTCCAGCCCGAGCGACCAGGTTCTAGCGTATTCCAGATCCAGGCGAACCATATCCTCGAACTTCGTCCTGCTTCGCCCTTTAACCTGCCATAGCCCTGTGATTCCAGGCTTCACTTCGAGGAAGCGACGCCGGTGCCAAATGTCGTAAGCCTCAACCTCGTAAGGGATAGGGGGCCGCGGTCCCACCAGGGACATCTCGCCCTTCAGCACATTGAAAAGTTGAGGAAGCTCGTCCAGGCTGGTCTTCCGGAGAAACTTCCCGAGAGGTGTAACCCGGGGATCATCTTTTATCTTGTAAAACCCTCCGTTAGCGTCCCCCTGCTCACCATCGCCCCCCCCGGAAATAAGCCGCGCGACGTAATCCTGATGAATCTGCGGATCGCTCCCGAAATACATCGATCTAAATTTCAGGAAGGTGAACCTGACACCGTATTGCCCTACACGTGTTTGTTTGAAGAGTGTGGGCCCCTTCGACGTCAGCTTGATCGCTATGGCGACAGCGAACAACAGCGGCGAAAGCAGAATCAGGGCGGCAAGGCTCCCGGCTATATCGATTGCCCTCTTGATAAGCCGGGCAGCCTTTTTCGTTTCACCCTCTTGAAGGAAATCAGGGTACAGACTGAAATCTGCCGAGCCGCCTCCCTGGGTTCCTAGATCGTCCGGAAACACGTGGAAGGAGATATGGATCTCATTCATTTGGCCCGTTCCGAGGTTGCCGCGGAGAGCGGAGTTTACCTTGCAGAATACTGTGTCGAGCGCAGAGCGCATGTCGGCTGAGCCAAACTCGGTTAGGATGACGCCAACCACAGAATCTTCCCTGTACCAACCCCGAATGTCTGTCTCCCTGGTAGACAAAGAGAGAGCCGCCGTCACTTGCTCAAGGGCCACCTCCCTGCGATCAGTTCGAAGGAGCTCCCCCGCATCGACCAGCATGAGTACGAATTTCTTCCGCGAGCGCTCGGACCTCTTCCTTTCGAGGGACAACAATTTCGTGAACAACTCTTCAGAGATTAGGCCGAGGTTCCCGCTCCTTGAAGCTTCAGCCTCACCATTGGAGCCGTTCGACCGTTTCTTTGTCTGAGTACCTCTTGGATTTGGCCTAATGGCGAAATATTCGAAAAGCATGGTCGCTGTCCTTTGCAATCAGATCTATTGGCCTGGGCCCTTGCTCAAAGGGAAAACCTCAAGGCAAGGAATCCGTAAACGCAAGGTGTGCGTCCTAGCTGAAAATTAGATCACCGCAGTAGAGTAATACGCAGACCCAATGGTCCTTGGTCGCGCGAACAACTTGAGACGTTAAGTGCAGTTTCTAATCATGTTGCCCGGCTTCGCGTTGGGTTGCATGGTTAATGCCCCAGGGGAATTGCTTTAAGTCGGTAGTCGATGCCGATCGTCACTAGGTTGCGATCGAAACTCGCCGAAATCGGCATAGTGCCCTTGCTCAACTGGTGCCTAGTTTCGTAAGAAACATGCAACGTCGCGCCACTCGATAAGGGGCGCTCGAGAGCAAATACTCCGAATAAGGCATCAGTCCTCCCGCTGGCGAACTGTAAAAGCGAGGTATCTGCACGAGCTGCACCGCCCTGCAAATTTGCTTCCCAGTGTCCGACCAATCGTCGGCGAACTCCAAAAGTTGCATTGGTACTTGTCACGGATGTGTAAAGGCCCCCGCCGTCGGAAACGGACTTTTGGAGCGACAGATTCAAGGCAGTCTTCCGAACTGCCTTGGTAATACTTCCTCCCCCGGAGGCTTGAAACTGCCCTGCAACACTGTTTCCCACTGAGGACTGACCAATAGTGCGGACGTATTGCGGGCCGCCGAAGATGGTCACGGTAACAGTAGGGGACAAGCGGGATCCCACGGAAAGAAACGTGCTTTCAATTTGGGAACGCTGCTGGTTACCGAAAACTTCGCCCCCCTGGTACGTAGTATCTTGATGAAGTAAGAGAAGACCGAAGCTCGTATGGTCAGTTACAGCGTATTGAAACTGCAAGCTGCCACTCAATTCCCTGCTGTTATACAAGGGCTGGCCCACTGCCACCTGGCTTCCGAATTTGCGCTGGTTGTAGCCGCCAGCGAGGGTAAGAGACGTCCGCCGGCTCTTCACATACGTGAGATCCAGGCCGCTCGAATTCGACAACGCTCTGATCGTGTACGGGAGAATCGTCTGATTCAGGGCAGTGGGCGAACCAAGCCCCGACATAATCTGCTGCCCAGTGAGAGATTGAAAGACGCCGTTTTGATAGCTGAAGGTGTCGTACAATCCCAGATTGAAGTGTGGACCCAGCCGGTAGGTCAGGTTCAGATCGGCAGTATGGTTGAGCCGATCATACTGGTCAATTTGCCGGTACAAAAGGAAATAGGGCAAGTAATCAAAGCTGATCGTCAGGTTCTCGGTCTGCCTCGAAAGGGTGAGATGCGACTCAAACGAGACCGCTTCATCGCTGAGCCGCTGCGAGTTGTTCGCGTAAACGTTGTCGTCGTAGAAAGTTGAGGCGCCCAGGCTCAGTGAGACCTGGTTAGCCTGTGCAGCCTCTCCCGCGTACTGAAGCGGGGTCTGCACTCCGCTGCCATACACCAACGGTAGGGCTGGGGCCGGTGCGGCTGGCGAGGCTGTTTGGGCCTCAACACCAACTGGCAACAACATTACGAAGACGACAAGGGAAATGGATGCACGCAACTTTTCTTTCAAGGAACACCCCTTGTTGATACTCTTGAGCTCCACGTTCTGGCTCAGGCTGCGATCCTTAATTACTTGCTTGTAGTTAAGAGCCGGAAGTCTTTGTGAACCATCTTCCTTACGTCCTAGGACATTTTCTCTGTTCATCCTGGCGAACTCCCAAAAACCACCCGCATTGGCAATTGGTTCCCGTTGGGTCGTCGGTTTCCACCCTGGGTAGCAACTGGACTTGACGCTGTTTCCAACAGCGACACGGACGTCCCTCATTGCCTCCTGCACGATGACGGTCATATTGGGGTTGGCAATACACTCCTTCCCTTTATTAGGATGTTCCGTACCTTGAGAGCCGTCAGCCCGCTCTCTTCCCACTCCCCCATCGGGGAACGCGTTTCCTGTAATCAGGACGGATAAACAAAACCTGGGGAATCTCCGCATCTCATCACACCCTGATTGCCAAGACGCCTTCAGAACCGAGAATGTAGTCACCAACCACCTGCCGGGTGCCGGAGCCGATTGGCCGGCTGGCCGCCTTGGCATCGCCATTCTCGGTGGCTCTTTGCAACCCCAGAGGCATTCGACAACTTGTCATCCCCGTGCCATCCGATAACCATCTATGGCAACCGCAAGGGCTAGCGGAATACCTGCAATGGGACTCTCATCTATGCGAACCACCGCTCCCTTACAAACAACCTCGCCCGGAGCTTCGCCGAGGATTGCAGCGGGAAGCTCAAATCTCAACTCGACTGTGGTTTTTGGCTGCAAGGGGGATTCGGCGCGAAACAGAACTCCCGAGTAGCTGATGTTCTCTGTCCTCCCCTCAAACCATCTCGAAGTGTGTGGTTTGCGGTAGCGGATAGGAATGTGAATCGCAAAACGCTTAGCGCGTGTCGAACCTTGTGGTGTCCGGTCGAATAGTGAGTTAGACATGGCCATATTTCCGGTACCGGAAACTCCCTCCGATTAACCCGTGTGTCCTTTCCATGCACTATTGTAAGATTGACTCAGCCACATAACGAAAAAAGCCAGAACCGAAAAAACTAAGAATGAGGAGGGGATCCCTCCGTCCTTGTGCAGCAAAACAGTGAGGAAGTGCAGATTCGGATGACCCGAGAACCGAGAGATAGTCACCATCCTCAGGCCGTTCTTAAAGATTGTAACGGGGAATACAGCCGGAATTAAGCCGGCGACCTTTCCCGACAAAGGTTTTTCAGGGAAAACGTGCCGTGCCAAAAGGCAACCGCCCCGCAACGGGCGCAATCCAGCGCAAAACTTGCTTACGTCAAGTCAAGATTTGGGGAATGGCTTTGTTTTCGATTCGTCTGCGACCGCGAGGAAGCCTTTGTTCATGATGCAATTCGTTTCCTGTGTGGCACTAACCCTTGGAGAAAACCTTGCTCGACTTAAGGAGGGACATCTGTTCCTGGGTGTAAGGCGCCAGCATCGCCAGCGCGGCACCCATGGTGTCCAATCCGCAATCGAGGAGAGAAGCATGTCTTCCGGGAACAAACAACTGATGAAACTCATCCGTCAGGGAATAAGCGGCCGCTACCACAATGCAAAATACCGCACGCCGTGGTCGCCAAAGCTCCGGGCTCTTTTCGCCGGGAAAACCGTACAGAAGCAAGGCGAAGATGGCATATTCCGTCAGGTAGGCTAGCCCGCGGAGAAAGGCATGAAGAAGACCGAATGTGCCCGACGAGACGCGGAGGTGAAGGAGCTCGAGTGTCCAGGCCAGCAACGCTCGCGAGAAATTGGGGCTGAATGTTTGGCTCGAGAGGTAAAAAATCAGGGCAGCCCACGCAAGGGTTATAGCCCACCAGCCCACGGTGATTAGCTTTGTGAAGTCACCTTCCATCTTTATTCAGTTCCAGGCCCTCTATGACCTTAGGCTTTGTCGGCTTTACGCGAGCTTCGGGTTTTCCGTATCCATAATATTTGGAGTAGGTGCGATCGAGCCCTTCTACGCCGTTGAGAATGATTCCGATTATGTGATCGCGCCCCAAATTCCGGGTCGATTCCTCTATGGCTTCTCGTGGTGTTTCCCCTGCCCGAGCTACGAGCAAAGTGGCGTCGGCTTGTGCTTTGAGGGCAAGGACGTCAGCAATGGGGGTCGTGGGAGGTGAATCGATCAGGATCCAACGAAAGGAACTCGAAGAAAGACTTCTAATCAATTGAGAGGCAAAGTTCGACTGGAGAAGACTGGTGCCATCCTCCACTGGCTGCCCTGCCGGCAACAAATAGAAACCCAGGGGCTCGATTCGGCGGATTGCCAGCATCGGGTCACTCCCACCCTTGTAACACTCGGTCAGCCCAGGCCACGGCTTGAGACCCAGTCTCTCGACGAGGGCTGGTCGATGCACGTCGGCCTCCAACAAGAGCACTGGACGCTTTCCTTCTTCAGACAAACCTGTGGCAAGATTCAACGCAACCGTGGACTTCCCATCCTCTGGCAGGGGACTGGTAATAAGGAGGCTTTTTAACTTCCTCGAAGCCTGCATGCTCGTGAGGCGTATCTGCACCAATCTGAACCTATCCGCACCAGCACTCCTCGGATCGGTGTGCATTACAACACGGCTCTCCGGGGAAACAGGGCTGACTTCAGTTGCGACTGGCAGATACACATCAGCCCGCTCCAATGTCTCGAGAAACTCCTCCGTGGAACCGGAGGGTAGGTCGTCTTTTCCTATCTCTGGCTTGAAAACGCGGTCAGGCATGACAATTATCAACTCCCATCGGTGTTCCCATCATCGGAGTGCAGGAGGAGGTTCTTCGCACTCTTCTAACCCCGCCGACAAACATAGAATTCAGTGGCGCAAACAAGCAGGCACAATGCGACCCCAGCAAACCACTCGAGCGCCTTCACCCGCGAACGCCTCCGTTCTTCAACCTTGCTCAGCAGCATCGGCACTCCAACCATCAAGGGAAAGGCAAAAACCCGCCTCAGCTCCTGTTCATCGCGGAGCGAGTGGTCTCTGGTCTCAGCCAAGGAAGCCAAGGCCACTCCAACGGCGATCCCCGCGGCTAATCCGGTCAGGCTGATCTTCACATGGTCCGGACTGGAGGGCTTCATCGGCCAGCTTGGCGGGTCAATAATGCGGAATCGCTGACCCTGTTGGCGTCTTTCCAGGCTGGTTGCCAACTCGGATTGCGTCTTTTTGCTTAATAAGTCGTCATAGTGTAGTTTTGACAGGTCGTAGTCGCGAAGCAAATCCGCGAGTTCTTGCTCACGAACAGGGGTCAGATTGAGGCGGCGCTGGTATTCGGCAATTCGGGCTTTTGTTTGCTCTGCGTCCTCTGTAGCATGCTGAATTTCCAAATGGTTTGCTTCCAACTGGCTTTTGAGTTGCGCGGTGGTTGCGTCTCTTTCAGAGGATCTGGCCGATTTAGAACTCTCCTGGACGGTTCCATCCTTCGTGGGCTCTGCCGCATGCGTCGATGCTGCCAGCAGGGCCTCCGTCTCTTTAATTTCTTCGTCGATTTTCACCACGTCAGGATACTTCGCCGTATACCGTGCCAATAGATCGGCTTTTTCATTTCGCAGCCGAGTCAACTCCGCCTTTATCGTTTCCGTGGGACTGGCGGCCATCGTCCCCGGGGCCGGAACCCCGGCAGCAGCCAGGTTTTCATACTGGGAAAGTAAGGACTGCAGGTAAGCCTGCTGCTCGTGTGCCCGATCTAGAGTAGCCATGGTGTTCTGAAGTTGTGTGTGCAACCCGGCTAGGATGGCCAGATTTCCCTGCTGCTGCTCGGGCAGTTCACCGAGGTAATGCATTTTAAAGTCCCGAACACGATTCCCCTGTTGCTTCAGTTCTGCTGCAGTAACCTCAAGCTCGTCCGCCAGAAAGTTAGTCGTCCCTGTTGACTGCTCTTCACGTGACTTCAGGTTTTCACTGATGAAGAGGCTGGTGAGCTTGTTGGTTACCTCTTGAGCCGAGTGGGGGTCAACGCCTGTGAAGGAAATCTTGAAGGCGTTTAGGTCTTTGGGCTCGGAGCCTTTCTGTAATGGTTCAAGCTCGATATTGCGCCGCATCAACTCGACTAACTCCTCGGGGACCAGATGCTTCCTCTCGTTTGGAAATAGACCAAATTCATCTATAATCTGGAGTAGTTGAGTGCGGGAAAGAATCGCGTCGGCCATGACCAAAAGTACTTCCCTAACATCGGTGGTCGTATTGGCAGTAACGTAGCGTTCAGGTACCTGCTGGCGTTCCACAAGGATCGTAGCCTCTGACTTGTAACGGGCGGGAAGCAGCAGCGAGGTCAGACAGGCACCCAGGGCAATAACCGAAGCAGGTATGAGCACCCACCAGCGCCGTCTGATGGCCACGCTTAGAAGCTTGTTTAGAGTTACATCAAGATTCTCGTCTTGTTGGGCCAATGAACTCTACCTCCACGTGAAGATCGCCCCGCCACAGTAAGCAGAAACTCAAGGAACAATAATCGTGTCGCCACTCTTGAGTTCCACGTTCTGCTCGGGATTACGGCCTTTAATCACTTTTTTGTAATCGAAATGAAGCGTCTCGGAGGGACCGTTGCCCGTGGGTCTTATAATGTAAATCTTGCCTTCCTTAGCGAAATCCAAAAAGCCGCCCGCAATGGCGATGGCCTCTAGAACCGTGGTCGGTTTTCCCAATTCAAATGATCCGGGCTTTGCGACCTTACCGAGGACAGCGTATGTTCGACTTTTCACGTCTTGCACAATCACGGCAACTTCCGGGTTCGAGATATACTCTTTTAGCCTCTCTGCCACCATGCGCTGCACCTTGAGAGCCGTCAAACCGCTTACTTGCAACTCACCGATTAGCGGGAGTGATATCTTGCCATCGGGACGCACAGGGACAGTCCGGGAAAGCTCCGTATCCTTCCAAACATTGATCGCCAAGACGTCTGAGGGGCCGATGATGTAGTCATCATCGACATGCTTGGGGTTGGGAGCGCTAGGCTGACCGCCCGTTTTATTGCCAGCTTGGCCAACCAAACTGGCCATCAGGACGTACTGGGTTCCAGCAGCTTTGCTGGAATCTGATCCTAAAGCAATGTTGATAACGAGTGAAAGACAAGCCAATAGCGCCAGTCCGGCAAACCAAGTCCTGACACTCAGGGTCCACATCATGCCTCTTCGCTTTCTCTGGTCCGCGTTCATCTGATCAAAAGCTTAATTTGAAGGGAGGAATCTATTCGCGGCCAGCCAGATTTCCGAATCAGCTTTCTCTGGGTTGATCACGAGCGGGATCGAAGTGGGATTCCGCGCAAGGAGACTAAAACCCAGGTCGCCACTGGACTATAAACCGAATCCAACACATTTCCGCTGTCTTTATAATCCCTCATGTCCTTCAGCGCGCCCTTCCAAGTTCCAGTTGAATTCATATCGAGCTGCTGTGTCGCCGAAAAAGATTCGATGCCCTCTCAGGGAATCTGACCCTCAAGCTGAGTAAGGTCGAAGTGGCTCTACAGATGGAACTCCCCTATCAATTCTCAGCACGTCGTTTCGGTCTACTTCCGCGCAACGGACGCGCTCAACCACACTGATGTCCACTTCGGCGGAGGCAGATCGTGCGAGCATTTCCACCGAAAGGACCAATCGAAAAGCACTCTTTTTGCGGACTAGTATGCCTTGAATCCCTTCCAGGGGCCCAGACTTGATCCGCACCCAGTCTCCGCATTTAAGAAATGGGT
>Ga0187870_1001267_pt1 | contig 23941 bp, 23 predicted proteins | sample June2016WEW_13_1_3_FD_132974 | JGI IMG/M metagenome (GOLD analysis project Ga0187870, IMG submission 132974) | Peatland microbial communities from SPRUCE experiment site at the Marcell Experimental Forest, Minnesota, USA - June2016WEW_13_150 | ecosystem: Environmental > Terrestrial > Soil >... | reverse complement strand
TTTGGCGCAGACGAGGCGCGAGCACCGAGCATATCCGCAGCGATCTGTGAGGTGCGAGCAACGAAGTCTGCGCCAAAAAGGACCGCCGAATACGTCACCGTATTTACGGCTCACAGTACTAAGGCGCGCGTTGCCTGTGTTATCCCGCCTCCCGCCTCCCGCATTGCCTATCCCCCTTCCGGCCCCTTTCATTCGGTGGCTTTGAGGTTGCGCAACGCATCGCGGACCTGGGCGGCCCGTTCGTAGTCTTCCGTTTTGAGGGCCTCTTGCAGCGCGCGCTCCAGCCGTTCGCGTTGCGAGAGCGGGCGTTTGACGCGAAGCTCCTCCAGCCAACTCGCGAGCGACTGGACCTCGCCGCTCTGTTCGACCGCTTCGGGATGGCCGAAGTCGCGGTAAAAAGCGCGGATGCCCTCCAGGCCCTCTTCGGTGTGTTGGATGGCCAGCGCGTAATCCTCGGCCTGCAGCGCCTGCGCCCCGCGGGCCCGGGTCAGCACCATCATCAGTTGCGGCTGGAATTGCCGCAGCGCCAGGGCCAGTTCCTCGCACTCGGCATGCTTGCTCACGAAATCGAAGACCGCCAGGTTGCGCTCCGCATCCCGGATCACCGCCGCGTAGTCTTCCAGTTGCAGCAGGCAGATGTAGCGGTGGTGGTATTGCAGGGCCTCGAGCTGCAGCTTGGCGCAGTCTTCCGCTCCCAGCCGGAAGCCCGCCGCGCTGCCCTCATGCGCCGCCAGGTGTTTGTAAAGCCGCGCCTGGTAATACTCGAGCAGGGAGGCATAGCCCAACGGCCGCTTGCCGTCCGGCCGCCCCGCCGCGTTCATCTGCAGCAAACCCAAATCCACCCGCAACTGAATCTTCTCCTGCCCGTCCTTCCCCTTAAACCGGCGGACGCCCACTTGTCCGTGCTGATATTCCCAGTCTTCCAGCAGGCGTGCAATGTCGAAGTCCATGCCCCGAATATGAACGGGGCGGCGCCCCAAGTCAACGCCCGCGCCGGGGCCAGGGCAGAGGCATCTGCCTTCGAGGGCAGTGGGGCCAAGGCGCCTATGCCGTGCGCCGGCTTGACGGCGCTTTTCAATCCGGCTGCCTTTGGTTTGGCCGCCCGACTCCCCGCCCCTCGGGACGCTCGCCATTGAAAAGCGGACACAAGTCGCCGCGCTCCATAACCGGCGCGCGCTCGCACAACTCCTCTTTTCCCCGTTTAGAGTCTCCGGTCGCAACATCCACGTTTTTGCGTGAATGTCTTGGCATGTTTCCTTTGAAGGGGCCTGATTCTTCGGCGCGGAGCGCCGCCTTTAACGCGGCGGGGAAAGGCCCACGTTGCTCTTCCCACTCAGGAATTGACGCTTCGCTCTTGGTTGCGGCTCCGCCGCGTTAAGGAGCGTTTTGGAGCGCCTCCAGTTTCTCCTCCCGGTCGTGGGCCATGAGCGGTTCGATGATCGCGTCCAGTTCGCCTTCGAGCACCACGGGCAGGTTGTAGAGCGTCAACTCGATGCGGTGGTCGGTGACACGGTTTTGCGGGAAGTTGTAAGTACGGATGCGCTCGTTGCGTTCCCCGGTGCCGACCTGGGCTTTGCGCTGGGCGGCGTATTTGGCGTTTTCCGCCGCGACCCGGCGCTCCAGCAGGCGGGACCGCAGGACGGTCAAGGCCCGCGCCTTGTTCTTCTGCTGGGAACGCTGGTCGGCGCAACGGACGATCAGGCCCGTCGGCCGATGCAGCACCTGGACGGCTGAATCGGTGGTGTTCACCCCTTGGCCGCCCGGACCCGAGGCCCGGCAGACGCTAATCTCCAGCTCCTCGGGCTTGAGTTGGACGTCCACTTCCCCGGCCTCAGGCAGGACGGCGACCGTGCAAGTGCTGGTGTGGATGCGTCCCTGGGCCTCGGTGGCCGGCACGCGCTGCACGCGGTGGACGCCGCTTTCATATTTCAGCCGCTGGTAGGCATCCGCGCCGTTGATCCCGAAGATCACTTCCTTGTAGCCGCCGAGGTCCGACGGGCTGGAATCGAGGTTTTCATGCTTCCAGCCGCGCGACTCGGCGTAACGCCCGTACATCCGGTAGAGCTCGGCGGCAAAGAGGGCGGACTCCTGGCCGCCGGCGCCAGCGCGGATTTCGATAATGGTGTTGCGCGAGTCGGCCGGGTCTGGCGGGAGCAGGCCCCGCTGAATTTCCTCGGTCAGGCGCTGCTCTTGGGCCTCGAGCCGGGCGATCTCTTCTTTAGCCATCCGGCCAAGTTCGGAATCCGCAGGCTCGGCCCGCAACAAGGCACGGTTTCCGGCCAGTTCCCCAACGGTTTTCAGATAGGCCTGTCCGCAGGCCACCAGTTCCTTGAGGCGGGAATATTCCCGGGACAATTCCTGGGCCCGCTGGGGGTTGGCGAAAACCTTGGCATCGCTCAAGGCGGCCTCGACTTCAGCGCAGCGCAGGGAGAATTTCTCGATATACGGGCGGAGGTCCATGATTCAAGTCCAAAGTCCAAACTCCAGCAACCCTCGGCATGACCGGCAGGGCCAGGCCAAAACCAATCCGCCCGTAGGGCCGGCTGGCCCTGCGGGCGGACCAGGCGCCAACTCGCTACCGCCGTTTCTTCCTGCTGGCGACGGCCGCCTGGGCGGCCCGGGTCTTGGCCAGGCGCTGCTGGAACTTGTCCACCCGCCCGGCCGTATCCACAAATTTCTGCTGCCCGGTGAAGAAAGGATGACAGGCGTTGCAAATCCCCACGATAATCACCGGCTTGGTGGACCGGGTCTTGATCACGTTGCCGCACGCGCAGCGGATTTCCGCATCCACGTATTTCGGATGAATCTTAGCTCTCATAAAAGGCTGCAAAAACTACCATCTGCCCGGCGAATGACAAGCGGCGATTTTTCAGCCCCCGAATCCGAGCAGAATCTGTGGGCAGCCGAGTGGGCCGTGTAGATGCAAGTGCCTGAATCAGAATGATATACGACTCAAGAAGGCGGTTCTTCAATTGGTCGGCACATCCCAAGGGCAGGTAGGCGAGCGGCGGCGACGGGCCTCCAACCCTCAGCTCGCGTCGCCGCCGGCCGCCGCTGCGTGACAGACTCGCCTGCCTGCCCTTGGGATGTGCCATTTTGACCCGCAGATTCTGCCATAGAGCGATAAATCCCTTGTGTACAGTTGGTCACAGTCAACAAAGAATTCCGCTTGCAGTTTTTTCTGTAAACGTTTACAACCGTATCCAGCATGAAACAGCCGGCACGAATCAAGTCGTCGAATCGGAGTGGTGCCATAACCATCAAGGAAGTGGCCGCCGAAGCCGGCGTTTCGACGGCGACGGTGTCGCGTGTGCTCGCGGGTCTGGACGGAGTTGCGGAGGAAGTGCGTGATCGCGTTTCTGGGGCTGTTGCGAAGCTTGATTACCACCCAAACCGCCTCGCGCGAGGGTTGCGCCTCGGTCACCGAAAAGTGATCGGGATGATCATACCGGATTTGCAGAATCCGTTCTTCACGGGGGTCGTCCACGGAGTTGAGGCAGAACTCTACAGCGCGGGCTATACCCTGCTGCTCGGACATTCAGACGGACTAGCCGAGCGGGAAAAAGAGCAGTTGAGAATATTGCGAGGCGAGGGAGTCGCCGGCTTGGTGTTTATACCAGGAAACCTGCCGAGGGCTAACTATGAGTCCATTCGAACCTGGAAGATCCCAGTGGTGGCAGTTGACCGTTCGCCCGGCGAACTGGAGGTGGATTTGGTTTGCTCGAACAACCGGGAGGGAACGCGGCAAGCGGTGAATCACTTGCTGTCTCTTGGTTACAAGGAAATCGCCCTTCTGAACGGTCCTGAAGGAATCAACGTCACCCAAGAGCGTCTGGGTGGATATCAGGACGCACTCCGGAGTGCGGGCGTGGCGGTGCGGGAATCGTTCGTTATCCACAGCGATTTCCGGCAAGTGGGCGGTTATGCGGCGATGGCCCGATTTCTGGACCTGGCCAAGCCGCCCAGGGCTGTAGTGGTCGCCAACAACCTGATGACTCTGGGGGCGCTTCAGGCGATCCATGAGCGAGGCATTCGCATTCCTGAGGAGTTGGCCGTGGTGTGCTTCGATGACATGCCGTGGGCGACCTCTCTTCGTCCGCCTCTTACGGCCGTGGCGCAGCCGGCCGAAGAACTTGGGCGGACCGCGGCCCAGCTCTTGTTGGAACGGCTTAAGGATCCCAAGAGACTGGTCAGGCAAGTGGTTTTACCAACGCGCTTGATGGTGCGGGCTTCGTGTGGCGCTCGCACGGCGGTTCAGGCTGAGCGGCCGGGGCTGCCGCATCCGAGGAAAATGGGAGGGGCTGCCAAGCAAACCAGCCCGGAATTGAGGGTTGAAGCAACGTCGTCCTGAGAGGGTGCGCCGCTGACATCGTTTGCCCTCGATGGGGCACTTGATCAGAGATAATTGCGACTGAAAAAACACGGCAGCCAGAAATGTAATCGTTTACACCCTGCTAACCGCGAAAAATGAAACTACGCGAAATGAAAATAGACGTGGCATTCCAATCCGCTCCGTCCACGAGCTTGCGGGGGCATCACCCCTTCCAGAAGCCTTTGCTGGTGCTGGCGCTGGGCGCGATCTGCTACCCACTTCCGGCCAATGCCGAGACCCGGCATCTCTCCCGCGACGAGTTGCGAGACAAGATCCAGGGAGGCTGGGCTGGCCAGATGATTGGCGTCTCATTCGGCGCACCGACAGAGTTTAGGGCGATGGGAAAGATCAACGAAGCGCAGCTGAAATGGTCGCCCGACCGCGTGTCGAACGCCATCGGGCAGGACGACCTTTATGTGGAGATGACCTTTGCGAAGGTGATGGACGATGCCGGCCTGGAGGCGACCTGCGAGCAGTACGGCGAGGCGTTTCGAGTCTCGAAGTATGGGCTCTGGCATGCCAATGCCGGGGCGCGCCGGGCACTCGGTCAGGGCATCAAAGCCCCATGGTCGGGCCACCCCAGATACAACTTTCACGCCAATGACATCGATTTTCAAATCGAGGCAGACTTTATCGGGCTGATGTGCCCTGGGCTGCCGCGCGAGGTGGACAAGTACTGTGACCGGGTCGGCCGGGTGATGAACTATGGCGACGGCCTATATGGCGGCATGTTCGTGGGTGGCATGTACGCGGCGGCGTACTTTGAGAACGACCCGCGAAAGGTCGTGGAAGCCGGCCTGGCCTGCATCCCCGCCAAGAGCCAGTACGGGCTGCTGATCCGCGATTTGCTGGCCTGGTCGGCCCAGCATCCGAACGACTGGCGAAAGGTCTGGCAGCTTCTGGAGCAAAAGTGGGACAAGGACCATTCGTGCCCCGACGGCGCGCTCGAAGCTTTCAACATCGACGCCAAGCTCAACGGCGCTTTTGTGGCCTCGGGCCTGCTCTTTGGCGGCGGGGATTTCTACAAGACCATGGAGATCGCCACCCGGTGCGGGCAGGACTCGGACTGCAACCCCTCGAGCGCCGCTGGCGTGCTGGGTGTCATCCTTGGCTACAGTGGCATCCCGGACCAATTCAAATCCGGCATCCCGGCGCTCGCTGATACGAAGTTCGAGTTCACCGACTATTCGTTTAACTCCATTGCGAAATCCACCGAGACCCGCGCCCTTAAGGTGATCCAGATGGCCGGCGGCAAGGTCAGCGACTCCGAAGTCATCATCCCCATTCAGAAGTCCAAGACGCCGAAACTGGAGCAGTGGACGCCCGGGATTCCCGACCGGAAGATTGACCCCAAGGATCCGGCATGGTCGTGGCAAGGCGATTGGAAGGAGAACCGGGGCGCGATGTCCACTGAAACCTCGGGCAGCGAAGTTGCGCTCAAATTCACCGGTGTCGCGGTGGCGGTCATTGGCGAACTGAACCAAACCGGCGGCAAGGCGGACGTTTACCTTGACGGAAAGAAGGTTGGTGTCGCCGACGCTTACATTGTCCAGAACACCCATGATAACGTGCTATGGAATGTCTATGGCCTGAAGCCCGGCGAACATACCGTCCGCCTGGTGACTATCAGCGATGCCGACCCGCGTTCCAAAGGCAAAAAGGTGTCCCTTAACAAGGCCGTTGTCTATCGAGCGGCTAATTGATTCAGTACTAACACTAACTAACCCAAAACCATTATGCTTATTGTCGAAGCCTACCCTCACGCCATCGCGATGTGTTTGATCACCACAGAAAAACCACTGCGTCAGAAACCAAGAAACAAACAACAACAATCCAATGAAAAACAGACAAACACCAAACGACAAGACTCGTATGAAATTAAATAAAACAAGCAGCACGCTGCTCGCGTGCCTGGCCGGCGCATGTCTAGCCAGCAGCCAGGCAACTGCCGGACAACTGCTCGGCAGCGTTACTCAGATCCGTCCCGGATCACCGGAATATAGTGCCACCACCGACCTGACTGCGGAGGGCACGGCGGACTGGATCTTTTGGGAGGAAACTCATGCCACCCCGACCGGTGTTTTCGATCACAAGGCTGCGGGGGCGGACACAAATTCGATCAGCGAACTCTCACTTTATGGCGCTGTCGGCCCCTATTATGACTCTCTCGGTAATCCGAGTCAGAGCTTTTCCTGGACCGACGGCATGCCCAACAACCCGTCAACGACGGGTATGCAGAATTCCTTTGCCAATGGCCCCTCGGGCAACGGCCTGCAATTCACCGTCGCGGCGGACACGAGAACCAAATATCTTAAGGTATATTCGGGGGGCTACGACGGCATCATAACTTGCCAGGCCACGCTCAGTGACAATAGCGCCCCTCCCATTAATCTAACAGTTGATGATACCGGGGACTACAATCACTATGATTACTTTACGATACAGTTCGCGGCCAACTCGGCCAACCAGACGCTGACCGTCGCTGTCTTCGTAAGCACATCGGGCGCTATTGACGGCATGTGGACGACCGTCAGCCTCGCCGCGGCCTCACTGCAGACTCCCCCGCCCGCACCGCAATTGCTCACTCAGCCATCTTCCAGTACGAATTGGGTAGGGCTGAACCAACAATTCTCGGTGACGCCTGGCGGCGCCCTGCCGTGGTCTTGCCAATGGTGGAAGGAAGAGAACGGCGTCTATGTGCCGCTGGCCGACGGCGGCCAGATCTCCGGCTCAACGACGTCTACTCTGACCATTAGCAACCTGGTGTTTGCCAATGCGACCAATTACTATGTCGTAATCTCAAACAGTTACGGCTCGGTCACGAGCAGTGTGGCAAGCGTGACCATTCTGCAACTCGCCGGAGCGCTGAGCGGCGCCATCAGCACACCCCCGGCACTGGTTGACCTGACTGCGGGAGGGAAACTGGACTGGATCGTATGGGGTTACCCCGACGAAAACAGTTTCGATCGAAAGTCGGGGGTCGTTCGTCAAATCAGCGATATTACGATGACCGGCGCCGGCGCTGTTCGGGATCCCGACAACGGCTTTCTAAATTATACCTGGAGCGATGGCACGACCACGCCTGTCACCAATACGGATCAATCTATCTATTTTGAAGGTGGCACAAACACTGTTTGGTCATTCACCGTGCCGGCGGGCAGAACGCCCAAAGTGCTCGTGGTATACGCAGGGGCATGGAACTCTGTTGCAAACCTGCAAGCCACGCTCAGTGACAACAGCGCCCCTCCCTATGTTGGGAGTTTTGACACGGGTGGTGGAAACGGGGCAATGCGGGCCTGGCGGATACACTTTGCTGCCGGGTCGGACGGCCAAACCCTTACCGTCACCGGGAATGTTGGTCCTTTGGACGGTGCCGATGGCGGTCTCGAGCTCGGAGCGGCGACCCTGGCCGGCCCGGCGCCGCTCATTTTGACTCCACCTGCTTCCAGTACGAATTGGGTGGGGCAGAACCAACAATTCTCGGTGGCGGCTGACGGTGCCCCGTCGTTTTCTTACCAGTGGTGGAAGGAATCGGGCGGCGTTGATGTGCCGCTGGCCGACGGCGGCCAAATCTCCGGCTCAAAGTCGAATACTTTGACGATCAACAACCTCGTGCTTGCCAATGCGACCAATTACTATGTCGTAATCACCAATGCTTACGGCAGCGTCACGAGCAGTGTGGCCACTTTGACCGTTCTGCCAATCACTGGAGCCCTGATCGGCGCCAGCCCCGCAGCACCGGCAACGGTTGACCTGACCGCCTTGGGCGCCCTGGACTGGGCCGCCTGGGGTTTGAACGTGGCCACCGATTTCGATCAAAAGGCCGGGGGCCCAAATCAAATCAGCAACTTCACGCTCATCGGTCCTGGCCCCAATGGTCCGTTTCGATATAATAATGCGCTGGCCGCCTATTCCTGGAGCAATGGCACGCCCGACCCAACCGCGGCTGCCACGACGACCGGAGTTTATTTTAATGGCCTCAACAACGGTTACCAAATCACCGTCCCGGCCGACGAAACGAAGAGGATTCTAACGGTCTATGCGGGAGGGTGGAATACAACGGTCCACCTTGAGGCCGCGCTAAGTGACTTAGCCGCCCCTACCTATGTTAATGAGAGTCTTGTTACTGCCGCCTATGCCTCCCGCATGGCTGCCTATACGATAGAGTATGCCGCAGGCTCGCCCGCCCAGACACTTACGATCAACGTCTATTGTGCTACCGACGGTGGCAACGTCACACTCATGGCAGCTAGGCTGAACGGCCCGCAGCCGCTCATTTTGGCTCAACCTGCTTCCTGTACGAATTGGGTAGGGCTCAGCCAGCACTTCTCGATCAGCGCTATGGGTTGGCCCACCTTAGGTTACCAATGGTGGCGGGAAGCCAATGGTGTCTATGCCCCGCTGGCCGACGGCGGCCACATCTCCGGGTCAACGACCCCAACTTTAACCATCAACAACCTGGTGTTTGCCAACGCGACAAATTACTGTGTCGTGGTCACCAATGCTTACGGCTCGGTCACCAGCAGTGTCGCATATTTGACCGTTTTGCCACCCATTGGAACCATGCAGGGCTCAGTGGTCACAGACATTGCGTCGTTAACGGTTGTCAACCTGACTGCCCAGGGCACGTTGGACTGGGCCGACTGGGGCCTGGCCGACGTGAATGATTTTAATGATAAGGCCGTGGGCGGAGTTCCAGTAGGCCTAATCAGCAATTGGGCGTTGTACGGCACTATCGGCTATGGCCCGACTTTGGATAACTACAGCGATCAACCATACGGATTGTCCTGGACCGATGGCACACCCACCGCAACTGCCACCACCACAGGTCACGACACGGCCAACTATGTCTATGTGGGTAGCCTGAACAGCGGTTTCCAAATCACCGTCCCGGCGGACACAACCAAGAAAATGCTAAAGTTGTATTATATGGGCTGGAATTGCCGGACCCGCGTTATGGCTACGCTCAGTGACAACAGCGCGCCTACCTTTATTAACGATAGTGTGGATGACCCTGCAGGTAACATTGCTTATGGTGTCGCGACGATAGTGTTTGCCGCAGGTTCGGCCGGTCAGACCCTCACTGTCACAGAGTATGACGTTGCGGACTATGGTGGTGGCAACGTAGGCATCACTGCGGCTACACTGGCCCGCCCGCAGCCGATCAATGTGACTGCTAGCAGGTCGGGTGTGGGTCTGCAGTTAACCTGGCCGTATGGCACACTGCTGCAAGCGACCAACGTGACCGGGCCGTGGACTGTAAACGGGAATGCTTCACCGTACGCCGTTACGCCGAGCGAACCTCGAATGTTCTATCGGGTGCAGGTGCAGTAAGTTCAGCATTTGACCTTCTGATTCTCGGCGGCGCTAGTGGCTCAGTGGCGCGATCCGCCGCCGGGATGAAGGGAGGTCATGATGGGTAGGGGTTGAGCGCAACATGGGCTTGCAGCCTCGGGACAGGCTGCGAGCCCTCTTGCGGACCGGTTTCCACTTTCGGGCTCGTGGGGCGAGGGGTCCGCGGTTTCCGCGCCCGTAGCAAACAACGCGGCCGCTGGAATCAATGTGAAAACGAAAATGAACATGAAGACCAAAGAAAACAGAAACAGTACGGGTGGGTTCACCCTAATCGAACTGTTGGTCGTGATCGCAATCATCGCGATCCTCGCCAGCATGCTCTTGCCGGCCTTGAGCCGGGCCAAACAGCAAGCCCATGTCGCCAGATGTCTGAGCAATATGCGGCAGGTTGGGCTTGCGTTCAAATTGTACATGGATGACAACAGGAGTAGATTTCCCTTCGACGATGGGAAGCCGGGAGATTACTGGCAGGGATACGCTTCCAACGGCGACCTCGAATTTGCCTACGGCGGCGGTGATCAAACCGTCTTCGGTTTAGTTGTGCCCCCAGCCACTAACCGGTTGCTGTATCCTTACCTGCGCAAGTCGGACGTATTCCATTGTCCGGCGGACGTAGGGGAGAGGATGCCGTTCAGCGGGGGAATGTGGCAGCCCAGCAACTTCGAAGCGATGGGTTCCAGCTATCGGTATAACTATACCACCGAAAATTGGGGCAATCCAACGGCGCAACCGCAAGATAGCTCCTCTTTTTTTGCGCTGGCCGGCAAGCCTGAAAGTTGGGCGCCGAACCCGCCGCTTTACATTCTCTTGCATGAACCGCCGGCCTGTCGCTGGAATTGGAGTCCATGCTTTTACCAATGGCATAAATCCAGAAGTCCCGGGACTTATGGTAGTGCCGCGGCAGCCCCGTCCAAGTTCATCTCGGTCATTGCGTTTGTGGATGGGCACTCCGCTTCGCTGGATTTCAGCCAATCACTGCTACACCCGCTGAGCGGAAGGTATTACATCGAACCCACGGCCAATTGGACGTGGTACAAAGCGAAATAGTAGGAAATCCCAACCATGCAAAAGCTGAAATTGCTCGCCGGGGCGGTTCTCGCCATCGCCGCCGTGGCCTTTCTGGTTCATCAGATTCGGCCAGGCTCGACAAATCGGGCTCCCACTTTCGACTGGCAATGCTCTAAATGCCAGTATCAGTTCCGCTTGCCCGTGCGCACTGCGGCCGCCGACCGGCCGGTCATTGAGTGCCCCAAATGCAAAGCGCTCGCGGCGGAACGAATCCTGCATCTTCAGTGCCGCAATTGCTGGAAAAAGTACGACCTGCGCGGCTCCAGCACCACACGGGGCCATATTATATGTCCAGCCTGCGGCAGCGGGTCGGCGCGCGATCTTGACAACCCGATGCCGGGGGACGACACGCCAGTTGACGGCGGAAAGCCCTATCCGGGGAAATGAGACGCGTAAACGGGTCCGACCAGATTAATATGAGAACGAGAGAAACCAGGAACACTACAGGTGGTTTTACATTAATCGAGCTGCTGGTCGTCATCGCCATCATTGCCATCCTGGCCGCGATGCTGCTGCCGGCCCTGGCCTCCGCCAAAGTCAAGGCCCAGCAACTCAGATGCGTGAGCAACCTCAGGCAGTTGACCATCGCCGCCATCATGTACCAGCAGGACACCGGCCGCTCGCTCGAGTACAACCAAACCGCCACCCTCTGGATGAAGACCCTGCTGGATTATTCCATCAAGCTCAAAGACCACCGCCTCTGTCCCGTCGCCGCCACTCGCGCTCCCGCCCCGCCCGACCCAGTCGCCGGCACCGCCGCCGCCCCGTGGAACTGGAACCCGGCCAACAACAACGACCTGCTCGGCAGTTACTCCATTAACGGCTGGCTTTACTACTGGGACACCAAACCCGACGGCATTATCCAATGGGTCTCGGCGAGCGACCGGCCCAAGTTCTTCCAGAAAGACTCCGCCATTCGGCAGCCCGCCCTGACGCCGTTTTTCTTTGACGCCATCTGGCCGGACACCTGGCCCACCATTGCCGACCAGCCGCCCACCGACTTGTTCCTGGGCGATGTCAACGACGCCCTCGGCCGGTGCTGCATCGCCCGGCACCCGCTCCCGCGCGGCGCCGCCCGGGCGGTCTCCGGCAAACCGCTGCCCAGTGCCATCAACATGGGCTATGCCGACAGCCACGCGGCCAAACTCCCGTTGCAGAAGATCAAGACCGTGACCTGGCACCAGGATTACCTCCCGCTCGCGGACCCCTGGCGCACCACGCCTCCCTGAGCCGCTGAGCGGGACGCGGCCCCGACAGGTCGGGACCTTATGGCACGCGTCCCTGCCGGTCCGGTCGCGGCCACGCGGCGCTCCGAAGCATCCGGGTCAGTGGGGAGTCGAACCGGTTCCCGGGGCCTTCTGCGGGCCCCGCTCCTTCTTCCGGTTGCCGAAATCCGAGGTGGTGCCAAATGGTTTCAAGTCCTTCACCGTTTCGGCAAGGTCCGCCGGCAGCTCCAGGTCGAACTGGCCGATGAGATAGTCTTTGCTCGATTCGCCCAAGCCAAGGCAGATAGCGGTGGGGCAGCGACCGTCCCTTGGCCTGTGCATCACGAGGTAGAGGCCGGCCTGGTCGGTCAATTTCGTCTCGCCCTTGGCGGTGCGGAACGTGACTTCGAAATGCGCCGACACACTGCCGTTGGGCAGAATCAAGGAGGCGACGCTCGATCGTGCTGCATTGGTTACCAGCCCGGGCACTGTAAAGCTCATCATCGAGTGGCCAGCCTGGCGCCCGCTCAGCCTCAATTCCGGCAACTCCTCGGTTGGGCTGCCGCTCAGCCAGAGGTCCTGGCCCACCAATCGGGCCCGCCGCACCACAAACGGTTCGCCGCCGATTCGGCCCTGGGCGGGCTGGGTGGGAATGGTTAAAGCGCTGACATTGATTGTCCACGGTCTGGCGCCGGGTGGCTCCGCCCCTGGACCCGCCGCCCCGGGCTGGTAAGCTGGGGCGGCGGGCAGGGGCGCTGAACCAACGCTCACCCTGCCTTGTGAGACGGGAGGTTGCATCGTTGCCAGTTGCCGCACTGCGTAGATCCCGGTCCCGATGAAGAACCCGGCCACCGCCAGGAACAGGAGCAGAAAGGTGTACCCCACCGCCAGGCCCGCAGTCGCCAGTCCTCGCCCGGCGAGACCGGGGTCGCGGCGCATCGCCCGCTTGGCCAGATGGCCGCAGATGATGCCAGGAATAAAGCCCAAGGGGCCAATGACCAAGGATGCCACCGAGAGCGCAAAAGACCAGATCGCCAGCGGCGCGGCAGGCTTGAGCGGGGCAATGGGTGCCGCCGCGCGCGCAGGGGGAGCCGCTGCCGCGGCTGGGGCCCGCGCCGAGGTTGAGGCGGGCCAGGAGTAGGCCGGCCTCGGCGCCGCCCCGGGCACCGTAAAAGGCCGGTTGCAGGCCGGACAGTTCAAGGTCAGGCCGCCGTACCCGGCGTCTCCTTCCAGATGCTGGCCACAAGCAGGGCAGGCAAATTTCATAAAAATGCAAACCGCACTCCTGTTACCCGGCCAATCCAAAACCCCTCCTGACCCGGCTCAACCAAGGCTAACCCGAGCCAAAACCGGTCGTCACCTCGCTCCTATAGCAACGAGGTGACAGATCGGCAATAAGAAAATACCGCCGCGCCCAGAGGCATCTTGCGTTGACAAAGCCAGCAGCTTTCAGGCAACCCTCTTGGAGTGCAACGCCTCGGATTATTTGGCGGCTCCTTTGATCCGGTCCACCTGGGCCACCTGCTGGTGGCGCAGGCGGCGCGCGAGGAACTGGCCTTGACCCGTCTTTTCTTCATCCCGGCGGCCCAATCGCCCTTCAAACCGGAGAGCAATCCGGCCCCGCCCAACGAGCGCCTGCGCCTGCTCCGGCTGGCACTGGCCGGCCAGCCCTGGTGCGAGGTCGATGAGCAGGAAATCCAGCGAGGCGGAATCTCCTACACCGTCGAGACCGTCCGCGACTACGCTCGCCGGTTTCCCGAGGCGCGGCTCCTCTATCTCATCGGTGCCGACCACCTGGGGCAACTGCCCAAGTGGCGTCTGGCGGAGGAGCTGGCGCGCCTGGCGGAGTTTGTGGTCATTCCCCGGCCGGGCCCGGCGGCGGCCGCCCCGCCCCCGGACCTGGCGGCGGCGCCCCTGCCAGCCCCCTTTTGCGGGCGAGGACTGGCCGGTTTTCCGCTGGGCGTCTCCTCCTCGCAGATTCGGGCGCGCGTCAAGGCAGGCCTGCCGATCGAGCCGCTGGTGCCCGCGGCCGTGGCCGAGGCGATTCGCAACAATCGGCTTTATCTTTGAGCGGACTTGAGCCATTATGGCGGCAGATGGACGCGAGAAAACTGGCTTTGCTCTGCCGGGAACTGGCCGACAACAAAAAGGCGGAAGACCTCGTGATTCTGGACCTGCGGACACTCTCCTCGGTCACGGATTATTTCGTGATTGCCTCGGGCGCCAGCGAGCCGCACTTGCGGGCGATTGTGGACGAGATCATCGACAAGCTCCGCCTGGAGCATCATCTGCGGCCCCGGGCCATCGATGGCACCCTGCACGCCGCCTGGGTCGTGCTGGATTTCTTCGATGTCATCGTCCACATCATGCGCCAGGACGTGCGCCAACGCTACGATCTGGAAACCCTCTGGGGCGATGCGCCCCGGGTCAAACCGCGGCGCCGCGCGGCCGCCCGCCCCTAGCTGCGAACCTCGGCTTTGGAGTTTGAAACCCTCGCTCCCTGACCCGCGCGCCCGCAAGACGCGCCCTCCACGCGACGCCCGACCGAACCAAATCGCCGCTACGCGGACTTGGGCGGAGTCTCATTGGCAACTTTGATCATATCGTCAAGCAGCTTCTTGAAGTCCTCCAGGCCGGGAGCCGGAATGATAATCGTGTCGCGCCGGCCCCCGACGTCTTCCGTAATCCGCAGAAATCGCCCGCGAGAGTTTTCTTTCAAGGCAAAGACAAACGTCTTCCGCTCGATCTGCACCCGGTCCGATTTGAGGGTCTCTTCATTAACGGGTGGCTTGGGCGAAGAGCCATACGAACGGTGCCCATAAGGCGATGGACGATCATTGGAAATCATACGCTTACCCGTTGCGGACCGCCCTCAAGGCGACCCAATCTTACATTATTCATAAGGCTAACGACTACTGTTTGTCAACTCCGGAACTTGGTCGTGCTCACGTACCGCGTTGGATCGGGCGGGTTGGCCAATCGCCATAAATAAACCCCTAAACCGCCCACCATCAGAAAATTGACCATTTCTGCCACGCTCTGCCAAGCGCGAAATGCTCGCGCCGCAGACTTGCGCGTCTCGGCCGGCGTATTGAGCGCGTAAGCCAGGTGGTGCCAGGACTTCAACCTGGGCTGCAGCCAAAAGCCGCCCGCCAGGTTGACCGCGATCAAGGCCACCAACAACCCCCGCCACAACCGCCGCGGGACCTTGCCCAGGTAGAGCCATTCCGCCAGCACGTGGAGCACCGCCACCACGCTGCAAACCACTTGCAGGTGAAAGTAGCGCCATCCGAGCATTTGAGCGATGGCCACCGAGAAGTAAGGGTAATTCCTGGCCGTCAGCAAATCCTCCATTTCCCGCGAGCCAATGGCCGGGCCGGCTGCGAAGGTGTAGAAAATCGCGGCGCCGAACCACACGGCCGTGTTCAACAGGCCAACCGATCTCAAAAAAACCATCACGGGGCAACGGTATAGGGCAAAGCCGGGCCCATGCCAAGCGCGGAGTGGGGCCGGTGCTTGGTGACTGCTGATCGCTCATCAGTGGCCGGTCATTGCAGACGGGTCGCCCTCGCCCGCCAACTACCCATGAACCGCGGGGTAGTGGGGCAGGCGGGACGCCTGCCATGAGGGCGTCTGGCCCTTGAAACCAGCGCGGGCGTCTCGCCCGCGCCGGCAGGCGGGACGCCTGCCCCACTGCCGCTGCCGCCCGGTTCATGGCCCCTAGGCGCGTCCGGTTTCGGAGGCGGGAGCTACCCATCGCCACTGCCCGATCACCTGTCACGAATGTAATTCTTTTTCAGGAGCAAACGATTGGAGTCGGACCCGAGACATGCGCCGGTGCCATTGCCGGAGCCGATCATGGGCGGCCGGCAGCCGGTAATGGCCCGAATGCAGAAAATTGCCCAGGATGCCGTAGAGATCGAAATCGACGAACCGCGGCCGTTCATCGAGCAGAAACGGCTTGAACAGCAGCATCTCTTCAAAGGGCACCAACTGCTCCCCGAGCTGGGCCAGCAGCGCCTTCTGTTGCGTCTTCCACCGCCCGAGACAGCCCCGCCCGAACTTGCGTTCCTTGTGGCGCAAGAACCGCAACTGGTCGGCTCGCGGCACAAACTCCCGCCAGTAAATGTCATTGAGCTTGAAGCCGACCGCTTCCACCTCGTTTTCGATGTAGCGCCAGATTATCGCCTGCACCCCTTCCAGTTCCCAGGGGAAAAGGCCCAGCCCCAGCCGGCTATCCAGATACTTGGCGATCACCTGGGAGTCGTCGCTCACTTCGAAGATCACCGACTTGCCATCCCGGATTATCGGCACGCAGTAATAGCGTTGTTTGCTCAGCCGCCAGACCAGCGAACGGTCGCCGGTGGGGACATTCGTGATCTTGAAGCGCGCGCCGGCGAACTCCAGGACCCGGCGCTGGACGATGCAGAAGGGACTCCAGGGAAGCTGAATCAGTTCTATCATGTCGTGCGTTGTCACTGCCCAACTCGCCTGAGTCTAAGACCCTCCGCGCCGGCTGACAAGGCCAAAGGAGAGCCTTTACACGCCCGCCCCCGCCGACTAAACTTGCGGCATGTCTTCAGATTACGACCCAACGGAGTTCATCGACGGCGATCTCCAGGCGCATCCGTCGCCCGGCTCCGCCGCCCCCGCCGGCGCCAGTCCAGGGCCGCGCGCACCCACCCGCGAGGAAGTGGACTCGAAAGTGACCGAGGCGCAGCAGAAACTCGCCCAGTTGAAGCGCGCGCAGGAGGAACTGGAGCGCGAACGGGCCGCTTTGGAGGAAACCCGCCGCCGCCAGTTGGAGTTCCAAACCGGCCGACTGGAGATGGTCCAAAACCTGACCCGCGGGCTGGGTTTGCTCGAGGAGGCCGAGTTTGCCGCCCGCCGCGACGCCGAGCAAATGGCCAAGGCGCTGGTCGACTTGCGCGCCGCCCTCGCCAAGGTCCAGGCCATCAACGAGAACACCTGGACCCGCGACAATTTCAATGTCGAACTGACGCGCGCTTTGACCACGCTGGAAAACGCGCGCCTGGAATCGAATGCCGCCCGCCTCAAGTTCCCGGTGCTGGCCGCCCAGCCCAGCCAGCCAGCCCCGGACGCCCCCGCCACCGAGACCGGCCCCCGCTCCCTTCTTGCCATCCACAGCTTCAGCGACTGGTGCCGTCTCGGCCTCGCCGGCCTCGCCCTCACCTGGCCCTTGGCCACCGTGGTCGGGCTCGCCCTCATCATCTTCCTGGCCCTCCGGCTGCGCCATTGAAGTGTCCGCCCTTATGGCTTGGCTTAGAAAAAAACCAGACCCGCTTTCCGCCCGCGCCCGCGCCCTCAACCAGGAGATTGCCCTCCTGGACGCGGAAATCAAACAGCTCGACGCGCAATTGCAGCGCGACCAGGCCCATCCGCGCCTCCGTTCCACCGCCCTGCCTCACGGCAACACCGTCAGCCATCCCCACGCCCCCGCCGCCCCACCCGCGCCGCCTCCGCCCCCGCCGGCCCCGGCCGCCCACGAGCCGATCTTCGAGGAGGTCGACCAGCACCGCCTCGGACCCCGCGCCGAACCGGCCGCCACCCCCGAGCTTTACAACGAACTGGGCGTGCGCAAATATGACTTGCCCGCCTTGCTCCGCCGCATCCGCAGTTGCTTCCAGGGCCCTTCCACCACCAATCCCAAGCTCGTCAGCTACCTGGCCGCCGGCGGCATCCAGGGCCTCCGGCCCCTCCGCTACGAAAAGCGCAAGGCCCGCAGACGCTTTATTACCCTGGCGCTTTTTCTGTTCCTGTTGCTGCTCGGCACCTTCCTCTGGCTCTACCGGCGACGCTAGCGACGCCCCTCGGCCCAGGCACTTGAAAACCATGCACACTGAATCCGAAATCTTCCCCTACACCCTCCCGGTGCCAACCCCGGATGGCGAGTTCCTCGCCCGCTACTCGCCCAAGGGATTGTGCGGCCTGGAGTTCCCCACCCGCCCCAAAGCGCGCAAAACCAGCCGCGCCTCCGCCCCGCCTCCACGCCAGGTGCTTGGCTGGCATGCCGCCACCACCAACGCCCTCAGGCGCGCCCTGGCCGGCCGCGCGCCCCGGCGTCTGCCGCCCTTGGACCTCTCCCGCGGCACGGATTTTCAGCAGGCCGTCTGGCGGCGGCTTTGCCAGATCCCCTGCGGCCAGACCCGCAGCTACACCCAACTGGCCCAAGCCGTTGGCCGGCCCAAGGCCCTCCGCGCCGTCGGCGGCGCCTGCGGCGCCAACCCGATTCCCGTGCTCGTGCCTTGTCATCGCCTGCTGGCGGCCAACGGCAGCCTGGGCGGCTTCTCCGCCGGCCTGGATTGGAAACGGGCGCTGCTGGCGCGGGAAGGGATGGCCGCCCGGCCCTGACCAGCGCATTTCACACCCTCACCGTCCCAGAAGCGCCCTGTGATCAAGCCTTGCCCTCCACCTCGGCGATGTACCTCCGGGTGGCGGCGGGCAATTCGTGCCAGATTCTCAAGGCGATCATCCCGCCGATCACCGCAAAGGGCATGAGGAAAAGCGGCCACCAATACCAGCTTTGGCCGGCCAGTCTCCCGATGCTGTAGGACTGCAACCCGCCGCCCAGATAGACGAACCCGTCGACAATGCCCGAACAGGTCGCGGTGGCCTTGCGGCCCCCAAAATCCGCCGCCGCCGTGCCCGACGTCAGCGCGTGCTCCCCGATCGCCGCCATCGTGATCAGCACGCACGCCCAGCCCACCACCAGCGGCGCAGCAAACAAACAGACCGCCATAACCACGGTCAGAACAAACATCAAACCGGAACAAATCGCCACCGGCGGGCCCCGCCGCGATTGGAAGAACTTGTCCGAAACCATCCCCGCAAACCCGCCGAGGATGCCGAAAACGCAGAGCAGCAATCCCCAGTGGTCGAGGAAATACGTCGGGTAACTCGCCAGCTCCCGCGGGTAAGCGTCCTCCAGCAGCAGCCGGTTGAGCCGCTCCAGGTCCTGCCCCCGCGGGTTCTGCCCCAAAAGCTTCCTGGTTCCGGGCCGCAACGCCACCCCCTGGAAGCGGTCCTCCTGGTAAATCGCCTGGTTCGTCACGACCCGGTTCAGCGTTTCCACCAAGGCCCGCTCCATCTGGCCGGCGTTGGCGTTCGGAGTTTGGAATCGCGCCAGGGCCTCCCGCCCCGCTCCGTCCAACTGCCCGCTCAAAAAGGCGGACACCCCCTCCGCTTTCCCGCCCACCTTGGCCGCCAGCGACTTGACATCCTTGAGGTCGGCCGCCGCAAAGGCCGCCGAGCGCTCCTGGGCAAAAACAAAGTACCATTGCATGATGCCGTTGCGCAACACCCCGGTCGTCAACCCGATGGCCGCAATCAGCAGCATCAGCCGGCTGGCGAACACTCGCTTGAGCAAATCCATCGTGGACAGTTCCAGGTGCATCTCCCCCGAAGAGGCGTCATGCGTGTCAAAGTGCGGGAATTGCGCCTCCTCCGGCGTATCCTTGATCAGCCAGGCGTCCAGCAGCGACCAGATGACCAACAGCACCGCGGGAATGAAAAACACCGCCCAGGTCGCGTCCACCGGCCGGGCCTCCAGGGCAAACACCCGCTGGATTAACCCGTGCAGCCAGTTCAGTTTGCCTTCCGGCCGCGCCTTGGCCATCTCGACGATCGCTTGCCCCCAGTCAAACGCAAAATAGAACCCAAAGGAGATCAGCGTCCCGAAAATCGCGCTGAAAATCCCCCGCTCCCGCACGTGGAACCAATAGGCCTTGACCTTGATGATGGAAACCGCCCCATAACTCTGAAAATACATGTTCAACGCATAAACCGTCGAAAACGCCACCACCAGCTTCACCTTCAGTTGGCCCGTCTCCACCAGGTAGGTCAGCGCCCCCAGCGCCATATTGGCTACCGACGCCCCCAGGGCCGCGATAATGATCCCCTTCTTGCCGCCGATCTTGTCCACCACCGGACCGTTGATCACAAAGGAAAAACCATAAACCAGCGTCCCCACCGCAAAGATCGTTCCCAAATCCTCCTTCGACATCAGCGCCCCCAGCGCATTCTTCGAGACGTTCAGGTTGTATCGCCCCATATACAGGAACGCGTAAGTCATCCCCAGGGGAAACCAATTGATGAACCGCCGCACCATGAACCGCCGGCTGTGGCCCATCGGGTTGTTGTAGAAATACAGCCCGATAACCGCCAGCAAACAGAGACCGACCAGGCTGAGGTACATTGCGCTTGCGTTTACAGCGGCCAATAGTCAGCCGATGCTGGCGCAGGCCCTTTACCCCCGGCGCTGCCGCCCCCGAGGCGCGCCGACCATCCTCTCCGCCTGGGGGCGCTGCTGGGGCACTGGCGGACATGGTTGTCCGCGCGCCCAGCGCGCCCAAAATACCTCGGGGTTTGCGCCGATTTTGACAGGTAACAATCCATCGACCGTGCCGCCAGCTAAACAGACTCCGCCAACCACGTCAACGTGGTAAGCCACTATCTGCCCGCGCCCTCAGCCTCTTTCATCAACGCCAGCGCCAAGGCTTGGAGCTAACGTTGAAAAAGCGGATCAAACATGGCGTTATTGCCGACTTGCAACAGTACAACCACGGCCAGCGCGGTCACCGAGCCAAGGAGCAACCGCCCTGCTAACCTCAAGCCGAGCGACGGGCGCGCCCGCCAAAACCACACCGCCGCCGCCAGCGCAAACAAACCAATAAAAAGCCAGTCCAGCGCGTGCCCCGAGTAGCTTAAGCCCAAGGCAGCCTGGGCCTCCTGGAATTCAGTGCCATCATGGCCGCGTCCGGCCAGCAAGAAACGGAGGCAGTAGAAACCGGGCGGGGTCATCGCGCCCGCGAGCAGTGCGGAGCGCAGACGACCGGGCTTGCGATACAGCCAATACAGCGCCCCCGCCAGGGCGGCCACCGACCCCAGAATGCCGCCCAGCGCGACCTCGTTTTGGGCCGCCTGGGGCAGCGGTTTCAGCACATACTCCTTGGCTGGCGTCGGAATGGCGGGACAGCCCTGAAGCCAGGCGATAGCGCAGTGGCCAAGTTCATGGACATAGAACGAAGCCGCAATGGCGACTATAAAAGCAAACCACAGCCTCGGCGATCGGTGGCTGGCCGCCGACGTCAGTGCGGCGCCCCGTTCTTGCTCCCACATCATCTTCATCTGCTTCGGAGAACACAAACCCGGAGGGCTTTGTTGCAAGAATAAATATGTTCTCATGACTGCCCCTCGGTACTAATGTGCCTGCGTTTCTTTCGCACCTTGGGGACTGGCTCTGATTCGAATACCGCTGCCTCCCAGCGATGAATCGTGGAAGGCGCCCAGCCATAGGTTGGGGCTGTCGTGTAGTTGCTGATGCATCGTGGACGATTGGGATTCGCTTATTCCTGCTGCGAAGGGCTGAGGCTGGCCAAGGTCTTCTTCAAAAAAAGTCGAGTTTACCATCCGTTGGGTGCAAAATGGTCTCATGAAGACCAGTGTGGACCTCGATGATGAGCTTGCAGCGGAGGTGCGAAACGCCGTTTCCCTCACCCGGGAGAAGCCGGCTACCGTCCTGAGAATGGCGATCCGCGCCGGCTTGCCGGCAGTTACCAGCCGTTTCCAAGCCCCGCGTCCAGAGGGCTATTTTGCCGACGCCTACCGCAACTATCCAAAGCACCGCCTTGAGTTTGAGCAGGCCATGGCCAAAGGCGCTGCCCGGAAGCCGGAGCGATGAAAATCCGGCAATGGGAAATCTGGAAGGGCAGGCCAGAGGGGTTTGTTACCGATCATTGGCTCGTGGTGATCAGCGGACAGGAACGCTTAGCCCTAACGATTCGAAGGAGAAACCGCTAATAGACGCTAATGGACGCTAAGAACAGGCGTGTGATCGATGTTCTGACCGGAAGGTTCCACTCACCGTGTGGTGAACACGCCTGGAAGTGCCAGACTCCTGCCTCAAGCCCGTCTTTATTAGCGTTTATTAGCGTAGATTAGCGGTTCAACTGAATCGTTCCGGCTTAGACAGTCCGCGCTTGTTCCAGCCCAACGGGCTTGCCTGGTTCACCTTGCGCGGACAGCCTATGCCAACCGATGTCCGGCTTAATGCCGCGGACGGATTTCCGGCCGCTACGGTCTGCCAGTGCGACCTGGTTTATTTTCTGGACAAGCGCAGGCTGCATTCGCTTTTGGGTCCCGTCACTTGGGAGCGCCAACAGCAGATCAAAAGCAAGCTCAAGGAAGTGCTTCGGCGCTAGCTCACTTCGGCGCCATGACGACAAGCTTCGGTCCCAAGCTTGGATTGTTCGTGTAGCGCGAGCTGTAAAACTGGTTGAAATATTCGTTGGAGACCTTTCCCGGGCGAAGCTGCACCCCGTAGTTGGGGCAGGCGCCCCTCTGCCAGGCGTTGTAAAGATCCGTAAGCTCGACCGCATACGACTGCCCTCCGACTGGGGCCGGGAGCGTATCTGTTCTGCGCGAAAAAGAACCGCCGAATACGCCAGCGGATTTGTGAAATGGCCCACTTGGCGAGAGAAAATTCAAAAACAGCCCTCTTGACAAGAGTACTTCGTTGCTACACAATAGGGGCTATGAAACGGTTTCACTTTAGCCCCGTGCTCCCCTGGCCGCGGCCGGCTCGGAGCGCACGCAAGCACCGCCCCGCCCCCGGCACGCACGGGTCGCGTCCGCTGCTCCCGTTGGCCCTGGCCCAACAACTCCCGGCGTTGCCGTCAAGGACGGCTGCTCGCACTCCGTCCAGCCATGCACGATCCAGGCGCCCCAGCCTGGATTCTTGCGGGCATTTGGGGGCGCAGCCCGTAATGGTTGCCGCCCGGGATCCGCCGCGGATACGCGCCAGCAGTTCCTGGAGTTGCTCCGTAGCCGGGGTCGGCCTTCCCGGATTTCGGATTTCGGGCGTCCGGTCACTCATGCCCCACGACGGCGTGCGGCACGTAGGGTTCCTCGAGCTAGGCAATTTCTTCGGGCGCCAGCTTGAGCTTCAAGGCGGCAAGGGCGTCGTCCAAATGGCGGGCCTTGGAGCGCGGTCACGGGGGCGACTGCCCCGTCTTACCTCGTCACGCCGTCGGGCGCGAAGAGATTCTACCGGGTCAAGCTGTGAGGTCAATTGGACGCATCCTGGCGGATGTAATCGGGGGGTTGCGGGCAGCGGGCGCCGGGCGGATGCCGGCGCTTGCTGCCGCCTTGGTGAGGAGGTATAGTTAAGTGGATAGTGGTTTATGAGCGAAACGACAATGAGCCGGACTGCCTGGACCGGCCACGTTGGCGGTCGAGCCCCTTCACGCAATGGCCCAAGGGCCGGCAACGCCCGCCCCGGTTTCACCCTCATCGAGCTGTTGGTGGTGATCGCCATCATCGCCATTCTGGCAGCGATGCTGCTGCCCGCCCTGGCCAAGTCCAAACAAAAGGCCCAGGGTATCGTGTGCATGGGCAACACCAAGCAATTGACCTTGGCTTGGCTCATGTATGCGGATGACAACAACGGCATCTTCCCACGCAACTGCAACACGGGTAACCAAAACATCAAGAGTTGGGTCATGGGCATCCTCGATTGGGGCGTCAACACGACCGACAATACCAACCGGCTCTACCTCATGAACTCCTTGATCGGCCCGTATTGCCAACGGCAGGTCGACATTTATCACTGCCCCGCTGATACTTACACCTGCACTGAATGGGGCCGGCAAATGCCGCGCGTGCGCAGCGTATCCATGAATTGCTATATTAACGGCGATCAGCAAGACGCCACGCCGGTCGCCGGTTGGTACATTTACCGTAAAGTATCCGACATGATTAACCCGAAGCCTTCCAATCTTTGGGTTTTTGTCGATGAGCATCCCGACAGCATCAATGACGGCTGGCTGATTATCAGTTGGCCGATGGCCAATGTTTGGAGCGACGTGCCGGCCAGCTATCATAATCGAGCTTGCGGCTTTAGCTTCGCCGACGGGCATAGTGA
>Ga0187870_1001265_pt1 | contig 24058 bp, 16 predicted proteins | sample June2016WEW_13_1_3_FD_132974 | JGI IMG/M metagenome (GOLD analysis project Ga0187870, IMG submission 132974) | Peatland microbial communities from SPRUCE experiment site at the Marcell Experimental Forest, Minnesota, USA - June2016WEW_13_150 | ecosystem: Environmental > Terrestrial > Soil >... | reverse complement strand
TATACATCACATGAGATATATGTTACTTATCGTAACCCAAGCCTCCCACAAGCTGCCGCCCTGTGAATAACTTTTATGAAAAAGCCACTTGCAAAACAGAGAACATCTCCGGGGCGGAAGAGTGCCGCGCTACGCGCGGGTAGAGTGGAATTGGTGGCAGTGTCGTGATGCGCCCGACCTCCGAAACAGGCGCGGTTTCTCACGGCCGCCGCTTACTCATTTGGCACTCGCCTGGGCATCATGCCCCGCGCAGCAATTCCGCATCTTCTTCAGGCCTGGCCCGCTATTGGACGCCGACCCGGTAAAAGAACGGGCCGGGGCCGAAGGCGCTCGTGTCGGTGAAGCTTGTGGAACCGGGTTGGCCGGCGATGCCGTCGGCCACGGGCAGGAAGGCGGGTTGTGCGCGAAGGTCGCTGGCCCGTTCCAGGATGTAACTGCGATTGGTCACGCTCTGCCAGCTCACGCTCACACCGCCCGAGGACACTGTTGTCGCCAGCAGGCGCAGGACCGAACGGGGGTCTGTTGGGTCCGTGCCGAACCGCCACTCGAGCCAGTTGCTCGCCCCGTCACCATCGGAATCTATGAAATCGGCCGAGCCGTCGGTCGGCAGGCCGTATTGCTGTAGCCAGGCGTAGGAGATGAGCGAGGCCGGCGCCTGGAATTCATAAGCGCCCATGTCGACCGTGCCGCCGGCAATCCGGGGCTGGCCATCCAGGTCAGTGGGGTCGTCCACTCCCGCATTGCTCCCCGCATTGATGCAAGGGGAATTGGACCGGAGACGGAGGTTGCCGCCGGCCGGGTCAACGAAGGCCGGTTCGCTGGTGATGTTGCCCATCCCGGTCGGCGCCGGGGTGGTGCAGGAGTAATGGAAGGGCGGGAGGTAATTGAAATTGTAACCGGCCCAATTGGGGCTGTCGGGCGCGGTGTTGTAATAGACGACGCAGTTGGTCAGCGCGCCCATATAAATGCCGCCGGCGCGGTGGGTGGCCGAGTTGCCCGTGACCGTGCAATTCAGGAGTGTGGACGAATACGCTCCGCCGCCGATGCCTTGCCAGTACTCGGCGCCGATGGCCGAATTGCCGCTGAGTAGGCAGTTGTAAAGGGTGCCTTCGTACACGCCGGCGCCACTCCAGGCGGAGTTGCCGGTTATCGTGCAGTTGTAGAGCAAGGCAGGGGTGGCGCGCCACGAGTCCGCATAAACTCCGCCCCCATAGGACACCGCGGAATTGCCGGTCACCGTGCAGTTGTAGAGCGTGCCGACCAATGCCCCGCCGCCGTTCGCGCCGGCCGAGTTGGCGTTGAGCACGCAATTGGTCACGGCACCCTCCTCATCGCACCAAACCCCGCCGCCGGATTGCTCCTGGGACCAGTCCCCATTGGTCCGCGTATGACCGTTAACCAGGGTGAAGCCGCTCAGGATCGCCCTGTTCCCCACATAGGCGCATCGAATGGCGCCGTCGCCATTGCCGCCTCCAGGCGACTCCGCCCCGGCAATCGCCGTCACCCCCGGCCCGTGCAGGCTGCGGACGATGAGGCTCTTATCGATGCACACGCGGTTGGTCAACGTTCCAAAGGCCGCCTTGCCGCCCGTGGTGTACACGCCATCCGCCACGACCACCGTTGCGCCCGCCGCCATTGCGGCTTCAATCGCATCCTGGATGCTTTGCGCCGCTGTCTGCCAGTTGGTGTATGGGAAGACCGGCGTCAGATTCGCCTGGTCCGCAAAATACATGGTCCCTGTTACCTCGACCACCAACGTGGCCGTGACGCCCGCCGGGTTACTCTCGTTCCAAGCCCGCAACTGGACGGAACGCAATCCCGGTTGGCTCCAGGCGTGGCTGGCATAAGGCCGGTTGCTCACCACGGTCCCGTCGTCGAAGTCCCAGGCGCTGGCCGTCGCGCGGCCATCAATCCGGGCGTCAAAAGAAACCGCAAAGCCCGGGGCCACATTCGTGCACGAGGCCGTCATGGCCACCGTCAGAGGCCCGGTGGCGGCGCCGGCGGCATACTGGTCCGCGCCCATGCAAGGCGGATTGCCCCAGGCTTCGCCGTCAATATCCACGCCGGTATTCCAGAGCGGGCTGCCCGCGCCGATGCAAGGGGAACCTGCCGCCAGGTGCGCGGGCGAGGCCAGCAGCGGGTCCGAGGTGATGTTGCCTGTTCCCATTTCTGGCAGGGGGGTTGTGCAGGAATAATTGAAGATGGTGTAACCGGCGTAATTCGGCGCCGCCCCGGCGATATTGACCCCGGCGATATTGAAATAGACGATGCAGTTGTTCAGGGTGCACCGGTTCACTCCACCGCCCCCCGCGTTATAGTAATGCCGGCTGCTTTCGGTCGCCGTGTTGCCCGTTACTGTGCAGTGATAGAGCGCGGTCTCGTAAGCCCCGCCTCCCTCGCTGGCGGAATTGCCCGTGAGGGTGCAATTGAAGAGCCGGCTGTTGGCCGCCCCGCCACCATAATTAGCGGAGTTTCCGTTGACCGCGCAGTTGAAGAGCGCGCCGCCATTAGCACCCCCGCCCTGGTAGCTGACTGAGTTGCCGGTCAACACGCAGTTGCAGAGGAGGCTGCCGCTGGCGCCGCCGCCATAGTTGGTCGCCGAATTGCCGGTCAGCGTGCAACTGTAAAGTGTTCCGCCTGCCGCTCCCCCGCCTTCCAGGAAGGCGCCATTTCCGACCATGACACAATTGGTCACCACCCCGCCCGGTTCGCACCAGGCCCCGCCGCCGCGATACCCTGAGTGGCCGTTGGTAAGGGTGAAGCCGCTCAGGACCGCCCCGTTGGCCACGTAGGCGCAGCGGATTGCGTGTGGGGCGTTGCCGCCGGTGGGGGCCTCGGCTCCGGCAATCGAGGTCGCCGCCGGGCCGTTCATGCTCTGCACCATGACGGGATCGGTCAACGCCACGCGGTTCGTCCCGTCGCCCGCCGCCCCGCTATCATCGTAGAGACCATCCGCTACCCGGACCAATCGGCCCGCGGCGGTTCCAGCGGCGATGGCGTCCTGGATGGTTCGCGCCGCGGTGGCCCACGAGTTGTACGGAAATGCCGGGGCGGTGCTGGCCCGGTTCACGTAATAAACCGGGCGCTCGACCACCGCCACCGCCGTTGTGGCCGTGACTCCCGCGGGCCAGCTCTCATTCCAGGCGGTCAAACGGACGGCGTACGATCCCGGCTGCGTCCAAGCGTGGCTGGCGCAAAGCAGGTTGCTGACCACGGTGCCGTCGCCGAAATCCCAACAGCTCGCCGAGGCGGCGCCCTCGATCCGCGCGCTCAAGGAAACCGCAAAACCCGTGGCCACATTCGTGTAGTCAATCCCGATGGCGACGGCCAACGTCCCTGTGGCGCCTCCAACCACATACTGTTCCGCCCCCATGCAAGGCGGGTCCTGCCAGTTCTGCCCGTCAATGTCGGTTCCGCGGCTGTAAACCGGGTTGCCGGCGCCGATGCACGGTGAATCGGCCGACAAGTGGATGGACGAGGCCAGCCGCGGGTCGGCTGCGACGTTGCCCGCGCCTGCCGGCGGCAGGGGAGTCGCGCAGGAATAATTGAAGGTTGACTCCGAGTAGTTCGGCTCAACCTGAGCCGTGTTGAAATAGACGATGCAGTTGTAAAGCGTGCCGCCGCGCGTTCCCCCGCCGGAGTGCGTCGCCGAGTTGCGGGTCAAAGTGCAATTGTAGAAAGTTCCCTGATCCGCCCCGCCGGCGTCCCTAGCCGAGTTTTCAATCAACGCGCAATTGTAAAGGGTTCCCGCGTAGGTCCCGCCCGCGCCACCCTCGGCGTAGTTGGCGCGCAATAGGCTATTGTAGAGGGTGCTGTTGCACGCGCCGCCCGCTGTCTCGGCCGAGTTGGCGGAGAGTGTGCAGTTCGATAGGGTGCAGGAATCCGCTCCGCCACCCCAAAGGAAGGCCCCATTGCCGGTGAGCGTGCAGTTGCACAGCGTGCTGCCGGTGGCACCCCCCCCGGTGCCGGCCTCGAGGTCCGCCCCGTCACCCGCCCGGTTGCGGCTGAGCGTGCAGTCGAAAAGCGCGCTGTTCCACGCCCCGCCGCCCTCCTCCGCGTAGTTGTCGTTCAGCGCGCAGTCATGGAGTGTCGCCTTGGCCGCCGCGCCGCCGCAAGACGCGACGTTGTCCTTCAAGATGCAGTTGAAAAGCGTGCTCGAAGCCGCCCCGCCGCCCGTGATGGCCAGGTTGTCAGCCAAGGTGCAGTTCAAGAGCGTGCCGCCGCTGGCCCCGCCTCCTTCCGTCGCCGCCCAATTGCCGGTGATGGCACAGTTGGTGACCACTGCCCCGGTCTCGCACCACGCGCCGCCGCCGCTTTCCTCCGCGACAGGGTCTCCGGACCACCGCGTGAATCCGTTAGTCAAAGTGAAGCCGCTCAGCACCGCGCCGGTTCCTACGTAAGCGCAACGGACCGCGCCGTCGCCCGGACGCTCTGAGGGCGACGGCGAGCCCGCAATCACGGTCACCTCCGGCCCATTGACGCTCCGAACCGTGATCGCCCTGTCAATCGCCAACCGATTGGTCAAGGTTCCTTGCACCGCCCGGCCCCCGAGCGCGTACCAGCCGTTGGTGGCGACGACTTCGTCACCGGTCTCTGCGGCGTCCACGGCATCTTGTATCGTCGCCGCCGCGCCCGCCCAATTCGTGTAAGGGGGCACGGGTTGGGAGTTGCCGGCATCGACATAGCGCACGGCCGCCGGGCTTACGGGGGCCAAGGCGAGCAGGATGGAGACGGTCAGGGCAAGTGAAAGCAGTTTCATGACGGGATTCCCTTTTAATTTGTTGCCACCGAGAATAAATAACTGCGCCGTGCCCGGCCCGTTCATCGGCAGGCTACCCGAGGTCGTAGTCGGCGGCGATGAACCTGGTCGTGTCCACCTGCGGCATCATAAGCTCGATGAATTGGGTTTCCGTGGCGGGCAACGTTTCGAGCGATTCTTGGAGCCGGTCGAGCCAGGGGATTTCGCGGGGGTGAAGCTTGAGGCGGCCGTCGCGGTGGGCGTCGCGAAGCAGGCGCAGGGCGGTCAGGCCGGCGGCTTGGCCGGCGGCGTAGTCGCTCTGGGCGTCGACAATGGCCTGGGCAATGGCGATGGCGCTCTCGGGGGCGAGGATGAAGGCCTGCGGGTCGCGGTGGGCGTCCGAGGACACCATCCATTTGCGGTAGAGCAGCGCGGCGTCGGGTCCGTCGGCCAGGGCCTCATTCATGAGCCGGCAATCGTAGATGAGTTGCTCCAGGCAGCAGGTGGGCGCCATGCCGCCCAGCAGCTTGATGTTCTGGACCGATTCGTTGCTCCAGAGGTCGCAGGCGGCGGCGGCGATGTTGCCCAGGGGGCTGAGATGCGCGCAGGCGGCGGTCTTGCCCTCCATGGACATCGGGAAACCGGTAATCGCCTTGAGCATCGGGTTTTCATAGCCGCAATCCTTGCCGGGGCCGACCGCCCCGCACTCGTAGCAGACCAGCGTCCGCACGGCGGAGATGGCCCGCACCACGGCCGCCAAGACCCGCGGGATCATCTTTTGCTCCGCCAGCACCATCGCCGTGTTGGCGAAACCGCAAGCCGTGTCCCCGGCGCAGCGGACGCCGTGTGCGCGGGCGATCTGCCCGAGCTGCGTCCAGAGAAAACGCATGTCCCGGACGCCCAGGACACACAGGGCGAAAAGCACGGCGCGGATGTCCCCCAGCATGAGCGCCTGGTCATGGACTTCCTTGCCCCCGACCGATTCGATGCTCAGGAGCTCGGCCCCGGCGGCGGCGCAGCCTTCAAAGGTGGCGAACATGGCTTCCACCAGCGGGCCGCGGCGCATGCGCGGCGGACGTTCCATTTCGCGGATGTCGTTGGGCGTAATCCGCAGGACGCTCTTCAGCCCATGCCGGGCCTGGGCCTCGGCCATGGCGTCCAGGAGCAGGCGGGTCAACTCGATGCCCCACTCCGGGTGTTCGGTCATCGGCGGCAGCGTCTCGAATTCGACCACCAGCCCGGGGGCCTCCAGCTCGACCGCCCGCGCCAGCAGGCCGGTGATGATTTGGCGATATTGGGCGCGGACCTCCGGCATCGTGGCGCTCTCCACCGACATGGTCGGGAGGGTGAAATTGGGCTCCGGATAAACCAACCCGCCGCCGATGCTCAGCCCGTGACGGGTCACCAGGGGATGGGGCGAGACGCCGAAGCGCAGCTCGGCAGGAGCCGAAATAGCCAGCCGGTTGAACCGAGTCATGCCGTCCAGACTAATCCGGGGCAGGCAAGCTGGGCAATGCATCAATCTGCTTGAAATCTTCAAAGTTGGACTTAACCTTAGGGGCCATGCGAAACCTGAATCGAGGCCGTGTCCTGAACCGGACCCCTGTATTTGCTGCGCTGCTGCTCCTGCTCCTGACCGCCGGCGGGGCCAAAGCTCAAAACTCGTTCTCCGAGCAACTGCGGGCGCTGCCTTTCAAAATCGCCCACGAATGCTACCTCAATGACAACTGGGACATCTTTGTCATCAACCCCGACGGGTCCGACCCCGTGAACCTGACCCACACCCCCAAGGCGCACGAGCATTATCCCCAAATCTCGCCCGACGCCACGAAGCTCTGCTTCGCGGTGGACGAGGGGGAAGGCCGCGACGCCGTCCGCAGCCTGTATGTGATGGACCTTGACGGCCAGAACCGGAGGAAGCTGGCGGACCACGCGCGGGAGGCCTTCTGGTCCCCGGACAGCCACCTCATCGGCTTCCTGCCGCAGGAATTTCCCAAATTCAACGTGATGGATTACTACACCAGGGGCATGTGCTTCTATGATTTGGCCACCGGCAAGATCGAGCCGCACGTCAACAGCACCAACCTGCACCATCTCTATAACCCGAGTTGGTCCGCCAACGGCAAATGGATCGCCGCCACCGTCCACGCCGGGATGGGAGTGGACCATGCCATCCTGCTGATCGAGGCGCGCGGCCCGCGCATTATCAACCTCAAAATCCCCGGCTGCCGCCCCACCCTCAGCCCGGACGGCAAGCAGATCGCCTGGGGCGCCGGCGACCACGAACTGGCCGTCGCGCCGATCGACCTCGACGCCGAGCAACCCGCCGTCGGCCCGTGGCGCCTGCGCGTCCAAGACCCGGTCAATGAAATCTATCACGTTGACTGGTCGCCCGACAGCCGCTTTCTCTGCTTCAGCCGGGGACCAGCCAGCAAGGGCGATCCCACCAAACCCGGCACTTTCCTCTCCGCCTGCGAAATCGTGGGCGTCTATGCCGCCGGCTGGAACCTCTGCGCCGTCTCCGCCCAACGCAGCGGCCTCCTCGACCTGGGCGCCGCTTCCGAGGCGGATTTCTTCATGCTCACCACCAATGGCGCCAGCAACAAGGAACCTGCCTGGTTTCGCCCCCGCAAGCCTTAGTGGGCCGTGCAAAAATAAATTCCGAGATTTGGCGAGGCTGCGCCGCAGGCCACCTCTGGCATCGGGCCTGCCCGGAGAGGTTCATTGAGAATTGAGTATTGAGTATTGCTTATCGGTCATTGAGTCCGCAGTCCGAAAGTTCATTCGGCGTCATCCGCGGGCATTCTTCAATAACCAACGATCATTTTTATCCCGATTCGGAATCGGGACGCAATTCACCTAAAATAAGCGCTGGCTCAGCGCACTTTTGCAATCGCAGTGAAACTTGACCTGATTACAATGAGTTTTGCCGGTCAAGAACTCCGGCTGCTTGGGTGGAGCGTGAAGCGTGAGGGCATCGGAGCACTTGCGCCGACTCCAGGACACCCGTCCTGGCCCCGAGGGAGGAAGCAGTCGCCCAAGCCAGAACCCGCCTCCAAGACCTGACTTGCGCCCGCTTGTCGAAGCCCGTGGTCGATTGCAGTTGTCGGAAACACCTTTCCCCGCTTACCATTGCGCCGGAATCGCAATCATGACGACTCGTTTTCTCATCCTCGCCCTGGTGGCGCTGGCGCTGGCCGGCTGCGAAAAATCCGGCTCCAACTCGCCCAGTGAAACCAACCCTGGCGGGGCGGCCAGCGGCGCCAAACCCGCCGGCACCTCCCGTCCGCTTGACCTCCTGACCAGGTCGGGTGTCGAAATGGTTTATGTCCCCGCCGGCCAATTCATCATGGGCCAGGAGCGTGGCAACCCGGACGAAGCCCCGGCGCACAAGGTCATGGTCGGCGCGTTTCTGATGGATAAGTTCGAGGTGACTCACCGGCTCTTTGCCCAGGCGCAGTTGCCCAATCCCTCCCATTGGCAGGACAATCCCAACAAGCCCGTCGAGCGCGTCCGCTGGCGCGATGCCAAGCAATACTGCAACGAACGCTCGCTGCTCGAGGGCCTCAAACCGTGCTATAACGAAAAGACCGTGGACTGGGATTGCGACTTTTCGGCCAACGGCTACCGCCTGCCCACCGAGGCCGAATGGGAGTATGCCTGCCGCGCCGGGGCCGACAACCCCGCTGAACTGGACCGCCCCGACAAACTCCGCCAACTCGCCTGGTTTGCCGACAACTCCGGCCAGAAGACCCACCCGGTCGGCCAGAAAAAACCCAACGCGTGGGGGATTTACGACCTCTATGGCAACGTGGCCGAATGGTGCGAGGACCTCTATAGCCCCACTTACTACCGGCAAAGCCCGGCGGCGGACCCGCGCGGCCCGCCCAATTCCGGCAAGGATGCCAAGCGGGTCATCCGCGGCGGCAGTTGGAAATCCGCCGCCGACCAATGCCGCCCCGCCCTGCGCCAGGCAGAACGGACCGGCGACAGCGACGCCTGTTTCTCCACCGACTATTGCGGCTTCCGCTGCGTGCGCCGCGTCACCCCGGCTGAGCTGCTGCAGTTGCTCGCCTCGAAAAAACAATAGGCCCATCTTTGGCTGGCTGATGCTTTTCCACACCTGGCCATTCCTGGTTTTTCTCCTGGTCGTGCTGCCGGTCTTTTTCGCCCTGCGCAAGACCCGCCTCTGGCTGCCCTGGCTGACGCTCGCCTCCTACTTCTTCTACGGCTGGTGGAATCCCTATTACCTCTTCCTGGTGCTCTATGCCACCTTGCTCGACTTTTCCCTGGTCGCCTTCATGGACCATTGCCCGCGCGGGGAACAGAAGACCGACATCCCCTCCCGGCTGACGCGCCTGCAGTTTGACGAGCCGGTGCTCAAAGCCGCCTTCCTCGGGGCCGGCGCCGCCACCCTCGGCAGCCTGGCCCTGGCCCTGGCCGGGCCCAGGACCCTGCGGCCCACCATGGCCGGGTTGAGCGTCCTGCTCCTGCTCATGGCCCTGGGCGCCCTTTACCGCAGCCGCAAAATCTGGCTCCTCATCAGCCTGGTCAACAACCTGGCCCTGCTCTTCTTCTTCAAATACGCCCGCTTCGTGGTCGAGAACCTCAATGCCATCCTCTCCTGGGCGCACGCGCCCCTCAAACTCTCTCATCCTTCCACCCTCATGCCCTTCGGCTTCCAATACTTGCTCCCGGTCGGCATCTCTTTCTACACCTTCCAATCGCTGAGCTACACCATCGACTTTTACCTCGGCAACGTCCAACGCGAGCGCAAGCTCCTCCGCTTTGCCACTTTCGTCTGCTTCTTCCCCCAGTTAATGGCCGGCCCCATCGAGCGGGCGCGGCATTTGCTGCCCCAGTTCCGCCAGTTCCCGCCCATCCGCCTGCAGAACTTCACGGACGGCGCCTCCCTTTTCCTGGTCGGGCTGTTCAAGAAGCTGGCCCTGGCCAACTATCTCTCCTTTTTCGTCGAGCGCATCTATGACAATCCCAAGGCCTTCGGCGCCCCGGCCCTGATGCTCGCCACCGTCGCCTTTGGCTGGCAAATCTTCTTCGACTTCAGCGGCTACACCGACATGGCGCGCGGCGTCGCCAAACTCATGGGCTTCGATTTGATCCTCAACTTCAACAATCCCTATCTGGCCACCGGCCTGGGCGAATTCTGGTCCCGCTGGCACATCAGCCTCTCCAGTTGGTTCCGCGATTACGTCTATATCCCCCTGGGCGGAAACCGCCACGGCCGGCTCTATACCTACCGCAATCTCTTCCTGACCTTCTTCATCTCCGGCATCTGGCATGGGGCGGCCTGGACCTTTGTCATCTGGGGCGCCCTCCACGGCCTGGGCGTGGTGCTCACGCGCGAGTTGGAGCGCTCCGCCACTTACCGCGAACGCGTGCCCAAGTTGCTCAAGCAGGCCGGCGTCTTCGTCTTCGTCTCCTTTACCTGGGTCTTCTTCCGCGCCGGCTCGCTCGACGATGCCTTGCTCATCCTCCGGCGCATCTTCACCGCCGCCTGGCTGGACCCGCAAATCCCGGGGCTGATGCTCCTGCTGCCGGCCCTGGTCTGGCTCTATGAGTTCCTCTACGAATCCAGCTTCCGCCAGGTCCTCCAAACCAGCCTCGTGCGCGTCGGCGTGGCCGTATTCATGCTCCTCTATCTCTGCCTCTGTTCCTCGGGCGGCGGCGCATTCATCTACTTCCAGTTCTGATATGCGCCCCGCAACTCCCGCCACAAAACCTCTCGCCTTGCTTAGATTATGCCTCTGAGGAACAATAAACCGCCTCTCCCTGGGGGAGACCTCTCGCCCGCTCCACTGCTCGCTCCAAGGCCCGCCCTGGCCATAGTCCCCTTCGGCGTGAACGAAGTCCGCCTCAACGCCCGGCAGTGGCTGGCCACCTTGGCCCTGGTCGCTTTGGTGGTGCTGCTGACCCCCTGGCTTTGGGCGCGGGTCGAACGTTTCCAGACCGGGCCTGACTACCGCATCCCCTACTTCTTGAGCGCCGACTACTGGCTCTATGGCCGGCGGCTGCGCCAGGTGCCCGCCCCGGACAAAGTCATCGTGCTCGGCGATTCCGTGGTGTGGGGCGAATACGTCGCCCCGGACGGCACCCTGTCCCATTTCCTCAACGAGCAAGCCGGGGCGCCCGACCGCTTCATCAACGGCGGACTCAATGGGCTTTTCCCGCTGGCGCAGGAGGGCTTGGTCCGCTACTACGGGGGGGCGCTCCGCCACCGCAAGCTGCTCCTCCACTGCAATGTCCTTTGGCTCACCAGTCCCAAGGTCGACCTCAGCACCCTCAAGGAAGAACAGTTCAATCATGCCCGCCTCGTCCCCCAGTTCCACCCGCGCATCCCCTGCTACAAAGCCGATGCCAATGAGCGCCTCAGCGCCCTCCTCGAACGTCGCCTCAGCTTTATCGCCTGGGTCGCTCATCTCCAAAACGCCTATTTCGGACAGAAAAGCATCCTGAGCTGGACCCTGGAAGACGACGGCGGCAGTCCCCCGCGCTACCCGAACGTGTGGAAAGACCCTTTGGCCCAAATCAGGCTGGCCGTGCCCTGCGCGCCCAACCCAGACCCCGACCGCGGGCCGGGCAGCGCGCGGCATAAACCGTGGTCCGAGGACGCGCGGGGCACCGCGCGCTTTGACTGGGTGGACCTGGACGCTTCCTTGCAGTGGCGGGCCTTCCAGCGCCTGCTGCGCAACCTCCAGCAGCGCGACAACCAGGTGCTCGTCCTCCTGGGGCCCTTCAATGAGCATATCATGGCCCAGGAAAACCGCCCCGCCTATCGCCACGTCCGCGACGGCATTGCCGCCTGGTTGAGCGAGAACCACATCCCCCACCTCGTGCCCGAGACCTTGCCCAGCCCCCTCTACGCCGATGCCAGCCACCCGCTGACCGACGGCTACCGCCTGCTCGCCCAACGCCTCTACCACGACCCGGCGTTCCGCACTTGGCTCCAAGGGCCATAGCAGAGTGCGCCTCTCACATCTTTCCCACACCGCCAATGCCAATGCTCGTGATCGCAGCGCGGACGTCGTTGTCGACACCCGGGCGGACACCGTTTCCGCCGCCGCCCCTCTTAAACTGTCGCGCTCAGCTCTTTGCAGGAACCGTTTCCCCGTAGTCCCGATTCCGAATCGGGACTACGGCCCCTACCGCGGTTCATAGCCCCTAAGCGGGTCCTAAGACCTTGCCATCCCTCGACTCGACACTTATTCTCCAGTCATGAACTTGAGGACCTGCCTGCCGACGCACCTGGCGTTCGCTCCAACGCTTCAATCCCGACTGCTCGGGACTTCAACGCTTCAATGCCGACTGGTCGGGAGCTTTCTCCTGGCCCTCGCGCCCATGTTGGCCGCGGGCACCGCGCTGCCCTCGGTGCCGAGCCCGCGCCAACCCCTCACCAATACCTACCACGGCGTGGCGGTGGCGGACGATTACCAGTGGCTCGAGGACGCCTCGGCGCCGGCCGTGCGGGAGTGGACGCGTCTGGAGAATGAGCGGACCCGCGATTACTTCGCGCAGTTGCCCTGCCGGGACGGCATCGCCCAGGAACTCCGGCAATTGCGCTCCGAGGAGTCGGCCCGGTATGCGGGGTTCCAGGCCAGGCAGGGGCGGATTTTCGCCCTCCGCTTCAAGCCGCCGGCCCAGCAGCCCGTGCTCGTCCGGCTCTCCTCGCTCGCCCCGCCGGCCCTGTGGCGCCCGGTCTTCGATCCCAACGCCTATAACACCAACGGCACAACAGCCATCGATTGGTATGTGCCGTCGCCGGATGGCCGGCTGGTGGCCATTTGCCTTTCCGAGGGCGGCAGCGAACAGGGCACGCTGCACTTTATCGAAGCGGACGCCGGCAAGGAGTTGAGCGATCAGATCCCCCGCGTCCAGTTTCCCACCGCGGCGGGCAGCGCGGCCTGGGTCGCTGACGGTTCAGGGGTGCTCTACACGCGCTATCCCCATCCGGGCGAACGGCCGGAGGCGGACCTGGCCTTCTGCCAGCAAGTCTGGTTTCACCGCCTCGGCACGCCGGTCGCGGAAGACAAATACGAAATCGGCAAGGACTTCCCGCGCATCGCCGAGATCGAACTGGAAGCCAGCCAGGACGGTCGCTGGATTGCCGCCTCGGTGGCCAATGGCGACGGCGGGGACTTCGCGCACTACCTGCGCGATGCCGCCCGCAAATGGCAGCAGGTCTCGCGCTTTGAAGACGGCATCAAGCGCGTGAAGCTTGGCCGGGACAACGCGCTCTACCTGCTCTCGCAGAAGGGCGCCCCGCGCGGCAAGGTGCTGCGGCTCGCGCTCGAGGCGCCCGACCTGGCCAACGCCACCCTCCTGGCCCCGGAATCCAAAGGCGTCGTGCAGGAACTGGCGCCCTGCGATCACGGCCTGTATGTCGCCGACCTGCTGGGCGGTCCGTCCGAACTGCGCTATTACCCGCCCGGCAGCCTCCGGCCGCGCCTCATCCCGACCCTCCCCGTGTCCGCGGTCACTGGCCTCCAGTCCTGGCACTCCAACACCCTATTTTTTGGCAACCTCAGTTACCTGAAACCCTTTGCCTGGTTCACTTACAACCCGGCTGACAACCACGTCCGCCGCACGGCCCTTTACACCACCTCGCCCGTGGATTTCGATGACATCGAGGTCGTGCGCGAGTTTGCGGCCTCCAAGGACGGCACCAAAGTCCCGCTGAACATCCTGCGTAAGAAGGGCCTCAAGCTTGACCGCACCCATCCCACCCTGCTCTACGGTTACGGCGGTTACGGTGTCAGCCTCTCCCCCGCTTTCGACGCCACCCGCCGCCTCTGGTTCGATGCCGGCGGCCTCTATGCCGTGGCCAACCTCCGCGGCGGCGGCGAGTACGGCGAGCAATGGCACAAGGCCGGCAACCTCACCCGCAAACAACACGTCTTCGACGATTTCATCGCCGCCGCCGAGCACCTGCTCCAGCGCCGATACACCAATCCCTCCAAGCTGGCCGTCGAGGGCGGCAGCAACGGCGGCTTGTTGATGGGGGCCTTTCTGACCCAGCGTCCGGACCTGGCCCGCGCGGTGGTCTCGCACGTCGGCATCTATGACATGCTCCGCATCGAACTGGACCCCAACGGCCAGTTCAACGTCACCGAATTCGGCACCGTCAAGGACCCTGCGCAATTCCAGGCCCTCTACGCCTACTCCCCCTACCACCATGTGCGCGATGGGGTAAACTATCCGGCCGTGCTGCTGACCACCGGCGAGAATGACGGGCGCGTGAACCCGGCCCAGTCGCGGAAGATGGCCGCCCGCCTCCAGGCCGCCACCGCCTCGGACCGCCCCATCCTCTTCCGCAGTTCCGCCAGCGCCGGCCACGGCATCGGCACCTCCCTCAAAGAGCGAATCGCCGAGCAGGCCGATGTCTGCGCCTTCCTGTTCGATCAACTGGGAATCGATGCCTCTGCCTGGACGTTTAAGTGAGCCCGCCCGGGGAAACCTGCGCTGAGGCAGTAATCCGAAATCCGCACGCCAAATCAGTCGCATCGGCTCGAGCCGGCCCGCCGCAGGCCCGGTTGGGGCGGTGCCAGGCCTGGTGCGGGCCACCCGAAGGGCAGTGGTAAAAAGACGAAGATTTGTGTTTCCGTCAACCAACGGGTTTGGCAATCTGCATTATCGCGTTGGCTAGGAAAACCGTAACATTTGGTCGAAAACCTGCTTTTTAACTATGTCGGACAGAACGACGTTAACCCGATAGAGGGCTCTGTATGAAAACAAGGCTTGAGCCAAAGGTATTGCAATGGGCGCGACAGCGGGCCGGTCTTGATGAAGCAAGCTTGGCTCTAAAGGTCATCGGAAGAGCGGGGCGGGCCGACGACGTTAGGGAGTGGGAAACCACGGGAGAACTTACGTTCAGGCGCGCAGAACTAATCGCCGAAAAAACCCATACCCCGTTTGGGCTGCTTTTTCTCAAGCAGCCGCCGCAGGAACGATTGCCAATAAGGGATTTCCGAACAGTAGGCGGGCAAACCGTTCAAACCCCAACTCCGGAATTGTTGGACGTTATTTATCAATGCCAGCGAAGACAAGCATGGTTTCGCAATCATCTCATCACGAGCGGCAACCGGCCATTGGATTTCGTGGGGTGCGTGAACATTACATATCCCATTGGCGAAACGGCAGAAAAGGTCCGCACCGCTCACAAAATTGGCCCAGGCCTTTCATCTACAGCAACGTCTTGGACTCAAAACTTGGCGCTTCATTTTGAAGCCATTGAAGATTCCGGAGTGCTGCTGATGCGCAACGGGATAGTTGGAAACAACGTTTATCGTAAGCTGTCGGTTGATGTGTTTCGCGGGTTCGCTTTGTGCGACGAATATGCCCCTTTGATTTTTGTCAACACGCGCGACTCCGTTGCGGCGCAATTATTTACCTTGGTTCACGAGTTGGTTCATATTTGGATTGGTGAATCTGCCCTGTCGAACCCCGTGCGGTCCTATGTGGATGGGGGTCCAATGGAAGCCTATTGCAACACCGTGGCCGCAGAGGTTTTGGTTCCGATGGTGGACTTTAAAAGGAACTGGAGACGGTCTGAGGATCCGGTTTCAGAAATCAAAAGGCTTTCATCCAAATACAAGGTTAGCACATTGGTAATTGCCAGAAGGTCAAAAGATGCCGGGATCTTAACTGATCACCAGTTCAAGCGGTTTTACGACGAGCAAGCAAAGAAATACCAGAACGTTCAACGCCCAGGAGAGGGTGCGGAAGGTGGGGGGAACTTCCATAACAGCCTCATCGCAAGGGCTGGACGTCGATTTTGCCGGGCATTGCTGGCGGCAACCCTTGAGGGTAGAACGACCTACAAAGAAGCCCTTGGTCTTCTCGACTTAACCAGCAGCAACGCTTTGCACGGATTTGCCCGTGCGAAGATGGGATATTCTGTCGAATGAAATACCTGCTCGACAGTGATACTTTCATTCGTTCGAAAAACGATTCTTTCAGATTCGACGTTAACCCCGGCTTTTGGGAATGGCTAGTCTTAGCGAATAAGAAGGGATTGGTCTTCAGCATCGACCGAATCCGGCACGAATTGCAACGGGAAGACCAGTTGAGCCGTTGGGCGAACCACCAAGGAAGCGGCTTTTTTCTTAAATCCGACGACAGCGCAACCGCCGAAAGCCTTGCTAAACTGGCTGAATGGATCCAGAAGCACACGACGTACTCCGACGCAGCAAAGCAAAAGTTTCTGTCGTCCGCCGACTTTTGCCTGATCGGCTTTGCCCATGCCCACGATTACACTGTTGTAACATTTGAAAAAGACAGCCCGGACGCAATCAGCTCAATCAAAATACCCTCCGTTTGCAAAGACCCGGAGTTCGATGTCAGATGTGTGAATATCTACCAAGTGCTCTCGGAGCAAAAAGTCGAATTCCGGCTCAAATCCCCACCGTCAAATTAGGGCACTACCGGTCAGCCTTGCCAACAGGCGTCCCGCGCGTCATAGTTGGAACATGGCTGCGGATGGTCTGACTGCTTCGCTGCTCGAACCGGTGGATTTGGCTGGCGGGGTTTCCAAGCGCCTGGTGCGTTATTTGAAAGCGCAGGTTGAGGACTGGTATGACGCGTGCCGGCATCTCAGCGCCTGGGAGGACCGGCACCTGCCCGACCGGCCTGCCGCGGCGCAATTGGCCGAACACGCCAGCCTGGTGGCCGAGTTGGAACGGGTGGGACGCTGGCTGTCGCTGGTGACCCAGAGCCCTGACTTTCCAGACCGCGCTACGGCGGAGTTAGTCTCCTTGACTCTCCAGGACTTGCGAGACCGTCGTGCCCTTTGGCATGGGGACATGACCCAGAAACAGCGCAACAAGCTCCTGCGTGCTATCTTCGGCGCACCCTAAGTTACCACTTCCCGTAGTGGACGTATTCGGAGTTGTACCGCGTTCGCGCCTCGAGCGTTTCGCCGGGATAGCCCAGCGCAATGACGGCGATGGGGAGCACCCGCCCCGGCAGCGACAGCATTCCCCTGAGGCAGCGGCTGGAATCTTCGCTTGGGTGCACGCCCACCCAGCAGGCCCCCAACCCAAGGCTGTGCGCGCACAGGAGCAGGTTCTCGATCGCCGCCGAGCAGTCCTGCAGCAGGTAGCTCAGTTGCCCTTCAAACGCCGCCTCCAGGTCCCCGCAGACCACGATCCCCAGGGTGGCCGTGGCCAGCATCTTGCCGCCCGGCAGCGCCCCCGCCATTTGGGCCAGGACCTCGGCTTCGCTCACCACCACGAAGCGCCAGGGGTCCTTGGTCATGGCCGAAGGAGCCGCCATGGCGGCTTCCAGGAGTGTGGTGACCGTTTCCTTGCCGATCGCGCCCGGCGCATAGAGCCGGACGCTGCGACGGCCGAAAATGAAACCCAGCTTCTCATTTGCAGTGACGCTCATATTCGATTTCTCGACTCGGACGCTACGTGTTTATCTGCTTCGCGCCGGACTTCAAGCTTTCACGCAACTTCCCGCGTGACCACCCGCCCCTTTCCTGGCATTGTCGGGGCGTGACGACAATCGAAGCCGCCCAACTGCTCGAGAAATTCCGCGCCGGCGGCATCGGCCGCGACGAGGTCTTGCGGGCCTTTCAGGCCGCCCCCGTGGCTGACTTGCGCTTCGCTCAGGTGGACACCCATCGAGCGTTGCGGCGGGGGTTTCCCGAGGTCATTTTTGGCGCCGGCAAGACGCCGGCGCAGGTGCTGAAGATTGCCGCCAAACTGCTCCAGCACGACCACCAGGTGCTGGTCACCCGCATCACGGCCGGGCACGCCCGGCTCGTGCGGCGCAAACTCCCGCGCGCGGTCTATCATCCGGCCGCCCGCTGCCTGACCATCCAGACCCGCCCCTTGCCCAAGCGCCCCGGCACCATCGCCGTGGTCTGCGCCGGCACCAGCGATCTGCCCGTCGCGGAAGAAGCCGCCCTCACCGCCGAAATCATGGGCAACCGCGTCGAGCGCATCGCCGACGTCGGGGTCGCAGGCGTCCACCGGCTCCTTGGCCGGTTGGACAGCCTCCAACGCGCCAACGTCATCATCGTGGTCGCCGGCATGGAGGGCGCCCTGCCCAGCGTCGTGGCCGGCCTGGTTTCGACACCGGTCATCGCCGTGCCGACCAGCGTCGGCTATGGCGCGCATTTTGGGGGCCTGGCCCCTTTGCTCGGCATGCTCAACAGTTGCGGCAGCGGCGTCACCGTCGTCAACATTGACAACGGCTTCGGGGCCGGCTACGCCGCCAGCCAAATCAATGCCCTGGCCCAGCAATCCAAATGAAAACCCTCTATCTCGACCTGTCCAGCGGCATCAGCGGCGACATGCTGGTCGGGGCGCTGCTCGACCTGGGCGCCGATGCCGCCCAGTTGGAGCGGCAACTGCAAAAGCTCCCCTTGGCAGGCTATCGCCTCCAGGTGACCCGCGCCAAAAAGGCCAGCCTCGCGGGTGTGAAATTCGATGTCCACCTCGACGCCCCGCCCTCCCACGCCGCCCCGCCTCAGGCGCACCACCACGACCACGACCACGAGCCTGGCCACACCCACCCTTACCCGCAGGTCCATTCACCGGGCCATTCGCCTGAGGCCTCACCGCCACCGCACGGCCGCACCTTCGCTCAACTCCGCCAACTGATCGAGGCCAGCCCACTCTCGGCCTGGGTGAAACAAAAGGCCCTGGCCGTCTTCCAACGCCTGGCGGCGGCAGAGGGCCGAATTCACGCCCTGCCCCCGGACCAAGTCTCCTTCCATGAAGTCGGTGCCTTGGATTCCATCATAGACATCCTCGGCGCCTGCATCGCCCTGGAATTGCTCGGCAAACCTCTCCTGGCCGCCAGCCCCGTCGTCGATGGCACCGGCTGGCTCGATTGCGCCCACGGGCGCTTTCCCGTCCCGGCGCCGGCCACCCTGGCCATCCTGGGCGCGCGCGGCATCCCCCTCTCTCAGTGCGACGAGCCGCACGAACTCGTTACCCCGACCGGGGCCGCCTTGCTGGCGGAACTGGTCGAGAGCTTTGGCCCCATGCGCAACCTGACGGCGGAAAAGATCGGGTTCGGCCTTGGCGCCCGCGACCACCAGACGCGGCCCAATGTGCTCCGGGCGATTCTGGGCGAAACTTCCGCGAGCGCCGACCTTCCTGCCGGTCTGTCGGCCCCGGCGGCGGCCTCAGCCCCCGGCCCGCTCCACGATTGGCAAAGCGACACGGTCACCGTCCTGGAGACGAACCTGGACGACATCAATCCCCAGCTCTTGGGCCACTTCGTCGAAAGGGCTTTGGCAGCGGGCGCCCTCGACGTGTTCCACACCCCCATCCAGATGAAGAAAAACCGCCCGGGCGTCTTGCTCACCCTCCTGTGCGCCGAAGCCGACCGCGACAAATTCACGGAACTGCTCTTGCGCGAGACCACCGCCTTCGGCGTCCGCCGTTACGTCGCCGAGCGGCGCAAACTGGCCCGTGAATGGATGACCGTCTCCACCCCGCACGGCCCAGTCGCCGTCAAGCTCGGCCGCCTCGATGGCCGCGTCGTCCAGGCCGCCCCCGAGTTTGAGTCCTGCAATAAGCTCGCCCAAGAGGCCAAAGTCCCCTTGAAGCAAGTCTATGAGGCCGCCTTGCGCGCCCTCCCGGCTGCGCTCTGAACATGCTCGAGCCCGAACTGCTCAAAATATTGCGCTGCCCGGAAACTCACCAGAAGTTGTCCCTGGCCGGGCCGGCGCTGGTTGACCAGCTCAACCGCCAGATCGCCGCCGGCGCACTCCAAAATCGCGCCGGCCAACTGGTCAAAGACAAAATCGAAGGCGGCCTCCTCCGCGCCGATGGTGCGTTCCTTTATCCCATCCGCCGCAACATTCCCGTGCTGCTCGTCGAGGAGGCCCTGCCGGTGGGGGCGGGAGTCAGTGGGTGAGTGAATGGGCGAGTGGGCGAGTGAGTGACTGCCTGGGTGAGTCGGTGAGTCGCTGAGCGAGCGGGTGGGAGCTGAAGCCGCCCCGTAGCGGCACTCGGGCGAGTCCCGCGGTTTTCCGTGCCGACGTCCAGTTCGCCGCTACGCCATTCTACCCCATTTCACCCGCGCCTCCAATTCGCTCCCTCGTCCCTCGGCCCTCGCAGGGCGGATTCAAGAAAGCGCAGATCACGGGGCGGCGACGGCTCGTCCCCGCGAATTCTCCTTTTTGCCCATTGAGCATGGCGACGAACCGTCACCGCCCCTTTTCTTGAATCCGCCCTGTATCACAGCGACAAGGTTCACCTTCAGCTTGACGACAAAAAAACGCGCCCAGCGAAGGAAATCCTGCCGGGCGCAGTCGCTTCAGGTGAGAGGCTTGTGCTTAATTCTGGCGCCGATGATTCACACCACAGAGGCCTAGGAGGGCCAGGATGCCCAGCAACCCAACCCCGCCTTCGGGCACTGCGGGTGGATCCGCAGGTGGATCAGCGGGTGGATCCGCAACTACGAACCCGGGTTGATCCGCAACTACAATATTGTCGAAAAATGCCGATTGCTGGTAGCTCCCAGCCGAATGAGCACAATAGATCTCGGCCATAATGCGGCCGCCATACGGCACATACACCTCATAATGACGCCATGTATCGTCGTAGATAAGGGCTTGTTCAATACCGGGATAGCCGCTCTGGCCGGCCAGCCAGTCCCCAGACCGCCCGGCGGTCCCAATGAAACCGCCGAAACCCTTGTAGTCGAAGCTAAGATACGACCCGCCAGCCACACTGGCTATGCTATAGGTGTCACCACCAAACGTAGGGGTGTTGAAGGTCAAAACCTCGCCGTATCCGGCTTGTGGAACCGTGACTGCCGACCCGGGATACCCGATCCACTGGCTCAGGCCCGATTCGAAGTTGTCACTGAAATAGACCGTTGCCGCGTTTAGCGGTGCACAGGCCCAAAGCATCGCGCCGAGGGCCAGGAACATAATGCTGAGTTTTGGATTCGTCCTCACAGCCCGAAAAGGGAGCAAACCCTGTGCCAAGCCGGGTTGGTCTCTGTAAACTGCTGATTACCAAGTACTAAGGGAAGCGCATGACTGATCCAAAAGACTGATCCAAAAGCGGAAAACTGTTAAGGATTCCGACGCATTCCAGGCGACGAAAGGGGTCCTGGAATTAGGCCTGTCGCTTAACTACCTGCTAAGGAGTCGGTTGCGTCAACTTCCCGCTTGACTGATGGCCCCCGTTCGACAGGTGTAATGTTTCCTGACGCTTTCCACATCCCGATTCCGAACAATAACCTGAACGGGGTGGATGGCGATGGGGTGGTCGGGCAGAAAATCAAAAAACCCGAATATCACCAGCAGGCCAGCAAACCCCAGCAGCAAAGGCTCGGAGCACGAAGAAACACCACGGTTCCAATGGTCCGGCCGCCATGCCCGCGCTATTGCCGCCGACCAGCGCCTACACGTTCTGCGCCTCTCGGCTGACTCCTCAGCGAAGAATGTCACCCTGCTCGGCCCCCGCCTCCGGCAAAAAAGGCATTGCGCCGGACGGAGAAATCACCACATTATTGGCGAATTGTCGAAGGCACTGGTGCGTACTCTCTACAACATCCTGTTTACTGCGTTTTTTGCCCTCGCCTGGCCGTATTACTTCTGGCGCATGCGGCGGCGGGGCAATTGGCGGGCGGGTTTTGCCGGGCGGTTTGGCCTCTACAACACCAAGCTCAAGCAAGCCCTCACCAACCGCGACCGCATCTGGATGCACGCCGTCAGCGTGGGCGAGGTCAACGTCTGCACGCAGATTATTCAGGCCCTCGAGCCCCGTCTGCCCAACCTCAAGATTGTGGTCTCCACGACCACCACGACCGGCATGGGCGAACTGGCGCGCAAATTGCCCAGCCACATCAGCAAGATCTATTACCCCCTGGACCGCCGCCGTTGCGTGGCGCGCGCCCTGAGCACCATTCGCCCCTTGGCCATCGTCCTGGTCGAGGGCGAGCTCTGGCCCAATTTCCTCTGGCGGGCGAAGGACCTGGGGATTCCCGTCTTCCTGGTCAACGCCCGGCTCTCAGAGCGTTCCTATCGCGGCTACAAGCGTTTTGGCCGGCTCTTCGGGCCGCTGTTCGCGTCGCTGGCGGGCGTGGGCGCGCAAGACGAGGCGGATGCCGCCCGGCTCCGGGAACTGGGCTGCCGCCCGGAGTCCATCCACGTAGTGGGCAGCTTGAAGTACGACGCCGCCAGGCTGGATGAGCGCCGCCTGGTCGATGTGCCGGCCATGCTGGGCCAACTAGGCCTGCCGGCGGGCGCCCGCCTGCTGGTGGGCGGAAGCACTCACGCGGGCGAAGAGGCCCTGCTGGCCGAGCAATTCCTCCGTCTGCGGTCCCGCTTTCCAGACCTCTTTCTCGTCCTGGTGCCCAGGCACTTCGAGCGTTGCCGCGAGGTCGGCCGCGAATTGGAGTCCCGCGGCCTCAAATTCGTCTATCGCAACGAAATCACCGCTCAGACCCAGTTCCAGCCGGGTCAAGTTGATTGCCTGCTGATCAATACCACCGGCGAGCTGCGGTACTTTTACGAGCACGCCACCCTCATCTTCGTGGGCAAGAGCCTGACCGCCCAAGGCGGCCAAAACCCCATCGAGCCGGGGGCCCTGGGCAAGGCGATGGTGTTCGGGCCCAACATGCAAAACTTCGCGGGCGTGGTCCGCAGCTTCCTGGCCCAGGACGGCGCCGTGCAGGTCCGCGACGCCGCGGAACTGGAGAAAGTGCTCGCCGGACTGCTGGCCGACGAACCCCGCCGTCACTTGTTGGGCCGCAATGCCCTGAAAGTAGTGCGCGAAAACCTCGGCGCCATTGACCGCACGCTGGACATGATCATCAAGCGCCTGGAGGAAGAACAGCTTTACATCGCGCCCCCAAAGTGACCCACCAAGGCCGGATTGCGAGAGCCAATTGCAACAATCCAGGCCGCATGTGGCTCGTGATTGGTGATCGGTGATTGGTTAAGCCAGCTCCCAATTCAGGCCCCAGTGCCCAATCACCAGTCACTGACTGCCTCTGCCCCTTGACTTACGTTCGCCCACTTTTGACAACAAAATTCCCAATACAGCCAATGCAGCCAATGCAGCCAATGGAGGGGCGCTCGGCACATTTGACGCGCCGCTCAGGAGCCGGTGAGAAAGTTGCCTACTAAAACGGCTTTGCGGCCGCAATCGGCTCCAGCGCCGTCGACGTAGCCGGTCGGAACGGTCCTGAAATCGCCAGCGCCTTCCCCTGGCCGACGACCACCACGAGTTTCTTGCTGCACCGGTGGTGACGAGCATCCGGCTGGCCAGCGCCTGCCCAAGCGCCGCCTGCTGGCTGAACCACGCAGATGCCCATCGAGGTCGAAGCGTTGGTCAGCCTCGCGACCAGGTGCTTCGACAGCTCACGATCCAGGTCTGAAACCTGCGACGGCTTGCCGTAAACGCCCCAGCCGCTGGACGTGTCCAGGATCGCGCCTACGTTTTGGCCGGTGGACGTGTCCTTGCCGCGAGCGAAGAGGGTCTGATATGGCCGACCGTAACGCGCCGTAGCGGACTTGGCCAGCGCCGCCAAGTCTTCGCCGCCGCCGATTTCCTGGAATCCTATTGCACGTCCACCAGCCTTCCTGCTATCTTTCCGTCAGCAATTCAGCAGGCGGGGACCATGAAACCAGAAACCTCCGTTGCGACAACGTCCTACCCGAAGGCCAAGGGCATACGGTTAGGTAGCGCCTGCGCCACGCACCTGCTGCCCTTGCTCTTGCTGTTGGCACTGCCTGCCGTCGTGGAAGCCCAGTTCGCCTACACGACCAATAACGGCGCGATCACCATCACGGGATACACCGGTCCTGGCGGTGCGGTGACCATCCCCAGCACGACCAATGGACTGCCGGTTACCAGCATCGGAGACTATGCGTTCTCTTACTGCGGCAGCCTGACCGGCGTCACCATCCCCAACAGCGTCACCAGCATCGGAGGCGATGCGTTCTTTTTCTGCACCAGCCTGACCAACGTCACAATAGGCAACGGCGTCACCAGCATCGGGGGCGGGGCGTTCGCTTCCTGCACCAGCCTGAGCAGCGTCACGATCCCCAACAGCGTGACCAACATCGGAAAATATGCGTTCGAGGACTGCACCAGCCTGACCGGCGTCACGATCCCCAACAGCGTCACCAGCATCGGGTACTGGGCGTTCTCTTACTGCACCAGCCTGACGGCAATCACCGTGGATGCGCTCAATTACGTGTATAGCAGTGTGGCTGGGGTCTTGTTCAACAAGAGCCAGACCACGCTCATCCAATGTCCGGGAGGCAAGGCCGGGAGCTACACAGTCCCCAGCAGCGTTACCAACATCGGAGACTATGCGTTC
>Ga0187870_1001253_pt1 | contig 24162 bp, 19 predicted proteins | sample June2016WEW_13_1_3_FD_132974 | JGI IMG/M metagenome (GOLD analysis project Ga0187870, IMG submission 132974) | Peatland microbial communities from SPRUCE experiment site at the Marcell Experimental Forest, Minnesota, USA - June2016WEW_13_150 | ecosystem: Environmental > Terrestrial > Soil >... | reverse complement strand
CCGACACTTTCCCGCGGAGAAATGAGAGATGGAATGGTCCACGCCACGGGTGCGGCCGCAGCCAATCCTCCCAAGGCAAGGCTGATCCAGACTAGCGCAGCTGTTGCGCTGTGGGCCCTCGCCGCGCCGAAGATCGCGAGACCGAAAGCCATTCCCGCCACTAGAACGGTTTGGCGGACGCGATTCGCATCGTGACCACGCTGGATCACAGCATCCACCAGCCATCCGCCAACCAGGAGATCCGTCGCCGTGGCGAACAACCAAGGAAGGCTCGTGTAGAAGACTGAGTGGAACAAGTCCACATGGAGCGAAACGGAAAGATAGCTGGGCAGCCACGTCAGCAAGAGGAAGAAAGTGTAGTTATAGGCACCCCATCCCAGCGCGAGCCCGTAAACCTTTCGCTGCTTCAGGAGGTAACCCAGCGAGCTGCCGCTTCGTACTCTTGCCTCGTCTTCCAGTTGTGCTCCGCCTTGCAGAATGAAATCGTGCTCCTGCGGCGTAAGTTCCCGGTCTTCACTGGGATTGCGATAGATGAAGTAAAACAGCACAAAATAAAGAAAGCTGATGAAGCCGGTGGCGGCAAAACTCCAGCGCCAGCCAAAATATATGAGCAGCAGGCCGATTAGCGGAACTCCGATTGCGGTGGAGAACTTCGCCGCCGCGTCCGTGATCGCCGTCGCCAAGCCTCTTTCTTCTCGCGTGAACCAGTATCCCAAGGCTTTAGCATTCGCGGGAAACGTGGGAGATTCGCTCACACCCAGAAGAAAGCGTGCTCCGAAGAACCAGTTGATGCCGGGGGCTATGGCGGCGGCGAAAGAGGATATGCTCCACAGGAGCGCGCTGATTCTTCCCACGCGGCGCACTCCCCACCGGTCCAGCAACACTCCACAAGGCATCTGCATTACGGCATAAGTCCAACTGAAGGCGCTGGAGAGATATCCAAATGCAACCAACGATAATCCGAACGAATCATGAAGCGCATCACGTGAGACCGATAGGTTGATCCGGTCGAAGAAGTTGACCAGCACCCCAAAGGCGAGCAGAAAAGCGATTCGCCATCGCCTGCGAGGCACGATGGAAGGGCTCAACATAGATCGCGGCGAGGGTGCCCCAATGATCACTGGACACCAATGCCAGCGAGTAGTCCGCCATCCACGAGGTAATCGCCACCAGTGCAGAATCCTGCTTTATCCGATGCTAGAAACGCCGCTAATTCTGCGACTTCTTCAGGTGTGCCGATACGCCCCAGCGGATGCGCCGCGCCAAAACGCGCGAATGCTTCTTCAACCGGCACATCCGGCGAGAAGTTTGCCGCCGAACGCGCCAACATGGGCGTGCGAATCGAGCCCGGGCTGATCGAATTGACGCGGATGTTGTCGGCGGCATGGTCGAGTGCCAAGGCGCGCGTCAAGCTGTGAATTGCCCCCTTGGATGCGGCATACGCGGCGACTCCCCGCTGGCAGGCATATCCCTGAACGGATGCCAGATTAATGATGGATCCGCCTCCGCGCTTTTTCATCTCCGGGATGCCGAGATGCGCCATCAGATAGATGCTGCCAACGTTCACCATCATGCAGCGATTCCAGGTCGCAAGATCCGTTTGCAGCACCGTGCCGAAGGGATGAATTGCAGCTGCGTTGACGATGATGTCCAGCCCACCGAACTGGTTGACGGTCTTCGTAACAACCGACCGCACCTGGTCGAAATCGGTCACATCGCATTTTTCGACCAGCAGGGTCAAGCGAAGTTTTGCCGCATCGCGAGCCAACTCCTCGTTGCCAGCGGTTTCAATGCCGCCTGCGACGACTTGAGCACCTCCCGCGGCAAAGCGCATCGCAATCGCACGGCCAATTCCTGTAGTACCCGTGATCACAGCTACCCGTCCTGCAAAGTCATTCATGGGATTTGGATCCTCAGCTCTGTACATTGTGACGCTTGTTGTTCAATAAGGACCATGGACGCAATCGGCGCGTCAGTCGGACAATTCTGGGATTGCAAATTTCAACCCCTGCATCACGCCGCGCAACTCGGCGAGACCTTTCAATCTGCCCACCAACGAGTAGCCGGGATTTACTTTCTTGCCGATGTCATCGGCCAGTAGGTGTCCATGGTCAGGGCGCATGGGTATTTCGTGGTCTGGCCGGCCCGCGCGCCGCCGGTGCGCCTCTTCTTCCAGCAGAGCACGGATCATACCCACCATATCGGAACTACCGGCTAGGTGCTCGGCTTCATGAAAAGAACCGTCTGATTCTCTCGTCACCTGGCGAAGGTGCACAAAATGAATGCGGGCACCAAACTCGCGAGCCATGGCCAGCAGGTCGTTATCGGCTCTTGCTCCAAATGAACCGACACAAAACGTCAACCCGTTGGCGAGTGTATCGCAGGAAGTGAGAATCGCCCGCACGTCCTCGCGCGTTGAGACGACGCGCGGTAGGCCAAACAATGACCACGGCGGATCATCCGGATGTATGGCGAGGCGAACACCCTTCTCCTGGGCCACTGGGATAACTTCCCGCAGGAATGTAATAAGATTGCCGCACAGATCGTCTGTAGTCGTCCCCTCGTATTCAGCGATCAGGCTGCGAATCGTCTCGCGATTGTACGATGCCTCGGCTCCGGGGAGACCGGCAATGATGGTGTGTTCCAGATCTTGTCGGCGGCCCTCTGACATGGAATTGAAGCGGAGGTGTGCAGCCCGGGCACGGTGTTCGGGATAATCGGCCTCAGCGCCTTTACGCTCGAGAATGAACAAGTCGTATGCCGCGAAATCCACCGCATCAAAACGCAGAGCGTAGCCGGTAGTTGGAAGGCGCCATCGCAAATCTGTTCTTGTCCAATCGACTACCGGCATGAAGTTGTAGCAGATAACTTGCACGCCGGCGTTCGCGACCGCGGCTAGAGTGTCCTTCCACGCGCTTATGAAATGTCTATAAGGTCCGGATCGAAGCTTGATCGAATTGTGGATCGGAATACTTTCCACCACCGACCAGGTGAAGCCCGCGGCGAGAATCTCATCTCGACGCTTTAATACATCGTCCAATGGCCACGCTTCGCCTCGGTAGAAATGGTGCAAGGCGGAGACAATTCCAGTGGCCCCAGCTTGCTTGATGTGATCGAGAGGAACCGGATCATCCGGCCCGAACCATCGCCAGTTTTCCTTCATGGCTTGATGTTATCCTTCGTCTTCATGGCGGCATCCCCTAACGCGCGATGCGTGCCGAGCCCCCGCGCATCACGGACTGGACTTCGGAAAGCGTCGCCATGCTTGTGTCTCCCGGAGTCGTCATGGCCAGCGCACCGTGCGCAACCCCGCACTGAACCGCCCATTCGGCTCCTTTGTCCGCAAGAAGGCCATAGATTAAGCCCGAGGCGAATGAATCTCCGCCGCCGACCCGGTCCATTATTTCCATCGACCGCTGTGGGACTTGAATGGCTTTTCCTTCATACAGCGCGACCGCGCCCCAGTCGTTATTAGTTGCTGTGTGCGCTGTGCGCAGCGTGGACGCAATCAGCTTGAGGTTAGGATAAAGCTCGGCAACACGGTGCAGGAGTGATTCATAGCTCGAGACTGGCAGATGAGTGAAGTCGTCGCTCACGCCTTCGATCGCAACCCCCAGAGCCGCAGAAAAATCCTCCTCATTGCCAAAGAGGACGTCTACGGTTGATACCAATTCACGATTCACATCCTGCGCCTTGACCTTGCCGCCAATCCCTTTCCATAGAGATTCCCGATAGTTGAGGTCGTAGGAAACCAGCGTGTCCGAAGCCCGAGCCGCGTGAATGGCGGCCCTTGCGACGGATGCCGACGAGGGAGAGAGCGCGGCGAAAATTCCGCCGGTATGCAGCCAGCGAGAACCGTTTGCCGCGAAGATGTGTTGCCAATCGAAGTCGCCGGGCTGACTGTTCGCGATCGCCGTATTGCCACGGTCCGAACAGCCGACAGCGGCGCGCACGCCGAAGCCTCTCTCGGTAAAGTTCAACCCATTGCGGACCGTTCTGCCAATGCCGTCGTAGGGTACCCAGCGAACGAGCGATGTGTCGACCCCTCCCTGCAAAATCAGGTCTTCGAGCAGTTGTCCTATCGCATTTTTCGCAAATGCTGTTATGACGGCCGTTCGCATACCGAAGCACCGCCTCAATCCGCGGGCAACGTTGTATTCTCCGCCACCCTCCCAGGCGCGGAAGTTTCGAGCCGTATGGATGCGTTCCTCACCGGGATCGAGCCGGAGCATAACCTCGCCGAGACTGACACAGTCCCATCTGCAGCTTTCGGCCGCTTTCAGGATGATCGGGATCATGCCCAGCATTCTAGCTGTTTCGAATGCGGGTGGTTTGATTTCTGCTGTTCGGGGCAAGTGTCATGCGCTAGCACACGGCACAGCGCAACCGGTGCAGCGTATAATCGCCGCGAAAGAAATCGAGAGTGAAGATCCTAAGGTTAAAGACCGCGGTGGTTGAGGGTAATTTCGATTGGACATTCGTTCGCATTGAAACGGATGAAGGAATTCGAGGTCTCGGCGAATGCTTTTTCGCTCCCGGGCTGACATCCATCCTGCGCTCGCTCGAACCTTTGCTGATTGGGGAAGACGCGCGCGACATACATCGTTTGTTTCGCAAACTGCAGCTTGCAACCTCGGGCGCCGGTTCGGTTGCCGGAATTATCTACAACGCGATCAGCGGCATTGAAGCTGCGCTTTGGGATGTGCTTGGCCAGTGGCTCGACGTGCCCATTTACCGCCTGCTGGGTGGCAAGTTTCGGGATCGAGTCTGCGTCTATGCGGACTGCCACGGGGGCGAAGCGCTCGAGAGTCTGGATGAGGTGCTGCGTTCCCGCCCAGCGTCGTGGGAATCGAAAGCCTCCGCACACGCGGTAAGAGATTACTTTGGCGAGGCTGGCGAAGAGCATCCTTCCTCGCCCGACGACTATCGTCGCCAGGCTCTCAAGAAGCGAGCGGAAGGATTTACAGCTCTGAAGTTTGATCTGGACGTGCCCGGCACACAAGGCCCCGATCCTCACAATCGAGTGCTGAGCAATCGCGCCATCGATCACATGGTGAGTTTGATCGGCGCAGTTTACGACGCGGTGGGGAAGGACACCGACATCGCGGTCGATTGCCATTGGCGCTACAACGCCAGTGACATCGTGAAAGTTGCGGGCGAACTCGAGCCATTCCGGCTGCTGTGGCTGGAGGATCCGGTTCCGCCCAACAATACTGCGGCACTGAAGGAAGTAAGTTCAAAGGTGCGAATGCCGATCGCAACCGGAGAGAATCTTTTCCTCTTCGAAGGCTTTCAGGAAATCATCGCGCAACACGCGTTAAGCGTTGTTACTCCGGACCTTCAGAAAGTTGGGGGTTTAGCCGTCGCCCAAGCTATTGCGCAGTTTGCCGACGTCCATACCATGCCGGTTGCTCCTCACAACATCAGCAGTCCGGTCGGTACTTTAGCCGCGGCTCACTTCTGTGCCGCGATCCCAAACTTTCTTGCCCTCGAGTTTCATGCTTCCGACGTGCCCTTTTGGAATGATCTGATCGAAGGATTGCCGAAGCCAATGATTCAGAATGGTTTCATTTCCATCCCGGAGAAACCTGGCCTCGGGGTAACGCTGAATGAGGACGTTGCCCGGCGCTATGCGCGCAAGGGCGAACCATTTCTTGAATAAAGGTATTGCGGACTGAAGCTGTTGATACTGAACTCTATGCCAATTGCGAAGATAGAAGTCTTGGGGAAGATTGTGGCGTCCGGTCTGGTCGCTGTGATTCGGGCGGAGAATCCTGATCAAGCAGCTCGCATCGCTGATGCCTGCGCTCTTGGGGGCGTGGCTGCGCTGGAAATCACGTTCACCGTTCCGGGAGCAGCCGGAGTCATCGAGCATCTGGCGAGGAAAGGTTCCAACGACATTTTGCTGGGAGCGGGCACCGTTCTTGATCCGGAAACCGCGCGCATCGCCATTCTCGCGGGAGCACAGTTTGTAGTTAGCCCTGCGCTTAACACGGAGACGGCGCGCCTCTGCAATCGCTATCAGGTACCTTATATGCCTGGCGCCGCAACGATCGGCGAAGTGATCGCAGCCATGGAGTGCGGCGCCGATGTCGTGAAAGTGTTTCCCGGCGAAATCCTCGGGCCGGCATTCGTTAAAGCGGTGAAAGGACCGCTGCCTCAAGCGCAGCTTATGCCCACCGGCGGCGTCAGCCTGGAGAATGTCGACCAGTGGATCAATGCCGGGTCGGTTGCCATCGGAGTTGGTGGGAATCTGACCGCCGGAGCTAAGACCGGCGATTTCGCTTCCATTACCAAGCTTGCCCGGCAGTTCGTGGAGAAAATCAAAGAGGCGCGCGCGCAATGAGCACGACCAAGTTGTGGAAATCAGACGACGAGCTCTTCGCCATCGTGCAGCGCGAGTTGTTCACCTGCGTCGTGGGCGATGTGATGGACAAGCTGGATCTTCAGCACCAGTTCCTCCCACCACAGATTCAACCTCTTCGTCAGGATATGGTTGTGATCGGACGGGCTATGCCAGTACTTGCGGTAGATGTTTTTGCTGAAAGGCTCGCCGGTAGCGCCAACAAGCTGATGGACAAGCCGTTTGGACTGATGCTGGAAGCACTCGACGACCTCCACGCGAATGAGGTCTACGTGAACACCGGCTCCTCACCCCGAAACGCGCTCTGGGGAGAACTGATGAGTGCGCGCGCCTGGATACTGGGCAGCCGGGGAGCTGTATTGAATGGCTACGTAAGGGATACGAAGGCTATTCTGAATATGAATTTCCCGACTTTCGGTTTCGGTTCGTACGGACAAGACTCGGCGCCGCGTTACAAGGTAGTCGACTTTCGCATTCCGGTTGAGATTGGATCGGTACGCGTCCGTCCCGGAGATATTCTGTTCGGCGACATCGATGGAGTTTTGTTGGTTCCTGCCGAAGCAGAAACTGACGTGTTCACCCGGGCGCTGGAAAAGGCTCGGGGCGAAAAGCTGGTGAGAAAGGCTATCGAGGAAGGAAGCAGCGCGGTGGAAGCGTTTGAGAAGTACGGAATCATGTGAAGAAAAATGGAGACATCGATCCTGATTGGAAGCCCCTCGCCTCGCGCGCAACAGGTGCGCAACTTTCTTAAACAAAATAATTTGCAAGCCTGGATTGCATGGCGGCCCGAAGAACTGCTGATGCTCTCCGGATATCTTCCATTTTGGGGTGCGTCGTTCCTGATTCATTTCGCCGATGCGGAACCGGTGCTGTTCGTTCCGCAGATTGAACCGCGAGACCACATTCCTGCTGGGCTGCGAGTTCAGGAATATCCCTGGGGCGATCTCAAATGCTCCGATCCATATTCGGTGCTGGTATCGGCGATTGGAACTGAGCTGGTTCACGCAAGGCTCAGTGCGGAAAAGGTAGGGATGAATCCTGGCTCCTCGAGAATCGCTCTACCGATTCAAGCGGCCGAACAGATTCCCATCCCTGAAGGTTTTGCGGAACAACTCTCCGCCCTCACCGCGAAGCCGGACGCGCAGCGTCAATCGGCTTTTGCAGATCTTTACTTGAGAAAGACTGCAGAAGAGATCCAAGCAATCCGTTTGGCAAACCGGGTCGCGAATGTTGGGTTGGATGCTTTCTTCGAGAACTTGCAACCGGGAATTTCGGAGGCAGATATCGCAGCGGCGGTAGAATCGGCCATCTATCGGCAGATTGACCGTGATGGGATATTTCATTCCCGAGGCTGGGCTATGGTCCAATCGGGCCCCAACAGCGCCGACGCAGGACGATTTAATCGCTCGACTGGACGGCGCCTAGAGAATGGCGACTTGGTCTTGATCGAATTGGCAACGTGCGTCAATGGTTACTGGAGTGACCTCACGCGCACGGCTGCGGTAGGTTCGGCGAGGGCTGAAGTCGCGCAGATACTGGGGCTTGTCAGAGATGCGCAGCAAGCCGCGATCGATGGGGTAAGCGCAGGAGTTTCGGCTGGTTACATTGACGCATTAGCAAGGGAGAAGATTGCAGCACAAGGACTCTCGTCTTTCTTCACCCATCACACCGGTCACCATGTTGGCTTCCGCTATCATGATCCCGGATTTTTGATCGCTCCGGGAGTAAGCGCGAAGCTTGAGCCCGGCATGATGATTACGATCGAGCCGGGAGCGTACGTCCCAGAACGTGGCGGAGGTGCGCGGATCGAGGATAACGTGCTGGTCACCGAATCAGGCCACGAAGTGCTTTCCAGAATGGAAGGAAGCAAGCGGACATGATCAGCATTGATCTTTCGGGCAAGACGATTCTGATCACCGGGGCCATGGGCGCGATTGCGGAGCACATGGTGCGCAGGCTGGCCGAGAGCGGTGCGACGCTGGTGCTCACCGATATTAAAGCGGAGGAGCAAGCCAGAAAGACTCTCGGCGAATGGCAGATTCCGCCTTCGTCTTATTTTTATTTTGCCGCTGATATTACCGAATCGAGCCAGGTCAACAGGGTGGTGAATGCAGCTTTCGCGAAGTCTCCGGGGATGGATACGGTCATCGGCCATGCGGGGGGCTGCGGACTGCACCCGTTTGCGAGTACATCGGAAGCCGACTATGAGCGCATCTTCCGCTTCAATTATTTTGCGCAAACTTATCTTGCGCGTGCGGTGCTGGCGTACTGGATGCAGCGCAAGATTGCCGGCCATCTGATCTTTACCTCTTCTTATGTAGCTCGAATGCCGCACACGCAAATCCCCGCGTACGCTTCGGCCAAAGCGGCTCTGGAAAACTTTGCCCGCAGCCTCGCACTCGAGTATGCACTGACCGGTACTCGTGTGAATGTGATTTCGCCGGGGAACGTGGCGGCCGGCAGCTCGCTGAAGGTTTTCGACGAAGACCCCGCCTACCGGGAATTTGTGCTTCGAGTTTCGCTGGGTAGAAGAAACAGTCCGGAGTCGATCGCGGACGCGTTTGTTTTTCTGTGCTCGCCGCTGGCGAGCGAGATTAACGGACAAGTCCTCAGTCCTGACTATGGCGCGGGCATCGGGAATCGGTTATGAAGATTGGCCTCGGCCTCTACCGTCACATGCTGACGCGTGACTATTACGACTTCGCGCGGCAGGCAGGCTGTACTCATGTAGTGGTTCATCTGGTCGATTACTTCAATCAGGGCCCGTCCAACCCGCGCAACAATCAACCCACCGGCTCAAAATACGAAGCTTGGGGAGTTGCTGGCGATCCAACGCAGCTTTGGACAGTAAGGGAACTGAGGACGCTTCGCGGGGAGATTGAAGATGCTGGACTGGTCTTGGCCGCGATCGAGAATCTCGATCCTGCGCACTGGCACGATATTTTGCTCGACGGTCCGCTGCGTCCGCAACAGATCGAGAAAGTGAAGGCCATCATTCGTGGCCTGGGCGAAGCTGGTATTCCGGTGCTCGGCTACAACTTCAGTCTGGCAGGCGTATGCGGACGCGTGACCGCCCCTCGGGGGCGTGGCCGCGCCATCACGCTCGGGATGGATGGTCCCGCCGAAGACGTGGCCATTCCCAATGGAATGATCTGGAACATGATCTACGACCGCAACGCGCCGGCCGGTACTCTGCCCTCGATCTCGCATGAAGAACTTTGGCGGCGCCTGCAACGATTTCTGGAAGAGGTCATTCCCGTCGCCGAGGAATCGGGCGTGCAACTCGCCGCCCATCCTGACGATCCTCCCATGCCGACCATGCGGCGGCAACCGCGCCTTGTCTATCAGCCTCACATGTATCAAAGGTTGATTGATCTGGCTCCGAGCCGCAGTAATGCGCTTGAGCTGTGTGTGGGTACTCTGGCCGAAATGACCGAGGGGAACATCTACGATGCGGTGGATCAATACAGCAAACAAGGCAAAGTTGCATATATTCATCTTCGCAATGTCGTGGGGAAGGTGCCACACTATCGCGAAACCTTCATTGACGAAGGCGATGTGGACATGATTCGTATTCTCGCGATTCTTCACCGTAACGGGTTCGACGGCGCGCTCATTCCCGATCACACACCGCAGATGACGTGTTCAGCTCCCTGGCACGCTGGCATGGCGCATACGCTCGGCTTCATGCTCGCGGCGAAGGCGGTGATTGAATCTCCGCTGCGATGCGGCTCGGATCTGGCGACCACGCATGGAGGCAACTAGCCTGAAAACCGTCTCTGGTCCGGCCTATTCGCGCGGCCCACTCGTCATTGCAGCCACTGTCTCCACGCTGGGCGGCTTGCTGTTTGGTTATGACAACATTGTGATCAGCGGCGCGATTGGATATTTAAGTCAGTTGTTCCACTTGGACGCAGCGGGAGTGGGCTGGGCCGCAGGGTGCGCGCTGGTGGGATGTATTGCCGGTTGTGCAGCGGCCGGGACTGTTGCCGACTATCTGGGCAAGAAAAAAGGTCTTGCGCTTTGCGCCCTCTGTTTCGCTCTGTCCTCAGTTGGAATGATCTTTGCCTCGAATCTGCATCAGTTTGTTTTCTGGCGTCTGATCGGCGGAGTGGGCATCGGTGCGGCATCCGTGATTTCTCCGAATTATATTGCCGAGATAGCTCCCACGCGGGTTCGCGGCCGCTGCGTAACTCTCTACCAACTCGGGATCGTAGTCGGAATACTTGCCGCCGTCTTCGTCAACATGCTCATTCAGCGCATGGGCGACGAAGCGTGGAATGTATCCACGGGCTGGCGCTGGATGTTTCTCGCCGGTGTTGTGCCGGCAATTCTGTTCGGATTGATGATCCTCCCCGCGGTCGAAAGCCCGCGCTGGCTCATGAAAATGGGCCGGCGCGATCAGGCCCTCGGTGTACTTGCCAAAATCAATGGCTCCGAGGCTGCCAGGCACGAAGCTGCTGAAATCGAGAGTTCGCTGGCCAGTGAAGAGGGCCACATCTCGGAACTCTTCACCACTTTCCGGCGCCCGCTGCTGCTGGGCATCATGCTGGCGGGGTTGCAACAGATCAGCGGCATCACGCCGTTATTTTCCTTCTTGCCGGAGATTTTTCGCTCGGCCGGAACCGCAACCAGTGACGCATTCTTCCAGTCAGTGCTGGTGAGCCTGATCAATCTCTTGTTTACACTGTTCGCCCTCTGGCTGGTGGATCGTGCCGGACGCAAAACTCTAATCCTGGCCGGCACTACGCTTCAATTCGTTTCGTTCGCATTGGTCGGCTGGTTTTATCACATCCAGGGCAGCGGCTTGGCCGTCTTGATTTTTGTGATGGCTTTTGTCGCCGGGCATGCGTTTGGCAACGGCGTAGCCTGCTGGGTCATCATCTCGGAAATCTATCCGACCAAGGTCCGCGGGCGCGGCATGTCGATCGCTACTACCGCGCTCTGGCTGGTGGGGTACCTGGGAAACCAGTTATTTCCGATCATGCAAAAGCATCTCGGATCGGACGGCACTTTCTGGTGCTTCAGCGCCGGAGCATTGTTGACGGTCATCCTGGTCGGCTGGCTGATCCCCGAAACCAAAGGCCGGTCACTGGAAGAGATCACAAAGTTTTGGAGTGATGAAAAGGTCATCATGGCGGGATAGAATCCGTCGCCAAACATGGGAGCGTTGCCGATGAAGATCATTTTCCGTTATTCATACTGCCTCTTGATGCTCATTGCTGCCGTATGTGCCCAGGACACAACCCACGCGGGATATCGATCCTTACGAGTGGATGCTGGGAAAGTCGTCGGAGAAATCCGTTCGTTTCAGGGATTGAACGGTTTACCGAGCCCCGTGATGGCGGGACTTCCAAATCTAGTCCGACAGTACAAAGATCTTCGTATTAATCAGGTTCGAACTCACGATGCAATGGGTCCCACAGAAATCGATTCAAAGTTCGTTCTCAGCAACGGAGAGCTTACTTGGCTCATTCCCGACAACGCGCAGCGCGCCGGAGTGGTGAAGGCGGGCAATGCCAGCATCATTTTTCCCGACTGGGGAGCTGATTCCGAAAAACCTGAAAGCTACAATTTTGTTCCAACCGACGAGGTGATCGCTGCCATTCGCGCGAGCGGCGCAGAAGTCTATTACCGAATCGGGCGCAGTTGGGGCGCGAACGTCAATCCGCCGGATGATTTCGACAAGTTTGCCAGCGTGGTGAAACACATTGCTATGCACTACAACCAGGGCTGGGCCAACGGTTTCCACTATGGCATTCGCTATTGGGAGTTCTGGAATGAGCCAGATGGCTTATTCTGGTCCGGCACACCTGAGCAGTTTTACTCTCTGTATGAGAAGACCGCCCGTGCCCTGAAGTCTGTGGATCCCACGCTCAAAGTTGGCGGTGACGGCAAAGCTTTTCCGTCCGACGATGGAGGCTACCGCGAAGGATTCATCGACTACTGCGCCTCCCATCATCTGCCGCTTGATTTTTATTCCTGGCACACCTATGCCAACGGTTCCGCGGATCCGTATGACGCGGTTCGCCTCGCCAAGGAAATCCGCGGCACTCTGGACACGCATGGGTTTCCTCACGCAGAGAGCATTCTCTCCGAATGGAATCTGAGCGCTGACTTTACCGAGTCCGAAAAGGCCGAGCTTCAAGGCGCACACAACGCTGCCTACATCGGCGCGGTGCTCAGCTATTTTCAGGACACCTCCATTGACCACGCCCACTTCTATCGTGGAGATGCGGCGTGGATGGGGCTCTTCGGCCTTGACGGCAAATACTTCAAGACCGCATATACGTTCAAGGCGATGGGCAAAATGCTGGACACGCCGCAGCGCCTTCCCGTCGAGGGAATCGATACTTTTGGTTTTGCGGCGCTTGCGGGCCGCTCCGCGGATGGCAATACAATTCAGATTCTGATCAGCAACTATTCGATTCCCGCGAATTACAAGCCGGACCTCATGCCGATGCCCCCTGAATTGCAAAAAGCAGCGCCGCCCATGCCTGATATGTCTAAAGTCAAGTTCCTGCCGCCGCGCACTGACATCGTTTACCGTGATAACCGCGGCTACTACCTGACCATTAGCAACTTGCCCTGGGGAACAGCTGCGTTCAGCATAAAGCGCTACCGAATCAGCAAGACCCAGAACCTCGACCTGGTGGAAGAGAGATCTGGGAAGGAAGGCGCCTTGCATTTGTCTAATTCTCTCGCGCCCGACACCTTGGAATTTATCGTTCTCACGCGCCGGTGACTAGTCGGTTCGAAATCAGGAGGAACAATGGAAAAGACGAGGGAAGATCATGAGGGTAGAGAAACGTCAATCTCCGGGCGTCGCCGATTCACTCGCCGCAGTCTGCTGAAGGCGGGAGCCGCAGTTGCATCGGCCGCTATCCTGCCTTCCGGACTTGTGGCCGCTGCACTCCGAGGTCAGAGCGTTTCCGGAACGAAGTCCGATTCCCCAAAATCCAAATCTCCTGCGATGAATCCGCGCTGGTATGGCTTTAATCTGCTCGAGTATTTCTCCACCGATGCGGACTGGATGAAGTATTTTCCTTACAAGAACGATGGGATGTTCCAGGAAGATGACTTCCGCTGGATTCGCGACTGGGGTTTCAACTGGGTGCGCTTGCCCATGGACTATCGTTTTTGGACCGGCCCCGATCTGTTCACCATTGATGAGAAGCGGATCGAACCGATAGACCGGGCTATCCGGCTGGGAGAGAAATATGGAATCCATGTTAACGTTTGTCTCCACCGCGCGCCGGGACTATGCATTCTCGACACGATGAACGAAAAGCTTACGGGCATTGTGGTCACGAAGGAGAGGACCAACGTATTCAGCGATCCGCACACGTTCGATGCTTTCGTTCACCAGTGGACTTTCTTCGCAGATCGCTACAAGGGCATTTCGAGCCAAAAACTTAGCTTTAACCTCGTAAACGAGCCCGTCGCGCTGCCGAGTGAATCTGAACTGGCAGAGATGGAGAAGCATGGTCCGGTTAAAACGACGGATCTTTTCAGCGCCGAATTTCTGCAACGTCATGCCAAGGACTACACGCGTTTGGCCAAGGCTTCCGCGGACGCGATTCGTGCGCACGACCCACAGCGCTTAGTAGTGACCGATGGTTATCCCGGAGGAGGCTCGCCGATTCCGGACCTCTTCGGCACGGGGATGATGCAGAGTTGTCATACCTACAATCCCATTCAAGTCACGCACCACAACTGCGAGTGGGTACGGGGCATCCTCAACGGATCAGAACCCATACCTACATGGCCTCTCAAGGATGAAAAAGAGAAAGTCATCTACGACCGCCAAACGCTGGAAAGGAACTGCCATCCCTGGGCGGGCCTTTCAGTTGAGGGAGTGCCCATACACTTCGGCGAGATGGGATGTTATAAACACACTCCGCCCGATGTTGTGTTGGCGTGGTTCAGCGACACTCTCGATGTTCTTGGTGAATTGAACTCTGGCTGGGCCTTGTGGAATTTCCGGGGACCGTTTGGCGTGCTCGACACGGAACGCCAGGGAACAAAATTCGAGGACTGGCAAGGACACAAGCTGGATCGGCCGTTACTCACGCTCTTGCAGAAGAAGATGAAAGCATAACCGCTCGCCACGCTCGCCGTTTTAGTGGACTCCGCGGCCTGAATGACTCCATACTCGAACCATGCACGGGCGGAGCGCATCCGTGAGATGGGTATTTGTGTTAGCGCTGGCGGCGTGGTGCGTGATGTCGTCCGTGGCGCAGACGTCTTCATCGTCTTCCTCTTCACAATCGTCCTCTCCACAACGGGTAGCTTCCGACCATGCTTCCTCGGAACACGTTGGGACAGGGCAGAAACTTGCTATTACGGTGACGGACGAAAACGGAGTGGCCGTCGGATCCGCGCGCGCCCAGTTGCAACCCCCGCCGCCTGACATTCCATTGCGCTGCGAAACCGATTTTGCAGGCCACTGCGAATTCACCAACCTCTCTGCCGGGGCTTACGAACTCCGCGTGGAGAAAACCGGCTTCTATGCAATTTCTCAAAGCAACGTGCAGGTTGGCGCGACTGCAAATGTGGATGTAATTCTTTCTCATCAGCAAGAGTCGCGCGAAGTCGTGGACGTGGTTGAATCCTCCCCGGCTATAGATCCGTCGCAAGTTTCCACCAAAGAGGAGCTCACCGGCGCCCAGATTGTCGATATTCCCTATCCGGGGACACACGACTACCGTAACGCGTTGATTTTCATCCCCGGAGTTACACCCGACGCCTTTGGCCAGCCCCACGTGGCGGGCGCCGAGAGCTACCAAACGCTGGTCTTGCTGGATGGTTTCAACGTGGCTCAGCCAACGAATGGCCAGCTGGTCGTGCGGACGAGCGTCGAGTCATTCCGCTCCATCGAGGTGACCCCGAGCCGCGAGCCGGCGGAGTTTGGCAAGGGTTCCGGCGGCGTGCTCGCCTTGAACACTCGAATGGGCGACGATCACTTTCGGGTTACCTCCATGGACTTCGTCCCCGGACTGCAGACCATTAAAGGGATCTCGATCGGTCAATGGGTGCCCCTTCTCACCATGTCCGGACCGATTCGCAAAGGGAAAATGTGGTTGATTGACTCGCTTGACGGCGAGTACGACAACAACATCATTCAGCAATTGCCATCCGGTTCCGACAGTGACCACGTCTGGCGCGTGGATAACCTGGCAAAGCTGCAGTCCAACCTGACAACGCGCAATATTGTGACTGTCAGCTTTTTATCGAATTACTATCACGACCAATATTCCGGACTATCGTTTCTTCAGCCTCAGTCAACCACCCAGACTGACGCGGAAACTTCTTATATAGGTTCGCTCAAAGACCAATATTATTTCCGCGGCGGCGCGCTTCTCGAAACCGGCTTTGGCGCGGATCAGTACAGCGTTGCGCTGACTCCTCAAGGCAGTGGTCCGTATATCCTGACAACCCAGGCGGCTGCGGGCAACTATTATCTGCGCCAGAACACCTCGGCCCGCAGATTGCAAGGTTTGGCGAACCTGTACTTTCCGCCACATCAGTGGCACGGACGGCACGACATCAAAGTTGGCACAGACTTGGACCGTTTGAGCTACGACTCGCAATTCCTGCGGCAGTCAATTTCGTTTCTGCAGCCGGATGAGCCGCCGCCGAACCAAGCGCCGCAGCCGTGTGCAACCGGCGCAGATGGCATTCCTGTGGTCCCGTCCATTTGCGCGCGCTATTCGGTTTTCTCCGGAGGCAATTACTCCACAACTCATAACGCGGAGGCCAGCGCCTATGCTGAGGATCGGTGGCTGGTCACGAATCGTGTGCTGCTCGAGCCGGGGCTACGCCTGGATTGGGATGAAATCGTGCGGGCTCCGCTGTTCTCGCCTCGCCTCGCCGGAACTTACATTCTCGACGATGAAGGCAATACCAAGCTCTCGGCGGGAGTTGGAATTATCTATGACACAACCAACCTGGGATTGATCGACCAACCCTTCAATGGGCAGAGGGTCGATTACTTTTTCAATTCGAGCGGAAATCCGACAGATGCGAACGGGAAAGCGACCAGCGTGCCAGTACCCGTGCCGACCACGTTCTCTGTGAACCGGAACAATCTGGCAGCGCCACGATACTTCAACTGGAGCATTGGCCTCGAGAAGAAGCTGCCAGCGGCCGTCTTTCTGAAAGTAGAGTTCCTCGAAAAACGCGGAGTGCATGGTTTTGCTTACAACACGCTGAATGGAGCGGTGGACGGTAACTACTTCCTCGAGAATGGACGCGATGATCGCTACGACGCCTTGCAGGTCAGCCTGCAGCGCCGCTTTCGCCAGCGTTATGAGGTCTTCGGCGCGTACACTCGCTCCCGGTCGCATACCAACCAGGTATTCGATTTCAGTTTGGATATTCCGCTGTTGAGCCCGCAGTTGCCCGGTCCGTATCCGTGGGATACCCCGAATCGCTTCGTCGGCTGGGGCGTGCTGCCCTTTTTCAAGCTGCCCATCCTCCACAAAGTGGATATGGTCTATTCCGCCGAAGCGCGCACCGGTCTGCCCTTCAACGCGACGACCGATCAGGGAGAAATCGCTCCGGGTTATCCTCCGGGAACTTTTCGTCTTCCTACTTACTATTCAGTAAATCTGCAGTTCGAAAAGCGCTTTCATCTGTTTGGACGCTATTGGGCTCTACGTGGGGGCTTCGATAACGTTACCAACCACGCCAACGCTGCGCTGGCAAACGGCATTATCGATCCGACCCACCCGTTTCCGACTTACATCGACGGCAACGGGCGTGCCTTCACCGGCCGCATCCGATACCTGGGGGGAAAGTGATTCTGAAAGGAGCACGACCTGCCTTGCACGAACCCAAAACCGAGAGGGTCCTATGCTGCGGCCAGATAGACGTAGCGCAGAATAAAGAGGATCGTGAGGATCCAAACGAGCGCGTTGATTTCGTGGAGCTTCCCAGCCGCAATTTTCACGACGGTGTAGGAGATTAAGCCGAGGCTGAGGCCGGTCGCGATGCTGAATGTAAGCGGCGTGGCCAGCATCGTGATGAATGCCGGGACGGCTTCGCTGAAGTCCTGCCAAGCGATTTGCGCAATGGATTCGTCATCAGAACACCAACCAAAATCAGCGCGGGGGCGGTTGCGTAGGCCGGAATCGCGGTGGCCAGCGGTGAGCAGAACATGGCCAACAGGAAGAGGGCGGCGACGGCGACATTGCTTAGACCGGTACGTGCCCCGGCGGCAACGCCGGCGGCGCTTTCGATGTAACTGGTCACAGTGGAAGTTCCCGTCAAGGAGCCGAACACGGTTCCTACGGCATCTGCAACCAGAACACGGCCCACTCGGGGAATCTTGCCATCCTTGACGAAGCCGCCTTGTTCGCACACCCCTACCAGGGTGCCAACATTATCGAAGAGATCCACAAACAAGAACGCGAACAGGATTTCGAGTAAGCCGAGGTGGCTGGCTCCGCGAAAATCAAGCTGCAAGAAAGTGGAGGAGGGGTGTGGCATGGAAAAGATTGCGACGGGCCAGTTCGCAATCCCGCGCAACATCCCGAGCAGTGCGGTGCCAAAGATACCGATTAAGATTGCGCCATGCAGCTTTCGTGACATGAGGATCAGCGTCAGGACCAGGCCGAAGCAAGCGGTTTGCACTTCTTTGTCGGCAAAGCTGCCAAGGCCTACGTACGTAGCCGCATTCGCCACTACGAGCTTTGCGTTACGCAGTCCTACAAAGGCGATGAACATTCCAATCCCCGCGGCAGTTGAGTGCTTCAAGCAGTCGGGCATGCCGTTGACGATCTGCTCGCGAACGCGCGTCACCGTGAGAACAAGGAAGAGAACGCCTGAACAAAAGACCACGGCGAGTGCCGTGCGCCAAGGGACATGCATGGCGATGCAAACGGAGTAGGTAAAGTAGGCGTTCAGAGACATTCCCGGCGCCAACGCGATGGGATAGTTGGCGTAGAGCCCCATCACCAAAGTAGCGACTGCGGCAGAAACGCAAGTTGCAAAGACTACACCGTCGGGCGGCATTCCGGCCTGTGCGAGAATCTGGGGGTTCACGACGATGATGTAGGCCATCGTGACGAAAGTGGTGAGGCCACCCAGCATCTCCTGTTTCACGGAGGTTTGGTTCTCGGCAAGTTTGAAATAGCGATCGATCAATCATTCCCCCTGTTGAGATTGGTGGGTGCTCGAACAGACTCAATACTCGATCTTGTTAGGCTTGTTTTCCCAGGCACGAAACGCTGCCAGTGCCTCTTCGCGCATCATTTGAATCATTGGTATTTTGCGCTGCGAATGCGGGTGCGCGATTTCGCGGTAGATCAATGAATCGTCAAAGCCAATCCTGGAAGCGTCGGCATCGGCATTGGCAAAATAGACGCGAGAGAGGCGAGCCCAATAGATTGCGCCCAAGCACATGGGGCACGGCTCGCAGGACGTATAGATCTCGCAGCCTTCAAGATCGAAAACGCCAAGCTTCTTGCAGGCGTTGCGAATAGCGAGCACTTCGGCGTGCGCGGTGGGATCATTCGCGGAAGTGACCTGATTCGCTCCTTCGGCAATGATGGCGCCGTCTTTCACTACCACGGCACCGAAGGGGCCACCGCGTCCGGAGTGGACGTTGTCGATCGAGAGCTGAATCGCGCGGGCCATGAAAGGATTGTCCATGTGTTCGCTCATCATGCGTAAATCGTTAACGATATGCCGGTGCCAGCAAACCGCGAACCCGCAATTCAGTCGACATGGACCCTTTGGCAGCCGCTTCGCTGAGAAGCGAGTATATGCTGGGACTTAGAAGTTCGTAAATGTTGTTTGATTCCGGTGAAGCGTGCATTGTAAAAGAGGAGGGGCCCGAGTACGCTCTGCCTCCAGGCCCCAATCCAAGGAGCGGACATTTTGAGTTTGCAGGCCTTCTTCTCTCGCCGCGTAATCACTTCTGAAGGAATCCGGCCAGCGGCCATCCTGGTGGAAGGAGAACAAATCCGGGCGATTGTTTCTGCCGATCAAATACCTGCCGACGGTTGCCAAATCCATGATTTCGGCAAAGCTGCCATTCTCCCGGGGCTCGTCGATTCCCACGTGCATATCAACGACCCGGGCCGTGCGCAATGGGAGGGCTTCGAAACGGCGACACGGGCAGCGGCGGCGGGAGGCTATACGCTGCTTGTCGACATGCCCCTGAACTGTCTTCCCGCGACCACGACGGTCGTTGCGCTTGAGGTCAAGCGCGCAGCCGCAAAAGGCAGATGCCGCGTCGATTGGATGGCTTGGGGCGGGGTGGTCCACGATAATCAAAACCACATCGAAGCTCTCGCGGCCGCTGGAGTGCCGGGGTTCAAATGCTTTCTGATCAATCCTGGTATCGATGGCTTCACCATGGTGACGGAGCAGCAGCTGCGAGCGGCCCTGCCTCACGTTGCCCGGACTAGCCTGCCGCTGCTGGTGCACGCAGAACTTCCCGGCCCAATCGATCAGGCAACGGACGCTCTGGCTGATGCTGATTGGAATTGTTATTCGACGTATCTCGAATCGCGGCCCGATGAGGCGGAACTGGCTGCTATCCGGATGATGCTGTCGTTGTGCCGCGAATACGGCTTCCGCTTACACATCGTCCATCTCTCGACCAGTCAGGCGCTTCAGGAGCTGCGCGCTGCGCGCTCTGACGGACTTCCCGTGAGCGTGGAAACCTGCCCGCACTACTTGCACCTGTCTGCTGAAACAATCGCAAACGGGGCGACGCTGACCAAATGTGCTCCGCCGATTCGAAGCCGCGAAAATTGCGAAGGATTGTGGGAAGGTCTACGAGATGGGACGATCGATATGGTGGTGACTGACCATTCGCCGTGTCCTCCGGCGATGAAGCAGCTCGCCGAGGGCGATTTCCGGACCGCCTGGGGTGGTATCGCAAGCCTTTCGGTAGCGCTGCCTCTGATGTGGACTGAAGCCAGCAGGCGCGGATTCACGCTGCTCGATCTGGCACGCTGGATGGCAGCGGCGCCGGCTCGACTAGCTGGTTGCGATTCGCGCAAGGGTCGAATTGCCGCGGGATACGACGCGGATTTCGTTGTGTTTGATCCTGACCGCGAATTCACTGTGACAGAAAACCGGTTGCACTACCGGCATCCAGTCTCTCCGTGCCTGGGAGAGACGGTGCGCGGCGTGGTGAAGGCCACCTATCTGCGAGGAAACGCTGTCTTTGCGGAAGGAGAGTTTCCCGGTGAGCCTGGCGGGCGGGAACACGCTGCGAATAGAAGTCGGCGATCAACCGCATAAGCTTTTTCTGTTTCGCTTTGCAATACTTTCACTCCATTGTGACCTAGTCTGTCATACACTATCCCATCCGCGGGTCTCGGCGTCCCCGCCAGGTTACGGTAGTCTCGCGGTCAGATTGGGTCGGGATGAACAGCGATCGCATCGTCGGAAACTCGGTCCCGCGGAAAGAGGGACGCGACAAGGTAACCGGAAGGTCGCAGTACGTCGACGATATGGTCTTACCGAACATGCTCTTCGGAGCAACGGTTCGCAGCCAGATTCCGCGCGGCCGGATCAAGAAGATCACATTCGGTCCGGGAGTTAGCTGGGATGAATTCGTGATCGTCTCCGCGGAAGATATTCCCGGGAAAAATTGCATCTCGTTGATCGAAGACGATCAGCCATGCCTGGCAAGCGAGTTCGTGAATCATCCCGAGGAACCAATTCTGCTGTTGGCTCATCCGAATCGCTATCTTCTTTCCAAGGCGGTTGAGGCGGTATCAGTCGAATACGATCCCTTGCCTGCCATCTTCACGATTGAAGAAAGCGAGCGCCGCGCGGAAATTATTTGGGGCGAGGACAACATCTTCAAAACTTACTTGATCGAAAAGGGCGACGTCGATGGCGTTTGGGAAAAAGCCGCTTACATCGTGGAAGGCGAGTACACGACTGGAGCGCAGGAGCAGCTTTACATCGAGAATAACGGGATGATCGCGACCTTTGACGGCACGCAGGGAATCACCGTGTGGGGCTCACTGCAATGTCCTTATTACGTTCACAACGCGCTCATGGCTCTGTGCAATTTGCCGGCAGAAAAAGTTCGTGTCGTGCAGAAGGAGACCGGAGGCGCTTTCGGAGGGAAGGAAGAATATCCGTCGATGATCGCCGCGCATGCTGCGCTGCTGGCAATCAAATCCGGAAAACCCGTGAAGATTATTTACGACCGCATGGAAGACATGGCGGCGACCACGAAGCGACATCCCTCGCGCACGCGCCAAAGGACGGCGGTCAGCAGGGACGGCAAGATTCTGGGCGGAGAGATTGAGTTCACGATTGATGGTGGAGCGTATGCAACTTTGTCCTCCGTAGTCCTATCCCGCGGGGCGATACACGCCGGGGGACCGTACCACTGGCCGAGCGTTCGCATTCGTGCGAAGGCGGTCGCCACCAACGCGCCACCCCACGGAGCTTTTCGTGGTTTCGGAGCACCGCAGAGTCTGTTTGCGATGGAACGGCATATGGATCGCATCGCGCAGACAGTAGGTCTTTCTCCCGTTGAAATCCGCCGCAGGAATTTCCTGCAACTTGGGCAGACCACTACTACAGAGCAGGTTGTGCGCGAACCAATCAGTCTCGGGAAGTTGCTAGACCGTGCTCTGGACGCTTCGGACTATCACTCTAAAAAACAGCGGTTCGCAAACCATAATGAAAGCGACACCACCCGGAAAGGCATGGGCATTGCTGCGTTTCTGCACGGTGCGGGATTCACCGGATCGGGCGAGCGTTATCTCAGTTCGGTAGTCGGGGTAGAGGGTTGTGCCGATGGCAGTGTGCGCGTGCTGGTTTCGAGCACAGAATTTGGTCAGGGGACGAATACCGTTCTCAGCCAGATTGCCGCCGAAGCGCTCAGTCTGCCCTACGAGAACGTCAGCATGGTTCAGCCGGATACTCAGCAAGTGCCGAACAGCGGCCCAACCGTTGCGTCGCGCACCGTAATGGTGGTTGGGAAGCTGGTGCAGTCCGCAGCTTTGGGAATTAAGCAGACACTGATTTCATCCAACCTGCTCAGCGAATCCTATACCGCGGAGGAGTTTCGTGCCGCCTGCCAGCACTACGTTTCCGAGCATGGCCAATTCCGGTCCTGGTCGCGTTACGAGGCGCCAGACGGCATTTTCTGGGACGATCAAAAGTATCGAGGAGAAGCCTACGCGGCATTTGCTTGGGCGGTTTACATCGCGGAAGTCACGGTGGATCTGACGACGTATGGCGTATCGGTGGACGACTTCGTCGCGCTCCAGGAAGTTGGCAGAGTTCTGCACCCGCTTCTCGCAAGAGGGCAAATCATCGGTGGCGTTGCCCAAGGGATCGGATTCAGCCTTTATGAAAAAGTAGTTTGGCAGAACGGACGCATGCAGAACGGCCAAATGACGAATTACATCATGCCGACTTCAGCCGACCTGCCGCCCATTCGTGTGTTCTTCGAAGAGTTGGGGAATATTTACGGGGTGTACGGTGCAAAGGGCATCGGCGAACTCCCGATGGACGGTCCGGCACCGGCAATCGTCAATGCGGTGGAAGACGCGCTCGGAATTCATTTCGATTCTGTTCCGTTGCTTCCGGAAGACATCATGGATGGGCTCGTGTCGCAGTTCAGCGACGGCGGTGTTGGCTCCAGGGGCGGGACCCGATGACCCATTCTCGGGAGGGATGCGCCAAAGCCGAGATTTCATTCACGGTTAACGGTGAGCTGAAAACGGCGCATGCTTACCCGATGGAGCGCCTGCTCGACGTGTTGCGGCAACAACTCCAATTGACCGGCACGAAGGAAGGTTGCGGAGAAGGCGAGTGTGGTTCGTGCTCTGTACTGATGGACGGCATACTCGTAAATAGTTGCCTCGTACCAGTACTCCAGGCTCAAGGGTCCACCATTGTGACGATCGAAGGACTGGCGACAGGAGAGACGCTACATGTCTTGCAGGAGGCGTTTCTCGATTGCGGCGGCGCGCAGTGCGGAATCTGCACGCCGGGAATGATTCTGGCATCCGCTCATTTATTAAATGGAAAGCCGGAACCGACGATCGAGGAAATCCGGGAGGGCCTCTCCGGCAATCTCTGCCGCTGTACTGGCTACAGCCAGATCATTGAAGCTGTGGCGGAAGCGGCGCGCCGCAGGACGATCGCATGAGATCGAATCCCTTGGACTACGAAATGGTCGCGCCCGGCAGCTTGCATGCGATTGTTTCTTTGCTGGCAAAGGACCCGGGCATGTGGCTGCCGATCGCCGGAGGCACCGATGTAATGGTGCAGTACGCGGCCGGGAAGCTTGTGGCGCGGAAGCTGGTCAGCATTTGGAATCTCCCCGAATTACGGCGCATCGAGGTCACTCCTGACGAGGTTCGGATCGGTGCAGGATGTACTTACACCGACCTCCGCAAGCATGAGGCCATTGGACGCGAGTTTCCTCTGTTGTCGAGTGCCGCCCGGTGGACCGGCGGAATCGCGAACCAGAATCGAGGAACGATCGGTGGAAATATTGTGAATGCATCGCCGGCTGCGGACTCGCTGCCCTCACTGCTGGTGTACGACGCCGACTTGGTTCTGGTGTCAGTGCGAGGCGAGCGTCGGTTGCCCTACGCAGGCTTTCACACCGACTACAAGAAGACGCTGATGGCGCCGGATGAGTTGATTCAAGCGGTATGTCTGCCCCGACGATTTCTAGGATATCTAAGCTATGCCCGCAAGGTCGGAGCCCGGCATGCGCAGGCTATCTCCAAGGTCTGTATAGCAGCGCTGGGCCGACTTGCAAATGGCGTGATTGCAGATGCCCGCATCGCTCT
>Ga0187870_1001242_pt1 | contig 24411 bp, 25 predicted proteins | sample June2016WEW_13_1_3_FD_132974 | JGI IMG/M metagenome (GOLD analysis project Ga0187870, IMG submission 132974) | Peatland microbial communities from SPRUCE experiment site at the Marcell Experimental Forest, Minnesota, USA - June2016WEW_13_150 | ecosystem: Environmental > Terrestrial > Soil >... | reverse complement strand
GCCGTCATTGAGCACGGCGATGAGGGGACCGTTCGTGGCGTCGCTCGCCACGGACACCGCCGGAGAACTGGCCCCGGTGTATTCCGTCGTGAATGCCGCGGTCAGACTGCCTTCCTTGGCGTAGACGTTCCCAGCCAATGTCAACACGACGATCAGGGGACCATTCTTGGGATCACTCGCGACGGACACCGCAGTGGCCGCGTCGCTGGCCCCGCTGTACTCCTCGACCCACGGCGTCGTCAGGCTGCCTTGCTTGGCCCACACGTTTCCGCTGGCGTCGATCACGGCGATCAGGGGACCATTCGTGGCATCGCTCGCGATGGCCACTTTCGAAGCCGTGGCCCACTCCTCGGTCCATGCCGCTGACAGGCTGCCTTCCTTGGCGTACACGTCGCCACCTGAGGGCACGGCGATGAGGGGACCGTTCGTCGCGTCGCTCGCGACGGACACCGCAGCGGTCTCCGTGTACTCCGCCGTCCAGGCCGCGGTCAGGCTGCCTTCTTTCGCGATGTCATCAATAACGGGAGTCGCCTGGGCGCTCGTTAGTGGAAGCCAGGCGCTGCCCAGCAGGACGAGGACGAAGACGAAAAACCAGCGCCGTACCTTCATTTCGGTCTCCTTTTGCAACGTCATCATCGGGACAGTCGACCAGGACTTTGGTAAGCAATACACGATGAGGGTCTTCCATGTAATCCTCTGCTCTCCGCCGTCGGTCCGAGAATCGTTGATCTCGGTATGACGAGTCGAGGTCAGAGCAACTGCGATTCATCTTGTCCGCCGAGAGGTTCGGACGCGGGCAGCATATTATCGGTTTGCCCTGCTTGGGGGGTGTGGACCAAGCTCCAGTCACCAAATAGCTTCGAACTCATAGTGCTCCGGTTTTCGACCGGCGCGCGCTCCTGTTTTCGATCAGCATTCACAACCGCCACGTAGCCATTGCCAGCCTCTCGGACGGATCCCCCAGTGCACGGGCCCAGAAGTCGGCGAGCTGGCGTGCATCCTGGCAGTCGATCGAGACAGCGTGGAGGCGGGCGCTCACGGGCGCCGACGCTACAGAGTCAACACCCGGCTCCACCCGCCCCTTCGTGTGTGAGCGTGCCCGCGGGGAGGAATCCCTAAGAAGGTCCCCCATCTCGGGCGCGAACGGGCGCGTCTGATCTGCCGCGTGCTGCCGCAAGTGGGAAGAGGTGAATTCGCGTAAGTCCTGTTCACAGAGTTGCGACGATCCATTTTCGCAACGTGGAAGTCGGCGGTTCGAGTCCGCTCACCTCCACCAAAGAACTCCCAGGTCAGAGGCTATTCGCGGACTCTGCGGCACCCTCGAAAGATGGCTCGGGCGCGCGACGGGCGCGTGAAATGGGGCCCCTGTTGCGACGGTGAGATGGCCCTTTTGAGCTCAGTGCGTGGAATGTAGAGGTCGGCGGTTCGAGTCCGCTCACCTCCGCCAAGGCATTCCGGGAGAGAAAGGCCGAAGCAGCAAAGCGGGGCGAAACCGCCGCGGGAAGCCCGACGGGAAACGGCGGCGTGCAGAGCACCGACCGGCAACCGACCCGTGGCGCGCACCCGGGATCGTTGGACACCTATTAGAGGAGGGCCAAGATGGCACTCATGACGGTGGACGACGAAGGAGCCGAGGGCTTCCGCACGGAGCCCAGGTGGTCGGCGGGACGGAAGATGGACGTGGTGCTGCGACTGCTTTGCGGGGAGAAGGTAGAGGAGCTCTCCCGTGAGCTCGGCGTCGTCGGCCCGGCGGTGAACGACCGCTGTCGCCTTCGTGCAGCGAAGACGTAACGGGCAACTCGCACTGTTGATCCGCTACGGAGGCGAGGTTATGTTGCCCACAGAACCCAAGGCAAGGGAGGGCCATGAGCAAGTTCAAGATGATGATCGCCGTTCTGGCGGCGGCTGCGCTGTCAGGGCTCGGTATCGGTGTTGCTTCCGCATCGAGTTCCCATCTAACGACCAACCACCGAACGACGAATCACGCCACGATCGTGAGGGGCCCGCGTGGTCCGCGTGGTCCGCGTGGTCTGCGTGGTCCGCGTGGATTTACTGGCGTCACAGGAAAGACTGGCGCTGTAGGCGCTACTGGTGCCCCAGGCAAAACTGGCGCCAGAGGTGCCATAGGAAAAACTGGCGCTATAGGCGCCCCAGGCAACACGACGTTCACGAATTACCACGCGACAATCACGACTGCCGGAGCGAGCAGCACCACTCCTGCGATAGTCACGCTCGCGACTATTGGACCGTTCACGGTGACTGGCGAGTGCTTCATCAGCTCCGGCACGACTGTGGACGCGGAAACCTACGTCACGACGAGTCAGAATCACTCTGCCCTCGATGACTACTCGAAGGCTGGCGAGGTCGCAGATTTCAACTCCACCAGCGGCGCCCTGGAGATTGGGGCCACCGCCGCCGGCTCCCCAGGCTCGCCAGGTTTCTATGGTCCCAATAACGGGTCGACCGCGCTCGAGTCCGGTAACGGGACCCTGTTCGTGAATCTCTTTGTCGGTGTTGGTGCCTACGTAGGTTCGGCTGGAGGTGCGACGGAACCCGCCTGCACGTTCTTCGGTTACTACGATTCGTACTGAGCTCGCAGGTCAGTAGCAGACAGTTGCGACACCGCCGCCGGCTAACCGCCCGAGCACGAAACCGGGACGAAACCGCCGCCGAGACCCCAGGGGCAAGGGGGCACTGCGGACGGGCGACGGCGGCGCCACGAAGCGCCGACCGGCCACCGGCGGAGGGAATCAGAGCAGGCAGACACGAATAGCACCGGAGACGGTTGGCTGCCGCTTGCCGACTCGCCCTGTCCTTGTTCTCCAGGTTCTGAAGATGAAGCCGTGGCATTGTTGCGCTCCTGCTGGTGATTGTTCGCGGGAATAGCGCCGTCCCTTCGGACTGGTGTGTGCCCGACTTCGCTCAGGCTGATGCCTGGCAGCCGCCGCTCGCTTCATGGGCTAGCTCGAGTTGAATTCGAAGGCTGACTATATGCACAGCCACAGCGGATGTCAAACGCTCAGCGTGTACAGGGTGTGTAGGGCTTGGGCCTCTCTTCCTTATGTCTTGGGGGTTTTACAGCTAGGCACAGTTGCTTGCTAGACGACCAGCGTGAGAACATGTTGTGGCAAAGACTTCCAATTGACGCGATTCCTGGCCGAACGTCGCCGCACGGAGCCCGGTGGGCGCCACCAGAAGGTTTCCCGCGGTCGCCTCACATCCCCGGACGCTGTCGGCGCGATCGATCAACTTGGGGCAGACGTCGTTGAGCGCGCAGTCGTCACAGCTCGGGTGTCCGCGACGGCGTGTCCAACCAGCCCACCGGGACCGTGGCCCAGGCGCCAGCGACCAAGTAGCTTCTGACCATCGCGCCACCGTTTTCGACCGGCAAACGCGGGACTGGATTGGGCCGGTGTTGACAGGGCCCTGAGGCACAACGCAGGGGGGAGCGGTGGCCGGTATCAAGGTCGTAACGGACAGCATGAGCGACATCCCGAGCGATCTCCTCGTTGCATTCAACATCGACGTGGTACCACTTGACGTTCGACTCGGCACCGAGGATCTCACCAGGGCCACCCCGGAGGAGTTCTGGCGCCGCGTGCGTGCCACTGGCGCCATCGCCAAGACGGCTGCACCCTCTCCTGGCGCGTTTACACAAGCCTTCATCCGCGCTCGCGACGAGGGCTTTAGCGGGGTCTGCTGCGTGACGGTCTCGTCTTCGCTGTCTGCCACCTTTCAGGCCGCGTGCTCGGGAGCAAACGAAGCAAAGGGAGACATTACGGTTCGCGTCATCGATTCGCGCTCTGGGACGATGGGCGAGGGGTTGTTGGCGTTGGACGCCGCAGAATGGGCGCGTGAGATCAACGACCTCGATCTGCTCTGTAACGCGGTGAGCACCGAGATTGCGAGCCTCGAGGCCTTCGGGACCTTGGATACTCTCGAATACCTCCGTCGAGGTGGCCGCATCGGCTCCGCGCAGGCCTTTTTTGGCTCGTTGCTATCGATCAAACCGATCGTCGAATTGAGAAACGGCGTCATCGAAGGTGAGTCGCGTCAACGGACGCGCGCGAGATCCCTCCGCTACCTCGCGGACAGAGTCGCTGCTGCGCTTCCCATCCGCAAACTCGCCATCACCCACGCCGATGCAGAAGACGTCGACGCGTTCCTCGCTCTGTTAGAGCCCATCTTTCCCGCGGAGAAGATCATCACGGCCTACATGGGTCCGGTTGCCGGCGCGCACCTTGGGCCGGGGACGATCGTCGTGTGCCTCCAGCGGGGACGAATTCGCCCACGCCTGCCTTAGTCACCGGCGGGTCGCACCGGTGTGTCGAGAACTGTCGCTCAGACAAGTGGCGCTCAGGCGGCCTGTCCTCGACGGGTCTTGAGCTGAGCATCGAGCCACGGCGCGCCTTTGGCACGCTGGTCTGTGCGAGGCCCCGAAGCACTAGCGGTTCGGGTTTGGCACCCCGATGTTCGTCCGATCGTCAGTGAGGTGCTGCGATGCCACGATGCCGGCGCCCAGCGGGCAGCAGTTATCGCCACCTGGGGGCTGTTGATCCACCTGGTCGAGAAGATCGAACGGCTGGCGTCCGATGGCAGCGACACGGCTGCTGCCGCAGCCAAGCGTGTCGACCAGTGTCGCGCTCTGGGCGATGCCAACCCCGATGCAATTCGTCAGATGCAGGAGATCGAGTCCCAGCTGTTAGCAGTGGCCGTCGAGCTGGAGATTCTTGGCCCGATCGAGCGTGGGCTGCTCGAACGGCTCCGCGAAGATCGGCACCGATGTGCATGTCCGGGCCTTCTCCGTGGCGGCGGCTTCTATCAACCCTCGGCTGATGGCTTCTCGCAGGGGCGGGTGTGCTTGAGGTCGATCAGAGCGTAAGCAGACCGCGTGCGCCAGTGTCGCTTGTGGGATGACGAAGTTTGCACATCGCGCGAGCCTCGATCTGTCGGATCCGTTCGCGGGTGAGATTGAAGTGCTTCCCGACCTCCTCGAGCGTTCGTGGTTTTCCGCGGTCGAGACCAAACCGCAGCCGGAGGATCTCCCGCTCGCGCTCGTCGAGCGGGGCGAGAAGGTGCCCGATCTCACCCGGGAGGAGGGCCGTCGCGGCGGCTTCAAATGGCGACTCCGCCAGGCGGTCTTCAACAACGTCACCGAGTTCTGCATCCCCATCCTCACGAAGTGGCTCCGAGAGCGACAAGGGTGCAACCTGGTAGCGGAGAACCTCTGCGAGCTTGTCTTCGGTCAGTCCCACCTCGATCCCGAGCTCTACGAGCGTCGCGGAGCGGCCGAGCTTCGCCTGGAGTTGTCCTTGTGCCCTCTGCACGAGCCTCACGAGGTCGCCGGCATGGACCGGGAGACGGATCGTGCGCTCGGTGTTGGCGATGCCGCGGGTGATCGCCTGGCGGATCCACCACGTCGCGTAGGTCGAGAACTTGAAGCCCTTGCGCCAGTCGAACTTCTCGACCGCGTGGATCAGGCCGAGGTTGCCGTCCTGGATGAGGTCGAGGAGCGGGAGGCCCGACGCCTGGTACTTCTTCGCGATGGAAACCACGAGGCGGAGGTTCGACTGGACGAAGGTGCGCTGGGAGTCGTCCCCGCGCTGAATGATTCTCTTGAGCTCACGGCGACGCGGCGCGGTGAGTGTCGTCTCCGTCGCCACAAGGTCCTGTCCAGCCTGAGATCGCGCCTCGATTGCCTGGGCGAGGCGTGCTTCATCGTCCTTAGTCAACAGCGGGTACCGACCGATGTCGTGGAGGTACAGCCGGACGAGGTCCTCCTCGTCGCGCTCGACACGCACGTTTGCCACGGTTCTTCCGCTTTCAGTGCGATCTCTCGTTCGCGAGATGCGAGCGGATGAAACAACCGGTGCAAAGAGCCAACCGCCGAAGCTCGGCGAGTTACGGAGGCCAACCCGCAGAAATCGCCGGCCTCCTCGATCGTCCCCGGTCGACAAAACGCAGCTTACCGCCGTTCACGCGCGATGAACGCGGCAGGCCTCGACCTGCCAGAGCGTCACGTACAAGTCGGCGACATCAGGTCGCGGAGCGTCTCCATATGTCGGTGCGAACGGCAGCCAAGGGGCGTGATGGTCACATCGGCGCTGATCATCCATCGGTCACAAGACCGATTGCGACGATTCGATGACTGCCGGTCGATGCCTTCGAGAGAGCGAATGCGTCGAGGGTGGCAAAGGGATTCGAGACCCTAGTGGAGGTCTCGGCGCATGTGCTCAAGCGCTTCTAGGCGACGGGCCAACTTCTCCGGTGATGTGGCGTCCCTCGACCGGATGCGGACCTCGAGGACTGCGAGGCGTTCGAGTTCACGACGCACGAGCTCTCCCCGCTCGCCCTCAGGACGAGACGCCAGTGTGCGGTGAAAGCTGGCGTAGACGTCTTTTGCCCGCGTGAGGCCAAGTTGACGCGCGATTGCCGAGAAGGAGCGACCCTCTTCGCGCAGCGCGAGGACGTCCTGATCGGTGTCGCGTCGTGGCGTTCGCGGTGGCCGAAAAGACTCGTCGCGAGGGGGCCTCTTAGCGCGCCCGTGTTCGGATTGACTGCCCTTCCCCCTAGGCAGGGTGCACCGTCGAATCTCGGAGCTCTTTCAGACCGAGCGCGATCTCGTAGTTGGCGCGCTTGTCCTTCAGCAACCGGTTCGACTTCTTCGCGCTCAGCTTTTGCGGCGAATCTTCAGCCATGGAGAGCCCTCGATGTGTTGTCCTCGATTCAGACGGATCGGACATTGCTCGCTTGCAAGCCCTTTTGCCCTTGGGTGACTTCGAACTCGACTCGTTGACCCTCCGATAGAGCCCGGTAACCCTCCATTTGAATCGCGGAGTGGTGGACGAAGACATCTTCTCCACCCTCATCGGGGGTGATGAATCCGAAACCCTTCTCCGCGTTGAACCACTTCACAGAACCGACAGTCATTGTTGGTACCCCTTGCATTCCCTGCACATCAAAGCGCGAAATCCAAGGTCGAACCCGGCTTCATGCAGCTTGTAGGTTTTCACCAGCCTACTGCTCCTCGTCGTCGAGCAGCTCCTCCGAAGTTTGCGCGCGGTCAAGACTGCAAACGGGATAACCGCGCAGCGCGCCGGCCCGTCAGGCCTCGGGCCCGGTGCTCAGGCAGCCAGGTCGAGCGCGAGCAGGCGCTCGCCGACGGGCACGTGCCCCGCCGCGGTACCGAAGGTTTTCGCCGCGCCACCCAGCGCTACGCCGTAGCCGGTGGTTCCCTTGTTGTCCGCGACGCCGACGAGCTGCCCGCCGTTGAGTGCTTTGGTGTAGGTCCAGCTGAACGCCGTCGAGCCGACGGACGGAAGGGAAGTGAAGATGAGCTTCACGCCCTTGGGGGACTCAGCGGCAACCCTCGCCTCAGCCTTGGCTCTGGTGGCGAGTTGAGAGGCTGGGATACCAGGCTCCTTCGAGATGACAACCTCGTCGATCGGGTGCGCGGCAGAGGCCGCCACTTTGCCGAAATAGATGCACTCGAGCGTGGTCTTCTCGAGGACGGCCTCAAAGAGCGAGACCTTGGTCCCGACGACCGAGGAGACCTTCGAGGCGGGGAGGTGTGAGCAGAAGGTCGAGACGGCGGAGCGCGGAGCGGAGCTCCGTCCGGCCAGGAAAGACGCGGCGCGCAGCGGTCCCGTTGTGCTCCGCTGTTCTGCCTGCGCGGTCGCCGGGAGGACCGCCAAATACGCGACGCAGCTGCCCGCAGCGAGCAATATGCCGGCGAACCGCCTAGCCCAGGCTCTGCGCCGGATCGAGGGTGTCGTGGTGGTGTGCGACATGGCGGCTCTGGAACTCTCACTAGCGAGAGAACTGCAGTGAGCGACTGGGCGGATCGATAGGGGCTCTGACCTGGCTCGTGAGTGGAGTGTCACTGCGGTCCTCCTACGGTTGGCGGATCGTTGCTAAGTGCGGCTAAGTCCATTGTATGGGTGCGATCCAAGAACTCGGCCAGAGCTTCTATGTAGAAACAGCGAACAACTCCCGACTTCCGGACGCTGCAGAACCCGTCTGCATCGAGACGAAGCCCGACACATTGCTGTCTGGAGCCGTCCAGATCGACGGGTCTGTGCCGCTCAGCGATGATTTCTACGCCACGACGCAAGTCGCCAGTCGAAGATTGGGAACATCGGCTCCCCGACGTGAACCCCAATCGGGCGTCGACTCCTCGCGAACGGTTCAGGTGGTGACGAGGGAACGGGTCGCGTCGGCGATAGAGCGCGCCGAGATGCCGGCCGCCTCGAGTAGCTCGGCCGGCGTACCCGACTGCGAGAGCGCCCGCACCGCGAGGTGCGCGAAGCGCGGCGCGATCCCCACTGCGACGAGAGCCGTCAGGACCGCTTCGTCGAGGCCCCAGCGGGGTGGTGGTCCTCGGTGACGACGATCCGTCCGCCTGTCGCCCTGGAACAGGCCACCAGCGTCGCCGTGTCGATCGGTTTCACCGAGTAGCGGTCGACGACGCGCGCGGCAACACCCTCGCTGCGGGCGCGTCACGGGCGCGAACGGGCGCGTCTGAAATTCCGCATCCTGCCGGGTGCTGCCGCGTGGTGCCGCAAGTGAGAAGCGGTGAATTCGCGTAAGTCCTGTTCACAGGGTTGCGGCGATCCATTTTCGCAACGTGGAAGTCGGCGGTTCGAGTCCGCTCACCTCCACCGAAGAACTCCCAGGTCAGAGGCTATTCGGAAAGCCTGTGGCACCCAGCAAGACGCGGAACGCCGATTTGCGGAGGCTGTCCGGGCAGCGGCCAACTGTTCGATGGGCTACAGATCAACCAGTTTGGGGCGAATGCGGGACCGCTAGGGATCGGCGGACAGCAGTCATAGCCAGTGCTCCGGTTCCGCCTTTACCATTCAGACTTGCTGCTGTCCCTTAGCGCTCTATTGTCTTGAGGTGCCCTCGGCGAGCAACTTGGTGGCGTTTGCGCTCACGGCGTTCGTCATCGTGGTGATTCCGGGACCCAGTGTGATGTTCATCATCTCGCGAGCGCTTGCGTATGGCCGAAGGGTGGCTGCGCTTACCGTAATCGGAAACACGCTGGGCGAATACGTTCAGGTCATTGCGGTCGCGTTCGGAATCGGACTGCTGATCGAACGAGCAATTGTGCTGTTCACGATCTTGAAGCTGATCGGCGCCGCTTACCTCGTGTATCTCGGCGTGAAGACGATTCGGAATCGACGAGGGCTCGGATCGGTACTCGAATCGTCCGTTGTGTCGCAGACTAATCGCCGCTATCTCTTGCAAGGCTTCGTGGTCGGTGCGTCGAATCCAAAGACGGTGGTCTTTTTCGTGGCCATCCTTCCCGAGTTCGTTACTCGTTCCGTCGGTCACGTTCCCGAACAGATGCTGATATTCGGACTTGTGTTCTCGGCCATCGCGCTCGTCAGTGACAACCTTTGGGGAGTCACGGGTGGCGCAGCTCGGTCGTGGCTAGCGCGGTCGCCCAAGCGACTCGAGCTTGTTGGTGGTCTCGGTGGCTTGGCCATCATTGCGATCGGTGTCCGACTCGCGTTCACCGGTCGGAAGGACTGACGGAACGAGCGACGGCCCGCGTACCGGCACCCGAACCGTGCCGACTGTTCCCTCCGGGGGCCGCTTGGCGATGTCCAGGGTTACCGGACATGAGCACGAAATGACGACTCTGCGTGCTTTCGGTTAATCGGTTCGTTGCATCGATCGCGCGTCCCAGAACGCTCAGTCCGTTCTCGACTTGGGTATCCCACAACGCCGGATCGAGGTGGGTTGCTCAAGGCGAGTCGGCCGAGTTCTTGACTCAGATCGATTGATGCTCCTCTGCCGCGGGCGCGTCACGGGCGCGAACGGGCGCGTTTGAAGTGCCGCGTCCTGCCGCGTCCTGCCGCGTCCTGCCGCGTGGTGCCGCGTGGTGCCGCGTGCTGCCGCAAACGAGAAGCGGTGACTCCGCGTAAGTCCTGTTCACAAGGTTGGGACGATCCATTTTCGCAACGTGGAAGTCGGCGGTTCGAGTCCGTTCACCTCCGCCGAAGAACTCCCTGGTCAGAGGCTATTCGCGACTGTTGTGGCACCCTCAAGAAATGGCTCGGTCGCGCGAAATCGCGGCCCCTGCGGACGGTAAGACGCCTCGCTTGAGCTCCCTGCGTGGAATGTGGAGGTCACGCAGGCCCCCGCGAGCGAAGATTAACGAGTGGCCACCCTCGATCGGCTCACCCACTTGACCGGATCATCGCGACCAAGGGCGAGAGCTACCGGCTCCGGACCGCCTCGGTGACCGAGATTGCGCGGTCGCTTTCACGTGAACCTGCCACAGCGGAATCGACCCATCCTGGGCCGACGCGGAACGACAAAGGATCCGTCGCTAGCGCGTCTCCGCGTGCCGTTCGCTAACATCCCGGTCAACCACCCTGAGAAGGAGACTGAAATGACCATGCGGCGTTCCCTTTACGTCTTCACTCTCGTCTTGCTCGGTTGCGCGTGGCTTCCCCTAGCGAGCGCCCAGGCGACGACCAGTAGCCCAACCCCGACGCCGCCTCTCATCGCCGTTCAAAACTCTGGCAACTTCGCCGCCAAGGTGGGCAGCGTGACCGCGCCATGGGTGGACCCGCTGTACGGCGCGAGCCATTGGGTAGCCGTGGCGAGTGACCCCACGAATGGTCCCGTCGTCGCGGTGGTGGACACGAGCGGCAACGCGTGGGCCAAGGAAGGCAGCCTGACCGCGCCGTGGGTGGAGGAATGGACCGGCACCGCCGGGGTAGTGGCCGTGGCGAGTGACGCCACGAATGGTCTCCTCATCGCGGTCGTGACGACCGGTGGCGTCCTGTACGCCAAGGAAGGCAGCCTGACCGCGCCGTGGGTGGAGGAATTCGCGGGTGTCGATCAGGTCGACGTGGCGAGTGACCCCACGAACGGTCCTCTCATCGCCGTCCTGACGTCCGGTGGCCTCGTGTACGCCAAGGAAGGCAGCCTGACCGCGCCGTGGGTCGAGGAATTCACCGGCGCCAAGGTGGCGCAGGGTACCGTTGCCGTCGCGAGTGACCCCACGAATGGTCCGCTCATCGCGGTGATCGACAGCACTAACAGCTACGTGTACGCCAAAGAGGGCAGCCTGACGGCGCCGTGGTACGACGAGTACAACACCGCCTCGGTGGAAGTGGCCGTGGCGAGCGACCCCACGAATGGTCCCCTCATCGCTGTGCTGACGTCCGGTGGCGACGCGTACGCCAAGGAAGGCAGCCTGACCGCACCGACCTGGTACGACGAATACAACGGCACCCGGGTCGGGCCCTATGCCCTGGCCGTGGCGAGTGACCCCACGAATGGTCCCCTCATCGCGGTCGTGGACACGAGTGGCACCGCGTGGGCCAAAGAAGGCAGCCTGACCGGGGCGACGTGGACGGAGGAATACGACAGCGGCAACGCCGTCGTCGTGCTTGTCGCCGGTTGACCTAGTCTCGCAAGCGCCTGCGCCAGCCGAGTATCAAGTCTCCTGATACTCGGCTGGCGCCTTATTCCGTCAACGGATTTGATTCGTCGCGCCGAACACCAACCACCCGGTCAACCGGTTGGTTGTCGTGACGTGTACGGAGAACGGCGCTCAAATGCTTTTTCGCAGGGCAAGCAGGCACGGCCGATCGTCTCTTAGTTGGCCGCCGTCCTCGGGAGCGGATCGGGGATATGCCGTTGGCCCTAGACACCCCTCTACCACGGTCGCAATCGCCAGTCGCAGATCCGCGAATCGGCTCTCCGACACCAACATTCTGAGACCTGTTACCGCCCAGACCCACTGCAGCCAAGCCGACGTTCGCCTCGGTAAGTGCATCCTCATCGTTTCTAAGGCGTGGCTGGTGGCGCTGGCTGGAGCGGTGCTGACCAAGAGCACGGCAGGCCCGGCGTTCGGAGACCCCTAGACCCTCACAGACTGCCTCTACATAGCGGCGTCTACGTGAGGGGCTCAGGAGTCTCCCCGGGCGGCCTCCTTGAGGATGAGCTTGTCCAGGGTGAGATCAGAGACCGCTCAGCGCAGCCTCGTGTTTTCTCGCTCAAGCTCCTTCAGGCGCTTGGCTTGCGAGACGTTCAGGCCCCCGTACTCCTTGCGCCAGTGCTAGCAGCTGACCTCGCTTACGCCAATCGACCTTGTCATCTCGGATACCTTCTTGCCCTAGCCGAGCAGAACGTCGGCCTCGCGCAACTTGGCGATGATCTCCTCGGGGCGGTACTGCTTCGGGGGCACGATCTGACTCCTCTAATGCGGTCCGTAACCATAACTTCAGGGTGGACCGGTTTCTGGGGGGTCAGGTCATCGGTTTGCCTTCATCGCTCTCCTTGCCATGCTCACCGCGGGCGGACGTCGGGGATCCGCCGGACAAGCTCTCTCACAAGACTCGGTAGAGATCCGTCATATGGGCCTACGACTTCGTCTCGACCGGCGCAGCTGCACCCATCCAGGTGGGGCACCGCCGGGCAACAGGAAGAGACTCACCACGGACACCCGACGCGAGCTCACGACAAAGTCTCGGTCGCGAACACGATGCCCTCCGTGGCACTCTCGGTGCCATCGGCCCTTATGACGTAGGCCTCGTAACCCGGTAGGGAACCAGCGAGCTCGGGCCCATCGTCGTCCGCGACCACGAGAGCGGTGGCCAGGGCGTCGCACAAGGGCAGGCTCGAGCCGACGACGGTCGCTGAGGCGGTACGGAACAGCATCCTCCCGTTCTTCGGGTCGACGAGGTGAGGGCCACGCTCGTAGCAGCCGGACGTGGCAACGGCGCGGTCGGTCTCCAAGACGCAGGCGAGCGCCTCCGGGCGCCACGGATGACGGATGCCAATCCGCCAAACTCGCGCGTCTTTGGGCAGTCCGAAGACGGCGATGTCGCCCCCGCCGTTGACGATCGCGGCCTCGACACCCGCAAGTCGCAAAGGGGTGAGTGCCTGCTCGGTGGCCCAGCCCTTGACCAAGCCCGTCGGATCGAAACCGCCGGGCATCGCCCAAGGATCGAACCAACCCTGCGAGAGCGCCTTGGCCTCCTCGCACAGTTGTGAGACAAGAGCCATCTCGGGCGGTGAATCCTCGAGGAGGACGCGCCCGGCCCGGAAGGAGCTCATCGGGCTGGCCGGTTTCCAGGTGCTGAAGATGTCGTTCAGCTCGTGGAGCCTCACACATGCCGCGGCGACGGCTGAATAGGCGTCCTCGACAGGGCACTCGCCCGGTTCGACATGGAACGACACCACCGTCCCCATCACCTCCTCGGCATGGGAGATCACGCCGGTGATGCTCACTTCACGCCAAGGGTGTCGAGTGCCGCCTGGACGGAGTAGGCGTAAGCCTCGCTCGTGTACGTGGCACCGGAGATCGCGTTGATGCGCGCGCTCTGGGCAGAAAGGACCTCGTTGCGCAGCAGCGGAATGACCTGTTGGGCTAGTTGCTGCGAGTACTGCTCGGCGGTCTGGATCGTCGCCACCGAAATGTCTGTGATCCGGCTCCCCCGGACGGTGACCTTCACGCCAAGCGTCCCGTAGCCGTAGTTCTCGCTGGTTCCGACGGCAGTCCTGGACGCCCCCGTCGGTGTAACAGTCGGGGTTGTCGAGGGGCCTGTCGTCGCCGGAGGCGAGCCGGCGGCGTGCATGGCGACGATCCCGGCGAATCCGGCGGCGCTGGCGATGACGACGAACGGGCCACGCCTCATCTTGCGCAGCTTCTTGGTGGTGGTTGCGCGGCTTTGTGAGCGTCGGTCACGCACGTTCACAGGGAGTAGACCTCGAAGTGGAGCGAGTCCTTGGATACCCCGAGCCGTAGGGCGGTTGAGACCATCCGTTCGACAAATCCCTCAGGTCCCGACACATAGACGTCCCTGTTTGCCAGGTCCGGCACGAGCTCGGAGAGGCGGTCGACCCGCACGTCCGAGCGAGGGCCGACGAGCTCGTGGACTCGACCCTTGCGGTGCCGAACAAGCTCGGACACTTCCGAGGCCAGGATCAGCTCCTCGGTACTGGAAGCGCGGAGGATCACGACCGGGTCACAATCTCGTGGTAGGTCCTCGAGCAAGGAACGGATAGCGGTGACACCTACCCCCCCGGCGATGAGTGCCACTTTCGCGCGGCGACGCGCGTGGGTCGTGAAGGCCCCGTAAGGCCCCTCGATGGCGACACGGGTGCCCGGCTTCAGGCGGCTCACGGCGGAGGAATAGTCACCGATGCCCTTCACGGTGATGCGGAGGAAAGGGGGCCGGGGTCGCGCCGAGAGCGAGAACGGGTGTGCCTGCCACCACATCTGCTTGGTGAGGAAGCGCCACTCGAAGAATTGACCACCCGCTACCGCCAGGCGGTCGAGATTCCTGCCCCGGCAGATGACCGAGACAGTGCCCGGGCCTTCCGGGTGGACCTCCACAACCTCGAGGCGATGCCGGAAACTCCGCACCAGCGGCAACCCGAACCGGTAGACCAGCACGAGGCCAGCACTCGAGGCCCAGAGCAAGGACCAGACCAACCTCGTGAGGGGGTGTCCCACAAACGACGGTCCGAGCGCGATCTCGTGCGCGAACGCGAGCGCGAGCGCGAGGTACATGAAGAGGTGAACGGCCCACCACATCTCCCTGCTGAGCCGGCGGCGGATCGAATAGACCGAAGTGATCGCGACCGCGACCATCGTCACCAGGGCAATCGTCGCCGTCAACATGTCGGGGTAAGACCTGATGAAGGCGCCGATCTGACCGAAGACACCCGTCCGGGCGGCCTCGGCGTAGGCGAAGGTGAGCAGAACCGCGTGGGCGACGATGAGCGAAATGGGCCACGGGGCGAGGCGGCGGTGCGAGGCGAGCAGTTTGTCCTGACCGAGCACGCGTTCGACGACCGGGATCCGGCTGACGAGGAGCACCATGACGAGCGCCAGATAGGTGCCAGCCAAGCCCGTTAGATTGCCGAGGAACATAGCGACGCCGCCTGGCGCCGAGAACTGTCTCCAGCTCTCCGCGGTGAAAGCGAGGGCGAGGCAAGCCCCGAAGCCAAGGCCTGCGAGGACTGTTGCGACCTCGGCGACCACGGGCCGCGGAGCAGGTCCCGGTCGGGAGATGACCGACGGCCGGCGATGCCTCCCGCTATGCGAGGCATACGTCGGGTCAAAGGTGGCTGAGGCCATGTCACTGTGACTCTACGAAAGCGGCTGTCCAAGATGGGCACAGCAATAGGTAAAGATTTGACAAGGAGGAAGCTACGCGGACGACCACCGCCAGCGCGGAACTCCTCGTGGCGGGGTTGCTGTCACGACCCGCCTACCCGAACCTAATCGCCTGTGGAAAGCTACCCGAGCAGTGCAAGTTCTCGTGGTCGAAGATGACAATGCCATCGGCGAGCCATTGGCCACCAAGCTCCGCCGTGAGGGCTTCGACGTGACCCTCGTGCAGACGGCCGCGGCTGCCTTGTCGACCCCTCCGGCAGATCTCGTGCTGTTGGACCTGGGGCTGCCCGACGCCCATGGTTTCGAGGTTTGCCAACAGCTACGCGCGCGCTCGTCGGTCCCGATAATCATCGTCACCGCGCGCGACGACGAGACGGACAGGGTGGTGGGTCTCGAGCTCGGAGCCGACGACTATGTCGTCAAGCCGTTCGGCTTCCGCGAGCTGGTGGCCCGGATACGCGCGGTCAGCCGTCGGAGCTCGACGCCTTCGCCCGTGCTCGGCCCCCAGGTGATCGGCGATCTTGAGATCGACCGCCGTTCACACCGCGTCCTGCTGGGAGGCGAGGAACTGCCCCTCACCCCCAAAGAGTTCGATCTGCTTGCTTTGCTGGCTCTCGACCCGGGGGCGATGGTCACTCGACGCGAGATCCTTGCCGAGGTCTGGGATCCTCATTGGTACGGCACTTCGAAGACGGTCGACGTCCATATCGCCTCTCTCCGCAAGAAGCTCGGCAACCCGAAGTGGATCGAGACGAGCAGAGGCGTCGGATTCCGGCTCGCCGTTCCGAAATGAGGCGGCGGCTCCTCGCGGGCTTCTTCCTCTTTGCGCTCATTCTCGTCGTCGCTCTCGAAGTCCCGCTCGGGCTGAGCCTGGCCCGGAACGACCGGGCCACGTCGATGTCGGAGCTGCAGAGCGACGCCTCGTCGCTCGCCGTACTCGTGTCTGCGGGTCTGAACCGTGGAGGCGGTCACGGACTCCAACCCGTCGTCAACCAGTTCGCGCGCTCTGACGGGGCCGTCGTCGCTGTCGTCTCGAACGGGCACGCCCTGGCCGCGGCTGGACGTGGCGCGTTAGAGGAGCTGCGCGACGCCCGCACCGAGGCCATCATCAAGGTGGCTGCTTCCGGCCACACCTCCGGCGAGGAGGGGTCGGGGGATCCTGACGACGACTTCTTATACGTGGCGTTGCCGGTCGCCGCGCCTGGTGCCGGTGGCTCACCGTCCACGACACACGCCCCGGACGTGGTCCTCCTCGTCGCGGAGTCGGCGACGCCCCTTCACGCGCGTATCAGGAGTAACTGGGTCACCCTGGCCCTCTTTGGGATAGGCATGGTCGCCCTGGCCACTGCTCTCGGGACGGTGCTCGCGCGATCTCTCACCCGCCCGCTCGAAGGCATCGAGGCGGCAGTCGCCGCCGTCGGTGCCGGCCGTTTGTCCGAGCGGGCCCCGGTCGGGCGCGGTCCGGCCGAGCTCGACGCGCTCGGCGAAACCGTCAACGAGATGGCGGAGCGTCTGGAAGAACTCGTCCACACCCAGCGGGCTTTCCTCGCCGACGCCTCGCATCAACTCCGCACTCCGCTCACGGCGCTGCACCTCCGTCTCGAGAACCTCGAGGACACCCTCGAGGAGGAGCAACAAGCCGATCTCACCGCTGCCCTCGCCGAAGCCGACCGGCTCTCCAGGATCGTCGATGGACTGCTCACCCTGGCGCGTTCCGAGGGGGGTGTCCGCCCGGTGAGAGAGCGGGTCGACGTCAAAGACGTGCTGCTCAACCGTGTAGGTGCGTGGAGCGCCCTGGCCGAGGAACACCACGTGGCTCTCACCTGCGAATTTCCGGCTGTCGTAGGCCAGCCCGGACCAAACCTCACGGCCCTTGGCTGTCCGGGACACCTCGAGCAGATCCTCGACAACTTCCTGGCAAATGCCCTCGAAGCGACGCCCGCGGCCGGAAAGGTTGTTCTCCGCGCGGTTCCGACAGGAGACGCCGTCGAAATTCATGTGATCGATGACGGGCCCGGTATGGGCCGCGCAGACAGGACCAGGGCCTTCGACCGGTTCTGGAGGCGGGAAGGAGCGCCGCACGGCGGCTCCGGCCTCGGCCTCGCCATCGTCGCTCAGCTCGCCAGGATGTCGGGTGGGACCACTTGGCTCGACGCGTCCCCGATCGGCGGGATAGACGCAGTCGTACGGCTTGAGGCGTATGACAGCTGAGGACCCAGCCCCGGGAAGGAGGCGCCGACGCTGGAGGTCGAGGCTTGTGTGGACCGTCCTCCTCCTGCCTTGTTTCCTGGCAGCTGTCTTCCTCGCGGGACTCGGGACTCGACCTTCGCTCGTTCTTCCTGTGGGCGAGTGATGCGAAGCTTCCGGTTCTCGATGCGACGCGACCGCACATCGAGCTCCACCGCACGGCGCTCGAAGAGCGGGGCCTCGCCGCTTCGACGATTGACCGACGACTGTCGACAGTGTGCGGCTTCTACCGCTTCACCCATATCGACGGGAGAATCTCGTCCAACGCGGTTCAATACGTGCGACGCCCCAAGGTGTACCCGAGCGAAGGTCGCGGCATGGACCGCGGCGAGCTCGGGTCATTCCTCTTCGCTGCCGAGAGGTTCGATCGTGATCACGCCGCACTGGCGGTGCTCCTCGGACTAAACGGCCTCCGGGTGAGCGAAGCGTGCGGAACGAACATCGAGCACCTCGGCTTTGACCGCGGGCACCGAACCCTTCGCATCATCGGGAAGGGCAACAAGCCGGCCGTCATCCCACTCGTGCCGCGTACCGTGCGAACGGTTGACCTGGCAACCGAGGAACGTGCCGACGGACCAATTCTGCTTCGGCGCGATGGGGAGCGGCTCGACGGTAGAACCGCCCACCGCTGGGTGCGCTCAATCGGCAAGCGGGCCGGCCTGGGAGCCGTCCATCCCCACATGCTCCGGGCTGGGTTCATCATGTCGGCGCTCGACGCTGGCGTTCCCCTGCGTGACGTGCAGATCGCTGCCCGACACGCAGATCCGAGGACGACCACGGTTAATGACCGACGCCGAGAGAACTTCGACCGATATGCCGCATAGGTCGTAGTCGCGTTCGTTGCTGGCGGCTAATCCTCGACGCGCCACAAGAGCGTCACCTTGCGGCACCTTCGGGCGAGCCCGAGGCATCCTGTCGGCTGAACGTTCTGGGACAGTTCCGCGGATGCAAATCGCCGAGTCTGCCTTTCGTGGGCGCAGCACCCTCGTCCCTGCACGGAACCGCCATGGCCTCGCCCGCCGGCCCAGATGCCGATGGCCATGTGACCAACGGCCTTGTGCGCGGGCACGTCGAATGCGACAATTCAAGGGTGATTAGTTCAACCATCGTTGAATCAACAAGCGTTGAAGCAGCAGAGCGTCTCGGGGCACTTGCCGACCCGGTGCGTCTGGCGGTCATCGGCCTCTTGGCGTGTGGCCAGCATTGCGTTTGCGACCTCCAAGCGCGAGTTGCCGTCGCACCCAACCTGCTCTCCTACCACCTCCGGGTGCTGCGCGAGGCCGGGTTGATCAGCGCGACGCGCCGCGGACGGTGGGTGGACTACCGCCTCGATGTCGACGGGTTCGCTGCCCTTTGGGTGGCGCTAGCCGACGCTGGCGTTCCGCTACCGGGCGAGACGGTGAGCACCGAACGGGTCGGCCCCTCCTGTGACGAGGAGGAGACGGGCCGGTGAGCGACACTGTCGTCTCTACTCGACCCGAGGTCTCGCCAACCGTCGGCGAGGAGCAGGCGGTCGTCGATCGGCTGTCGCGCCTCAACCGGTTCCTGCCGGTGTGGATCGCGGCCGCCATGGCGGTTGGCCTCGGCCTCGGTCGGCTGTTTCCCGGGCTCAACGGGGCGCTCAACCGAGTGGCCATCCACGGCACAAGCCTCCCGATCGCCGTGGGGCTCCTGCTGATGATGTACCCGGTGCTCGCCAAGGTTCGCTACGGCGAGGTCGGGCGGATCGCGGCGGACCGGAGAATGATCGCGGCTTCGCTCGCCTTGAACTGGGTGGTCGGCCCGGCCGTCATGTTCGCACTCGCCTGGGCGCTCCTTCCCGACCAGCCCGCCTATCGCACCGGGGTCATCCTGGTCGGACTCGCCCGCTGCATCGCCATGGTGCTGATCTGGACCGATCTCGCCGACGGCGATAGGGAGATGGCGGCAGTGCTTGTCGCGCTGAACGCCGTCTTCCAGGTCCTCGCCTACGCGGCGCTCGGCGTCTTCTACCTCAACGTGCTCCCTCGTTGGCTCGGCCTTCGCACCGAGAGCCTGTCGGTGTCGATGGGCACCATCGCCGCCACCGTGGCGATCTTCCTCGGCATCCCGCTCGTGGCCGGGTTCGTCACGCGCACCCTCGGCGAAAGACGGCGCGGCCGGGCCTGGTACGAGGAGCGCTTTCTCCCAAAGATCGGCCCGGTTGCCCTCTACGGGCTGCTCTTCACGGTGGTGATCCTCTTCGCCTTGCAAGGACGCAAGATCACCTCCGAGCCCCTCGACGTCGCCCGGATCGCGCTGCCGCTTCTCGCGTACTTCGGGATCATGTGGTCCGGCGGGTTCGCCATCGGTCGTCGCCTGCACCTCTCTTATCCGCGTACCGCGGCCCTCGCCTTCTCCGCCGCCAGCAACGACTTCGAGCTCGCGATCGCCGTGGCGATCGGGGTGTTCGGAGTCACCTCCGGCCAAGCCCTCGCCGGAGTGGTCGGGCCGCTCATCGAAGTCCCGGTTCTCCTCGGACTCGTCTACGTCGCCTTGTGGATTCGACGGCATTTCTATCTGGCCAAGAGGAAGGAGACCCGATGAACTGCTTCGATTGTGCCGCGACCGGCATCACCACCGTCGCTGTCGCCGTGTGCAGCAATTGCGGGGCAGGGCTCTGCGCTGACCACGTGCAGGTCGGGGCCCACTGGCTGACCCGCACCGCGGCCATCAACCGCGCGGTCGTCGTCGAGCCCCCGGCGCGCACGATCCGTTGCCCGGTGTGCCAGGCGGCCCACGACGCTGCGGAGAACTCCCCGGCAAGGACAACCTGAGCCATTCGCGTGGTGCTGACAGCACGGAACCGTCGAACTGTGGCCGGTAGGGTCGCGCGAACGGTGGCGCGGACACCCAAATTGTGTGCATATGTTTGGTTGCAGACGCGACAGTGCGCAATGAATGACCCTACGGACGGACCTGTTGTGCACTACGTGCCCCATAATGCGCGGCAGCACTTGACGTTTCGAGCGTCACTAATCGCGGTTAGGTCCCGGCCCACGGCTCAAGCCGCCAGTCGGAGATCGTGGACATCGGTTCCCCGACGTGAACCCCCATCGGGCGTCGACTCCTCGCGAACGGTTCAGGTGGTGACGAGGGAACGGGTTGCGTCGGCGATAGAGCGCGAAGAAAGGAATGCCATGCTCAACAAGAGAATCCTTGCCATCCCGGTCATCGTTGGGGTGTTGATGCTCGTAGGTGCTGGGCTCGTTGCCGCATCTACGAAAGACCCCCCTACCAGGTTTGCGTCAAGGCCGGCCTCGTCTACGGTGCGAGTGCCAAAGGGGCCTGCCCGGCTGGCACCAAGGCTGTCTCGATCAACTCGCAGGGACCGACTGGAGCTCAGGGGCCGAGGGGTGCGAAGGGGCCGAGGGGTGCGAAGGGTGCGAAGGGTGCGAGGGGTGCGAAGGGTGCGACTGGTGTGGCTCGCGACGCTGGCGATGTTGATCCCGGGACTCTGAGCTTCTACCCAGAGGGACTCGTGGGCTGGGTCTCCGTGACCAGAATCGGCACCGGGCAGTACTGCCTCACACCGGACGCGACATCGACCTCGGCCAACACGTCGTTGCTGGTGTCGCCGGGAGGGCCCCAAGGCGGCGGGGGCGTCGTCGCCTGGGTGGGGTATTGCTCCTCCAGTGCATTTGAGTTGTCGGTCGAGACGAATAACTTGTCCGGGGCGTTGACGAACAGCGTCTCCTTCGAAGCCGTCATACCGTCGACCCCGTAGTGGAAGACACACACACCTAGCCATTCTCAGCTCTCGACCGCTGTCGACGACGCCTGAAGACTGAGCACCGGACGAGCGGGGAGACATAACAGTGAGGGCAATCCCGTGGGACTGCCTTCTTCGCGTCGGGCGCGTCACGGGCGCGAACGGGCGCGTCTGAACTGCCGGATGCTGCCGCGTGCTGCCGCAAGCTGCCGCAAGCGAGAAGAGGTGAATTCACGTAAGTCCTGTTCACAGGATTGCGACGATCCATTTTCGCAACTTGGAAGTCGGCGGTTCGAGTCCGCTCACCTCCACAGAAGAACTCCCAGGTCAGGGGCTACTCGGGAAGCCTGCGGCACCCGCGAAGAATGGCTCGGGCGCGCGACGGGCGCGGCGTGTACACGAACAAGCGGCCGTCGAAAGGCGACGCCTTTGCCAGCCTCGGCCTTTCGTGAGGCCATAAGCGATTCATCAACGAGCTTGGTCGGATTGCTGAGAAGCCAGTGGTGAATACCTCCAGCCCCGGACTTATTCCTCGTCAACTGGACACAGGCGGGCCATCCAAGCAGACGTTGCAAAATAGGCCGTGTTTGTATCGCGCCACCGAAGCGCGAGCACGGTGTCTGGACCTTCGCCGGGCAGGTGGATCTCGGCGGCGTCCGCCGCCCACCCGGCATCGCCCACCACCTTAACTCCCAGAGGCGTGTGATCTACGAGTGACCCGTCGATTGATTCGCCGAACCGCGATCAGCCTGAAGAGCGACGGCACGCCGACGCCGATTATGAGCCCGATGACGAGCGTCACGATCTCGACCATCGTTGTCGGGTAGACGCGTCCCTGTTGCTGCAAGATGACAAGGACACCGATGGCGCCGAGGATCGAACCGGCGATTCCGACGACGGAAAACTTCGGCCGCCACCGAATGCGTCTTGGCTGCGTGCTCATGACACGATTCCTCTCACGACGTGCCCGGCGGCTCGGAGCAACTCCCAGACGACCGCACCCAAGGTGAGTGGGATCGCGAGCAGGGACAACAGGCTGCAATTGTGGACGAACTTGTCCATCGGAGACCCGGGCAGCTCATCCAGCTCCTTGTTTGCCGCTTCCTCCTCGGACAGGTTGCTCGGAGCCGAGGACACGCCGGAGCTACCCGCAGCAGCGAGGCCCGCAGCCGCTGCCGCGACGATACCGGCTCCCGCAAGAGCGATCCCGCCGATCTCAGCGTCGGGAAGCCCAGACCCCTTGATGTCGATGTACCCTCCGCCCGAGCATGTGTCGCTGCCAGATACGCTGCTCGCACTGACGTCCAGCCAATAGAGGCCAGCGCCGTACACGGCGTACTTGCTCACCTTGACTGCTGAGACCCAGTGGCCGCCTGTCGTCGTCCCGGACGCGACAGTCCAGGAGACGGTGTCACCGAGCAGGTCCAACGTCATCTCGACCCGATAGTTCATTTGTTGGTTCGTCGCGATCGCGGAATCAGTTCCCGAAACTGGGACCGTCGCGTTGTAGGGAAGATCGATCGAATCGTCCGGCGTGTTAGCCGAGGCGAGATCCTGGCCATTCAACGTCGCGGAACACACGGTCGCTGCAGAAGCCGGGGAAGGCATCGGCCCGCCGATGAAGGCAAACATGAACAGGGCCGCCGAACCGAGAAACCCGACAGCTGCAAGCCGTACCGAAGTACGGAGACCCATACCAACCTCCTTTCACGCCTTATGCAATAGGTATGCTTCCAGTGCAGGTGATCGGCCACAGTTGGAGGGTTTGAGAACCTGCCTCCGATCAGAATGCGAATATTCGACGAACCTCGTCGCTCCGCATTCCCGCTTTGAGCGGACCGCTCGACTTCAGTCGGACCACTCTAGTCTCGGGTCCTTCGCCGCGCCCTGACCATGTCATGGGCGATCAGAGGCGTCAGGGTTGGTCCGACAGGCCTCTAGCTCCGGCCCGTCCGCAGCGGACGATCCGGCGCACAGTCTTGGCTGTCGCCTGCAGGAAGCCGTACTTCAAGAACGCCTGACGCCCATACTCCGAGCAGGAGGGATTGCAATTGCAGCGCGCACCCAGACGCGGACCAACCTTCGACTGGTATGTCGCGATGAAATGCAGCGCGGCGCGACGCGCAACCGAATCTGGCTCGATTTGCCGGGTTCGAGGACGCGCCACAGTCGCCTACTTCGGCTCAAGAAGCACTGTTCGAATGTCGTGTTCCCCTCATTCTGGCTTACCGGCACCTCGGCATGTTGGGACACCGATATCGCACGTCGAGTCTGGGTCAGATCGGGCTGGGTTCGGTCCGAACGCCGGGCGCGCGTTGGGCTCGAGATCGCGTGCGAAGGGTCCTCGGTGTCGAGACGCCGAAGGGCTGTTAGCGACTGCGAGATCCGCAAGAAAGGCGCAACTGAATGACGCTATCGCGAAGCACGAACTGCTGGTCAGCCGAAGGGTCCCCGAGAGAGGAACCCTCGAATCGAGGCGTGCCGATGCATGGCGGTGGGGTTCGCCAGCGCTGCGAACCGCAGCCTGAGTGTCAACGGGCGAGGGGGTCGCTGCGGGGCGAGTCGATCGGGTTCTTTACTCGGATGAGTTGACCCCCGCTCGCGCGCTCCACGGGCGCGAACGGGCGCGTCTGAAATTCCGCATCCTGCCGCATCCTGCCGCGTGCTGCCGCGTGCTGCCGCAGGCGAGAAGCGGTGAATTCGCGTAAGTCCTGTTCACAGGGTTGCGGCGATTCATTTTCGCAACGTGGAAGTCGGCGGTTCGAGTCCACTCACCTCCACCGAATAACTCTCAGGTCAGAGGCAATTCGCGACTGCTGTGGCACCCACAAGAAATGGCTCGGGCGCGCGACGGGCACGCGAAATAGCGGCCCTGTGGACGGTAAGAGGCCTCGCTTGAGCTCTCTGCGTGGAATGTGGAGGTTACGTTGACTCCTCGACGAGCTGGGCTGCGTACCCGCCTCCAAGGTCGGCTCCGAACCGCTTTCCGACGTCAGCTCGACCGCCTATGGGCGCACGAGCCTGATCGTGACGTGCAACCCGTCCTTCGATTCCTGGACCGACGTCTTTGGCTCCGAGCGTCTCATCGGGGCCGCCCTCGATCGGCCCACCCACCGGTGCCGGATCATCGAGACCAAGGGCGAGAGCTGCCGGCTCCGGGACGCCTCGGTGACCGAGATTGCCCGCGGTCGGCTCCACGTGAACCTGCCACAGCGGATTCGACCCATCCTGCGCCGACGGGGGACAACTGGGGATCGGATTCCAGCGCGTCGCCGCGCGCCAT
>Ga0187870_1001239_pt1 | contig 24479 bp, 14 predicted proteins | sample June2016WEW_13_1_3_FD_132974 | JGI IMG/M metagenome (GOLD analysis project Ga0187870, IMG submission 132974) | Peatland microbial communities from SPRUCE experiment site at the Marcell Experimental Forest, Minnesota, USA - June2016WEW_13_150 | ecosystem: Environmental > Terrestrial > Soil >... | reverse complement strand
TAGAGCTAAGAAAACAAAAGGCGGGCCGTCGGCCCGCCTTTTTTATCCCTTGTTTCGGGAGCAATCGGCCCATATCGAAAATGTCCTTATGGAAGGGGCCGGAGATACCGCGGTCCGGCCGTTTATTTGTTCTGCCGCGTGCCGTTCTATCCGTCATTCCGTGCCCGTTGCTACCCCTCATGCGTGCGGTTTTAGACCGTAACTCTCGTCAAAAGAGTGCGGTTTTAATTGTTAACTGACAAAAGTGCCTAAAAGTATTGACAACCTGGGGTCGGCAGCGTATCTTTAACGTGTGACATTCATGGAGGAAAGAGAGCTGCACGTGCCTGCTGAGTTGGAATTCACACCTGAGAGAGGATTGCAGGAGCGGAACCGGAATTGAGAATGGATCCGAGGTCGATCAGCGTTATCATCCCGACGCTTAACGCCGGGCGCTATCTGAAGCCGTTGCTCACGCGGCTGATGGGTCAAACGCTGACGCCTGAGATCATCATCGTCGATTCGTCCTCGGACGATGACACGGAAAAAATCGCACACACCTTTCCTGTGACCTTCGTCAAGATCCGGCGCCGGGACTTTTCTCACGGCAGCGCGCGCAACTATGCCGCCGGGTTGGCTTCTCGTCAGATGATCGCGTTCCTGACACAGGATGCGCTCCCAACCGATTCCCACCTGCTGGAGCGCCTCATCGAACCCCTGACCGGCGCCGGGATCGCCGCCTCGTATGGACGACAGATCGCGTCGGAGAACGCGGCGCCGCCGGAACAGTTCCTCAGGCGTTTTAACTATCCTGAAAAGGCCGTGGTTAAGGGGAAAGAGAGCATACCCCTGCTGGGGATCAAGACATTTTTCTTCAGTAATGTCTGCTCGGCGGTAAGGCGCAAAGAGTTCGAAAAGCTGGGGGGCTTCGACCCGGACACCCTGATGAACGAGGATATGCTGTATGCCGCGAAGCTTATCCTTAACGGGTATAAGACGGCCTATGTGCCCCAGGCGACCGTCCTGCATGAGCATGACTTTACGTTGAGGCAGGTCTTCGGCAGGTATTTTGACATCGGCGTTTCGGTAAACGGCACATTTAAATCGCTCGCCGAGGTCAACATCCATAGCGAGGGGGTAAAGTTTTTCCGGCAGGAGATCCGGTTTTTTCGGGAGACGAAGAGACGACGCTGGATCCCCTATGCCTTCGCTGAAGCTCTCTGCAAATTCCTGGGCTTTAACGTAGGCGAGTATCACCGTCTTATCCCCGATTTCTTAAAACGGAAGATCACCCGCCACAAAAACTACTGGCCGAAAGACTAGAAAGGCATTAACAGTCTCAATTGTTCGGCCCCCTTATTCGTCATACCGGCGGAAGCCGGTATCCAGGCCCTTTCAGTATGCCCCTGCCCTGCTCAGCAGCGCCGGCACGGTCCTGAGCAGTATGACAATATCGAGCCACAAATTCCAGTTTTTGACGTACCAGAGATCCGCGGCGATCCGGTAATCGTAACCGTTGCCGCTTCTCCCCGACACCTGCCAGAGCCCTGTGACGCCGGGGCGGACCGAAAAGCAGAATTCGGCCTTGTCCTTGTAATACAGGTCTATCTCCTCCTGGAGCACGGGCCGTGGACCGACCAGGCTCATTTCCCCCACGAGTACATTGAAGAGCTGCGGCAGCTCGTCGAGTGACATCGACCTCAGGAATTCCCCGAACGTGGTGACCCGAGGGTCGTTCCGTAGTTTCCGGTAGGTGCCCCACTCCCGCCTGGCTTCCGCATCTGTCGCGAGAAGAGCGCGCAGTTGCTCATCGGCGTCTCCATGCATGGTCCTGAATTTGAGGCAGCCGAAAGGTTTTCCGCTCCTGCCGATTCTCGTCTGCCGGAAGAATACCGGTCCTCCCAGACGGAGTTTTATCAGGGCTGCAAGGATAAGCAGGGGAATCGAAAGCACGATCATGAGCAGGCTGCTCGCAAGGATGTCGAAACAGCGCTTAACCGCAATGTTGAAAGGGCGCGAAAGATTGTTCCGGACCTTCAACGCGAACACCTGTTCGTGAAAAAAGTGGACCAGGGTGGTTTCCGTGGCAAAGACTCCCGACATGTCGGGGACGAACAGTACCTGGTCGAACTTATGCTGAAGATTATCGATGAGAGTACCGATCCTGTCCCGCTCCCCGTCGGGGAGGGCTATGAACAGGTCCTTGACGTTCGATCGCGTTGCATAGGCAAGCACATTATCGATGCCCTTGTGAACCTTCACCCCGTCTATCCGCGTCCCGATCTTTTCAGGGTCATCGTCGAGGAAGCCGATAACGGTATAGCCGTAATTCGGGTCTCTGCGCAGCGCCCTTGCAACCCGCATCCCTGAATCGGATGCTCCCAGTATAAGCACCCGTCGCGTGAAGAACCCCAGTTTTCTCAGCAACCCCTTGGAGAGCATCCGCACCGGGGGAACCAGCAGGATAGTGATGGCGCCCATGACCACGACAAGTGTCCTTGAAATCTCATCACTCAGTTTTCCCATCGAGATGATGACAAATGTCGCTGCCGTCGACAGAAAGGAAGCCTTTATGAGGGCTCCAATCTCATCCCAGAGCGAGAACCACCGTGTGTAAAGGTTTTCGTAATAAAAGAAAAACAACCATACGAGAAGTACCCAAAAAAGATTGGCGACATTCTTGAAGGGCGGATTAACCGGGAAATTGGGGTAAATCGAAGGCAGCACATGCGTCCTCACCAGGACTGATAAACGGAATATGAGAAGAAGCGCGGCAAGGTCTATCGCCGATAGGATCAACACTTCCGAAGTCGTTCTGATCCTGTTTACCAACCTCTCTCCAGCCATGTGGGTACCGCCGTCGATAGCACTGTAGTCACGCGCGGGGTTGCCCCCGTCTCCCCTCTCCCCTCTTCATTTCACGCGGGAAGCGCTCCCGGTCACTTGAGCAGCCCGAGAGCCCCGGTGATCTCCGCCTCTCCCTTGAAAACCCCCTTGTTCCCGTTGGTTATTATGACGCACATAGGGGTCGAGCGGATCTTGTCCTCACGTATGAGGACGGAGAGGGCCGCAAGAGTCGGCCCCACATCGGTCTCTTTGAACCGCACCCCATGGGCCTTCAGGTACCCCTCCAGCTTCTCCGGCGTCGCCACCTTCTCTCTCACCGCCCCGAAGAGCACCGCTCTGGAGCGGAGGATCCGGTCGAGCCTCTTCTCCTGGCTGAGGATGTAGAGGAAATAGCGAGCATAGAGGGGGCTGAGGGTATGGATCGGGGTATCGACGAGGGTCAGGGTGATGGCCTTCTTCTTCACCAGGTCCTTGAGCAGAGACTCGATCCGCGGCTCCATGCGGCTGCACGGGCCGCAAAGGTAGTCCGTATAGAGTCTCACCTGCACCCGCCCCTCCCCGAATATGGGCATGAGGGTCTCATCCGCGTAGACCGCCGCCGCCCCCTTGAAGAAGAGCAGAAAGAGGAGAACACCGGGGACAATAGTCACTACCCTCTTTACGGTCGCCGTCCGTCCCATAATCCTTATTAACAGTCTCAGAGTAGTCTCGACATCCTTTTCATCCCCACCCTGACCCTCTCCCCTTGATGGGAAGGGAACCTATCTATCCCTCTCCCCTTGCGGGCATAAGCGCTAACTTAAGCCGTCACCAAGCCTGCCCCGGAAGGTTTGAATCCGGGGGTGAAAACCGGGGTCCAGAAACCTTAAGTTGCCCTGGATACCGGCTTCCGCCGGTATGACGAATCGTCGCATCCAACTTCCCCCTCCTCTTATGTTAGCGCTTATATCCCTTGCGGGAGAGGGCGAGGGTGAGGGGTATATCTCAGCACTATTTTCAGAGCGTTTATATATATAGTGCAATTCCGCCGGCCAAGTCAAGTCTCGCGTCCGCCGCCCTGAAGCTGTGAAAAAATAGGTCCGGTGTTGTTTGCCGTCATACCGGCCCCCTCACTCGTCATACCGGCGAAAGCCGGTATCCAGTCATGGTCCGAGCCGGTATCCAGCGCCTTTCCGGATGCCAAATCAGGTCCGGCATGGCAAGAGTATTATCAGACTTTCCGCTGTTGGGCCCGGTGAAAATAGTATATATTTTATGCTGAATGAGAACGAGAACGTATGTCGGTCTGCTTATCGCCGCGGGTGTGCTGCTCCGGATATTCGACCTGGTGAGTCGCGGCGCCATCGAGCTGGACGGGATCGAGTACGCGCGGGCAGCGGAGCTTTATGCAAAAGGTGCATTCAGCCTTGCCCTGAAGGGCGTGAGAGTGCCTCTTTACCCGATGGTTGTCGGTTTTTTTCATCTATTCATCGGCGATGTGGAACTGGCGGGCAGGCTTGCGTCGCTTTTCTTCGGGGTCCTCCTTATCCCGGCCGCATATCTCTTTGCACGCAGGTTTTTCCGGGAGGAGGAGGCTCTTCTCGTGGCGGCTGCCGTATCCCTTCAGCCGTATCTTGTCCGCTATTCGGGGGCCGTGCTCTCGGAATCTCTCGCCGCGTTCCTTTTCGGCCTGGCTGTTTTCTCGTTCTACCAGGGATGGATCGAAAAGAGGACAGAGAGCATCGGCCTTTCCGGCATCCTCCTGACCCTCGCCTACCTGACCCGTCCCGAGTACATCATTTACTTCATACCCCTTGCCTGTCTCCTGCTTTTCAAAGAGCGCCGCTATCGTGACGCGGGGTTATTCGTCGCCTGCTTCTTTATCCCCGCCTTCGTGTTTCTCCTGTATCTGCGGGCCGATACCGGTTTCTGGGTGATCGACAGAAAGATGCTCGCGTGGCAACAGGCAGCGATGCCGGGTTCATCCTTCGCCCATTTCTTCGGGACCGTCTCCGTGTCGGGCGCACTGGAGAACGTCCCTGCCACCCTCTACCATTTCTGTGAAGCCATGTGTCTGCCCTATCTTTTTCTCGCTATCCTCGGGTTTAGACGGGTCGAGAGGTCATATCGGCTCTTGATCGTCATGCTTGTGGCGATGCACATTCTTGGCCGCTCCTTTGTCCCCCTTTCGACAAAACGGTATTCCATAGAATTTGCGCCCGTTGTAATGCCCTTTGTTGCCCAGGGGGTATATGTGCTGCGCGGGTTTTTCAGCGGATTTCGGCACAAGAGCCTGCTCATCGGTCTTTCACTGGCTGCCATCGCGGCACTGGCGTTTTTCCAGGGGATCGATCCCGGGGATCAACGCAGGGGCTTGCAGAAGAAGGCGGGGTTGATCCTGCGGGAGGAGCACGCGGAAGCTATTGCAGCAAGACTGCCGATCCCCAGTTTTTATGCAGGGGCTCGCTGGGTCAATCTGGCGGCGGTCGCCGCAGAGGCACAGCAATGTGAGAAGGTCGAGAAATCCTTGAAAGCTGCGGGGGTAAGCTACGTGGTCATCGACCAGACAATAGAGCGCGACTCCCCATTCATCAGGAGCTGCCTGTCTGGTCCCGCTCCTATAGCGGAGTTCAGGCAGGACACGGATTATGTGGAGGTTTACCGTCTCGGAGCGACCCGCTAGGGAGCGTCTCAATCGAAATGACCCACTTCCGGAAAAAATAGCTATCAATTTGACAGCGCCAAAATCGGGGTGTTAGACTATCGTCGCAATGAAGCCGAAAGACAAGTACGAAAATCTCCTGCTTGCCCTAATAGAGCAACACGCCGGGGTTGAAGACCCGACGAGTTATCCAATAGGCCTTGTGCTTGATCCCTCATCTGCCTGTCAGTTGAACTGCGTTTTCTGTAGAACACACTCCGTGGTGCCGAAGTTATCGGGGCGCGATCAAGATCCTATGCGTCCTAGAACGACTATGAAACTGCCCCTTTTTCAAAAGATAATGGACGAAATGGGGAAATATCTGTTTAGCGTCTGGTTGTGCAATTGGGGGGAGCCCCTCATGAATCCCCACTTTGTCGAGATGGTGAACATCCTGAAGAATTCAGGCATTGACAATGTGGGATTCAGCTCTAATCTTTCCATGAAACTGTCGGATGACACTATTGAGGCTCTTATTAAGGGTGGTCTTGATTCTATAACCGTGTCTATAGACGGGATAACTCAGGAATCTTATAGCAAGTATCGGGTCAAGGGAGATTTGGTATTAGCACTGTCAAACATGGAACGCTTCGTGAAAGCAAAAAGAGAACTAGGCAGGTCTAACCCCTATATCCTCTGGCAGTTTCTCGTATTCTCTCATAACGAAAAGGAAGTTTCGGAGGCAAAGCACTATGCTGAGAGGATAGGAGTCGATTTTAAACCACTTGCCCCGATCGTTGACTTGGTTAATTTTCCCGAATGGCTCTCATCCCTCGATGAATACGTTATGGACAAATACAAGAAGAAGCCGGAAGTTCCTAAACAGAGCATGGAAGAGGTATTAGAATCGCTGTCCCGTTGCCGTTACAAGGGGTGCGACTGGCATTATCTTGTCGGTACCATAAATTCAAATAGCTCGGTTTCCCCCTGTTGTAGTATCGCGAAGGAAGCCGATGATTTTGGCTCGTTAGATGGTAAAACGGTTGCTGAAGTTTGGAAAAATGAGATGTTCCGGGCAGCCCGCAAATACTTGAAGAACGGAAGTCCCGGTGATCCAATTATAAATGCCTGCACAAACTGTTTTTGGCCGGAGATCAGAGACCTTGGTGCCACGCTTCAAGATGTTTTTCTGCATTGTCCACCAGAAGTAAGGCAGAGGGATCCACCTTAATGTTCATTATTCGGTCTAAGATCATCTACCGTTTGGTGAGTTGTCAAGGAGGTAATCAATGTCTGCGTCCGCCGTGTTCGCCCTCTTTTCAAAGATCGCTTCGGGGTGGCATACACAAGACCCCGTTCTTAAGGCGTGGAGGCCTAAGTTGGGAACACCGACCGTTCTTCTCAGATGGACGCTTACTGAATGGTGCAACTATCGATGCCCTTACTGTCCCCAGACGCATGATCGTTGGGCACCCAAGGGAAACGGGATGACGGCGCATGCGTTCGACAACTTCCCAGTCGAGAAGTGGCAGGAAGCTTTCAAGAGGCATTTTGCAAGAACGCGGCTTTCCCTCGTTCTAACGGGTGGGGAGACGCTTATCGATAGAAAGTCGATCGTCCTTTTCTTGAATTTTGTTAGCACCATGCCAACGACAGAGTGTATCCGCATTGACACTAACGTTTGCTGGAAACCGTCCTTATACGAGGAATTGGATAGATCAAAACTCATCTTGATGTGCTCATACCATCCAAGCCAAGTCGAAGAGGATGTATTCTTCTCCCGCATCAAGGACGTTCTGTCATCGGGATTTCGAATCGGGATCGTCAATTACGTTATGAGCGGAGAGAACATCGAAGCCTTCAGAAGGCTGAAGCAACGTGCTGCCCAGCTTGGGGTGGTGTTTCAACCCAATCCGCTCTGGAATTCGGCGGGACGCTACTCCCATGAGGATCTGGAGTTGTTGAGAGTGGAACTCTTGCCTCTAGACTTTCAGTACCGAACTCAAATGGAGTCCCCAATGGGGAAGACTTGCCGGTTCCCTATGCTGGCCTACGAAATGGATGTTGTGGGAAATATCACGGTTGGCTGCCATAATCAGCTCCATGGCAGCTTCTTCGATAAATTCCTCCCACCCTTGAAGAAGTCCAGAACTCCTTGCCCGCATCACGTCTGTGCGTGTCTGGACAAGTACTCATTCTTGGACGGCGTGCACAGGAATACGTCAACTGACCCGCTTGGCACATACTCTTCGCTGTTGCGGCAGCGAGCTGCAACACGTACATGAAACACCGAAATCCAAAGCGCTCTCCGAGAACCTCCACCGTCCGCGTTTCCTCTTCGCTGAGGTGTTCACAGAGCACCTCCTTGATGATCGGGCCGTTTTCGGAGCTGCTTAGAAACAGTTTCTTAAACATGAGACACCTCCTGGTTTCCGGTCTCGCCATGCCCATGCGGGCAGTGAGCAACAGAGGGCAGATGACGAACGCCGGGATGTTCTTTGTCCTTCCTTTTTGCACGATGAGCACACAAGAGAGAGGGATAAAGTAAATGATGTATTCGGCTCATGTGAGGTACGCACATGCGAGGAGTATGCCCGACCACAAGAGGTCCCCGGTCTTTTCCGTAGTCCATCCCTTATAGAAGCAGAAAATACTTGCGGTAAAAAGGAACGTAGCGAGGGATTCGGATAAGACCCGGACGGAATACTGTGCCATGTACGGATGAAGGGCGACGAGGGTGGCCGCCCAGGCGCCCGTTTTCAGACCCCATCTCGCCCGAGTGAAGCGAAAGCAGAGGAAAATCAGGAGGATCCCGAAAACCAGCGGAGTCACCCTGCCGGCAAGCCCCACGAGGCCGGGAGCGAATAAGAGGATTGGCCCGGATTTCGGCACAAGAGCCGGCTCATCGGTCTTTCACTGGCTGCCATGGCGGCACTGGCGTTTTTCCAGGGGATCGATCCCGGGGATCAACGCAGGGGCTTGCAGAAGAAGGCGGGATTGATCCTGCGGGAGGAGCGCGCGGAAGCTGTTGCAGCAAGACTGCCGATCCCCAGTTTTTATGCAGGGGCTCGCTGGGTGAATCTGGCGGCAGTCGCCGCAAAGGCACAGCAATGTGACAAGGTTGAGACATCCTTGAAGGCTGCGGGGGTAAGCTACGTGGTCATCGACCAGACAATAGAGCGGGACTCCCCATTCATCAGGAGTTGTCTGTCGGGTCCCGCTCCTTTCGCGGAGTTCAGGGAGAAAACGGATTATGTGGAGGTTTACCGTCTCGGAGCGGCCCGCTAGGGAACGTGTCAATGGAAATGAGACACGTTCGGAAAAACATGTAATGTAACGCCCCGTCACTCCTCCATGACGGTTTGTTGATCCGGACCTCCTGGGGAAGAAGATATGGCCGCAGCTACCCAAAACCATAGGGCAAGGCAACAGGTGGAGAAATGAAGTTTAGAAGATTGGTGGCTCCAAGGACTGATAATACTAGCAATTCTTATTGTCTTTGGGCTTTCTTAAGAATTCTCCGACAAGCTCCTAGTTGATTTGCCCCTGGTTGCACGAATGTTGGGATTACCCCTTATAGTGGACAGTTCGCTGTTGTGTTCCCGCTCAGGTTTGGGTATGATACTGACGTTCCCTTGCTTTGCAGGGAGCCAGAAAGTAGAGTCGAAATGAAAGCAATTTTGACTGCTCTCCCAAAATCCATGAACAGCGGGATAACCACGGGCCGGGATGCTGGGTTGCCAGCCTGGTAACTATCCACCACACAGCTCGAAAGCTTGTGGAAACGCGATAAGACACGACATATGAGGGGCTTGGAGATGGGTCCGAAGCTCCTCACTTTCCTGAATGAAAGTGTGGCGCTCATGGGAACGGTCGCTGTGAAGGGCCAATGCAGTTTCAGTACCAAAGGATTGAAACGATGTCTGTGAATAGCACAGGTTAAAGTTATGCTGCGTCATCGACGTCTTCAGGAAAAAATCGGGATATCTGTAATCGATGCTGTTTAACTCCCCGCTATTCCTGTTCCTTTTTTTGCCGTCGGCGGTTGCAGTCTATCTCCTGCTCAACTGCAGAGGTTGGTTTCTCCTGTCGAAAATGTGGGTTGTCTCCGCATCGCTGTTGTTCTATGGTTATGCGAACGTCAAGTATCTACCGCTCATCTCGGGATCCATCCTGTTCAATTATTTAGTTGGAATTTCGATTGGTAGGTGTGGCACACGGAATGACATAGCTGGTTCCCGAAGGAAAGGCATTCTTGCTCTCGGCATAGTTGTGAATCTCGTCCTCCTCGGCTACTTCAAGTATACGGACTTCTTTCTTACAAATATCAACAATATCCTAAACTTACACTTCAGCGTCCTTCGCATAGCCTTGCCGCTCGGAATAAGCTTCTTCACTTTCACTCAGGTTGCCTATCTCATCGATGCGTATAAGGAATCAACTGCAGAATCTGGCTTTCTTAACTACGCCTTGTTCGTTTCCTTTTTTCCTCGCCTTTTGGCAGGCCCTATAATGCGGTATAAGGAGATGAGCCCACAACTCGGGGCCGTTGCAGACAAGACTGTGAATTACAGAAATCTCGCGACGGGAATCTTCCTGTTCTCCATAGGATTATTCAAGAAGGTTGTGCTTGCCCGTACCTGCGGGGATTGGGCGAACAATGGCTTCGAGCATGCCCAGGTGCTCACATTTATAGAAGCATGGGTCACAAGCCTGTCCTATAGCCTGGAACTCTACTTTGACTTCTCGGGTTATACGGACATGGCCTTGGGCGCGGCGCTGATGTTCAATTTCAAGTTGCCCGTGAACTTCAATTCTCCCTATCGAGCAATCAACATTCAAGACTTCTGGTCCAGGTGGCATATGACGCTAAGCCGCTTCTTGAGGGATTACATCTATATTCCTCTTGGCGGAAACCGATACGGCGATTATAAGAGATATCAAAGCCTGTTGATCACCTTTCTTGTCTGCGGATTGTGGCACGGTGCCGGGTGGCTCTTCATCTTCTGGGGTTTCCTTCACGGTGTGGCAATGGTCGTGTACCACCTCTGGAGAAAGCTGAATGTGAGAATGAATACCTTCTTGGCCTGGATTCTCACCTTCAATTTTGTCAATGCTTCCTGGCTGTTTTTTAGAGCTAAAGATTGGAGCGATGCTGTCGGCGTGCTGAAGGGGATGGTCGGCATAAACGGAATAAAGTTGCCCCTCTCCTGGTCCGCCGACCTAGGCTTCCTGTCGGGCCGCATCGCCTTCACCGATGGTTGGCTGGGAGCGACGCAGAGAACCTGGGAAATCATATTTATAATTGCAGGTTTTTTACTTTTGACTCTATTCGGGAGGAATTCTAATCAGACGGCCGAGCATTTTCGGCCTGGATGGGTAGCAGGGCTGTTTACCGTTTCTTTACTGTTCGTTGCTTTCGTCTGCATCTTCGCGACAGATATACCGTCTAAATTCATATATGTCAATTTTTGATGATGCGCGATCAATATAAGAATTACTTTTATGTGACCATCTTTGCTTCCCTGACCGTGACTCTTCTCTATTGTATGGCAGTTTACAGGTGGTGGCCCTGGATCGATACCGAGAATTGCTGGATAGACGACTGCATGGTCAGAAAAGAGATGCTGGCGAGGGGAATCGGCGATAGGCCTAAAATAGTTTTTGGCGGCGGCAGTGGCACTTTCTGTGGCGTGAGGGCAGAAGATGTGCAAAAGGCATTTGGTATCCCAACGGTAAATATGGCCCTGAATGCCGGGCTCGAAATTGACTACATACTCTCTAGGCTCAAGGGAGTGCTACGAAAAGGCGATGTCGTGATTCTGCCTCTTGAATACGAGCATTTTGTTTATGCCGACAAGAGCAGCTCTTATAAAATCTCCTTTGTGGCTTCCTGCGATAGAGAATACTTTCTCGGGCTACCATGGCGGTCTAGAGCTAAATATGTCTTCAGCTTGATAGGTTTCAATAGAGTTTTCGAGGCTCTCGCGAGGAAACGCCCCCCGCGAAATGCGCGAGGCACCGAGAACTGTCGCGCGGCGTTCAACCAGAATGGTGACCTGACCAGCAATGTGGGAAAAGCAGCAAAATTCGAACCGGTGGGTCCTCTGCCCCTTCAGCAGGGTGGCTTTACTGAGACGTACGGGCTGGCATCGATAAAAGACTTCAGCCGATGGTGCAGAGCAAAAGGCATACGCTGCTATGTCACGTATGCAAATTCGGTTCGGCTGAAGGATTATGGGGACGAAAGATATCACACGTACTTCGAGAGCTTACAGAACTATTTCATTAAAAACGATATGGCTTTCATCGGCACCCCGTACGATTTTTTCTTTCCTCTGGAGTTGTTCTACGATACGGGGTATCACTTAAATAAGGATGGCGTGACCCTGAGGACCGAGCAGCTCATTGTGATGATGAGAAAGATGAATATAGTTCCGGGACCGCAGAGGCGATTTCACTAACCGGAGATCACGTGGCTACTGGACGTTTGATTGTACTGATAACTCTTGGGTTTTTGTATTTCGTTGGGATTTTCCTTTGTCCCGCAAATGCCCACGCTTCAGACACGTATATTCGCGCTGCCCATTATTTCGGCGACGCGTCGCCGTTAAATTTTTGGAGTTCGGTCAAACTGCGTACGGTTGATCGCGACTTCAAAAGAATTAAGAAAGATGGGTTCAATACAATCGTGCTGGTGGTGCCGTGGGGAGAGTTTCAGCCGGGGCTGGACCCTATACGATACAATTACCAGAGTTTCGATCTCTTGAAGAAACTGATAAACAAGGCCGCAAGTCATAATTTGCAGGTTATTTTACGGTTGAGCTACCACTGGGACTGTGCATCGGACGAAGAGCTGCCCCGTTCTGAGCGATTCGCCGCGCTTTGTACCAGCCCTTCTGTCTACGACGCATGGCTTCACTACCTGCAGGAACTGTATCGATATGTCGGGAACTCTCGAAACCTGCTCTTTGGTTTCATTAGCTGGGAAGACCTCTGGTGGTTTGTTGGAGAAACATCGGACCGATTTTCGGCCCGGCGAGATCTTGCAAGGACCACGGGTTTTCAGGCATACATTCGGAACAAGTACGATCTGTCGGAATTATCCAAGCTCTACGCCGTTTCTTTTTCTTCCTATGAGGAAGTCCCTTTACCTGACTCGAAAACACCTGCGTTCAGAATAGCCCTGGAATATTTCGATCACTTGCTTCTCGACAAATTCTTTAAGCCGGCCAAAAGGGCTTTTCCGAAGCTCTCGATGGAAGTGCGGGTTGACGAAGATCCTGTCCGTCTTGCCGATGGAAAGATCTCTTGGTACTCACATGCGTCTACGTATAGTCTTCCCTCTTCGGAATTTACCACCATCTATTTTTCAGTTGCCATGAATGCTCAAAATCGTGGCGATGAAATCAGCGCCGGCGAAGCGCTCGGAAACATGAAGAATGTTCTGGAAAAGATCCGCGCCAGGACCGCAGCAAACAGAATATTCATCGATCAGTTTATCTATTTCGACAATACGCCTGCATTTGCGTTAAACAGTAGAGTAAAGCGGGCTGAATTGGACAAATTTCTCGCAGGCGCTGCTCCAATACTGCGTGCCTATTCCGATGGGTATGCTCTATGGAGCTACAAGGATTATGCCGCAAATGTGATCCACAACCCCTCATTCGATTTGGGTCTAAAAGGGTGGCAGCACTCAGGTGAAATCAGTATCGTCCGCGGATTTGGAGGCGAGGCTGCAGCCGTAATGGGGACCGGGAGTACCCTCAGCCAGAATATTGACATGATGACGACCCGGTCAGCTAGCATGCAGGACTACAGGAAGGCCTCGTTTTGCTATGAGGCGAAGGCTGAAGGGAGGGAGGGAGCGGAGATTGAGTTCGACCTTGGCGCCGGTCCCATACGAGTCATCAAAACGTTGAACAACGTTCAGAGATCGAGCTGCTTCACCGTACCGATGCAAGAAACGTATATGGTCACCCTCCACGCTCGCGAGGGTCGGCCTGCGATAACCAACATCAGTTTATATGCCCACGTACAGGAGGGCAAGGTTTATGGGCTCGGTTATCGTCCCGGCCCATTGTTGAAAGCCATTCGGAAATTAAACGATGCTCTGCGGGGAAGGGAGTCGGCACCGAAATCATATGATAGAGAATCTGTCAAGCGGCTGGATGGCGTCTACGCTGATTCGTGGGTCGGTGAAAAGGTTCGAGGTCGGTTGTATATTCCAAAACATGCTTCCAGTTTCCGCGTGAATACGTATTTGCCCCCCGGATGGCCTCACCGGCCGATCGCGAAAATTACTGTCGGGAAAGTATGTGTTGAACTGCCGGTGTCGGAGGGATTAATGACACAGGACCTCCCCATTGAAAAATTTCTTGTCGAACAAGACAAAGTAAACGATTTCACCATAGAAACTTCACCCATGACGGTACCATATCGGTATGGGCTAAGTGCTGACAAGCGCGCTCTCGGTTTTCAACTTTTGGCCTTTGGGGTCTTTAAGCCCTAATCACCCTATCACGCTTACCCCGGCCTATTTTCTCGCTTTGAATAGAATCTGCTCACCGCCTAGATAACCAAGCTCTCTTGACCAATAAAGAAGGGCATTTGCCTCAACAAAGCCCGCATCTCTGAGTTCATCCAATAATTTCCACCCGAAATGACGGTAACAGAGACATCCGTCGGCATTCAGTGGATCACCATGGTATTCCGGAGGAAGCACGTGATTTACTTTTCCAGCCTCATCCCGGTGCGCCCGAACAAGGTGTTCTTCGGAAGTCTTAATGAACGGAACGCTGAAATAGAGAATACCGCTGGGCTTTAAGCACCTGCAGCACTCATGCAGCGCTTTTCGGTAATCAGGGACATGCTCCAACACGTCAAAAGAAAGTATGAAATCAAACTCGTTCTCCCTGAAGGATAAGTTTGTAAGGTCCTCGTTTCTTATTCCCTTTTGATTGTGTTCTCCGTAAGGCAACAAATCGCCAAGGTATTCGCTGCCAACAATGTTGGCGTAACGCTTAACGAACCAGGAATAGGCGGGAGTCAACTGTTCCGTAATGAAGATCCTGGAGGCACTGGTGGGCTTGCATTCCTGTTGGAATATCTGGACCGTTGCCCGCATTCTGCTGTTAAGACGGCAGCCTGGACATTCGAGCCTCTCTCTCCAGTTCGGTATGCTGGCACCTTTGCCTGCGTACTTGAAATCTACGAGGAAAGGTACCCGTTTTTGGCACACATAACAGGTGCCATCAACAGTAAATTCCTTGACCTCGGCTGAAACCAGGCGTTGCTCCATTAGGGCAATCTCACGAGTACGGTTTTGCTGCTCGGCGGCAAGATGTCGGTATGTTGCGTAGGTTGCGATTTTCTTGACCTCCAGCGATGGAACCGTTTCTTTGTGACTCAGTAAGTTGCGAAGGATGGCTCTTGGGCCTTTCATCACACGGTCATGATCCTATGAACAAGCATATCTTCCGTGAGGTCAAGTCGTTTTTCCACGTGCCTCATGTGGTTTTCATCCCAAAAAGACTCTTGAAAAAGGCTTTGGCATTTTCTGTGGAGGCGTTCTCTTCAACGAAATGCAGAGCAGATCCTGACAATTTTTCCCACAAGGTTTGATCGACGTACGCATTGACGGTCTTCCGGGCGAAGTCGGCGGCATCCTCTGCTATGAGCACGTTCTCGCCGTCCGTGAGAGAGATGCCCTCGGCGCCCACCGGGGTGGTGACCACGGGCAAACCATAGCTCATAGCCTGAAGCACTTTACCTTTGAGGCCGGCGCCATAGCGCAGAGGAGCGACAAAGACCCTGGCGTTATCGAAATAGCCCGAAATATCCGGAACGTATCCCGTGACCTCTATCTCATTGGACTGCAGCTCACGCACCTTTGGCGTCGGGTTGCTCCCCATGACGATAAACCTTATATCCCGTATCTCTTTCTTTACAAAGGGGAACACTTCCCGGGCAAACCACAATAAGGCGTCTTCATTGGGTGGATGGCCGAATCCACCGATGAAGATAATGTTCCTCCGTTGCCCGAAGCCGTTCTTTGAGCCATGGAGGGGTTGCACCCAGGGCGTGACCGTCACATCGATCCCCGGGTCTGCTTCCTTGACCACTGCCGCTTCTACCGGACTGAAGACTATAGTGCTGTCGCTCTTCCCCATGAGGTAGAATTCCTTGGTCCTCCATTTTTTCACCTCTTTCAGGACCTGCTCATTCTTTTCCACCTCTGCGCGTCTCTCCTCGCGCAGGAAATTAAGGTCGTGGGGAATGTAGATAACCCGTGCCCTTGAGTATTTGCGAAGATCGTCTATATAGTTAATTGCGATATGTGGACGTGAGATACAGGCGATATCGATATAGCGTCCCACGTCTCTGACATACCGTTTGAACGAATTGGGGCCATATATGACCTCGATCCCCATCTGTTGGAGCACGGAGATATAGGGTTCCCACCTCTGGAGATTATCAGGCCAGAAAATGATCTTAAAGCTCAAGTCCACAAATATTTTCAGGTACTCCATGGTAATGAACGAGCCTGCGTCTTTGTCCCATGTGGGCACATAATGGTCCACAAAAAGCATGATCTTTTTCCTCTGCGACCTGTCCCTGGCAAGAAAGAGCTGAGAGGTATCCTCGTAATGGGACTCTTCTATGACATCTCTCCATTTGTCCGAAAACTTCTTCCGGTTCACCGTCTGAAACTGTTTTACGCCTGCCGTTGTATCCGTTCCTGCCGACGCCCCCTCAAAATGGACGATCTTCGCCTGCGGCTGATATACCACTTTATATCCCAGGCGGCGGATGGCAAAGGCGAGGTCTGTGTCTTCGTAGTAGGCCGGTGCATAGCGGGTGTCGAAATATCCCACTTGCTCAAGCAGGCTTCTTCTCACCAGGAGGCATGCCCCGGAGCAGTAATCTACTTCCTTTACATAGTTGTACTCCCATTTTTCAGGGTCATCGAAGCGACCGAAGTTCCACGCCTGGTTCTCCGGGTCATTCCATACGATGCCGCCGGCTTCCTGAAGCCTTCCATCCGGATATACCAGTTTTGCCCCCACAACACCGATGGTCTCGTCCCTTTCGGGCAGAGCGACCATAGCCTTGAGCCATCCCTCGGTACACTCCGTATCGTTATTGAGAAAGACAACATATTTCCCCTGCGCCGTCCTCGCTCCCCTATTGCAGGCCTCGACAAAACCTCTGTTCCGGCCATCGGCCGTTACCTCTATGCCATCCACCTTTTCAAGCATTTGCGCTGTCTCATCGGTGCTGCCGTCATCCGAAATGATTACCTCGTAGTCGACGCCTGCGGTCCGCGTTAACAGAGACTCGAGACAATGGTAAGTATGGCGCCAGTTGTTATATGCAGGGATTACTATGGACACGACCGGGTTTACTGCGGCAGGAAAACGCAAATGGCTGACCGTTTCCACCCCGGATGGGTCTGTAGCAGCCGGTTGGTCTGATTGAGCGCCGGGGGACTCGCCAACGGACATCACGCCTCCGGACCGGCCGGTAATGTGTCGGTCGCCTCCATAGGTACTGCCCGCTCCCCGGCCGATACAGGCCCTGAGGACTTTTATGCAGACTTCCCGTCTTTTCGACATATGGGGCAGAACGGAATCCCTCAGCCGATAGTATATGGACAGGACCTTCCATCCTTGGGAATTGTGGATACGGGCAAGGTCCGCCTCTTTGATCCGGAGCTCCCATTCAAGGCGAGCCACAAGAGTGGTCTTTTCTTCTTCAAGGCGAGTCACAAGAGTGGCCTTGTCTTCTTCAGCGCGGGCCGCAAGATTCCTGAGCTCCTCTAACCCTCTTTCCCTCTCTGCCAGCCAAGTCCTTAGACCTTCTATCTCCGCATCCCTGTCCTTTATCGCAGACTCGAGACTCCCTATGCGAGCATCCTTCTGTTTAAAGAGGGTTTCAGATATGTCTACAAGATAAGATTCCCCTATAAGTCCGTTGCGGTCTAAATTACCATTCGAAGCCACTGCTATGAGATTCCTTGCCGTCTTTTTTCCCACGGGCAAAAAAAGAAACTCCTCATCACCTTTCTCCATTGTGAAGACTCTTGAAACCATTGAGTCCTTAAAAATAGGAAATATATTGGAAGACGGATATAGTTTTTGACCATAGAAGGCAACATTTTTAAAGTTTTTCGAAAGAAGGCCTCTAAACTCATCAAAATAGAGTCCCTCTGCATGAAAGGGGTTTCGATAATCGGACTGATTTGACGGCATGTCTTTGTTGGGTGTGGAAATCATGAAGATGCCGTCAGGCTTTAAAAGCCTCTTCAGCTCCACCATCAGCATATCGTATTTCTGCAAATCGTCTATCGCTTCAAAACAAGCTATTACATCAAAAATATGCTGTTTTTCAATCGGAACATCGGTTATGGAGGCTCTGATGAACTCCAGATTCTCCTTGATATGCTTTGAACGGGCATGGTTTATCGCAACGTCATCTGTGTCAATACCTACCACAGAATCAGCTTCTTCTGAAAGCATGAAGCTCCCATAGCCCTCACCGCAAGCAAGGACAAGGACCTTCTTGCCTCTTACAAACTCCTTTGTAAACCTGTAGCGATGGAGATATTCATAGTGTGGGACGACAGAATCCTTCCCCTCTAACTCCACCTGTCTGGCAATCCCCTCCTCAGCCTTCTTCTGCTCTTCAAGAATGGACGGATTAGTAACAAGGTGAGAATATCGTTTATGAATTAACCTCAAAGTCCTCAAAAACGGCATCCGGCTACGGCTTGTCATCGTAGTTTTGTCGGTTCGGACGCTCACCTCAGTTGTAGGTATATTAATGTGGTGAAAATCACCATACTGTGAAAATCTTATCCACATATCCAAGTCTTCATGGGCATCGAGGGTTTCATCGAATAAGCCGGCCACTTTTACGATATCCCTCGTGTGAACCACATTAAGAACCGGGATATAGTTGGATATGAGCAATTTATGCCGGTCAAAATCGTGGCTGTAAATAACCTTCTTTCCAACCGTGACGTATCTATCGGTTATCCATTCCTGAAAGACATGATAAGAATCCGTATATGCAACCTTGTAGTCACTATTTTCAAGGAAATCGACAAGGGTTTTTATGTGATCCGGATAGTAAATATCGTCGTCGTCGAGATATGCTATATATTTACCCTTTGCTGCCTTCAAACCGGTATTCCTTGCTGCTGAAAGGCCCCTATTGTTCTCATGCTGAAGATAACTTATCTTCCCTTCTGCATTCAGCGAATTTATAATATCCCCCACATTTACGCCTGCATCATTTACTACAATAATTTCGATCTTTTGATAAGTCTGGGAAAGAATGCTCGTCAACGCCTTTCCTATCATATCGGGACGGTTATACGTAGGGAGAATCACGCTCACCAGAGGATCATCCGCCTTTTCCTTTCTACCACTCGCTGAATCTGCAAGCTTTCTATGGATCTCCGCCATTTCCTCACTCCTGGTAGAAGATATCTGCTCATCATGCGGCCTGTGTACAACCAAAGAATCTTTCACCAGACAGATTTTATATCCCCTTCCTGCTGTATTTAGATATTGTTCATGCTTTTTTTCTTTTAGTGCTATGTCTGGTATTTTAATATTCTTGTGATACCTTTCCTTCATAACTTTTTGCACATCCATCATCTGCCTGGCAGCAAGCTCGGGCATACCAAATGATCCAGCTGTTTTACCTGTCCTGATGAGCCTGTCCCACCCATTAACAACCATCTTCCATCTGTAAGACGCCCGCCAGTGTTGAAACCCTGCTTTACCCAGATTACGAGACAGTTCAATATCATTAACCAGTATATTTGCTAAGTCCGGGAAGTCATTAAGCGGAGCGATAATTCCTCCTGCATAATCGTGCACAGCACCACATTCAGGTGTCGCAAGCCAGGGTCTTGCATGGGTCATCGCTTCCAAGATAGTTACGGGTGAAACTTCAGCACGTGATGGTAAAAGTATTAGGGTGGCTGAATCAATAGCAGATGAGACCTGTCCAGGCGATAACCCCGGGATCCATATTACTCGATCATCGCCGGATATTGCCTCACGCACACGAGTGACATAATCCAGATCCCCCGTCGGGTAGCCCACTAGTACTAATATCCATTTACCGGGCATCACCCGCAATGCATGAATAAGCTCAAGTTGATTTTTAACGGGCCAGAAATTCGCTATATTCAAAAGTAAAGGAATGCCGAAAGGTATGTTAAAATGTTGAAGAAAATCTATTGATGGTGCAATGAATTCCGTGCCATTGGGCAAATAAAGAGCCTCAATTCCCTCTTCTTCAAAGTAACGATTTGCTGCTCCTTCACGGGAGAGAGTTAGAACGGCATCCGCCTTCTTTAACAAGCTTGCAAGTCGGGCACGGAAATCGAGATTATTCCCCCACTGCCCAAAACCATCCGCGTTAATTAAAGGTTGTACTATCAATCTGCATGACGGAGTTTGAATGTTATCCAATGACCATAGGACCCAGTTTTGGGGGTCAGCAATCAAAATGCACGCATCATATTGACCCGATGTAATCAGGTCACGCAATTGAAATGTTGCCTCTGGCAAATGAGCGTTACGCGAAGGTAATGGATCAAGTGAGAGAATACGCATCCCTTTATGCTCATTTGCGGTCCGATCAGGCAGGCTTCTGCAAGCAACATTTACAGAATAGTCCTTTTTGATCAGTTGTATTCCCAAATTCTCAGCTATAACTTCTACCCCCCCGATGGATGGCCAAAAATAGTCACAAGCAATAAGTACACTCAGTTTTTTAGGCTGTTTTCCCGTAACGGCATGGGTTAAACCCAATGTTTTCTCTGCTTCCTCCAAAGCGGTCTTATCAAATAACCACGGATGGTTCAAGATGATTTGAGATACTATTGTCTCCCGGTTCTTATTGTCAGTACTCAGTTGTCCCTTACCATGTTTTCTATACCAGAATAAAGGTTCGGGAACAGCCTTGCCTGACCACCCCTCTTCTAAAACACCAAGCCAAAAATCCCAATCTTCGTACCCTACATTTATGCTGTAACCCCCTGCGGATTCCCAGACTTCTCGTCGAAAAAGTGAGCAGTATGGTATTACATTGTCGCGTGTCAATGCTTCCGCGGTGAAAGGGCCGCTCTTGTAAACGTCCTCCTGGTCCCCAAAATGCTGAATGTGTGTGTATGCAACACCCACTTCAGGGAGCCTGTCCAGGACATCCGTAAGTTTCTCCAGAAAAGTCGGAGCAATCCGATCATCAGCATCTAAAGGAAGGATATACTCTCCTATGGATTCGGAAATCCCCCTGTTTCGTGGTTTAGCCGGTCGACCTGAATTGCTTTGATTCACCAAACGTATTGAGTGATTCGGATGATCTGAAATCAGTGTTTCTGCAATTTCAATGGTATTATCAGTGCTTCCGTCATTTACAATGATAACCTCGAAATCCTGGCATGTCTGGGCTATGACACTGCCAACTGCTTCTGGTAGATAGGGACCATAGTTATAACAGGGGATAATAACAGAGACTTTTTTCGAAAAATATTTTGCCTGGGGACATCTATGACATTCTATATTCTTCATGTTTCACTATCTTTCGAGTCGTTAATAGAATCATCTCCTGACCCGATGCCTTGATTATGCGAACAGCCTATGGCTACGTGCCTTCTGTAGGCTACAGATGGATGGTAGACAAAGTGGCCATTTCTAGGTTTTTCATAAGAAAACGGCTGACTGGATATCAACTCTCTTTCCCCATTATCATTCTGACAAAACATAGAGGAATAAAGAATATCTGCACCATTTCTTTCCATTTCCTCATAAACAATTTCTAATCGGTTGGGCAAGCTTATATCACCTGGCTCCGCGATTACAATGATTTCCCCATTACTCAAAAAATTGCCTATGTCTCTTGAGAAATTTATACCATTATGTCCAAAGTTATAATACTTTATCCTCTCTTCCCTATAGGATTCCACTAATTCTCTGGTGTTGTCCGTGCTTCCGTCATCGATAATTATCAATTCCCAATCCCCCATAGTCTGAGCTAAGATTGAGTCAACCGCCTCTTTTAAGTAATTTGCGCTATTGTGGGTAGGCATAACAACGGATACCTTGACACCCGGGACTCCTCTAATCTCTGTGCATATTCTGCCTATAAGAGCATCGTTAACCTTTTCTCTAAGGGCCAACTCGTCAGATTTAAATATTTTTCCCCTGACGATCATCGGTATCCTATCCACTTCATCGTAGGAGACCACCCTATCTTTCAAGGCCAGGTCAGAAAATATCCGCCTTATTTTTACGTCATAGTCTATAGCCAATACCTGTTTTCCTATATTGACGGCACATATCAAGGCATGAAGCCTCATACCGATGAGCAGGTCAACGTGTTCAATGGTATGTTCATACGAGGCCTGTTTGGCCCTGTTTTTCATTTTGCGCATGACCTTTTCATGAAGGGCCTTATCGCTTTCCGTATCCGTGTCTGCTTCGGTAAAAGGAAGAAATACAACTTCATAGTCTATCGCCAGGTTATCAAGAATGGATGCCAATTTTTCTTCTATATCCGGTGGCTCATTGACCCATCTGCGAAAAGAGCAGCCGATGGTACGCCTTTTGTTTTCAAAAATTGGGTCTGAGGCCAGTACTGCCCTGAAGCCGTTGGCTTCAACTACCCTCTTTGACTCGGAGTCTCTTACAGTTATCAGATCAGCTCTTGCAAGATGTTCTCTAAATTGCGGATGCCCGCTCTCTATGGTCTGAGCGTAGTACACAATCTTTTTCCCATTTTCCCTGGCATATTTCACCTGTCTGTAACAGCTTATCCCCCTCGGTGTAACATGACTTCCGGAACCAATCACTAAAAGATGGCACCAATCTATAATGTCACGATCGAAGATCTCGGTCGTACTTACTCTCACCTCACCATATCTGCTTAACGTTTTTGTAATAGGTTCTATCGAGAGATCATCTCCGGTATTTCCCTGAAAGTACCACCCGCAAAGAAGTATGCGCACCTTATCATCTTTCAAGGACATGGAGGCAAGCTCAATATGGTCGCTTGTTTTGTTTGTACGAACGGATAAACTTTCTGCTTCTTTTGGTAATAAATGATCTTGGGCGTCTTCACTTATAGTACCTTCTTGTGAAGGAGAAAAAATCTCTTGTATCATCTTTTTGCGCCGCAGTACTTCCTGTGCATCAAAATCTGGCGTTATTATGTGAACAAAATGTCCGGTACTCATCAGATTTCTTTTCACTAAAAAGTTATCAATTGAATTGTCCGAAAGATAACTTTCTTCTTTGCATCTTGTTAATAATTTCGTTCCAGGATATGGCTGGGCAATATTTAAGCATACAGATACTGCTCCTCCTAATCTTCTTATTTTCCTTAAATAGTCCAACCCATTCAAAAACCGTTCTCTGCTTTCTCCGGGATAACCCGCAATGACAAAGATCGTAATCTGCGGGATCCCCTGTTCAACGAGCATTCGAATGACGTCATAGGCTTTATCTAAATTGAGTTTCTTATTCATGAGGTGGAGCATCTCTCTATCCCCATGCTCTAAAGCAACAACGATCTCCCTACAATTCGACCTTTTTATCAGCCTGGCGATGTCGGCATCAATGGTGTCGATCCTCACACCATTTGGGGTCCTCCACGTCAGATCAGATCCTTTTTTGTTTAACCGAACGATCCCCTGAAGGATTTCCATCGTCCTTTCTTTTTCGAGCGTAAAATTATCATCCTCTATTTCAAAACAATTGATCCCGTGTTTTTCAATTAAATATTCCATCTCGCTTAAGACATTTCCCGCCGATCTTCCCCGCCATTTATGGCCATAGACAGGATGGATGGAGCAGAACTCACAATGAAAGGGGCACCCCCGCGAAGTAATGATGGACGCTGTCCGGTGAGTCCTGTCGTTTCGGGGAGAAATGGTGAAATACCGATCCATCATTGGCAGAGAATCATCCGGAAAAGGCAAGTTATCTAAATCTTCTATCATAGCTGCGGCAGAAAATTTTTCCTCTCGTGTAGTTTTACAGACGTAAACCCCCCTGATATCCTTCGGGTTCTTTCCGTTTGCCATTTGAAGAAAGGCACTCTCGCCTTCACCCACTACGATAGAGTCCGCTTTGGACAACAACGCCAACTGCGGCTGAGTCGAAGGGTATACCCCTCCCATAACTATCGGGGTCTTAGGAAATCGGGACTTAGCCAGATCGATTAGATCATGGGCTATGGGCGCCAGTTGACTGAAGGGAACGGATATGCCGATTAAATCAGCGTCCTGCGGAATCTGTTTGACTATATCCTCTATCTCCAAGCCGACAATGTATCCGTTCGCATATTTCCTTATGTTTTCAAATCCCATATTTAAAGCATCAATAAATACAACCTGATGTGAACCCTTTGTTTTTAAATAAGAGGAGATGTATCTTAAACCCAAACAATGCGACAACACTCTTTCATGCTCAACCGGAAAAAGAAAAGGAGGATTAATTAAAGTGATTTTCATATGAATATGTATCTGTTCTGATCTTTGAGAGTCAGCAACCTTTTTTGCCCCGTATATCACTCAGAATGGACATCAAAATAGCTTCGTCGCCAAGCTTCCGATATCCGTAATAACCGTCTATGAGTATCCTTATGACGTTCATGTTTCGATATCCCTCTTTCCCGCCGGTTGATTCCTATATAGCACGCAAAGAAACAGACTGCAAGAACAAAAAACGTCCGCCCTTCGTGCGCTCTACCGGTATTTATGCTTTTTTTCACTTTTCTCTTGCCGCGCTCCTGAATATATTGTATAACAACCATCAGGGTGTTAAATACTGTAAAGGGGGGAACTATGACGAAAGGTGAGTTTGTAGCAAAGCTGATGGAATCAGCTGGTATCACCAAGAAACAGGCGGAACAGGTCTTCTCTGCGTTTGTACAAACCATCAAGGGTGCTCTTCTGAAGAACGAGCGGATAGCCCTCACTGGACTCGGCTCCTTCTACTCCATCGAGAGG
>Ga0187870_1001237_pt1 | contig 24485 bp, 21 predicted proteins | sample June2016WEW_13_1_3_FD_132974 | JGI IMG/M metagenome (GOLD analysis project Ga0187870, IMG submission 132974) | Peatland microbial communities from SPRUCE experiment site at the Marcell Experimental Forest, Minnesota, USA - June2016WEW_13_150 | ecosystem: Environmental > Terrestrial > Soil >... | reverse complement strand
GGGCTACATTAAAATATTTTTTATCATCTTATACCATATATCCATTGGTAAAGTTTACGATATGTATTCACACCTATTGTTCCCCTCAATATATTTTTCAAACTTTTAGTAATCCTCATACCCCAGATAGCCCTGTTCTTACGTTGAATAATCAACTTAAACTTCTTTTCTGAAATTCTGTCTCCAATGCTGATTCTCTTGAGCCATGGTCCATTAGATTCCCAAGTCTGAAAGCCTACATTAGATGTGCAGATGCTCTTATATCCAACCTCCTTAGCAAGGGACCATATTCTGACATTTTTAGATCCATGAGGAAGGCTAAGATGGTTTACCTTCGTGTCCAAACTTTTTTCGATGGCCCTTTTTGATTCTGAAAGCTCAAAGATAATTTCTTTTTCGTCCATTCCGCCTAATGGCCGATGGTTTACTGTGTGGGACTGAATAGACATTCCATTGACTGCCATTTCTTTGAGATGATCCCAGGTCATGTAGAATGATTTGCTGATAAGCTCCGTGGCAACAAAGAAGGTGCCCTTGAACCCATACTCTCGCAAAATCGGATAGACATAAAGGTAGTTTCCGAGCCAGCCGTCATCGAAGGTCAGGCAAATTGATTGCTCGTTAGGAGATAACTTTTGTGAGACGAGCTCGTCAATAGTTAGTGTTTTAATATTGTTCGCACGGAGCCAAGCCATTTGCCCGCGAAAATAATTTAGTTCTGTGTTGTAGACTGGATTTGTTAGACCCCTGAGACGATCACGTTCCTCAGGACGATAGATTTCGTGGTACATCAAGATGGGGATTTTGGGAGTATATAATTTCAAATGTCGAAATCCAAATGTCAAATCAAGTTCAAATGGCAAAATCCAAATTTTAAATAATTCCTTAATATCATTTTTTATTTATACCTAAAATAATAGAGGAAAATATCAATGTTAATTCTTGAGCTTCAGACCATAGTATTTTGCATTCACCATTTCTATTTGGGTTTGCCTTTGCTATCATTCTTAGCCAATGTTTTGTCTCTTTTGACTCCTTCCTGCAGATAGCTATTTTATGTCGAAAATCTTTTTTGGACTCTGCAGAATCTGCCTCCATGTAATTAGCACCTATGCCCGTGGCAGATCGAACAATTTGACCAATTAATTCTTTATTCACCCGATCATTTGGCAATGTTTTAACAAAGTCAATAATATTTTCTCCAAATCGGGCAGTTCTCTCCTCAAGATCAAAAACTTTTTGATCTTTTGAATTTTGAGCTTCATTTGTTATTTGAACTTTGAAATTTGTGATTGAACTACCCTTTTTGGATTATTTCCGGGAAGTATTGGCTCACCAAATCGATTAAAGGAACAAACCTAAACTCCTTCAGCAATTTTTCCAACCGACCTTCTGTTTTTTCGAGGTTGACGTAATGTCTTAATCGGTAGTTGAAACGAATCTTCATTCGAGGCTGCTCGGGGTCTAATTCCCAGGGATGTAAATAGAAAATTATTGGTTTGTTCTGTTTGTTCAAGCGCCGGAAGAAACGTTGGAAATAAGAATAAGGAAAGAGACGAAAGTAACCGCCGCCGGCTAAAGGGAAATTGGCGCCACCAATGCGGTAAGTGGAGAGAGGCATTTCTACTAATCCATTGGAAAACTTGAAAGGGGAGGAGGATATGCCGTTAAACCCATATCGGTTATGAAAAGAAGTAGGGAATATACTCGAATCATAGGTAAAACCAAGATCCTTAAGAATATCAAGAGCCCATTCTGATTTAGGGGTAATTGAAAAAGAAGGGGCACGATAGCCGAGTACTTGTTTGGCGGTGATTGATTCAAGGATCTCCTTGGATTGCCATAAATCATTATAAAACGCCTCTGGAGTTAATTTATAGATAAGCTCATGACCATATCCATGGCTTGCAATTTCATGACCCTCAGCAGCGATTTCCTTTATCAGTGAAGGGCATTTTTCAGCGATCCATCCCAAAACAAAGAAAGTGGCGCGAGTTTGATGCTTGGAAAGAAGCCGAAGAATTCTTCTCGTATTCTGAACCACTCTAAGGTCGCACCCATTCCAGTCATTGCAAGAGATCACTTCCTTCAGGTTTTCTACCTGGAACCAGTCTTCGATATCAAAGCTTAAACCATTGAGAGCAAACATAATTAAAGGGTGTAGGGTGTAGATTAAAAGGTTAAACGTTTAATGTTTAGGATTGGAGGATTTTAGGGTTCAAACTTTTGCTTTTTAAAAAGCATCTTTCTGTCGTAGCGTCATTGTGACTTGGTGCCTTAGTTACTCAATGACTCAATGACTTTAAGTCTTAAAATATTTCACTTGACCCCTCGAATTACAGACCCCTTGAATCCTGTTGTCCTAACCGACTCCTTTGGAGATGATCTTCTAATGAATTGTGGAAAGCTTTTTTCCCACTCCCATGCTGTTTGAATGATATATTCCAAATCGTTGAATTTCGGTTTCCAATTCAATTCACTCTTTAGCTTCGAACTGTCAGCAATTAGAACAGGAGGGTCACCCGGTCTTCTACTGGTCTCTTCTGTTTTAAAACGGATACCTGTCACTCTCTTAGCTGTTTCAACTACCTCTTTTACAGAATATCCATTCCCGTAACCGCAGTTAAAGATTTTACTTCCCGCATTCTTTATAAGGTATTCTAAGGCCAGTATATGTGCTTCGGCCAGATCATCGACATGGATATAATCTCTAATGCATGTTCCGTCGGGGGTCGGGTAATCTGTCCCAAAAATTGATAACTTATCGAATTCGCCCTTTGCCGTCTTTAAAGCCCTCGTTATAAGATGGGTTGGTTCTTTGTAGGCCTGTCCTATTCTCCCCGTTGGGTCAGCCCCTGCGACATTGAAATATCTCAAAGAGATGTAACTAAAATTTTTGGCATCTGATAAATCTTTCAATATCTTCTCTACCACAGCTTTAGAGGCCCCATAGGGATTGATGGGATTGAAAGGCGCCTCCTCATTAACGGGAATCATTGAGGGTATTCCGTAAACCGCAGCGGTGGAGGAGAAAACAAAGTTCCTAATCCCCGTTGCAATCATGACATCTAAAAGATTTAAGGCATTTGCCGTATTGTTCTGATAATATTTTAGAGGTTCCCTGACAGATTCCTCCACCTGGATGAATGCTGCAAAATGCATCACTGCATCTGGTTTAAATTCTTTCATAATTGTTTTTAATAATTTCTTATCAGAGAGATCACCTCTAACCAAACTTCCATATAAAACTGCCCACTCATGTCCGCTGGAAAGATTGTCGTAAACAAGCATATCGTGGCCCTTTTCGCCCAGTGCTTTTACAACGTGACTTCCAATATATCCGGCGCCTCCGGTTACAAATATTTTCATAGATTCATTCCAAGGTTTTTAGAAACAAAATTAATGAGTCCCTTCAGTAACAAGTCCATTTTCAGCAAATTTTAAGGTCAAATGAATTGAGCTAATTTACTAAGTAGTTCAGTCATTATTTCTATTTCCTCTTGGGTGTTGTAAATATAAAATGAAACTCTCGCACTTGGGCCAATCCCCAGCTTGTCATGCAGGGGCTGGGCACAGTGGAAACCAGAGCGAATCATGATATTTTCCCTCAGACTAAGAACTTTTGCCACTGCATGGCACCCCATCCCATTGACGTTGAAACTGATGACAGATAATCTTTCTTTTCCATCCTTGCTTCCATAGATTTCCAAATTTTTAATTTTTCCCATCCTTTCAAGGGCCAGTTCCATAAGCGCCTTATCATGGGCTAAAACATTTTCCATCTGGATATTTTCGAGGTAGTCAATTGCACTGCCCAGAGCGATGGCGCCTTCTATATTTGGCGTACCCGCCTCGTAGCAAAGAGGTGGATCCTCAGAAATATAACCATTAATATGAACTTCTTTGATGGTACTCCCACCCAAAAGATAAGGTTCCATCCTCTCATATAAATCTTCTTTAATGTAGAGCACCCCTATTCCCGATGGGCCTAACATTTTATGACCGCTGAAAACCAAAAAATCGCAACCCAGTTCTTTCACATCGAGCTTCATATGGGGAACCGATTGTGCTCCATCTATTAAACATAAGGCCCCTCTTTTTTTGGTTTCCTCAATGATCATAGGGATTGGGTTGATGAGCCCGAGGACATTAGAAACATGGCCTACAGCAACGAGAAGTGTTGAACCATCCATCTTGCTTCTTAAATCGTCGATGTCAATTCTTCCTTCATTGTCAATATCTACATACTCGACCTTCCTCTTACGCCCCCAGGGAAGAAGATTTGAATGATGCTCCATCACAGTAGTCAATATTTTCCCTTCTCCTTTAAGGGAATGGCTTACCAGATTGATCGCCTCTGTCGTGTTTCTCACAAATATGATTTCTCTCTCGTCCGCATTAATGAATCGGGCTACTTTCCTTCGCGCTTCTTCATAGAGTTCAGAGGATTCCTGCGATAAGGTATGGACCCCTCGATGGATATTGGCACAATAATTTTCATAATAATTCGAGATTGTATTGATGACCTGTCTTGGTTTTTGAGTGGTCGCAGCATTGTCAAAGTAGAGGATGGGCTTATTTTTGATGAGCCTTTTTAAAAAAGGAAAGTCTTCACGAATTTTTGAGGTATCCAATGGTAATCTCGTCATTTTATTTCATATCTTCCCGAAACTTTTCGACTTTATGAACCTGAATTTCCCTCCATCTTCAGCTTTAATTGTTTTTACGGGATATAGCTTAACAAGAACATCAGTGGAGTAGAAATTTTTGAATTCCTGGATGATCCTCTCCTTATTCACATCTGCCCCATTATTGGGGACGCAGAGGAGATCAAAATTACCTTTTGATTTCTCAATGAGTTGAAAATTATCAATCTCTTTGAAACCATGAAAAAAATCAAATATCTGGTCGCTTGTAAAAAGCTCACCTCTTGAATTGGAAAGAGTGTCCTCAACTCTTCCTTCTACCTGCAGCCTTATTGATTTTCTCACGCACCCATGATCCTCTATAAAATATCTCCCTACATCCCCTACATCATATTTAATCCATGGCATAGCGACATTTTCTAAATCAGTGATGTAAAGTTTTCCAAGCTCACCCGGGGCAACAGGTTTTCCGTTGCGGCAGACTTCGATATAATAAAGGTCCATGAACAGATGAAGTCCCTCATGTTTTTCACAATCACAGGCAATAAATCCCATCTCACTGCAACCATAGGTGTCATTTACCTCGCAGTCGAAGGCTTTTCCAATGGTCTCCTTCATGATGGATGTCATGGATCCACCAAAAGGTTTGATCACTCCAACTTTTGGCGGAGGAAGGCTTTTTTTAATCAGATATTTTGCAAAGGTATACAGATAAAGGGGTAGCCCTTCCAGGGTGTGTGGTCGATATTTTCTAATTGAATCGATGTAAGCCAAAATATCTTTTTCGGGGATATTGGTTCCTTCTGAACCAAAGGAAGGAAGGGTAATTCTTCGATAGATATTTTGTCTCTGTCTATAAAAATATTGATAGAAATACTGGCCCAGGTCCTTGTAATTTCTTTTCAAAAGAAGAGAAACCATTTTTTTTGAAAATAATTTTTCTCCACTCCCACTATCATCAATCCCACAAATATTCGTACACATATGAGGAGGAATCTCCATCCATTTCTTTCCAATGGTATGGTTTCCTGCAAGTTTATGGGCTCTGAGCCCTGCCGCCCAGTTAATGTTTGCTTTTCTGAAATCGTGTATTCCCATGATCTGACGAGTTGTTCCAGAACTTGCCACATATTTCCATTGGGTTCTATCCATTCCCTGGGCGGTAATTCCCTCTGGGAAATTTAACATAATATCTTCTTTAGTGGTTGGAGGGATAGGAATAATATCTTCGTCATTTCGAATGTCATTCGGGATTAACCCAATTTCGTGAAACCTCTTTCTATAAAAAGGCACGGTTTCATAAGCATGATTCAATATTATTTTAAGCTTTGTAAATTGGTATTGTTTCAATTCATCCAGACTCCAACTCTCCACCCTCATCATTTTTTTATATTCATGCCAAATTTTAATATCTGTAAAATGGGCGATCGCAGGTAAAATAAATCTTTGTAACAATATTGAATACAGATCCATACCTTTTGGTAACTTCCTTTCTTTTCGCTATAATAAACGATACCCCATTTCCCGAAATTTGCGGACATCTTCTCTTGTGGGAAATGAAAAGTAGGACCCCTCCCCTGGTCTGTTCTCCTTATATTGAACCTTTCCATTTCGAATCATCTCTATCGCTTCTAACATGTAATGTGCACCCAGACGCTTTGTTCGCCTGATAAGGGCATCTAAAGATTCACCAGGATTTATCAGGACTTGTCTCTGAAGAACAATCTCCCCTTCGTCTATTTTGGAGTTGATCTTGTGAATGGTGATACCCACAGATTTCTCCCCATGGTAAAGCTGCCAGAAATTAGGCATCATTCCACGGTATCTGGGGAGAGGTGCGTGATGGATATTGATACATCCAAGCCGTGGAAGCTCAATCAATTCTTGTTTGAAAATCGTGGGGGCTGCCACAGAAACAATCAGATCGAGATTCTGTCGCCGGAGTTTATCCAAAAACTCCGGTTGATGGAGGCCATTTTGATAAAGAACCTCAATGTTTTGCGTTCTGCATAAATGATTAAGGTCAAACCATTCTGATTTTGGGTAAAATTGAATTAATTTGTTCAGACTCTTCGTTTTGATATACCGAAGGCCCATCCTTGAAAAATCAATCAACCCATAAAAAGCGTACATTTGTTTTACTAAGGCCCAAGTTGATTTCTTGCCCATCGGACTCTGGACTACTACTGCCCCGATTTCTTTAAGATCCGGGTAAATTCTGAAAAATTCGTCAAAGAAACATCGTACATAAAAAGGATCATCCTGGGTAATGAAAAGGAAGTTAAAGCTCATCTCCTCACTGTTTCCCATGTTACGGTTTTCTGTCCTCGAAGTGTTTTAAAAAAGGCAAGCAGTGAAGCTGTGTTCACCACACAAAAATACAAAGGAATTGCAAAGATGCGGAAACGCCATCCTAAGGTATCGGTTAACAAACCGGCAAGAGCAGCAACGTAAAAGATTATCTGCCCAATGAACGTCACATTGTAAAACCAATGCCCTAAGAGATAAAAGTTTGAAACAAATACACCAATCAGGAAGAGTGGTATCAACCATCTCAGTATTTTATGAGATATCAGTTGAAAGGCAACAAAAGGATACCGCATCGGATTTAGGAGCCTTCTCACGCTCAGGATCCCTTGCATCGCCCGATTGATGATTCGGATTCGCATGCTAAATTCCTCTGAGGGTTTCTCGCTTGTTACCTCATAAGCTATTGCCTCCGGCTCAAATATTACCCTGTATCCTTTTTCAATAATCTTCAAGGGTTCCACAAGGTCGCTAATAATGTCCGCACCCAGAGGAACATAAAGATCCCTCCGGACCGAATAAATACACCCACAACAGCCAGTTATTGTCCTTATTTTCGTCTGCATGCTTTTGATAAAATTCTCGTACTTCCAGAATAGAATCGTCCCGATCCCCACAGGGGCGCCCTTGGGGTTGCTATATTCGTATCGACCGCTTACTGCGCCCACGGACCGGTCATGGTAATTTCTTACTATCTTCCTTATTGCACCCTTTTCGTACTTTGTCGTCGCATCGGAAAAGATGGTGATATCTCCAGTTGCAACTCGAACTGCTTCATTTTGGGTTGCAGTCTTACCCACTCTCCCCTCCACACGTTTTAAAATAACTCCTCGGTCGCGGAACTCTTTCACGATTTCATCGGTGCGGTCTGTCGAGCCATCAGAGGCCACAATCACCTCCAGTTTATTATTCGGATAATCGAGTACAAGCGTTTCCTCAAGTTTTCTCCGAATATTCCTTTCCTCGTTGTAGGCGGTGATGAGGAATGTTACCCTGGGTTCAATGTCTTTCCGGTTTATACTCCTCTTGAAGAAGAGTCCGAAAATCGGGATCAGCAGAGTGTAGCCAAAATAGGTGTAGAAGACTATAGCGACTAATATCCAGAAAATTAGTTTCCAAATAAAAATGCTATGAAATCCGTTCATACGTTTTCTAAATCGGAATTATACAACCTTCATTCCTGACAATGAGTCGATTTAGGGCGCCTCCACGATTCTTCCCATTCACCATGGAAGCCTTGCCTTTCTTCATGGCCTTGCCAGGTTTTGGGCGGTATAAATTTGAGACTGTCTTTCCAGTCTAAGTGGGCAAGATTTTTGTAGCAGGGAAAGTTGGAATCGACTATAATTTCTTCTGGCTTGAAGTCGACCAACCTATATTTTCGTAGTCTGAAACACTCTCGAATAGACGGTATCTTATCAGGATCCATCCCCATGATCGATGCCGTCACATAATCGCTGGCCACTGGGTTGTAAGCTGCCACCAAACAGCCCGCATCCTTGGGTGCTCCTTCCATGGGACCTTCCCCTTCCATCCCCAAAATCCCGTCTAACAAAGTGAAATAGCGGCGCTGTTTTTCTATATGAAGTTGACCGTCACTATCTGCGAAGAAGAGACACCGGTTTATATCCAAAACCGTCCTCCAGAGCGTGTCATTGCGGTACCAACTTCCTTCAGTGACGATATGGTACACATTGTTTTTTGAACGGGAGGTCGAACTGACCTGCACATATTTTCTTCCTTCTATCAAGCTATTTTTCACGGTGGATATAAGACCATTCAGTGGAGAAAAAAAATACTGTAAAAGAAACACTCCAAGCTTAAACTGTCTCAAGTAAAGGATGAGGTATGATCTAATCCGAAATAACAAAGGTTGAGTGTCAAACTCGTCCCCGCCATTCCTGATGCTGCCACGGCGATGGTGAGCAATCCAGCTTTTGTCGGAATTGATGCCAATTAGGTTTTTTAAGCTAAGAGTAACACCTGCCTTTTTGTGGGTCTTCATTTTGGGTAAATTGATTAAGACATCGGATTCCAAAATTGTACGAGAAATTAAGTATTCGTTTTTCTTGTCATTATGATGTTGAGCCACCGTTCCAGAAGGATAACCGGTAATCTCAAGCCTCTTCGAATCGCTCACAATTGGCGTAAAACAGCTTTCATTCCCGAGATCAATGACACAGTGCCCCCTTGGGTCGCCTGACAGTTTAACGGTTTTCTCTATGCCGCCGTATTTGTTACAATAGGCTTGGATGATCCGCAAATCCAGAAGTTTAATATTCACGCCTCGATTTCTAAAATAGTCCACAAGGTCTTGATAGTAATTTTCCCTTATTAGTTTATCCCAAGAAGCACTTTGCAAAGGTGCATCACCTATCGTAATAATTGCTGTCCCTTTAGAGGCTTTCACTACGTAATCGATTACAGGACGCAGTATGGACGCATGAGTTATCATGGCCTCCACACCATGCCTGCCACCGTCATGCATATCAAGAACTAAATTTGGCTTTAGAACGACTTTATCTCCTGGTCTTACAAGTTTTCCGAAAGGGTTCCAATCTGCCGTCCCAAAATTATCACGGTCCATGCCGAGTCCACAAAGAGCTTCACGTACCAACCCGTAAATCCTATTCTCCTTGTCTATTTCGCTAATATCAAGTTCAGGGAAATGATCCCCTGGATGAAAGGGTGGATCCGGATAAACCACACCATCTGACTTCAGGATAAATACTCTTCTCTCGTTCATTGAATCAACTCTGAAATTGTGAATCTCAGTTTCCCAGAACGCGACTTAGGGATCTCATCAACAAAAATCAAATCAATTTTTAACTTAGGATCTCCCATGTACTCTCTGACCTTTTGTACTATTTCTAGCTCCTTAGAAGGAATCCACTCTGAATCCTTAATAATCTTTATTTCAACTAGATCCAAATTTTTCTGAACAAACTGAAACTGTCTTAACCCGCGAACTCCATAGAATAGGTGTGTAAAATATTCACCATGGATCTTGCGGCCATCTTTCGTCAATATAAAATCGGCTGAGCGCCCCTCAACGCATTTCATCAAAGGGAGGGTTCTCCCGCAGCTGCAGCGCGTTTTAGTCCAGACACCGATATCTCCTGTATCGTAACGTATAAATGGCATAGCCTTGTTAAACAAATCGGTTACGACAATCCTTCCTGGTTTTCCTGGCGGAACTGGTTGGCCTTCTTCATCAAGGAACTCAATGATGAGATTATCAATATTCATGTGCAGTCCTTCATGCCTATCGCACTCTGAAGCTATTAAGCCAACTTCACGAGATCCGAGGCGATCAAACACTTTACAACCAAAGATTCTCTCTATCAAATCCCTCTGAAAATCATACAGCTTTTCCGCAGAGGAGGTAATCCCCTTTAGTCCTATCTTTTTTGCCGGAAAACTTATGGTGTCAAGGTAACGAGCTAAAGTATATGCCGCACTTGCATACGCTAAAAGCATGGTAGGTTTTTTCTGAACCATAATTCCAGCGAAATTCTCCATTTGCTTTTCTGTTAGTGCGAAAGCATCCAATGGAATCCGCCGGAAGAGCAGGTAATTTTTCATTCTCGCATAGAGTTTTCCATTTGTTCGGAGGTCTTGTGAGGCACCCCAGAGAAGCGCTATCGGTTCCCCAAGATCCCAACCAGACCAGCGATCGTGTCTAACTTGTTCCCAAGCTCGGAGTATGTACCTGTAATGATGGACGTAAAATATTGTAGGTTCTCCAGTTGATCCTCCTGACGCATCCTCGGCAAATGAACCAGGTACAAGTTTTTTTGATTTCAGGCGATCTCTTTCTTTCTGGATAGTCTGTTTGGTCAGTATCGGGAGTTTCCGGTATGCATCCTTGCTACTGAAGTCTCTAGGATCAGCACCCATGTCATCTACAACTTCTCTGTAGAAATCGGTATTCTTACATGCATCTTCGATGAGCTCCATAAAAAGCTTCCCTCTGAGTTTTTCCAAATACTCTTCCGGAATCCATTGGTTTTTTTCCAATTGTCGATAATGTTGATGGTATGTATACTTTCCTGAAAGAAAGCTATAAAGTGGAAAGTTTATGTATTTAACAATCTTGCTGTACATGTTATTTTATCTGATTGGTTTCTCTGGAACTTCAGAAGCCATTTTTAAAAGCAACTGGTACACTTAAAACGATTCTAAAGATTGGTTTGTCTTCTTAAGATGTTCCACATATTCGATATTGAAACTCGCCATAGTTCCCATAAAAACCCAATAGATAGCCATCAGATTGTAGTAGAATTGTGTTTCGCCAGAAACACTTCCTACAAGATGCACTAAAACGCATGTGAAAAAGCCTAACCCAATCCCCTGACCGAGCTTGCTTGTGGAATGCCTGAATAATTGGTGAGATTTCCACAAAAGCATAAGGGTAAATATAATAAAAATCGTCATACCCACCAAACCTTCTTCGGCGAGAATCCTTAAGAACATGCTATGGGTTATCCATCCCTCTTTTTGGCGGAAATTATCGAAACCAATTCCTAATAAAGGCTGCTCCTTGAAATAGTACATTGCCTTTTCCCAGAGTGGTTTTCTTCCTGTTAATTCTACAGTAACATCACCGACATCAACAGCGCTACCTGTCTGTTGCTCTTCAGAGATTGCTTCTTTATCTAAAAAAGTCATCTCAATTCGCTCAACAACAGAATTTGGTAAGACAAATCTGTAAAATAGAAGCAAGACAATAAGCAATAGAAGCAATTTTCTATCTTTTATAATGCCGAGGATCAAAATCCCTGCAATGGCGCATATGTATCCTGAGCGTGAGTACGAATACACGATAGGATAAAAATTACATGCGCAGATGAATAATATAAAGTATTTGAGTTTCTTATCCTCGATAAAATACGATATGCCAAGCAGCAAAAACGTATACATGGCATAGAATATACCCAATTCATTTGCCCCGAGAAAATAAAAAGGGCCGGATATCCTCATAGAATGCGTATAATGCCATGACTTATACCACCTGAAGGTAGTGTAAAAATTGAAATCCATAACCAGCAGACTAAGGCACACGCAAATTATTATCCACTTTACGAAATTTTCTTTGTTTATGTTGTTTACCCCAATAAAATATATCAACGGAAGAATCATGTAATTTTTCCAGGCCTTTAGCTTAATTAGATCTATTTCGGGGGAAAATTCCATGAAGGTATAGCCTCGGATCAGGGTTATTATACTCCCGAGGACGAGGAGTATGACGACCGTGTTGACAGGGGTACTCTTAAAAATTCTTCTACCCCCCTTCAAAGTCCCCCAAACCCACCCAAGAACAATCGAAATCAGAAGGAAATCTGCAAATTGGTTGCCCCCTGGGAGTTCAACAATTTTCTTCATGGCTGATATGATGGGGACAAGTGAGATGAAAAATAAAATTCCAATTTCTACCCTAAATAGGGTCATAAACATGACCGGAAAAGACATTATATAAACAATGAGAGGAGCGTAATGCGTCAGCATGTGCTTAGATCTCCGAAGTATTTTATAATTGGGTATTTCACTATTCTATTTTCTTAAGAAACATGTATCTGGCAATTTCACAGGCGAAGATGTACATGGGCGGAGGAGGATTGATCCTTTTTAAGAAATAAGAATCAGATTGGAGAGAAACCGAACCCGGTTCGGTAGAGACCACGCTTGACATTCCTATTTCCTTGCAATACTTCTTCAATTCTTCATTAAAATCCTCCACTCTCCCGTTTGGAATGGCAAAGTGTCTAACTTTACTCCCAATTCGTGCTTCAATTTCAATCTTCGACTCGAAGATCTCGCGCTTTGCCTCAGAGAACTCCATTTTGCTTAGTGTGGAATGGCTAACGGTATGAGCTCCAAAGGATATGTTATCCTTGCTCATTTCTATCACCTCGTTCCAGTTGAGCATTTTTCTCTCAGCATTATCTCTGCGGATCTCATTTCTCCCCAAAATATTCGCCAATTTCTGCATCATTAGGATTTTTTTATGCTGCTCAAGTCCAACCATCTCTTCATAAAGTTTTGTAAGAGTTCCCATTTTACTCTGGCGAGTTGATATATCAAGGACTTCGTCGCCAAAGAGATCTGGTAAACAAAAAGATTTTAACTTTGTGGATAGTAATATATCTGCCAAATCATCTACCCACAAGGCATTTTTAGTGCCTATAAACCCTGTGGTCAGGTATACCATACCATGTAGATCAAGCTTCTTCAGTACAGGAAATGCAAGTTTATAGTTATTTAAATAACCATCATCTATGGTAACAACGATAGACGGTAAAGGAAAATTTTCTCTGCTGGTCAACCTTTTATCCAATTCATCCATACTGATAACGCTGTACCATCTTTTTATAAGGCGCATTTGCTTCTCAAACTCTCCGATATCTAAATGAGGAAGAAGATCACCATCCAATGAGCCTGAGGAAAACCGATGGTAGAATAGGATCAGAGCACAATGGTTCTTCTTGAGTTTCGTTAGAGCGAAGATCAATAAATGCAATATACCTGAGTAATAGATTGCGAAGTACAATCCTTTTTTTAGGATCTGTTTAAGCTTTTCCTCTTCCATGCAAGATTTCTAAAAACTGCATCTCTTATATCTTTGTCTAAAACCAAAATTAGCACCGCATAAATGATGGCCCCTGCCGGGATTTTCGTAATAAGGTTATTGAGGGGGGATTTTCCATCCACCATATTTATTACCCAATACATCACGCTGCCTATTGCAAGGTATAAGAGAATACGGCCATAGTCAATTCGAAACCTGAATTCTTTAAAAGCATAATAAGTAATTATAACAGTATAAAAAATATAAGAAATCAGTGTTGCTTGAGCTGCACCGAGAATCCCGAAACGGGGTATTAGAACAATATTTATCCCCACATTCAGGAAGCAACCACCAATCATGATTATAGTCATTAAATGGGTCTTCTTTCGAATAAACAAGCCGGAATTTAGAATGATAGAACAAGCGTATATTGATTGGCCAATGACTACATACGGTAAAACAGTGTAGGCTTCTATGTATTTGCTTGAGGCCAACACCATAAGCAGATCTCTACCTACAGCTATGAATCCAAAAACTACAGGAGAGATTATTAAAACGAAATACGTAAATAGCTTCGTAAAAAATTCCCTCGTTTCTTCCTCCCCTTTATTAACAAGTATATCCATATAGATTGGCGTCATTGCATAATTAATTGGATAAATAATCACTTCGGCAACATATGTCGCTAAGTTGTATCCAGCAGTATATAAACCGAGAGGTATTGATCCTAAGAATAATTGGACCATGTATCTATCAGCATAGTTGAGAACAAGATGGCCCAGCTCAGCCCAAACCAGCGGAAGACCAAATTTTATCGAATCTCCTAAAATTACTTTTGAGAAACTTTTGGCGCTTATTCTCCACTTTTTGCTGCAATAATAAATAAGAAAAGTAAGCAACATAATTCCTGATATGACCTGCCCAATATAAAAACCATATAGACCTTTTATGATGAAGAAAACTATGAAAATACTCAGTGAAAGTGATCCATATCGGTGTATGACTATTATTAAATTATACAGCTTTGTAATCTGTTCGGCTCTCAAAAAACTCATAAAAATATCAGTTGTACAACTAACAAAAATAAGGACTGAAGCCAAAAAAAGCAAACTGGAGGTATTGGCCTCTATAAATCTAATTAGTACGAAGGGCGTTACAAGAATAAAGAGGATAGACATAAAAGCTGCTATTCCGGCAGCACTGAAAACCATCGTGGAGTAAAAGCTCGAAAGGCTCTTTTGTGACTTGAAGTCTTGATAAAACCTAACGATCGAATTAGGAAACCCAAATTTCCCTATAGCAACCGCGATAAAGATTGTAGTGGTTATGAGACCTAAGATCCCATATTCACCCACGGAAAAGATCCGCGTAAGAATTGGAAAGGAAATAAACCCAGCGGCCATTATAACAATGCGGCCGCCAAAATAGTGCGACGATTGTTTTAATAATGCCCTAATTTCGGACAATATTACTTCTCCCTACTTTTGTAGGCATTTTCGAATTCCTCAATCATTAGGTCAAGATGTTCAAGCGTAAGGTCCTGATGAATGGGTAACCCAAAGAGTCTTTTTTTCAAATACACGGCATCAGGAAATTCATCCCATGGAACTTGAGGATGAAATCTGTCCCACCAAGGATGGGTTATGACTCCCCTTCTCTTAAGAGTTCTATATAATTTCTCCCTTGTTTCAGCACTCTCAAGGATAAGGGGGAAGAACAAGGGGCAAACGCCGGGAGGAAGTCTCGTGAAAGGAAGAATTCCCCTTTCATTTTTCATAAAATGGTTGAGTAAGTATTCGAAGTTTCTTCTTCTAACAATCTTTATTTCTTCAAAATCTGTTTTATTTATAATTTTTTTTGATAAATCAGAGATTCCCCATGAGCAAAGCTTCCCGACAAAAAGATACGAATCTGGTTTCACGAGGTATAACCCTTTCGGGTTAAAATATTTTCTAAAACCAGCCACAAAAAGTCTTGCAAATGATAGGAAAAGATAAACACCGTTGTAGAGAAAGCCTAAGCCATTTTCTTTGATTAAATGATTATTGTCCCTGGTCTTGTGCCTTAATAACTCTGCAGCATAAAAAGACGTGGCAAATGAGTTTGGCTTTTCAGGAAAATGATTGTGGCTAATATTCCTGTTATTTATTAATAATACTCCGCCGTTAGGGACAGGCAAGGTTTTTAGGAAGCTAAATATACTTACATCTCCATAAGAGCCTAAAGGTTTTCCATTATGAGCACTCAAGAACGCATGTGCACAATCTTCAATCAGGAAGAGCTTCCTCTCAGTGCATATCTGTTTTATCTCGTCAACTGGTTGGGGAAATCCCATGAAATGAGTTACCAAGATTCCCTTAACTCGGTCAGTAATCTTGTTCAATAAATCATCAAAATCCACACGCAAGTCTCTTCCGATCTTGTAGAATAGTGGCCTTACGCCCAAATGAAGCAAAGGGTCTATCTCCACGCCGCAATTATAAGACGGAAGCAATACACTGTCGCCAGGTCCGATGCGTAACACCTTAACTCCCGATGCCAAGGCATAACGAGCACTGAAAAAAAAGTAACATTTCTCCTGATTCAGAGGAAAGACGCGGTCTCGTTTTCTGTTGCCCTTGGCAAAAGTTTCCGAAAGACGGAACGAAGGTTTACCACCTATATACTTATTCACCCCTCTCCTCTATGTAAGGTTGTTTTTCATAAGTCGCCTTGCAATGAGTTCCTTGATTTTTCTTAAGTATCTATACCCCTGAACGCTTGGTAGAATTTTTACAATCATCAGATTTAACCAAATCCCTTTTAATCTTTTGTTAAAAATTAGGACACCCTTTCGCTCTCTTCGTCGAGATACCCAATTCTTCTTATACTCGTAATCTCCTATTAATAAGTCTATACAAGTTACCTTATCAACATCAATTAAATATTTTATCATTTCAGCGTACCAAAGTTTACCCGCCCCAATATTCTCAAATTCCTCGTCGTACGCGGTTTTCTCAAGGTAAGCAACCCCACCGTAGGCAGCTCCGAACCCCACCGCTATCGGCGCACGATTTAAATAAACTAACCCCAAACGTAACCATCCTTTTTCTGCAAGATCTTTTATGTGATCCATTAAATATTCAGGACCAAACGTCTCCCTTTCTTTCCAACTTTTTTCGTAAACTTTAAAATATAATTCTATAAAACCCTCAAGACCCTCGCACCCAGTTATCATCTGAAATTCCAATTTTCCCTGTTCTTGTGCTCTATTCCTGTTTTTTCTAATACTTGCTCTAAAATTCTTGCTCAGACTCTTGAAGTATATATCACTAGGGAATTGAATTACATCTTCATAACAATTTCCAAAACAAAAATATTCATTGTTCTTCAAACCGCTTTTACTCAAAGCGGATTTTACTATACTCAGGTTCTTATGCTCCTCAATGATGGAATTTAAATCAATGATGTCCCATCGTTTATAAATTTTCTTGAAAAAATCCAAAACGACTAACAGGATTACCTCCTTTTCTTCTTTTTCTAATTTAGCAAACATGAAAAACCTGATTGGAGAATAAGCATTACCTATTAATTCAATTTTGATGGTATTAACTCCTTTATATCGCCCTTGTTTTATCACAAACGGTGCTATTGCTAACACTCTATCACCTCGACAAATTTGCAATATCAATAATTTATCATGAGCCAGAAAATGTTCCAACCATATCCTAAAGAAGTCAAAACACAGATAAGGAAAATACGACCCTCCGTTAGCTGCTAACTCATCCCAGATGATTTTAAGCTTTTTAAACTCATCTATACTTGTGATCACTTTTATTGAATACTCGCCTAATGGCTGATCCTTTTCTTTTATAGTGGTCATTACCGTGCATCTGCCTCCAAGCGTTCCGCTCCTAAATCGTCTTTTTAAAATACCCTGATAATTTATTTTTGGCCGACAAGATGTATTGATTTTTCTCCACGATTGGCAACATTTTTGTCATCAAGAATGACAAAAATCGTCCTTTGAAGTTTTTATTGAATACCAGGATACCTTTTCTTTCCCTTCGTTGTGGAGTCCATGATTTCTTATACGGATCATCTCCTCTCAAGAAATCGATGCACCTTACTTTATCGACATCGATTACATATTTTATCATCTCCATAAACCAAACTGATCCGGCACCCAGGTTTTGATAATCCTCATCATATGCCACTTTTTCAAAATACGCTAACCCACCACAAACAAAAGCAAAACCTACTGCCGTGGGAACATCAGATAAGAAAACGAAGCCGAGGCGCAGCCAATCTTTTTCGCCAAAACACCGCGTAAGGTCCAAGTAAAATCCAGGGCCAGCCATTTCTCTCTTTTTCCAACTTTTTTCATATATTTCAAAATATGTCTTCATATATGTTTCAACTTCGTGGCTGTTTTTTATCATTTTGAAAACAACTTTACCAGCCTTTTCCATTCGGTTCCTATCTTGCCTAATATTTTTTCTCTCTTTTTTAGATAAATTTGAAAAATATTTGTCACTTTGATAACTAATACCATCAAGATACCAATTCCCAAAACAAAATATTTCTGCATTTTTAAACGAGCTTTTCAATACTGCATTCTTTAATGCAATAAAATTACCGTTTTCTTCGGGAATAGGACTTAAATCAATAATATCCCATTGCCTATGAAATTTTGAAAAGAACTCAAATATATAAGAAAGAGTACTTTCCCTTTCTCCATTACCCATTTCCTTAAAAAGGAAGTATCTTATAGGAGAATAAACATTACCCGCCAATTCAATTTTCCTGACATTAATTCCTTTAAATTTTTCCTCCTTAATTAAGAATGGTGCTATACTCGCTAATTCAGGCCCTTTGTGAAGTAACAATATTAACAACTTATCATCTTTTAAAAAATGATCTAACCATATCTTAAACCAATCAAAACAAAGAAAAGGCATAAAGGCACCCTGCTTATATGCAAGGTTATCCCATACAGTCTTCAGCTTTTCAAATTCATTCAGATCTGTAACTATTTTTATAGAATATTCATTACTAATTAAATGGTTTTGTTCGTTCACTGCGGTTAAACCTCTGTTAATGCAAACTTAATTGTTGAGTTTTTTTTCGAATACCTTCGTTCGAAAAACATTCAAGGGATTCGATCTTACTTGTAAGGTTTGCCGCAAAGTCGTTTAATCTTGCCATGGTACATTTGCTCAGCGGCCTTGGTCCCTGGACTTATTTTCTAATTATTCTCTCAATTCCCCTTTTCAAAATGTGCGATACAAAATGGATAAATGGAAAAGGGTCGTCAACTGCCCACAACGCATACCCTCTTTTCTTCCCCCTGTAGGCCGAGAGGAGCCCCATAAGATTAGAATGGTCTCTTTTTAAATAAGCCTGGACAGAATAGAAGTCGAAAGGTTCATTAATCCATTTAACACCCTGCCTATAATAAGTTACTGGTCCTGGGTTTTTTTTGATTGCATCGAGATAGGCGAGGTAGGGAATATCTAAACCAGAGCTCACGCTTAGTCCCTCCTGCGTATCCGGCCTGCCCACAGTTGGCTCTATTATGTAAAAAAGCTTTTCATCAATTGAATATTTAAATTCTACAGAGTTAAAACCCACGCAACCCGAGGTCTTTAGTAGTCTTACACATTCGTCGGCCAACTTTGGCATCAATACCGATTCAGCTAAGCTCGTCGACCCAATCCCTGGCGGATGTTGTCTAATTTTTCTCCCTACCAGCACTCCTAAAGGCTCATGATTTCTATTGATATAAGTTAAACAAAAAAACACTTCGCTATCACCGCCTTTTATCCACTCCTGCATAATCAAGCTTCTATTTGCAATATCAAATTGTTTGAAATATCTGAAATATTCTTCTTTAGAATTAGCGAAAAGAATCTTCGATGGAAGGTGTTCTAACCAATACGCATCACGATATTCTGGCTTAATGACACATGGATAAGATATTTTATTCCCTACAAATTCCACATCTTCCCCATTGTGTGAAAAAAAAGTCTTAGGTACTAAGAAATTATTATTCGTTGCAAAATTGTAAAATAAACTTTTACTAATTAGCTGTTGTATTGTAGTATGGGGGGGTATGACAAAATCGTAATATTTCTCAAGCACCTCTCTATTGTTAGAAACATTCAAGACACTTTGATCGGTGCAATTAAAGAGAACCGCTTTTCTTTCAAAGTACTTACCAAGCTCTAACAAACACTCAATCAGCGACGAGTCAAATAGGCTTTTACAATTAATCTTTTCACAATATTTGGTCTTTCCATAATAACTTGAAATGTTTGAGTCAACTGCAATGATCGGAATTCCTCTTCTCCCAAGGCTTCTAAGGAGGCACAACGACATAGGATCACATAATCCAGTAATAACAACAGGAGGATATTTGTTGTTGTCTTTATTTCTCATCTTGAAACAGAAAGGTTTTTGGGTGATAAGAATGTTAAAATAGAAAAACCTGGAACTTTTTAGTTTAGGTCGGTTAACTTTCTGCGGTTCCTGATTATCTTAATTTCATCGCCGTTAGCTAATAACTCCACTGGCGTTTCGTGGCCCAAAAATAAAAGTGGACTTGAGGTAAATCCGTAACTGCCTGAATTTAAAAAGGCAATCGCATCTCCAATCCTTGGTGATTCAACTGGAATATCTCTTCCCAATAAATCAAGTGTTGTGCACAAGGGTCCCACTAAGTTGCAGACCTTAATTTCCCCGTCAGGGTTAGATAGATTCTTAACAAGGAAATTCTTCTTGAGAATCTGGCCGAAATTGCCACTGGCAGCCAGATGATGGTTCATTCCTCCGTCGAGAATGAAATATAGTTTCCCCCGCGATTCTTTATGGCTGACAACTTTAGCTACATAGATACCAGCTTCTGTCACCAGATATCTGCCTAATTCAAAAACAAAGTCAGGATTACCTTTTGTAAACTTTTTATAATTCTCGATACCCTTCTTTACTCCCCCCGCAATTTTGCCGATATCTAATTTTTGATTGTCATGATACGACACTCCAAAACCTCCGCCCAGATTTATCCAAACACATTCAAGGTCATATTCATTTTTTAACCTTTTAGCTATCTCCAAAACATTATCAACATTTTTAACAAGAGCTTCTTCATTCAGACACTGTGTCCCTGAATAGACATGAATTCCTTTAAAGCTTAAATGACTTTCATTTTCTCTCAAATAGACCACAGCCGAATCGAGTTTCTCCTCATCAATCCCGAATTGAGTCGCTTGGCCTCCCATTTTAATGGCAAATTCCTTGATTAATAAAGTAGGATTCACTCTTAAAGCGATATCAACTTTTTCGCCAATACTGAGCGAAATCTTCCTTATGTCTTCCATCTCTCTTAGGGACTCAACACTTATAATACCGATCCTCCCTTTTATTGCCTTTTCGAGTTCTTGATAACTCTTCCCTGGTCCTGCAAAACTGAGTTGTTGAGCAGAGTAACCCGCAAGAAGGGATTGCTCCATCTCGCCATAAGAGGAAATATCCAAACCGTCCACTTTCTCTTTCATTCCCTTTAATATCTCAAGGTTTGAATTTGCTTTGATAGCATAATAGAGCTTGATGGAGTCCCCGAAATAATCGCGAATGGTTTGGATTTTTTCATAGATGTTGTTTAAGTCGTAAAGGTAGAAGGGGGTTCCAAATTGATGCGCAATATCTTCAAGGCAAATTTCCCGAAGATAACATTTTCCGTTGCGTGTCGTAATTTCCATAATTTTTACCGAAACAACCTGGACTCACACTGAGCCCACAGAGATAATATATCTCCTCAGGGAACTCTGTGATCTCTGTGAGAAAAGTAAAATATTTTAACTCCATTTCTTTTGTAAGAAGCTCCGATCCACTTTTCCATTTGCCGTCTTCGGAAATTCCTTTTCGAAATGGATCTCTCTTGGAACCATATATTCCGGAAGAGATTTTCTGCATTGCGCCATCATTTGTTTCTCATCAATTTCCTTTGAATTGCTCTGAATTACCCCGACAATAATCTGATCACCTGTCTCTATTTCCTTTCCGAAAACAACAGCATCTACAACACCATCCAATCTAAGCAAGGACTCCTCAACCTCTGTGGGACTAACTCTATAACCCATGGTCTTTATCATCGAATCTTTTCTTGAAATATAATATAGGAACCCTTCCTCGTCTTTCATAACTAAATCACCAGAAAAAACTACGGCTTCATTTAAATGATTTTGGTCTTTTAGAAGAGGGTTTTTCCTAAAAATTTTCGCCGTTTTTTCAGGGTCATTCCAGTATCCTCTTGTTATCAAAGCACCTCGATGGACCAACTCACCAACCTCACCCGGCTTACATTCCTCACCTTTTTCGTTGAGCACCAGGATTTCTACGTTCGTAATGGCTTTTCCTATGGAGTTTGGCCTTTTATCCAGTTCATGGGGCGGAAGATAGGTGGATCTGAATGCTTCGGTTAATCCATACATAAGGTAAATTTTAGTCTGAGGGAACAATGCTTGCATCTTCCTGACTGTTGATTCGGGGACTTTGCCCCCGCTATTTGTTATGTATCGAAGGTTAGAAAAGTCATATTGTTTGCTTGGCCCAAATTTTTCATTGAATATTTTTACCCATATGGGATTCATCCCTGCAAAGCCAGTGATTTTCTCCTTTTCTAATGTTCTCAGTAGGTCATTTGCTAAGAAAAACTTATGTAAGACGAGAGTTGCTCCTTTTAATATTGATGTTGTTAACTGATTCAATCCATAGTCAAAATTGAAAGGTAATACGCTTATAATTCTATCCTTCTCCATTATTTCTAAGTATCCACTTACAATTTCGGCGCCCTCGATCAAATTTCTATGAGTTATCACAACACCTTTAGGTTTTCCTGTTGATCCAGAAGTATAGATGATATTCGCTATATCATCGCTGATCTGACTGTCCTCTGAAATTTTGTTTTCTAAATTATCTTTAACGCCATACCAATTGACTCCATCCGCTTTCTCTTCGGGGTCTTTATTAAGGGTTTCATCCATGTAAATAATTTTAATAGGCAAGTCTACTTTATTTCTTTGCCACTCCCGTTTTGTACATATCAACACCTTCGCATCACAATCCCGGATAATGTGTTCCATTTGCTCTTTCTTAAGAATCGGGTTGATAAATACAGAAACTCCCTCGCTCATGGAAATACCGAAGAAAGATACAACTTGTTCAATAGATTTATCCAACAAGACACCTACTCTCTCCCCTCTGTTAATTTTCAAACTCTTTATGAGCGCTCCCATTTTTGTTGATTCTTCCATAAGTTCTTGAAACGTAATCACACGCTCTCCATGCTTTACGGCGATTTTATTTGAATACTGAAGGGCAGTATTTTTTAACAGATGATGGACCAGATAACTTCTCATAGAGATTGAGTCCCTTTTTTCTCTGAAATTAATTTTACAATTGTATCGATATCTTTAAAATTTTCGACTGTTAAATCATCATCCATTAATTCAACGCCATACGTTGCTTCAATAAAAGCAACTAATTCGATAACTCCCATGGAATCTATTATCTTTTCCTCTAATAAGAGTGTTTTTGAATCTACAGTCATATCCGCAATTTCCTTGAAATAATCAATTAATCGTTTCTCAATTTGAATTATCTCCATGACTGACCTTCTCGAAACTTCAGAGATCCTGGTTCAGGAAAATCGATTGTTATAAAATATCAAAATCACCTATCTGAATTATCCAATTTTGAGAATTGGGTTCTTTGTTTAAAGAAGCCGTTATAAAATCTAAATCCCATCGCCGGATGAACATCTGTTTCTTTAATGTTTCCAGATACCAACAATTGGGCGTCGCATAAATAACAAGGCGTTTCTTTCCCCTTTTTGAACCGATATAGGCTAAAGCACTAATCGCCATTCCAAATACTTTAGTATCATCGTGCTCAATTACAAAGTCAGTTATCTTTAACTCAATGCCATCATCGTAAGTAACGACATAACCACGAACGACGCCCTGATATTCAATAGCGTATCCCTTCAATTCATAGTGTTTGTTATTTAAGAATTTCCAATTAATAAATTCTGCAGTTTTGTGAAAATAACAATACCTTGAAAATTCCAAATGATTCTCTAAAATTTCATTCAGTACCTTTGGATCGAATTGGGTTACTTCTATCAGAGCAAAGTCCTTATTTAACCTGCCGGGCTTTACCAATGTTAAGAAACTTTCTGGAGAAAGACCGGAATAGCCTATAACCTTTTTATAAACTTGGACTTTTGAAGATATTCTCCAATTAAAATATTTCATATAATATCGCTGGGACTCTTCATTAGCATGGGCACATAGAAAATCGGTATCCTCCTTCATCTTATTCATCGTAAGCTTGATTAATTCTTTAAAGATGCCGTAAAAGACCCTATAGTTAGAATCAACGATTGTGTTAATCCCTATTGCAGACCTGCACATCAATCCGTTCGATGCAACATTTTGACGTACATAATTTTCCTGACCGACTAATTTGTGTCCATCAAAGCAAAACCCGAGCAGGGGATCTCCATACGGATTCCCGATGTACAAAGAATCATATAATTTTTCAGATACCCTCCCAGCATTTCTTTTATGCAATTCCAAAATGCTTTCTCTGTGTTTTAAGTAATCCGAAGAACATTCATACTTCAGCTTGGTTATCATCTTTTAGAATGAATACAATCTTTTCAATTTAATCATGAATTAAGGTGGATATTTGATCTTCGGAGTCGTCGGGCCAGAAAGAACAGACCTGTTCCAGTGAGGATTAAGGTTGAGGGTTCAGGAATGGGTGTGGGAATTTCTGTAACATCGAATTTAAGAAATCCTGAATTATCAATGGTATTGCGTTCGGATGGATCACCATCGAGTCTCCCATCGGCAATCCAGAAAATCAGCTTTTCTCCTTCAGCTAAGGCTATATCCATATACTTTCCAAGATTTGCCCCT
>Ga0187870_1001234_pt1 | contig 24513 bp, 18 predicted proteins | sample June2016WEW_13_1_3_FD_132974 | JGI IMG/M metagenome (GOLD analysis project Ga0187870, IMG submission 132974) | Peatland microbial communities from SPRUCE experiment site at the Marcell Experimental Forest, Minnesota, USA - June2016WEW_13_150 | ecosystem: Environmental > Terrestrial > Soil >... | reverse complement strand
TCACACCAGAAATCTTCTTCTTCGATTCCTTATCGTCGAAGCTCAGCATCTTCCCGCCGATCGTCGGACACCGCGACAGCACTGCGTATTTCATCCCCGGCATCCGAAAGTCGATGCCGAACACCGCTTCTCCCTTCACCTTCGAGGGCGTGTCCACGCGCGCCAAGTGCTGCCCAACAATCTTGTAATCCTTGCTTTGCTTCAACATGACATCGGTAGGAATCGGCAACGTGGCAGCCTTTCCTGCAAGCTCGCCGTAGCTGAGTTGCCGCCTGGAAGCGGCATGAAAAATGTTGCCGTTCTGCGCGGCGCAGGTCGAGCGTGGCACCGCCCACGTGAGGGCTGCGGCTGAAATTAGCATCTCTCGCGCCGCCGCACCCGCCTTGCGCATCGGATCCCAAGTCGTTCGGACGCTGGCGCTGCCGCCTGTCGTCTGGTCTCCGTACAGTGTGCTCGCTCCGGCCTGTTCGATCTCAATCTGCTTCCAGTCCGCTTCCAGTTCCTCTGCCAGAATCATGGGCAATGCCGTGCGCACGCCCTGCCCCATTTCCGAGCGCGCTACCACGATGGTGATTTTGTTATCCGCCGTGATCCGCACGTAGGCATTCGGGGAGAAGGACTGTTTGCTCGATCTCATGCCGTGCGGCAGGTAAAACCCAACTACCAGCCCAGCTCCGGCAGCCGCTCCAGCAGCCACGAACTCGCGTCGACTTAGCGGGCTCATTGCGCACCTCCCGCAGCCACGGCACCGCCAGTCGCGGCGCGACGGATCGCCTTGCGAATGCGTTCATAGGTACCGCAGCGGCAGAGGTTTCCGTTCATGGCTTGTGTGATCTGTTCATCGCTGGGGTTGGGCGTGTTCGCCAACAACGCCGCCGCCGTCATAATCTGTCCGGTCTGGCAATAACCGCATTGCGGAACCTCTTCGGCGATCCATGCCTGCTGCAAGACGTGCAAGCCATTCGCGCCCAGCCCTTCAATCGTCGTAATCCTTTTGCCCGCAAGCTGCGACACAGGCGTCGAACAGGACCGAATCGCTGCACCCTCAACATGCACCGTGCAAGCCCCGCAGAGCCCCGCGCCACATCCGAATTTTGTCCCCGTAAGTTCCAGCGTATCGCGCAAGACCCAGAGCAACGGGGTCTCCGGGGGAACGCTTACTTTTTTCTCGCTACCGTTAACGCGCAGTGTGATTTCGGCCATAGTTTTTCAAAGGTGCAGTGGCGGCTTGGACAATCATCCTACCCAACCCGCAGGGAAAGTGGAATGGGCTCGTGCGAAGAGCGCTCATGTCTAATGCTTCGCCGCCATCGTGCCGATAAGGAATATAAGTCTTGCCGCCTTGAAAACAACAAGGCAGGCCATGCTCCATCTCATCGTACGGGTCTAGTTGCTCTAGTCAGGGCGTAGAAATTGGAAGCTCAAAATCAGCTCGCAGCCGGCCCCAGGCAAGGCATGGCTGACGCGCGGCGCCAGCCCCGCTTCAAACTTGACGTTGATATCAGAATTGCTTCCCGGACATCCAGAGTGCTGAGGGGCCGTACCGTGGACATCAGCGAGTCCGGAATCTCAGCCATGCTGAAGCTCGAGGTTCCGGTAGGCGAGTTCGTCGAGTTGCAATTTACGCTTCCACTTGGTCCCGTGACGGTTTATGCCACAGTTCGTCAACGAAGCGCCTTTCGGTATGGCTTCCAGTTTGTTGAATCACATTCCGTGCGCGAAGTAATCCAGGCAACTTGCCATTGGCTCAGCGTTAAGCAGTCGGTCAGACGTGCGCGGTGATCGGCTGCACGGTTGTGTGGGAACCTGGCTAGCGCCCTGCCTCTCGACTCATCCCCTTGGCAATCTGTTCCCCAACCTGCTGCGCAAAAACTTGAAACGCCGGAATCTCCAGCAGCCTTGATCCAATCTCTCGCTGTGGCAGACTTTGAGCTTGCACCGCACCCGTTCCATCCCGCAGCGCCGCGCGCAGCTTGGCCGCTGTCGCCGGGTCGAAGCTTTCTGAGACGACGACACTGTTATCTTTCCAATGCTCCACGATCACCGGGCCCTCCTCAGTCGCAATCTGGACGACCGATACCGGGCAGTTCATCTCTGAACATGCAGGCACCGCCTGCACGGTCGCACTGTGATAGCGCTGCGACACTGCGCGCGCATAGAAGCCGGCAAACCATTCGGCCACTTGCGGCGTTTTCCATCGCGAAATGTACAGCAGTGACAAATCTCCCGTGCCGGGCGAAACATCGGCGACTACCTTGTCCTTCCGCCGGAAGGTCGCATAGGCTCCGCCCTGCCACTCCGAAGAAACCTCATCCGCGATCTTTCGTTCGCCATACTGTTTCAACAGCGCGCGCACATCTAGTTCACCGATTCCGCCGGAGTCGTACACGTCGTACTGGTTGTTCAGCGCTTCCCGCATGTCCGGAATGCGTATTGGGGGAAGTTTTTCGCCCTGAATGTAAGTGTCCGGCTGCAGCACTTCGTGCGAGTTCCGCGGCGGGCGTGCGAACGCTCCTGCGAATGCCATCTTCTTCCCGCCCTTGTGCAGAAGTTCGCCTTCAAAGATCAAGCCGCCCTTATAAGCAAACGTTCCCATTTCGCGAAGGATCATGGGCGCATCGTGCATGAGCTGAGAATCGATGACGGCCTTTACAGCCGGGTCTTCCATCTGGTAGATCAGCCCGGGCGTGTCTTCCAGGCTCCGCCCCATAGGTTTGAGCAAGTAATCCAGGTACACCACCATGGCTTGGCCTTCTACCACGGCCTTGCGCGCAATCTGGCTGTCGCCGTCACTTGTCGTGGTACCGCTCGCGTGATTTCCCTCAGGCCTCGGCGCAGCCTTCATCCACTTCGCCAAGTCGTAATTCTGGTCCTGCAGTGCATGGGTCAGCTCGTGAGCCAGAATCGGTTCCTGCTGGTCAGGAGGCACCCAGTTCAGCATCGAGATGATCTTGGTTTCGTCGTCGTAATACGCTGCGATTTCCTGGCCGGTGGACTTCACCAGGAATTCTTTCAAGTTGAAATCCCGAGGCAGAAAGCCGAGCTTTTTCATGCTCAGCTCTTCCTGCGCGAAGCTCTTAGCGAATTCTTCTTTCGCCATTTGCCGGGTGGTGTCCTTCTCTACGTCGGCCTTGCTTACGAGTCGGCGCTTCACCGCAGCGCGCTTCGGCATGCCCGTATCTTCAGCCGCGAAGGCGAACACCCTGTCGACGGACTCGAATAGCTTCTTTGCGTCCGCGTCCGTCATTTTGACTTCGTTGGTGGTGTCCTTGCGGAGCTTGCGCGCCACGTCTCCCAGACTCTGGCCGGAATCCGATTGCTGGCCGAACCCGGAGATCACGAATAGAAAGCAGAATGCAAAGGATCCACACCGCAGAAAGATCTTCATCAGGCCTCACTCACGGACAAGAATTCACCCCCGTCAATTCTCCCTGAGCCTGGCCTGCAACTCACGGCAAAAGTCCCCATTGGACTTACGAAAGTAAGCGAATGACATTGAGGGGAAGTGCCGGAAGGAAAGAAGCAAAAACAGTGAAATGAAGACGAAGTGGAGGCGCGCGGCTTGGGATCTACTTCAGTTCGGCCAGCTTTTGGGTCGCCAGTTGTCCCGCTTCCGTGCTGGGGTTGTCTTTCTTGATCTGTTCGTAGAGGCGCTTGGCATCGAGCGGCTGGTTGCTAGTCTGGTAAAGCTCCGCCAATTGCAACTGCGCCGTGACTTTGCTCACCGAAGTTGTCGGCTTGTTGATCAGATCCTGGTAGAGGGCCACCGCATCTTTGGTGCGGCTGGTATTGCCATAGAGAGTAGCCAGCGCCAGCTTTGCGATCGAGGCCAGCTCCTTGTTGCCTGTGGAAGCCACAGCCTTGAAATGGTTTTCTGCGGCAGCGTTGTCGCCTTCGGTTGCCGAGGTTACCCCCAAGAAGTAGCGGGCCATATCCGCCGACCGGGTATGCGGATATTTGTCCTCGATTCCCTGGAATTGTTTCTTGGCAGCTTCGGCGCGTTCCTTGGCTGAAGTGAAGCTGGGAACTCCGGGCTGCGCGGGTGCTCCTGGCGGGCGAAGTTGGGCTTCGAGAGTCCTGACCGCCTGCGTCATCTCGAAGCTCGCCTTCTCATTCTGCGCGCCCAAGTAGTACCATCCGCCCGCTACACCGGCGATGATCACTGCGATGGCGATGCCAGCGACGGCCAGAGTGTTCCTGTGCTCCACGCTCCAGTGAGCGGTCTTCTCAGCAGCCCCGATCGTAACCCGGCTGAATGCGTCCTGCTTAAGTTGATGGCGTGTCTCTGCGCGCACGAGGATCCCTTCTAATACTTGCGATGGAGGGTGAAACAAATATGGCGAACGAATAGTTTAGCAGGACGGGGTTGAAGAATGAAGCCCTGATTGGCAATGACGTTCACTTCCCGCCGTGACTATCGGGAAGTTTCTTCCAGCAACCCCTGCTCCAATTTCTCCTGGCACTCGATGCAGTGACGCGTCCAAGGCACAGCCTCGAGCCGCTTGGCGTTGATCTCTTTGCCGCAGTGGATGCACTCGCCGAAGCTACCCTCACGGATGCGTGCCAGCGCTCTGTCCACCATCTGCAGGAGCTGCCGCTCGTTGTTGCTCTGACTGAAGAGGAACTCTTTAGTGTAGGAACTGGCGGCGCGGTCAGCAATGTCCTGAGCCGTGTCTTCGTCGGCGGAGCGGCCGTCAGCCTGGGTGCGGGAAACAGTGCGGCGCAGTTCCTGCTGCCGCGTTTCGAGCCGCTTTTTGAATGCTTCTAACTTCTTCTTATCCATAGTCTCACTTCTAAAATCCTGCGGCTCAACGGGGCCGCCCGTAAGATAAAGGCCAAACGACGATGATAAGCGCCAAAATTGAGATGCGTCAACAGGCCCCACCGGCTGCACCAGTATGCCGCGAGGCTTCCCAGGCAACCATTTTTCGACGGTACAAGTCTAAAGCTCGACAGCTCAGTCTTGCTCTTAAGTGCTCATCCCAAATCTCTAGGAAGTTTCTGTATGACGTACCGAAATCTTTTTCTGTTCGCTCTCTTGCCGTGTGGTTCCCTCACTAAGTTGGTCTACATGTCGGACAATTGGGGCGCGGATGCGCCGCGGAAATCTCGGAAAACGACTTTGAATCTACAGTTGGCGGGCGGCAATGACGGTTGTGGTTTCCCTGCGAGCGATGATGGAGCGGCCGAGCTTGGTGCGGCGCAAGAAGGAGAAGCGATATTGGAAGCCAGCTTTGAGAATGCCGCGCAGAAAGGACACATTGGTTGCGCCGCTGAAGATGCGGGGCGATTCGTCCCTCCTGGCGCAGGTTGGCGGCGGCTTGACGAATAGCGTTGGCATAGTGACCGCGGCCGCGGTCGGCGTATCCCGTGCGATGCAAAGCTGGATACACGGCGTGCTTCAGTAGTGGGCTGACGAACCGCATCGCTTGGAGACCCGATCACCCTCAACGCGGCAGCGGGTCTTTCATGTTGGTGAGGGCATACGCGAGGACTGCCATGGCGGCGGCGTTTTCGCGGAGTTCGCTGGGAACGATCTTGTCGAGGGTATCGGCGGCGGAGTGGTGGTAGTTGAAATAGGTGCGACCGTCTTGCATTACGCCAAAGGCAGGGACTCCTGCGTCGGACATGGCGGCGATGTCAGCGCCGGGAGGATAAGTGCTGGGCTGGAAGACGGTGGCGCCGATGCTCTGGAGAACAGCCTGCACCGGGCGGAGGGCGTCGATGGCGGCGGGGGCGGCTTTGACGTCAAAGCCAAGAGGATGGGCGGCTCCTGCGTCGCTCTCGATGGCGGCGATGTGGTGGGCGAAGTCGGCGGAATATTCAGTGGAGTAGGCTTTGCTGCCGGCGCCTCCGGTTTCTTCGTCCATCCAGGCGATGACGCGGAGAGTCCGGGCGGGGCGGAGGTGGAGGCGCTGGAGGATTTCGGCAGTCTCCATAGCGATGACGACGCCGGCTCCGTCGTCGATAGCGCCGGTGCCGAGGTCCCAGGAATCGAGATGTCCGGAGACTAAGACGATCTGTTCGGGATGTTCGACGCCTTTGAGGTCGGCGATGACGTTGTAGCCGGTTTCGTCGGGGAGCTTTTGTGGAGTGAGTGTGAGATGCATGCGGACCTTGCCCTGAGAGGCGAGGTGGACGATCAGGTCGGCGTCTTCGGCGGTCACGGCGCCGGCGGGGATTCCGGCGGGAAAACTGAATCCAGTGTGCGGGAGGCGGTAGTCGATGCTGCCGACCGAGCGGACCAGAGCGGCGACGGCGCCCAAATCGGCGGCGGCCTTGGCTCCGGCCCCGCGATAACGGACGGTCTCGCCGTAGGCGGCGAAGGCTAGCCCGGCAGCGGCTTTCTGCTTGTCGAAGAGTTCGTTGAAGAGGACGATTTTGCCGGCAACTTTGTCGCGGCCGAGGGCAGTGAGTTCGTCGAAGGTGTTGACGGTGACGACGTCGGCGGTGAGGCCGTCGGGGGGAGTGGAGGAGCTACCGCCAAGGGCCGTGACAACGATTTTTTGCGTGGTGCCGGGAACCATACCAGGATACTCGACGAGGGTGGCTGTTTCGGCTCCGCGGATCCAGTGCGTCACCGCGACGGGCTGAAGGCGGACTTCGAGGCCGAGCTGGCGAAGTTCGGCGGCCACGTATTCGGCGGCGGCGTGAGCCTGAGGCGAACCGCTGGGGCGAGGTCCAATGTTTTCGGTAAGGTGGGCGAGCTGACGGTAAGCGTAGTCGTCATTCAGCGCAGCAGCTTTGATGGCGGAGAGCTGCTGCAGAAGGAGCGGCGGGAAGTTTTGCAGGTCGGCTTGAGAGGCTTGCGGCGCAGACGTCCAGGAAGGGATGGTCTGCGGCTTCTGGGGCTGGTTTTGAGCTCCGGCTAGGGTAGCGGATATTAGGAGAAGTCCGATGCAAGATGCGGTGGAGAAGCGGAGGGCCTTGGTCATAGATGCAGGCCAGTGTATCTGACAGCGGCTATCGAAGAAAGCGATCTACGGTTTGGACCTGATGTAATCGGTCCCGGCGCGTGCTAGCGTGAGGCATGGACAAAAAACAGATTAACGATCCTAAGATGACGTTGAACTTCCTGATCTGGGTTGGCGGGGTTTTTATGTTGTCGTTATTTGCGCTCCTGGCGCACTTTGTCTGGCGGCTCTTCTAGGCGGCTTGGTGCGGCCACAAAAAGTGTGGCCCCATTTCTGGGGCCACGTTTCAAAGAGGCGAATGGTAGGTGATTTCAGGAAAGGCTATGCAAGTTGTCGTCCCGCCAGTTGGAACGGCACTTCGGGAAATGTTTCGAAGAGAAGAGAGTGAGGGTCATTGCTTTAGGTTGCGGCCTCTTTCGTTACAAGAGGAAGAAGCATTTGCTGAGCCAAAGCCATGGGCGCGGCCCGTTGAGGTGAAGGTCCGCGTAAGTCAAAGATTTAACAAGGTTTAGGAAGAGGTTAAGTCACGCGGCGCAGTACGGCAAGCTAGCGACGGGACGTTTCACGAGTGCAGAACCATGCACATTCAATGCACGTCGATACTGCCTAGCAAGACCAATCGGGCCGCCGGCGCGAACCGGCGGCCCGAAGAGATTCAAACTAACTATTTCCAGCCACAGTACGCAGTTTCCCGGGCAAGAAGTGGTAAGGAGGCCATGGACCGCTGATGGCTACCTGACAGTTCTTTAACTGCTTGGCGGCCGTGTTGTAGCGGTTCTGATATTTCTCCACCGACTTGGAATCGATGAGATGAGCAATGTCGATCAGCATGCCCTGTGGAGCAACTTTCTTGCAACTGACTTCTTCTTCCAGCGGGTTGAACAGCTTATGCACCTGCACCGACAGGGCGCGGGCTTTGGTTTGACGCTCACGCTCGCGGGAAGCCTTGACCCGGAGCTTGGAAAGATAATCGCCGCCAACGGTGTCGGGCAGAACGACATCGATCATGGCCTCGCGGAGTGAGCCGTCACTGACCGTGAGCTTGATGTGCATTTCGGACTTGCCGCGGAGTTTGGCGACGCTCACACCGAAGGCGCGCCGGTTGACCCGGACAGCCTGGCGGAGGGCGTCATCGCTCTCGAAAATAGTTCCGAAGCGGAAGGGTAATACTGTGGAGTTACGGAAGCAGCCGCTGACGACGCGGGCATGGTCGATGGCCGCTTTCTGATCGAGCTCTGTAGCGTTGGGATCGTATTCGCTCACAATCACAGCAAACTCCCCGCTGGGATAGCTGAGGACAGGGGCTCCGTTCACGCCTTGAACATTCTCAATTACGAAAGGGCGTCGGGAACGGGTGCCGTTAGGAAGGGTCTGGTGCTCGGTAAGGCAGTATGCGTACCACGACATATTGAACTCTCCGAACCGGGACGGAGGCGGACGAACCACCTCGTTATGTTGTTTTGCACAACCTGAACTGCAAGTCTGGAAGTTAATTAGCGGTACAGGGTCGAACCGAGAAGCCTATTGTCGTCCCCGTAATTCATATTACTTCCGATTGAATGGAAAATGCAACTTTTTCGTTGCAAGAGGCATCGCTGAGGAAATTTGCCGTTAGGGTCCCTACTCGTAGCGCAGGCTCTCAACGGGGTCAAGTTGGGCGGCTCGGGCGGCTGGGACGGTGCCGAAGATCACTCCGACGACTGAGGAGACGACAATGGCGATAATGGCGGACAAACCAGAGATCGGAATCCGGTACTCGGTGAGAAATCGCACCGAATAAGGAATGGCCAGACCGATAACGATTCCAGCGAAGCCTCCAACGAGCGAGATCAGGACGGCCTCGGCGAGAAACTGAAAGCGGATTTCGCGGTTAGTGGCGCCGACGGCTTTGCGAATTCCGATTTCGCGGATGCGCGAGGTCACAGTGGCCAGCATGATATTCATGATGCCGATGCCGCTGACCAGCAGAGTCACCATGGAAATCAGCAGCAGCACCCAGGTCAGACCGTTAGCGACGCGGTCAGTCATGACAAGCAATGCGGTGAGATTGGCCACGTCGTAAACCGACTCCGAGCGGTGTCGCGACTGCAGGACGCGCTTGATCTGCGCCGTTGCCGAAATCACCATCGACGGATCTTCCATGGAGAAATACAGAAGTTTGACGCTGGGGGTCTCCATGAAATAGCGGCTGACGGAGTAAGGGATGAGCATCGTGTTATCGACGATCTCCGTCTGGCCGAAGGTTTCCACGCGCTCCTTGAAAGTTCCGATAATGTAGAAGGGCAGTCCGGTGAGTTTGATGACTTTGCCCACGGCCGCTTGCGACGAACCGTATACTTCCACAGCCATTTTCTCCGTGATTACTCCGACTTTATTGTGAGCCTGAGAATCCTCCTGGTCGAAGAATCTTCCCGAAGGGATCACCAGGTTGCGGACCCGCACGTACTCGGGACTGACGCCGAGAATGGTGACATCCTTCTCGCGGCCATTGCCGACGGGGACGCGATCCGAGAGTTGAGTCACGGGGGACGAAGCGACGATGCCGGGCACGACTTCCTGGACGGCGTGCAGGTCGTCGATAGTAAGGGGGTCCGGGTTGGAGTTGCTAATGTGTGGGGCCCCGCCGAGATATTCCGCCCAGATTTCGTTGGTGCCAATGGCCTGGATCTGATTGAGAACAAATTGACGGCCAGTCATCCCGATGGTGACGACGAGGATGAGAGATGCCGTGCCGATAACCATGCCCAGTGCGGTCAGGATGAAGCGCACCTTATTGCTGCAAAAAGTGTCGTAGGCGAATGCGATGATCTCGCCGAAGGCCATCTTGGGCCGAAGACGCTCGGGCATTAGGGCAGCGGCCATCTCAATTTAGATGCTACGTAGCCGAAACGGAAGTCGCAAGCGCGCGTCAGGGTCACCGAGGACTGCAGAGTTAAAGAGCAAGTAAAGAATTGTAAGAAAAACAGACTTCCGATGGTTGTTGTGGCAAAGTAGAGGCTCATCTCCGGGGATTTCGATCGATAGGGGCGAATGGCGCTTCCTCAAAAAACAGCATCTGAACTCAGTGTGCGAAAGCCGGAAACAGAAGGGAACGTAAGGAGTTCGCTCTTTTGGATAGTGCTGGTCGCCCTCGCGCTGCGGTTGGTGGTGATGTCTTTTTTGTATCCGGAGCGCGCCGACCCGACTCGTGACCACTGGCGCTGCGGCGGCGAGGCCGGCAGAATCGCGCGATCGATCGCGCAGGGCGAAGGCTTCAGTAATCCGCTGTTCGGCAAGACCGGGCCAACTGCTTGGCTTGCCCCGGTATTTCCTTATCTGCTGGCGGGGATTTTCAAAGTACTTGGCGTCTACAGCAAGGCGTCGGCCATTGCGGTGCTAGCTCTGGATTGTCTGTTTTCTGCGCTGACCTGCATCCCCATTTTCTTTATTGCCAACAAACATTTTGGGGGAGAGACGGCCGTGTGGGCGGGATGGGCGTGGGCATTCTTCCCCTACGGAATTTATTTCTCAGCGGATTTCATCTGGGCCACGACGCTGACGACTCTTCTGATGTGCCTGGTCTTTCTGACCGCGCTGCATATCGAGAACTCCTCTTCAGTTTGGCATTGGATGGGTTTCGGTGCTCTCAGCGGCTTCGCAGGCTTAACCGATCCGGTGGTAATGTCGGTGGCGCCGTTTCTCGGAGCATGGGCGTGGTATCGCCTCCGCAAGAGCGGACGTCCGTGGCTGGCTCCGGGTCTGGGTGCGGTGTTGGCCGTTACGCTAGTGGTCTCGCCCTGGTTCATTCGAAATTACGAAACATTTCACAAAGTGATTCCGTTCCGCAGTTGCCTTGGCCTGGAAGTCTACTTTGGCAATAATCAGGACTCCTGGCATTGGGGTCCTCCGGGCTATCATCCTTCGGACAATGAGAGTGAGTGGCAGCAGTATCAACAACTCGGCGAGATTGCTTACACGCATAAAAAATTTCAGGAAGGGCTGGCATTTATCAATTCGCATCGACTGTTGTACGTTCAACAGACGCTGCGGAGAGTGGTTTATTGGTGGACGGGCTTCTGGAGCTTCAGCCCGCGCTACTTGGAGGAAGAACCGGCCGATCCGTTTAATATTGTGTTCTCGACCGGCCTCAGCGTTATGACGCTGACAGGACTCTGGCGGATGTGGCGCATGGATACTACGATTGCCATGCCGTACCTGCTAGTTTTTCTGTTCTTTCCTGTAATTTATTATTTGACGCATCCGGAAGACTATTACCGGCGGCCCATCGATCCTCAGTATGTGGTGTTGGCAGGTTACGCCGTCGCATCATGGGTTATGGAACGGAAGCGACGATTAGCGACCATCCCGCCGCAGGTTGCGGTCGCAGCGGTCGAGTGAGCGAAATTCTTTCTGACAAGCACAAGTCGCTGGATTTTTTTTGGCTGCTATTGCTGACGCTAGGTGCTCTGCTGGTGCAGGGGTACCATCCTTTCGCCGAAGATGCGGAGATCTACCTTCCGGGTGTGGAAAAGATTCTGCATCCTGAGTTATTTCCCGTCGGGCGCGAGTTTTTCCTGTCGCACGCCAGCATGACGTTATTTCCCAATGTGGTTGCTTTTTCTCTGCGCATAACTCACTTGCCCATGGAAGCCGGGTTGTTCTTGTGGCATCTGGCATCAATTTTCTTGCTGCTCCTGGCCTGTTGGGAATTGTCCAGTCTTTTCTTTTCAAACGCGAGAGCGCGGTGGGGCGGAGTCTGTCTGGTCGCAGCGTTATTGTCGATTCCAGTCGCCGGGACCGCTCTTTACATCATGGATCAATACTTGAACCCGCGGAATCTGGCGGCCTTCGCGGGAGTATTCATGGTGGCGCGAACCCTGGAAAAGAAATATGTACGGGCATTTTTGTGGCTGGGGTTCACCGTGTGCATGCACCCGCTCATGTGGGTGTTTCCATTTTCGTTCTGCTTGTTGTTCGTGGTCATGGACAAACTGGAAGGCACTTCGAAGAGCATGAACGCAGCCGGGCTCGCGAGCTTCTTGTGGCTGGGGATTCCCCTGTCTCCTGCGGCTACCCCGGCCTATCAGGAAGCTGCGAAACAACACGCCTACCACTACATCCAGAACTGGGCGTGGTACGAGTTGCTGGGAATCGTTGCGCCGCTGGTGCTGTTCTGGTGGTTCGGGCGCACGGCGCGGCATCGCCACTGGCACATGGTCGAGCGCGTAAGCCGTGCCTTCATCCTCTATGGCTTGATCTACCTGGTGGGCGCCGTAGTGGTCGACCTTCCGGCGCGCTTTGAAACTGTGGCTCGTTTGCAACCCCTGCGCAGCCTTCATTTCCTTTACATCGTGATGTTCGTCATGATGGGCGGATTTCTCGGCGAGTATGTGCTTCGAGGCCGCGCATGGCGCTGGCTGGTGCTATTGGTGCCGTTGAGTACGGGTATGTTCCTGGCGCAGCGGGTACTTTTTCCCGCGAGTGCGCACGTGGAATGGCCCGGCGCCGGCCCGAGAAATCCGTGGGAGCAGGCATTCGTCTGGATCCGGCAGAATACACCGGTGGATGCGGTGTTCGCTCTCGATCCTTATTACATGGAGATTGCCGGCGAAGATGAAACCGGATTTCGGTGCCTGGCCGAGAGAAGCCGCTTAGCCGACGGAGTCAAGGACAATGGCGTTGTGAGTATGTTCCCGCCGTTGGCCGAAGAATGGTGGGCGCAGGTACAGGGCCAGACGCCGTGGAAGAATTTCCGGTCAGAAGACTTCTCGCGGTTGAAAAATAAGTACGGAGTGAGTTGGGTGGTAGTGCAACAGCCGGAAGTCGTAGGACTCGATTGTGTATACCAAAACAAAGCGGTGCGCGTTTGTCGGCTTCCCTAGACGAAACGACAGGGATTGAGGGATTCAATCAGCGAGACGTCCAGTGTACCCAACCGCACACACGATCGGCTACAATCGCAAAATCAGGGGAATCTTTCTCACATGTCCAGAGCGCAAGCAATTCAGGACTTTTTTCGGGACAATGCCCGGCTGTTTCCTTACGATAAATGGGAACCGCGGCTGCCTGTTTTGGCTAAGGAGTACCGTGAGAACAAGCCCTGCCCGCATATTCTGCTGAAGGATTTTCTCGATCCAGAGACTGCGCTTGACATGGCCGAGCAATTTCCACAGTCCGGCAGCGATGCCTGGACCCAGTATAAGCACGCCAACGAAAACAAGCTGGGCATGGCCAAGCGTCAGCTTTTCCCTCCTGCAATCGCGGCTGTTACGGATGAGCTGAACTCACCGGAGTTTGTAGCCTGGATTTCGCAGGTGACTGGAATCCCCGACCTGAAGGCGGACCCAATGTTGGAGGGCGGTGGCCTGCACCAGTCGGGGCGTGGCGGTTATCTAAACGTGCATACAGATTTCTCGATGCATCACTTTCACGCGAACTGGCACCGGCGGGTGAATCTCATTTTGTATTTGAATCCGGGGTGGCTCGACGAGTGGGGCGGAGCGCTCGAATTGTGGGAAAAGAACATGGCTCGTTGCGGAGCGAAGTATCCCCCGCTGCTGAATCATGCGCTGATTTTTACGACGGACGAGCGGTCGTTGCACGGCTTTCCTGATCCACTTACCTGCCCCGAAGGACAGTCGCGCAAGAGCCTGGCCTTGTACTACTACACGGTCGAGCAAGATAAGAGAGTCACCGGGCATTCCACCGATTATTTTGCGCGGCCGCAGGATGGCTGGGCGAAATCGGTGGTGATTTGGCTGGACAAGAAGGCAGTCGACCTTTACTCCCGCGCCAAAGCACGATTTGGTTTTTCCGATGAGTTCGCCAGCAAGGTGCTGGGGTTTTTATCGGGGAAGAAGTAACTGCTGACAACGATGCGGGCAAAGCGAACACTTTTCGAGAAGATCTGGGACGCCCATTTAGTCGCGCAACCGAGGGGCCGGTCTCCCATTATTTACATCGATCTGCATCTGGTCCACGAAGTGACCTCGCCGCAGGCCTTCGATGGTTTGCGGGTCGCGGGAAGAAAAGTGCGTCAGCCGTCGCGGACGGTTGCCACCGTAGACCACAATATTCCAACTGAGCCGCGAGGAACTCCAATCACCGATCTCATTGCCGCCAAGCAGATTGCGGCGCTTCAGGCCAACTGCAAAGAATTTGATGTGCGGCTGTTCGACATGGATTCACCAGAGCAGGGAATCGTGCACGTGATTGGGCCGGAACTGGGGCTGACCCAGCCAGGAATGACGATCGTCTGCGGCGACAGCCATACCAGTACGCACGGTGCATTCGGGGCGCTAGCCTTCGGCATTGGAACATCAGAAGTGGAGCACGTTCTCGCCACCCAGTGTTTGGCTCAGCAAACGCCAAAGACGATGAAAATCGATGTGCGCGGGCGCCTGGCGGACGGTGTATCGGCGAAAGACCTCGCGCTCGGGATCATCGGACAGATCGGTGCCGACGGTGCGACCGGGCATGTGATCGAATACGCCGGCGAAGCGGTGCGCGGACTTTCGATGGAAGGCCGCATGACGTTGTGCAACATGAGCATTGAGGCGGGCGCGCGGGCGGGGATGGTCGCACCCGACGAAACGACGTTTGCTTATGTCGAGGGAAAGCGATTCGCTCCGCGAGATGGCGACTGGGAGAAAGCGGTCGAATACTGGCGCAGCCTGCGGACGGATGAAGGCGCGGCATTCGACAAGCTGGTGGAGATCGATGCGGCGCAGCTTTGTCCATTCGTGACCTGGGGGACGAATCCAGGGATGGTGGCTCCGGTCACGGGCCGCGTGCCAGAGGTTAGCAGTCTGAAAGATGCCGATCGGCGCGCGACCGAACTTGCTTTGCGGTACATGGGGATCGAGCCTGGAAGACGCATCGAGGACATCTGCGTCGACCGGGTGTTTATCGGATCATGCACGAACTCTCGCCTTGAGGATTTGCGCGCGGCCGCCCGGGTTGCGAAGGGCCATCATGTGAGCGCGAAGGTCCGTGCCATGGTTGTGCCGGGATCCCAGACAGTGAAGCGCGCGGCGGAGCAGGAAGGCCTGCACCAGATTTTTCTGGATGCTGGATTCGAGTGGCGCGAGTCAGGATGCTCGATGTGTTTGGGAATGAATCCGGACATTTTGCAGCCCGGCGAGCGCTGCGCTTCGACCAGCAACCGGAATTTTGAAGGGCGGCAGGGACGTGGTGGGCGGACGCATCTGGTAAGTCCGATGATGGCTGCGGCGGCGGCAATTACCGGACATTTTACGGACATCCGTAATTGGAGATTCCAATGACGATGATCGCGAGGAACGTGCAATGAAACCTTTTGGCGTACATCGTGGCCGCGTGGTTCCGCTCGACCGCGTGAATGTAGACACCGACCAGATTATTCCCAAACAGTTTCTGAAGCGCGTTGAGCGCACCGGCTTCGGGCAGTTTTTGTTTTACGATTGGCGATTCGACGCCGAGGGAAAGAAGAACGCCGATTTCGTTTTGGACGAGCCCCGTTACGAGGGCGCGAGCATTTTAGTTGCGGGGAAGAATTTTGGTTGCGGCTCCTCGCGCGAACACGCGGTCTGGGCGCTTGCGGATTTCGGTTTTCGAGCCGTGATCTCTTCTTCGTTCGCAGATATCTTTGCCAATAACAGCACGAAAAACGGATTTCTGACTGTGCGCCTGAGTGATTCTGAGGTCGCTGAGTTGATGCATCGAGCCCGCGACGTCAACGATTATCAACTCACGATTGACCTGGAACATTGCGAAGTACGGGATGATCAGGGCTTTGCCGCGAAGTTCCCCATCGATGAATTCGTGCGCCATTGCCTGCTCAACGGGCTGGATGATATCGGTCTCACCCTGCAACACGAAGTGGACATTGCAGCGTACGAAGCCCTGCATCTGACGCCGTCTGCGCTGCACGCGCGTCGACCGTAAACAGAGGGTAAAGGCGCGTAAAGATTTGTAAAACACTTGCCGTTACCTTGACCCGCTAGGGCTAAGAGTTGATGCTGGTTTCGTACGGTTCTACTATTGCTTCTGCTGCTTCTGCGTTGTGGTTCGTACCTTGAGTACATCTCCGGCGGGAGGACCTTGACGTAAGACGATGTTCTTCCAGCAGATTTGCCGCAACCGAGTGAAAATGAAAACGTCTAATGAATGGCAGTTTCACCGCCGGTCTGGTGAACAGTCGCACCCTACTAAAGCCCTAAATACAATTTCTATGAGTTCTTATCAAGAAACATCCCCGCTCGTCCCTCGCTCCCGGCTTTCACTCGTTCTGGCCGTCGCGCTGAGTCTGTGTGCATCTTTTTCCGGCTGCAGCGGTGCTGACAAACAGCAGAAAGCGCAAGCTGCATCGCCGCGTGCTGTTTCGGTTGCCGTGGCCAAGGTGGAACAACGGGAAATGCCGGTCTATCTGGTCGGACTGGGATCGGTGACCGCGTTCTACACGGCGAATATAAAGAGCCGCGTCGATGGGCAGATCATGCGTGTCAATTTTCAGGAAGGGCAGATCGTGAAAGAAGGCGATTTGCTGATCCTCATTGATCCGCGTCCCTACCAGGTGCAACTGGAGCAGATGCAGGCGCAGCTATTCAAAGACCAGGCTTCGCTGCGCGATGCGAGATTGAACCTGGACCGCTATACCACGCTGATTCCCTCCGGCAGCATTGCGCAACAGCAGGTGGATACGCAGAAGTCAACCGTGGATCAACTCGACGGCCAGGTACGCACGGATCAGGCGCAGATCGATAACGCCAAGCTGCAGCTGGTCTATTGCAACATCACGGCGCCATTTACCGGCCGCGTCGGCCTGCGGCAGGTGGATCCAGGAAATATAGTCCACGCAGCCGACACCAATCCCATGCTGATCCTCACGCAATTGCAGCCGATTGCGGTGATCTTCACTCTTCCCGAGGATCAGTTGCCGACCGTGGCTCAACACATGAAGAACTCCACCCTGCTGGTGGAAGCTTACAGCCGCGACTACCAGACAAAGCTGGCGACCGGCAAACTTCTGACGATCGATAACCAGATCGATCAGACCACCGGGACCGCGAAGCTGAAAGCCGTCTTCGACAACAAAGACAACCAGCTTTGGCCCAATCAATTCGTAAACGCAAACCTGCTCCTCGAGACGCGCAAGAACAGCACCGTGCTGCCCACGGCGGCGATCTTGCGTGGCCCCCAGGGAGCCTTTGTCTATGCCGTGAAGACCGACAAAACCGTCGAAGCGCGCCCGGTGACGATATCACTCACCCAAGGCAATACAACGGTGATTACGAGCGGAGTCAATCCTGGGGATATGGTGGTGACCGACGGCCAGGACAAACTGCAAACCGGCAGTACGATTGAGCCGCGCAACAGCGGCCCCAACAACACTCCCAGCGCCAGCAGCAAGGGCAGCGCTCCAATTTCAGGAACCCCGGCTTCATGAGTCCTTCACGGTTATTCATTCTCCGGCCGGTGGCGACCACGCTCTTGATGGTGGGCGTGCTGCTGGTGGGGTGGGTTGCATTTCTTCAACTGCCAGTCTCCGCTCTGCCTGAAGTCGATTACCCAACCATTCAGGTTGTAACGTTTTATCCGGGCGCAGATCCCGACGTGATGGCGTCGTCCGTGACTTCTCCGTTGGAGCGGCAGTTCGGACAAGTTCCCGGACTGAGCCAGATGACCTCGACAAGTTCATTTGGCAGTTCCGTAATCACTCTGCAGTTTGCCCTCGATCAGAATATTGACGTCGAAGAACAGCAGGTGCAGGCCGCCGTTAACGCGGCGGCTACGTTTCTGCCGGCGGATTTGCCGAACCCTCCGATTTACAACAAAGTAAATCCCGCCGATTCTCCGATCCTCACGCTGGCCATGATCTCGGACTCGCTTCCCTTGTCCAAGGTGGAGGATCTCGCCGATACCGCCCTGGCGCAGAAGATTTCCCAATTGCCGGGAGTCGGTCTGGTTTCCATCAGCGGTGGACAGAAGCCAGCCGTACGAGTGCAGGTGAACCCAACGGCTCTCGCTTCCTACGGGTTGAGTCTCGAGGATGTTCGCACCGCACTGGCTCAGGCCAATGTGGATCAGGCCAAAGGCGTCATCGACGGTGCACGCCAGTCGTACACCATCGGCGCCAATGACCAGCTTTTCACCGCCGAGCAGTACAAGCCGATCGTCGTCACCTATCACAACGGCGCGCCAGTACGGCTCAGCGATGTGGCGAACGTGATCGATGGCACGGAAAACACGCGCCTGGCTGCATGGATGAACCAGACTCCAGCGGTCATCGTCAACATCCAGCGCCAGCCTGGGGCAAACATCATCAGCGTAGTCGACCGGATCAAGAAACTGCTGCCACAGTTGCAGGCCTCGCTTCCGTCCGCGGTAAAGGTACAGATTCTCACCGACCGGACCACCACCATCCGCGCATCCGTGAAGGACGTTGAGTTCGAGTTGGCGCTGACCATCGTGCTGGTGGTCATCGTTATTTTCTTCTTCCTGCGAAACTTGCGGGCCACGTTCATTCCCAGCGTCGCGGTCCCCTTGTCGATCGTCGGTACGTTTGGAGTGATGTACCTGCTGGGATACAGCCTTAACAATCTGACGCTCATGGCGTTGACTATCTCCACCGGCTTTGTGGTGGATGACGCGATCGTCATGATCGAAAATATCGACCGCTATCTAGAAGCCGGAGATTCGCCGCTGGATGCGGCGCTTAAAGGGTCGGGACAAATTGGCTTCACCATCGTCTCGCTCACGGTTTCGCTGATTGCGGTGCTGATTCCGTTGCTGTTCATGGGCGACATTGTCGGCCGACTGTTCCGCGAATTTGCGGTAACGCTGGCAGTGACCATCCTGGTCTCGGCAGCGGTTTCGCTCAGTTTGACGCCGATGATGTGCGCCAAACTGCTCAAGCATCGCAAGGAAGGCGAGAAGGGCCGCTTCTACGAGGTTACGGAGGATTTTTACAATCGGGTCATTGCGTTCTACGGGCGCACCCTGAAATGGGTGCTGAAGCACCAGACGGCTACCTTGTTCGTCACTTTTGGGACTCTAGTTCTCACGCTGGTTCTCTACGTCGTTGTGCCCAAGGGATTCTTTCCGGTGCAGGACACCGGTGTGATTCTGGGGATTTCGGAAGCCCCGGACAATATTTCGTTTGACGCAATGTCCCAGCGCCAGCAGGAACTAGCGAAGGTGATTCTCAAAGATAAAGATGTGGAGAGCCTATCCTCCTTCATCGGCGTGGATGGCACGAACACGACTCCCAACAGCGGCCGCATTCAAATCAATCTGAAGCCTCGCGATGAGCGCGACGACGATGCTTCGGCGATTATTCGGCGGCTGCAGCCCGAACTGGCCAAAGTGAACGGAATCACCCTTTACATGCAGTCCGTGCAGGACTTGACCGTGGAGGACCGCGTGAGCCGGACGCAGTTCCAATACTCCATTGAAGATGCGGACGCACAGGAGCTAGCGCAATGGACGCCGAAGCTTGTGGAAAGGCTCCGCGCCGCGCCGGAACTGCGCGACGTAGCGACAGACCAACTCAATGGCGGTCTCCGGACCAACCTGACAATCGACCGCGATACGGCGTCGCGGCTGGGGATCCTTCCGCAGGCCATCGACAATACACTCTACGACGCCTTCGGGCAGCGGCAGGTTTCGATTATCTTTACGCAGTTGAACCAATATCACGTGGTGCTGGAGGTGTTGCCGAACTTTGCCAAGACGCCCGACGCGATGAACGACGTCTACGTTCGCCCCAGCAGCACGATACCGAATTCCGGCGCGCCCACCGCCAATGCGGCCACGGCGACCACAAGTGGAACCCCGGTTCCGCTTTCTACTTTTGTGCGGATGCATTCGACGAATGCACCCCTCGCCGTCAACCACCAGGGACAATTTCCGGTGGTGACGCTTTCCTTCAACCTGGCACCGGGCGCTTCTCTGGGCGATGCCACGCGGGCCATCCAGCAAGTAGAGAAGGAAATCCAGCTGCCGCCGAGCATTCATGCCGCCTTCCAGGGCACGGCCGCCGCATTTCAAAATTCGCTGTCGAGTGAGCCGTTTCTGATTCTCGCCGCCATCGTCACGGTGTACATCGTTTTGGGCGTGTTATATGAGAGCTACATTCACCCCATCACGATTCTCTCTACCTTGCCCTCCGCGGGCGTGGGCGCAATTCTGGCTTTGCAGATCACGCACAACGATCTGACTGTGGTTGCGCTCATCGGCATCATCCTGCTGATCGGCATCGTCAAGAAGAATGCCATTATGATGATTGACTTCGCTCTCGAAGCCGAACGGGAAGAACATAAGCCGCCGGAAGAAGCAATCTTTCAGGCGTGTTTGCTGCGCTTCCGCCCGATCATGATGACGACGATGGCGGCGCTACTGGGCGGTTTGCCGCTGGCGCTTGGATCCGGGACCGGCGCAGAGTTGCGGCGGCCCTTGGGTATCACCATTGTGGGCGGGTTGTTGCTGAGCCAGTTGCTCACGCTCTACACCACGCCGGTGGTTTATCTGTGGTTTGACCGGCTGGCGCACAGGTTCGAGAAGTACAAGATCGGCAATCCGATTCCGCAGGAGCTGTCGGCGGATTCCGCGGATTAGGCAATGAGTATTTCGGCTCCATTTATTCGGCGTCCGATTGGCACCTCGCTGTTGGCAGCGGCTCTGCTGCTCTCCGGGATCCTTGCCTTCAATTTTTTGCCGGTGGCGTCGCTGCCGCGGGTGGATTTTCCGGTAATTAGCGTGGGTGCAGCGCTGCCGGGCGCAGACCCGCAGACGATGGCCTCGGCGGTGGCCACGCCGCTGGAGCGGCAGTTCGGACGCATCTCGGGCGTGAACCAGATGACCTCGTCGAGCCAACTCGGATCGACCGGAATCGTGCTGCAATTTGATTTGAACCGGAACATTGATGCGGCAGCGCGCGATGTACAAGCGGCAATCAATGCCGCGCGCAGCCAGCTTCCTCCCAATCTGCCTAGCAATCCCACCTATCGCAAAATCAACCCCGCGGACGCCCCCATCCTGATTCTGGCTCTCACCTCGGACACGGTTCCGGTGGCGCGTCTGTATGACACCTCCGACTCGATTCTGGCGCAGAAGCTCTCGCAGGTGAATGGAGTGGGCCAGGTGTTCACGTACGGTTCGGCGCCGCCAGCCGTGAGGGCCGAAGTGAATCCGATGCTGCTCAATAAGCTCGGGGTGGGATTGGACACGGTGCGAAACGCTCTTAATCTGGCCAATGCGAACCAAGCCAAAGGCCAAGTCGCAAACGACACGACCTCCTGGACTTTCAGCGATAACGATCAGCTCTTTACTGCGGATCAGTACCGGCCCCTGATTGTCGCTTACCGCAATGGCGGGCCGGTGCGGCTGGGGGACGTGGCGGATGTGCAGGACTCGGTGGCGGACGTGCACAACGTCGGCCTGGCCAATGGCAAACCCGGTGTGCTGGTCGTTATTTTCCGACAGCCCGGCGCCAACGTCATCGAGACCGTGGACCGCGTGCGAGCTCTGATGCCTTATCTCCAGTCCTCGATTTCTCCGGCTATCAAGCTGGAAGTGGTGATGGACCGCACGGTTACGGTCCGTGCCTCGGTGAAGGACATTGAAACCACGCTGCTGATTTCGATCGTGCTGGTGATTCTAGTGGTGTTCGTGTTCCTGCGCACGGTGCGGGCGACGGTGATTCCCAGCATTGCCGTGCCGCTTTCGCTGGTGGGCACTTTCGGCGGGATGTATCTGCTGGGTTACAGCCTGGATAATCTGTCGCTTATGGCACTGGCCATTTCGACTGGATTTGTGGTGGATGACGCCATCGTGGTGCTGGAAAACATCACGCGTTACGTGGAGCATGGCATGAACGCGGTGGAGGCAGCGTTCAAAGGAGCCGCAGAAATCGGGTTTACGGTACTTTCCATGAGCACGTCGCTGGTGGCAGTGTTCATCCCCTTGTTGATGATGGGTGGAATTGTAGGGCGTCTGTTTCGCGAGTTTGCAGTCACGCTAAGTATTGCGATCGGAGTTTCGCTGCTGGTGTCGCTGACCACCACTCCGACGATGTGCGCCAAATTCCTGCGGCCATCCCAACCGAACCAGCGCCATAACTTTGTCTATCGCACCAGTGAATGGTTCTTCGACAGCCTCCTGGCCGCCTACCGGCATTCCCTCAAATGGGTGCTGGGGCACCAGCCCGTTACCCTGGCCGTGACTATCCTCGTGGCCTGCCTCAGCGTCTATCTCTACATCCAGGTGCCCAAAGGATTTTTCCCGCAGCAGGATACGGGACGGCTCATGGGATCGGTTCAGGCGGCACAAGATATCTCATTCCAGGCCATGAGCGGCAAGATGGAACAGTTTGTGAAAATCGTGATGAAGGATCCGGCGGTCGACACCGTGGTTGGGTTCGCCGGCGGAGGCTCTGCGACAAACCAGGGCCGGTTCTTCGTCATGTTGAAGCCACTCGAGCAGCGCAGCCACTGCCAGACTCGCCACCTCTGGCAACCGTGCCCCAACGTCACGGCCGACGATGTGATTAATCGCCTGCGGGGCAGACTTGCGGTGGTTCCGGGAGCTACCCTGTTCCTGCAATCGGCGCAGGACCTGACGATTGGCGGACGCTTCGGAGCGGCGCAGTACCAGTTCACGCTGCAAGGGGAGGATTTGAACGAACTGAATAGCTGGGCGCCGCAACTGTTCCAGAAAATGCGCGCCCTGCCGCAACTCCGCGACGTGAATACTGACCAACAGGATAAGGGATTACAAGCCCAGTTGGTGATTGACCGCGACACGGCCAGCCGCTTGGGCGTGGCCGCGCAGGATATTGATAATGCGCTCTACGACGCCTTCGGACAGCGGCAGGTCTCCACCATGTATCGCCCGCTGAATCAGTATCACGTGGTCATGGAGGTCGCCCCCGAGTTTCAGCAGACGACCGAAGCCCTGCAGAATATTTACCTGCGCTCTTCCAGCGGCGCACCCATACCCCTGGCGGCGTTCACTCACTTCGAGCCCTCCAACATACCTTTGGCTGTGAATCACCAGAGCCAGTTTCCTTCGGTCACGATTTCATTCAACCTGGCTCCTGGAGTTTCTCTTGGACAGGCGACGCTAGCCATCGAAAACGCCCAGCGTTCCATTGGCTTCCCCAGTACGATTCAGGCAAGCTTTCAGGGCACGGCAGCTGCATTCAAGGATTCGCTCTCCAGCGAGCCGGTCCTCATTCTCACGGCGCTGATTACGGTTTATATCGTGTTGGGTATGTTGTATGAGAGCTACATTCATCCCATTACGATTCTCTCGACGCTGCCTTCCGCCGGCGTAGGAGCCTTGCTGGCATTGCTTCTAACGCATAACGAACTCAACGTAATTGGTACGATCGGCATCATCCTGCTGATCGGGTTGGTGAAGAAGAACGCCATTATGATGATCGACGTGGCGCTTGATGTGGAGCGCACGCAAGGGAAGAAGCCGGTCGACGCCATCTATGAAGCCTGTTTGCTCCGCTTCCGCCCGATCATGATGACTACCATGGCGGCTCTGCTGGGAGGTCTGCCGCTGGCATTGGGGAGGGGCACTGGCTCCGAACTGCATCGTCCTCTGGGCATCACAATTGTCGGCGGACTCATTGTCAGCCAGGCACTGACTTTATTCACCACTCCTGTCGTGTATGTTTATCTTGATCGTCTGCGGCTGGCATTGCGCGGCGGAGAGAATTTGACTTTATCCGCCACAAGCCCGGCCCACTCAGCGGATTAGTCCTTAGCGCCTTCGAAGGGAGACACCGTCGAAGGAGTTTGGCAGCATGCAACCTGATTTCAGGCGCATTGCATCGCAGGAGTCAGCGGGGAGCGGTGTTCGAAGCGCACGCGGAGACCGTCGGACTGTCCACACTTTTTCTAGCGTTGAACGTATGATAAACAATGTTGTGTTTCCATGCCGATTCCCCGGCGGCCCGGTATTATTGTTCTTCGCTTTCAAATTCTCTCAGGAGTCACGGATGCTTCAGAAGGCACTGGTCCTGGTTTTCGTTCTCGCAAGCATTGTGGGTTTAGTTGGTTGTGGTAAGACTGCAAGTCACTATGTCTACGCGACCGTTCCGGCCGCGAGTCAATTGGCGGTCTTCCGCGAAGATCCTTACTCCGGAATTCTCACGCAACTTTCGGAGAGTCCGTATACGGTGGGCAGCGGAGCTCAGTCCGTGGTCATCCATCCCTCCGGAAAATACTTATACGTCGCGAATCCGGGTCAGGGGGAAAACGATGTCTCCTTGTTCGACATTAACAGCGACGGAACGGTGAGCGAGGTGACCCCGAGGACTACGGTGGGAACGCTGCCCTTTCTCCTGGCCATGGACCCTGCGGGCAATTATTTATACGTCGCGAATGCTTTGTCGAACAGTATTTCGGCTTTCTCGATCGCTGCCAGCAGCGGCGTGCTCACGGCGGTTGCGGGGTCTCCCTTTCAGATCAATTTGTCCCCCAAGGGTATGCAGTTGTCGCCATCGGGTAGTTTTCTCTACGTCAGCGCTCCGAGTTCTCCGACTGGGGTCATCGCCGTTTTCAGCGTGACTGCCGGGGTACTTTCCTCCAGTCCGGTTGGCCTCACCAGCACCGCGGATAACGATCCT
>Ga0187870_1001210_pt1 | contig 24732 bp, 22 predicted proteins | sample June2016WEW_13_1_3_FD_132974 | JGI IMG/M metagenome (GOLD analysis project Ga0187870, IMG submission 132974) | Peatland microbial communities from SPRUCE experiment site at the Marcell Experimental Forest, Minnesota, USA - June2016WEW_13_150 | ecosystem: Environmental > Terrestrial > Soil >... | reverse complement strand
GCAGTGATTTGGTGGAAGGACAGGGGGGAAACTCCCGGAGATTCTATTTTGCTGGTAAGCGTAGTGGTTTAGGCAGAGGCGGGAAGGTGGTGATCTGGGGAGACGGTTTTGGGGGAAGATTCGGGGGCAGCGGTTGATGACTGGTAGCTTTGGTCGGGATCGATGAAGCGGTAGGTCGTAGGCGATTTGGAATTTCTGTATTGCGAGCAACGGATGAGAAGGGCTTCGTTGATGAGACGAGTGCGATAAGCGGCAACGGTTGAAGGTAGGCGTGACATGAGTTCGGCGATTTTGTCGAAGGGCAGAAGGAAGGGCTGATCAGGGTTTTGGGCTTGGAGGCAGCGGCAGAAGTTGGTAAACAGCGACTGACTCGAATTATAGGGAATTTTCAGGGCGTTTTCCCATGCGGTAATGAGAAGGTCGGATTGGCCAGGGGTACTTGTTTCTGGTGGCAGAGCCGGTTGCGGAGGTGACGTAAGTAGGGGTTGGGCTAGTGGTTTGGTTTGGGTTTGGTTATGCAAAATGTGTTTTGGAGCCTTTGCCGGATTGAATACAAAACGCAGGCAATCCAGTTGCATCTGGTTGCGGCATTCGAAATCGAAGGCGGATTCTAGCAGGTTGGGGCCGCAGACATAGGTTTTGCCGTCGATCTCTCCGACAACAAAGCCGGACGCGGCAAGAAGCGATTCAAAGACGCTACAAAGGCACTCATCGTGGCTCTTACGGTGCGTGTAAGAGCGAAAGGAATATAGGTAGGTTGAAAGGCCACTAAAACCTCGCGAGAAGGGTTTGCAGGAAGCATTAAGCCATTCAGCAAATCTTAGGCGCCAATAGGTCAATGAGGGGGAAATAGTGGCTTCACGTTGAGAGATGATTTGGGCGATTTCGCTAGCAGCTTTGCGTATCCGACTTCTAAAGTGGTAAGCCACGTCGAAGGGATATACGACTAGTTCGTCACGATCTACGAAGAAGCGGCCATCCTTGTTTTCCACGGCGCGGATCAAGCCACCAGCATCTAGATCCATTTCACTCCCCTGCAAGCTGCGATTGATATATATTTGCATGAGTTGGACTAAGTTTCAAAGCATGATCCTTGCGCGCTCTTATGAGTCCTAAAAATGCCTGGAAGTTAGGGTGATAGGGCATGGATTCGAGTGAGAAAGTTGATTAGGGCTTTATTCATCTGCCAGCCATAATTTGTGCTTCCAAATCTGGTGCTTCGTGGCGAATGCGCTCGGCTTGCGTGACGTAGGCATTGGACACACCAATCTTGTCGGCCGCAATATCACGTGCTTTGCTGCCTTTAAAACCGGTGTCATTAATGACACCGGTTTTCTTTGACGGTCTGCCCCCCAAGCGCGCCTTTGCCCGCTCGGCTTCCGTGACGTAGCCAGAAGAAACCTTCGTTAACTTGGCAGCTATGTCACAGGCTTTACCCTTTTCGGAACCCCGGTCATTAATGACCGGGGTTTTCATTGACGGTCTGCCCCCCGCACGCGCCTTTGCCCGCTCGGCTTCGATCGCTTTGATGTCTAAGGCAACAAAAGCAAGCTGACTTTGATTCAGATGTCGCCGCTTCAGATTCTTTGAGACTACAAACCCTATGGGATCGTCGTTACTGTACTTTTCAAAACGCGGTTCGACTTGAACTTGCAAACAGGCACGATAGCGATTGCGGCCATTTAAATCTATGCACGACAAGCGAAGAACCTTGACGCAGAGCGTCATGCGGCTGAGATCCGCGTGCGCGCTGAGCGGCGGTGAGACTAGCTGCTGGCCGAGATGCCAAAAGCGAAAGGCGCTGCGGAACTTGGAACTAAACGTGGTACTACGCCGTCGAACGATGCGACAGCGTCAACTCTTTCGGACTTTGGCATTACGCGCAATCAATCTTCCACTTGGCAGCAGCTCGCGGCGTTGCTTTTTGCTGGCCAAACGTTGTAGCTGAGGTGACTGTTCCCTTCCCTACTGCTTTGGTTCTATAGGGTGGCCGGTTTTAAGCTGTCAGCTTCCATATGGCTGATGTTATGGGATGTGCTCACTATAGTTAGGCACTCACTATAGTTAGACACTCACTATAGTTAGATTCTTACTATAGTGAGCAATCGTTGTATCAAAGGAATCGGCTTTTTCTATTAACGGCTTTACCCCAGGTTACCCCTTGGGTTTCCCCTTAAGGGGTAATCTAGGCGGGGTGGCGCTCTCAAAGGGCGTTTTAGCTCCTAAGTTGTTGGGTTGATTAAGAAATGCCCCGGCTACCTTTATCGCTTGCTAGCGTTGCGTTTGGGGTAACGATTTTGAGGGTGGTCGACGACGGCGCGCTGCATCACAGTTTATTTGTCGCAATTTGTTTAGCATTGCATATAATCCTGTCGCTCGAATTTGCCTGAAGCACGGATTGGCCTATGATACAAAATCCGTTTCGCTTCCCGATTTGGACGCGGCAAAGCTGTGGGTTATCAACAAGCATTTAGGGCGCAGGAATTTCACGGAAGACCAAAAGAGTTACTGGTGCGGCACGCAATACGCGTTGCAGAAGCAGGAACACGGCGGTCAACTGCATCTGTTGCGCAGCAGCAACATGTTGGCGAGCGGACCATTGAGCGCGATACACAGTTCACCCGCGCGTGGATACCATTGCCGCCAATGCAGGCGAAAGTGCGAAGAACGCGATCCTGTCGCGTGATGTGAAAGACACGCGGCAGGAGGTGCAAACACTAACCAAAATCGCTACGGCGCAGCCGCAAGCGGCCAAGAACGTGCTTGCGCAAATTAAAGCTGCCGACAAACCACAGGAGACAAAACGGATCGTGCAGGAGGCTTCGCGCCAATTACCAAAGCCCACCGTCAGCCAAGTCCTGTTTCCGCAGATCAAAACCGAAAAGACCATTAAGTCTGTTTAGTTGAAAGGCGACGAGGGTTTCATCATCCGCAACCCTGAATCGGAGCCGCTTGCATACAAGGCAATTGCGTCACTGGCGTGCGGGAAGTGATCGTAATCTTCCTTATTGCTTGCTCTGTATTTACGGCTTCTGACTCCCAGATTTTTCTTATCTTGTGCGCGAACATGGCTATCGTTTCAGGCTATTGGGCTATCGCAATGTGGTTGACATCAAACCCTGGTTAGGTTACGTTGCCTGCTTAAGATTCATTTTAAACGGTTTAAATGGCGTGCTCGGAGAGCATTTTAGCTGAGTATCAACTTGCTGATGGAAAAATGATGATTTTGAAGATGGTTTTTGAATTATTGTTTAGGGATGACGATTTTTACAAAGTCTCGAAAAGTCCAGGTTTGTCTGTCCGAATTCTGGACTTTCTGGGCTTTTGTCGATAGGATAAAGCCGTAGTTTGAAAAATTATTTGTAGGAACGCTAAAGTGCATCGAACAGATGCAACCCAATGGATCGAATAAAACGATGGAGAACGGTGCCCTGATGAAAAATACGCAGCGGCTTGGAGCTCTCGGATTCGCCATTGCGGCAACAATATCACTCGTTTTGGCCTTGGACCTTTCGGCCTGCGAAAATGTCGCTTCCTATACCCAATCCAGTATGGTCCGCGTCATCGACGCCTCGTATAACGCGCCCGCTATCGATGTAATTGTCGAGGGCGTTACGCTGGCTTCCAATATAGGTGAGGGATACATTTCCTCCGATTATGGCACACTTACGGCTAGCAGCGACGCGCTTATCAAAGTGGTCGAGCATGCTACACCTACTACAACATTGCTCTCAACCAACGGAACTATTTCGGCCGGCAAAGAGCACTCCATTCTTATTACTGACAATGGCGCTTCCGGAACCGGCTACACCGTCAACATCCTTGAAGATCAGTCGGTCGAAGCCACCACCGGACATTCCACCTTCCGCTTTATTAACGAATCCGCCAAAATTACCAATGGAGTTGACATCTACGTCGTTCCATTTGGTAGTACCCTGGCCGCCACCAACGTATTTTGTCCCGATCTGGCCACGGGCGCTATTTGCGGTTACCAATCCTTTGCCTCGCAGACCGTCACTATCTATATCACTGCCGCAGGAAGCACAACCAGCATTTACGCTAAGCAAACTTTTTCGCTGACTGGAGGCGAAGTTTATACTGTGCTTCTTTCAGACACGCAGCTCACCAGCAATCCGGCGATCACGGTTTCCTACGCTACCGACAACGGCTCTATCAATTAAATATGCCTTCGATATCGGTCGACAGAATTTGAGCGGCTTTCTTGGGGATTAATCTGCGAAATCGCTTGGCGGCGAGCAACCCACAGCTTATCCGTTACAATTTATCCAACACCGAAAATAATCTTGCTCCGTTATTTTTTCTTCGTTTTTCATTTTGCGCAAAAAACTTAAAATTGGATCATCTGGATGTTTTTTTTTGTAAACTTCGAATTGTTCTTTTAATCCTAATCGTTCAACATCAGCCAATAACGTTCTGGTTCGTGCTTCGCGACTAAGTTCGTTTATTCGCTTACTTCCAAGTTGATCGTAAAATTTGTGTATAATTGCGCTTTCGTCTTCAAGGGGAGATAGGCGCTTATAAGTCTCAAATTCGTTTTGTAACTGAAATCTTTTGATTATTCTTTTCTCGTATTCAGTCTTTCTTTGTTCGTATTCGATATGTTGCTCGCGATCACGCGCTTCGTAATACTGTCTCTTCTCTTCGGCAATTATTTTTTCGATTTCCGTAGCTACTTCGTCCGGAGCAGGAAAAAAATGCTGCTGAGGACAAATGCGCAAGTTCGAAATGGCCAACTCAACTCGCCAGAAAGAGAATTTTAACGCCAAGCGCTCGTAATCGATCATGTACTCAGGCAGAGTCTTGCTGAGATCCTGGTTGGGGTATCTTCGTGCCGTCTTCTCCATAAGAGCACCAAGGGCCACGTATTCCGCGGGCGGCAATTGCATCTGCGATTGCTCGCCGGTTGCCGTCAACGCGCTCGGTGGTTCGATTTTGACTAACTGTTTTTCCACCCGAAACCTCCTGGTTAATCGGCCTGTTGAAGCGATCGATTGGACCTGCGATATAACTCGTAATCGCCTGCAACCACCGCGATGGGCGTTCACCATGATTTACTTGGGACTTAGCACGATTATTTAGACAGTTCTCGAACTGCTCGATGGCTAGGTCGGGCATGGCCTTGAGTACAAGGTTAAGCGCTCGTCCCTCCTGGCCATCCCACGGCATTTCGATATTGCTATTTTTTGAGGACCAGTAAGTGCCAATTGCCGCTTTAAAAGTCACATGGCGAGAATCAGCAATTTTGGCTTTAAACTTTACTGTACCGCGCCTTGCGCGAAAAGGCTTTTGGTCCTTGGTCCAAGGTTTTTGATCCAAGTTACTAGATACTAGATCCAAAGTACTAGGTACTAGGTCTGTCGCTAAATCTAGCGACATTTCGCGAGACTCTCGCGAGGGCTCACGAGAATTTTCTGAAATTTGTGATGGCGCAGGAATCCTGGATTTTCCAGGGTGGTCGATTTTTTGACCGATCGGACTTTGATCGTCCAACCATCCAAGTATTTGTAAATAGTGCTGTCCGTCGGCACAGTAACGAACAATGTAATGCTCTCGCTCCAGTTCGTCTAGCCAGCTTCCAAGCAAAGCTGGAGCGTCATCGTCGTATGGGTATAATGCTCCCGTAAGCACACGTATCGATCCGCGAGTACGACCGGCATCATCGGCGTACGGTTCGAGCTGAAGCAACAAGAGCCTTGCGCCAACCGATAGCCTACCTATCGACTCGTTGATTGGAAATTCGGGCTTTAGTGTTCGGATTCTTCCCATTTACCATCGCCATCCTCCTCGGTAATCGCGTTTGTGTTTGACCCCTAACACATAAGTCTGCTTCTGGCGTTTTTACACCAGCCGTCGAACTGAGGAGATGTGGCAATGTCCGTCTTTAATGCGACAAAAACGAATTGCTGAACTCACCTCTTCCTGACACCGATATTGTTAGTTCGGGATTGATTTTTTGTCAACAAATTTTTTACATTTATTATTTGTTGTGCTAACATTGCTTCCGTATGGGGGGATGCATCTCGATATCTATTCGGCTTTTGCTGTACTCCCTGGCCTGACACCCACTACTACCTTAAGCCGAAGTCCCCTTACAAGCCCCTGGCCACCTACATTGGCCGGGGGCTTTCCTTTTAAATAGAGTTGTCATTTTGATTTGTTTTCGAAGTTAAGATTTAGCGATAAAAATCAAAGAAATAACAGATGCCGATCCCGTGCCAAAACGAAATCGGCATCTAACATGGCAGCACAAAGCGACAAGACTTATCTGTCATGTTTATAAGCAAAAGGCCATGGAGGTGGATTCTTCTGCTTTATATGGGCTAGTTTACAGCAAAATCGTCGAGGTTGAACAGAAAAATACAGAAAAATGCACCAGCCAAACCGAGGTGGTAAAGACTGGTGCATTTTGGCAAATGGCAGGAGGACCAACTCCGATCCATCTACCAAAACGAAAGCGGCAATGCGAGATCAGAGATTAGGCGGCCTACTATCACTCCCGTTTGAGACAGTATAGATCACAAAGGTTGTGATTGATCTCGAAAAAAACAAAAAATGCCAGCCACGGAGGCATCGATTGTGGCTGGCGCTTGAAGCATAAAAGGAGGTAATACCAATACGATAATTAATTATACTCAAGAAAAGTCTTTTTGGGTCTTAAAAGTTTAAAGATGATATTTTTTTGCTATAGATTCTAAGGCGTCCAGAGTCTGGAATTTCTGCGCTTTTATGCTGCGATAGTTGCAGTGATGGTGTGACGACCAATTTGAGCTGATCTGCGCTAGTGTTTTTGCCGTGCGTTGACTTCCTTGATACCGGTTAGGCCGCAAGTTAAGCATTTGTAGTCGTTGCTGGCGTTTAAACGGTAAAGCGCGTAGCTGTGGCAATCAGGACAGCACGGAAAGTTGGCAACGCGACCGCCGGCGCGGCAAAGCAGGGTTTCGATTTCGGCCTTGTTGGCTTTTATCCCCGGAACAAGATATTCGGCCGAAGCTGGTAGCGAGCATTTCAGCTTACCGTCGATAAGTTTCAGAACGCCGCCAGCGTCCTGAACCGCTTTGACAATTTCCGCTGCAATCAAAACTCAAATTCCTTGTAGCTGCCACTATGGTCTATAACCGTGCCAGGTGCCAAGTCGCTAGAACGATCCTCGCCAAAATCAGATTCATCGTTAACAGGCTCACTATAGTTAGCTTGTGTATCATCATTCTCACTATAGTTAGATTCTTCGCAATTCTCACTATAGTGAGATCCTTTGTTAAAACCGCCATTAATGCCAAGATTTGTTTCGGTAGGCTCACTATAGTTAGCTTGCGTACGCACATCTTTGCCATGATGAGGCTCAGCTTGCCGAAGTTTTTTGTTTACTTCGGCCGTCGAAGGTTCCAACCTAAAGTTTTTGCTTGGCTTGGCAAGAGTTTCTGGCGCGCTTATTTCTTTAAAGCGATATCTGCCCGCAAGGCTGTGCGCAACATACTCACCGCGAAGATCCAAAACCCCATTTTTGACGGCAGCCGTTCGCAACTTTCCTACCGTTGTCCAATGCAGCCCCATGAATCCGGCGATACGCTGTAAGGGTAAAGCAATGTCTTCCTCCGGCCGCGCGGCTTGAAGATTTCGGCACAAAGCCAGAAATCGCGCTTCGTTTGTTTTAGGCAATTCCTTTTGCACCAACTGCCAAGCAGCTGAGAGTGGATCTGCCTTATCGATTGATGCAGGCGCTGCGTCAGGTACGACCTTTGGCGTAAGCAGCGTCAGCGTCTGCTCGATCACTTGCTGTCCACCCGAATCGTTGCTTAACGTCTTCAACGTAGTGATCTCCTTCCGCGCAGTCTGCACTTTGGGGGAGAAGAGATGCCTAGGGGAGGATAAATAATTATCATCTACACCATATCACTATTTTCAGTCGGTTTCCATTTGGTTTGCCATTGATTTTCTTGCTTTGCGGAATAATGTTTGTAATCTAAGGCTTATTTTAGGAGTCCAAAGCCGCTGACTTACCATCTCCCATCAATATCTCCAACATTGGACTTTTCAGGATCAATTAAGACTAAACGCATAGGTTAGTTCGGATTTTATGGCGATTAAATTTAAAAGAAAGTGGCAAAAAAGCGCCAGCCACAAAGAGTCGGCAGTGGCTGGCGCTTAAACCGGTGGAGATGTCGGTATAACTTTTCCATCGGATGAAGGCAAAAGCATGGATATCCATAGAAAAGAGAGACTTTTGCTTCAATTTGGACAGTATAGATCAAAAAGGTCTAGTTTAGGCGTGAATGATTGTAAATATTTTAGTGGTATTGGCTTGGCGGTTTGTGTTGAGCTTTGCGGAATAGGAATTCGTCTGCGTAAGTTCTATGCCAGCGAAACTTCTTGATGCTGAATGAGCATACTAGCGGAATGCGCAATATGCAGTCGGTCGTGTGCACGGCATGCGCTGGTATTGATCGCATACCAGCGGGATGCGCTTAGAGATCGCTGGTATAAAGCGAACGCTAGTACAAATACTCAATGCATGGTGCCAATACAAGCGAAAATGCACAACGCATAACGCTGATGCTGATAGGAATGCGCATCTATGCTGAAGGTTATGCGAACGATATGCGCTGGTATCGAACAAAAGCCGACAGGATGCCTACAAAAAGTGCTAGCGTCAAACGCATGCTAACAAATATGCTCAACGCATTGCCGATCTGCGACAAAAAACGAAAATATTCGAGGATTTGAACACAGTTGCATCTGTTCGATGCTCTATAAATCCGTTACTATTACAATCGATGCACCAATAACCTTCAGTGAGCTGGGTTGCATCTGTTCAATGCACTGCATCCTGCTTGCTGCATTTATTTAGTGCCATTCTCCCTTAGCGACGTCGCTTCCGTCAAGAAATTTGTCCTCGTCTTCAATGCCTTCAATGTTTACAGCAATAGCCGCTCCGCGTGCGCGTGAAGCCTGTAAAGGCCGAATAGTCACAGCGTTTGGATCGAGCTGTGCGGCCAGTGAAGCAGGTATAGGTAGATCGGCAACAATTTTGGCTAGATCTGTTTGATCAGCGCTGTTCGCTCCGTTTGAACCTTCACACCCACTTTGCTGATTCTTAAGAGCTGCAATCGTTCGTTGTAGCGAAGGAATTTCAGCGCTAAGCACAGCCCAAAGATTTGCAGCTTTTGCCCGTTCTTCGATCGCTTTTGCCAACCGTTTTTCGGCAGTGCTAAGCGCGTCGTCAAAAATCTTGTTATCGTTAAATTCGCTCGATTTATTTTTTGCGACTTTGTTGGACAAAGCTAAACTTTTTGGTGTTTTATTGGTTTTTGTATTCCTGTTAGCCCATCTTTTGTTGATTGCCTTACGCGCTAATTCGCTACGTTGCTTGCCTGTTAGTCGCTGCATTCTAGCAACGCCAGCCTGTGTTTTTTGACTGACAGTTGTTGTGTTTCCTAAAGGTTGCTCGTCCATATGAATACCTCGACGAAACTATGCATGAATACCAACGTAAACGCAAGCATAAGTTTAGGCTATTTATTAATACCAGCGGACATAGCAGCGGAAATATTTACGGCTAGTACGGCATCAAGCGGATACCAGCGGGATGCGCAACTATGCTGATTGTCATGCACAACGAATAACGTGTATACCAGCGAGATGCACACCTATTCCGACGGTAATGCGCAATGAATAAAGCGCATACCAGCGAAAATTCGTGATTATGCGAATGCTAAGCGCAACGCATAAGGCCGATGCCGACTAGATGCGTGTCTATGCCTTTGCTATGCGCATATTTATACTTGACTATGAGCATAAGTTTATATAGCATCATTTTACTTGCTAGTTTAAAGTTTTGCAGAGCCTAGTAAGCGTTTGTAATATTACGCGGCCTTTGCGGGCAATGCGCAAACACTGCCCGCCCTTGATGTGAGTAGGTTAGTAGTTCAACATCTCGACCCCGGCCAGGGCCGATCTCTATTTTCTACTTTTTCGAACCGCGCGTTACGAAGGGCCCCTGCGCTTAATCGCCACGCGGCTTTCTTTCTTTTCAAGACCTTAAAATCTGACAAACAATTCCTATAATCAATTGATTCAGATGTATTTAAGTTTGGCCTTCCTAGACTGTGTGACTAGTAGACTGTTAGACCCAGTAGTCCACTCGATAATCTCCCTAACAACCGAATAAGGAACCGGCCCCTTTGTATCTCCGACTTTAACCAACGCCATGCGTCGTACAAATACGCATGGCGAAAGGCGATCTTTGCGGATGGGTAATTTGCCATTAGCTCGAACCCAAGCAGGAAAATAATTTGTGCGACGGCCAGCTTTTGGCCTTTTACCATTACCGCCGCCAAACCACATCGGGATAATCCCCAACGAGTGATCTAGTCTTTCGCTTAACACATCAAACAACAAAAGACAAACCCAATGCTTATATCCCGGATCCCAATACCATTTGGCACGTTTGCAATAAGCAGGATAATTTCCCGGCATAAGACGAGGATAACTCGACCAGTCGACGGCTGACTCGCCTTGGATCGATGCTTTGCGTTTGTCGACCAGTGACAGGCCACTTTGTGCCGTGCTGGCATTTGCGGATACGTTGGGTAATAGGTTTGAAAACCTTGTATTTTCGGTCGCAGCCGCTATATAATTCAAATCAAACAAACGCATTGTGATTTCCTTGGCCCGCGCGACTACGCGGGCCTTTCCTTATTTTCGAGGGAATATTCTTCGGTTTTACATCGATTTAAGCTTCTTGTTTAGTCGATGGCGGATTGCAACTATTGACAAATGCCTGGATGTCGCCTTCGGCAATCATGGTGCGACGTCCTACTTTTGTCTTGTGCAATTTGCCTTTCCCGAGCCAAGAATAAATTGTCCACCGACTCAGACCGCCCAATCGTGCAGCCACCTCGCGAACTGAATATAGGTTGTCCACTAAGTTCTCTCCTTGCGGTATGTCGTTTTTTAACTAACAAGCAATACAAAATAATTATCATCAATCCAATTAAAGCACAAGTACAAATTGCCAGAATAATCGTATTAACGCGAAGGCCGATTTCACCTTGATACATTTGCAGTGATAGCCGATCTAATACGACTTATATAAATACATCATGACTTATTTGTTCTTGTACGAAGCGATAGTACTCAAAAGGGGCAAAGAGCCCATCTAAAGTCAACAAAGTGTGTCAAGATACATTTTAATTTTAAACAATTTTGATTATCCTACGAATATCGGTTTTTATCTTCGCACAAATCAAAGACATGCCACAGACCGTAACAACGAACGGTACTTAGGCGCGGGGGATAGATCAATTACGGATCCATCCCCCGGAGTGGATGCGAATAACCGTTAAGCCATGATTCCGGGAGAATCATCGGTATTCGTTTGGAACAAATATAGCTCAAAATAGTTTGCAGTTAAAATTTCTATTTACTTCAAAAACTGGCGCAGCTTACGACAAGATGCTTACCATTCACCAAACAAGGTTATAGTCCAGACTCCGGACAGTTTAACGGTCGTGATAATCTTGTAATTACCAAATATAAGTCGTGCTTGATCGCTAAAGTAGTGTTTGTTGCATTACTATGACGTTCCTCGTGGAACATAAATAAAATTTGGTATTAGCGCTTTTAGAAAGTAGTTGACAAAGCACAAAATTCAAGGCAACTTAAGGACAGATGGAGAGTAATTTATGCCAAAGAACAGATCGGAATTAGAGCAAAAATCGATAGCAAAAGAGAGGGAGACTCGTGCCCACGAATGGTCGACCTTTCGCAGACGGAATTTATTTACCCAAGCAAAATTGGCGGAAACCTTGGGCATTAGCCGACGCACAATACAAATGATCGAAAGTGCTCGTGATAATTATCCGCACCCTGGAACAATTCGAAAATTTCTTACGCTTAAGCAAAATTACGGGCATCGCAAGATTGAAGATTGCATCAGATTTATGTGACGGCGTGACTGGCGTAAACTGGCGCTCGTTTCGTAGCTCTATCTACCTTTTTATAACAGTTTATGCAGCGCCCACGCCGCCCAAACGGCCAGACCGGCCCAGAAGATTACGTCGTACCATCGCGAACTGCGGTTAGGATTAGTCATCTTTCTGCCTTATTGCTTTTAGTTTATCAAGATAATTAGTCAGTTGCATCTGCTCGACGCACTTTGGCTATTCACGATGTTTAAAATTATTTCGGATCAATTTCTAATTAGCGACAATGACAATTTTTAATTAAAAAGGCCTATATGAGCTTAATATTGTATTATCCGTCGGAGGCTATAAACGCCTCCGACGGAATGTCTAGCCATTCATGAGTTCTATATAGCTTAGATTGAACGATTCAATTTGTAAGAGAGTCTATACCTTCAAGTGCAGAACCACTAGAATCAAATAATGCCCTATACGAATCATCAAGAGTCCCAGTGTCTACGGAGGGCAAATACCATTTAGAGGGTTGTGACCAACATGCGCCCCAATAAAATATATAATCCAAGTTTTTTGTCTTACTAAACATTGTTTTAAGATCAGACAAGAATTTGCTTTGTCCTGCAGGTGTTTGCGCATATGTAGTCAAAGTGTAACCTTTTAGATTGTCTTCATAATAATATGCAGTTTCGGCTATTGCAATCTCAGCATTTGGAAAGCGGTAATTAATTTCATCAATAACAGCTTTCATTGAAGAAATACTACCTTGCCACATTGGATAAAACGATAAACCAACAACATCGTATTTAATTCCATATGTTTTAGCTTGATCAAGCCACCAGCGAATTGTACCAAGGGCGCCGCCTTCTGAAAGGTGAATCATCACCTTTGGCATAGAGTTACTACCTTTAACTGAATTAATCGTGCTATAGACTGCATTATGTAATGCAGCATAATTTGACCAGCTTCCACCGTTATAAGGATCGCCCAAGGGCCATAGAATACCGGCATCAACTTCGTTTCCGATTTGGACCATATCTGGCCATACTCCGGCATTAGAAAGAGTAGTCATCACTGTTGATACATATGATTCTAAGCTCGTCTCCAAGCTAGAAAGGCTAGTTGTAGACCATTCAGAAGGGACTGTTTGAGTTGAGGGATCTGCCCAGGTGTCGGAAAAATAGAAATCCAATAGCAATTTAAATCCTTTTGCTTTGGCAGAAGCAAATACAGATTTCACATAACTAGTCGTTTGAAACAATCCATAATTGCCGCTAGGATTAACTTCAATTCGACAGCGCACCCATGTATAGCCGTGATTGTTAAAAATTTTGAGATAATCTTTAGATACGCCATCCGTATCATAAAAAGCAACACCTGCATCTTGAGCGTCTTTACCTTCAGAAATATCAGCGCCTACAGCAACAGTATGCGTTGTAGTGACAACTGGCATGACTGACATGTTTTCCCAGCCGCCGCTGTCATTCGAATATTGCGCATAGATATTTCCGTCAGTATCGCTCGCTATATTCCAATCAGTCGCAGTATACGTTGAGTAAATGACCTCGTCCGTTCCAGGATCGGACCAACTAGTATACGTCGATGAATTAATCTTAAACTTCTGTGCGTCTTTTATGCTGGTTGCATCAGCAATAACCTGCGCAGTTGTATTGTGCGCTGACACATATTTTTGAGCGCCGACAGAAAAGAATGATACTGTTCCATCTGAGTTATAAGTCTCATAAAACAGCTCATTTTCGCTACCATCATAGCAAGTTTGGTCGGCAATAAGATTGCCTGAACTATTTACACGAATAACCTTGTCCAGTGCATTAGCGCGAATAGTGACATATTGCCCTGAAGTTGTGCCGCCGTATGCATTACAACCAAATTTTCCCGGCGTCAACAGTAGAATCAACGCCATGAGTGATAAACAGAGATGCTTCATACATTTTCTCCTTAAGTTTAATTTTGATACCGATACGTTGTTACAGGTTTCACTATTACGTTGCTCCTTCGTATGTTCTGTTAATCAACTACAAATACTTCTTCTATACAAATATGGCTACATTAAAGCATGGTGCTCACCTCGTAATGCAAGCACCATGCTTATCAGCCCAATAACGTTTAGAATCAAATTTTAGATGCGGTTTTACCAATCAAAACGTGCACCTACTTGACCTGTACGATTTCCGTATACTCCAGTAACATGTCCAAAGTATGCGGACCCATACGTAAGGTTTGGCGAGTCCCAAAAATGCCGGTTAAACACGTTAAAAAATTCAGCGCGTAAAGTTAATACAGCTTTGCCCTTAATAGGTGTTTTTTTGAGTATACTTAACTGCTCAGTTGGTTCATTCCAATAGCGCCAATGCTTAAAAGTGCTTGGACTATTACCAAGATTGCCCCATGTCGGATTAGAAAAGTTTTTCGGATCAACGAATAGGCTTTCTTCGTCGGTTCCAGCACCAGAAGCAGTTGGATTCCAAGCAGGATTCCACCGTTTAAATTTGTTCTTAAAATTTGGATGGGCAACTACATCTGTGTATAGTCCACTCCATCCAGGATAGCTATAACTAGAGCTAATTGCACCGATCTGAGTTCCCTGACCGTACCAAACAATTGTTCCTAACGTCCAGCCGTTCACAATAGGATTAAAATAATGGTTTAGATTAGACAAATAGCGCCGTCCTCTGCCAAGGGGCAAAGAATAGGTCAGATACCCCTTAAATTGCTGGAACGTATACGGCCAAGTCGCCTCATGGTTATAAGCGTATGGATCTTGAAATCCTTTTCCGAACGACCATTCTTCAGTTAAGGCTGTATTTGTGTTTCCAGTTGACCTTGCCCAGTTATAACTAAAATCAAAATTTAGAGATCCACCCTGTTTTTTCCCTTCAACAGTAATGGCGTTGTATCCGGACTTTCCAAGCGGTGAGCCTGCAAAATACACTCCGCCCCAAGTATTTGATTCAACTTGCGGAAACGGATTAATTGCCTGATATGCATCTCCTTTAAATCCGCTATAAGGATATGGAACGCCAGCTGTAGCTGCTTCGCTCGCACTTGTAATCCAATCCGAAACATGCCCAGACTTAAGCAATGTTTGATATGTGCTCCATTTTGGATAGTTATTCGGGTTTAATGCGCCATCATGAAGATTATGACCGCTGTTCCCCATATAACTAATTTCAATTTTTGAATTTGCATGCAACTCATACTGAAATCCAACGAACCAATTATCGATAAATGCCAGCTTGTCGCTTGATGGGTCTACAGAAGAAGGCCCATAAACGCTATAGAAGCTTGTGCACTTAGAGCACGGACCAGTTGCTGCTGTATACACCCCTGGATATGCGTTATTATCCCAATTGAATGCTGGTGTTTTGTCCGATACTTCAGACACCATATCTGTCGCTATATATCCGTCTTCAGATCCATATGGAACCGCATAATACTGATTCCACCCGACTGGTACAAAATTAACGCCCAACGATGCCCGAGCGACCATTTTGTTATTGATCTGGTATGACCCTCCGATTTTTGGCCCCAATTGATGCCAGTCAATATTTGTTTCAAAACTATCATTTGAATGATTCAGCCATACAATTGTTCCAGGGATATTTCCATACAAAGAATTTGAAACCTTTGTATCGAAGTTTGACCATTTGCCGCCAATTACATGTAGTGGCCGAGTCAACTCCCAGCGCAGATCTGCATTAATTGTTAGTCGCCGTGAAACGCGGAAATCGTCTTGCGCAAAAAGCGATATTTCTTTTCGTCTACTGTCTTGCGAATAAGTAACTGGCCTTGTAGCGCTTTGCACTTCTCCCAGCATCATATTGGCTAATGAATAGCCTACGTAGGATTGTACTGCCGTGTTTGTTGGTGCGTTTGTGTTATTTGAAAAAACATATTCAATACTACCGCCAGTATTGTCATAATTAAATCCCAACTCGCGATATTCCATGCCAAGTTTTATTAAATTGCGTCCCTTAATCTTTGTTAGCGTATCGTTAGCAATTCCGTTGTACGCTACATATCCATTGATATAGTTATCCCCTAACCAATCCTCTCCTACGCCATTCGGCCATCCGTTAAGCCCAATTTCAGGAAAATACGGCGTGTGATCAACAGAGCCAATTCCTAGATCCGCAGCCGACACTAATGAATTTACCGGTTTAGCCTTATTTTGAAAAGCATTGAAGGTAAATGACGCATTGTTTATCATGGACGAAGAAAACGTGTGAGTTTCATTTACACGATAAGCGTTTGATATCACTGTCTGTACATATGCTGATGTCAATGGGCCACCATCACGAGTACCATTTTGCCAAAGGACGCCGCTGGCATATGTACGTGGCCTTAATACATATATGTAAGAAGATGCCACGTGGTCTTTGTCAGCCAATTTCCAATCGTATTTAATACTGAATTGAGTTTGCGTAAATTTGGGATACTTGTTTGTTAATGAAGGGTAATTATTAATTACACCACTTAGCGTCGGGACATAATATTTTTTGTAAATGCTTGTAATTTTAGAGCCAATAGAGCTTAACGTATCAGTAATCATATTGCTTGGATAAGCCAGGCCACTTGGACTAAAGATTTGCCCGTAATAAATGGTATTACCTGCAGAATCCTTATACGGCGTTATTCCATCGCCGGTTAATATCGGGCATGGACTTGTAGAACAAACGCTGCTTCCTTTGGCTGCTGATGCGGCAGTATAAAGCTCGCTAAAATCACCTTCCAACATCTTAGTTGTTGGAACTGTACCGCCGCTGGGATTTTCTCTCCAATCTTCTTGGTCGTATTTTTCATATGCGGCAAATATATACATATCTTTTAAATGAAACCAATTTCTCCATACTTTACCACCACCACTAAATCCATAATTCTGGAATCTATCTTTTGCCCTACGATAAGTCTGTTTGCATGTCTCATTCGTGCTTGAACATTGAGATAAATACCATTTGTTATCCCACGTATTTGCATTTAGCAATTCATTATCAAGGAACCCATATGTAGACGCGTGAAAAGTATTTGTTCCAGATTTAAGTTCATACAAAAAAGCGCCGCCTCCACTTCGACCGTCCTCTGCTCGAAGGCCAGTGCTATCAACTTGAGCTTCTTGAACTGCATCCATACTAGGTTCTGATTCTTGAATTTGACCGACTATTCCCGAGTCAGAAGAGGTTCCATCAATTAATACAGATTTAGTAAAAGACTGAGAATTGCCGACATTTGTCGCCCAGGAAGATCCCCCGACATTAGGTGCAACAGCAAAAGCAAAACTTGTAATGTCACGGCCGCCAGAAACAGACAAAGGAAGATCTGTCATTTCTTGCGCATTCATATTGGTGCCAATTTCTGTTTGCATCTCCAATACAGGATTTGAAGTAGTAACAGTAACAGTTTCTGAAGCTGAGCCGACTTCAAGTGAGGCATCAATTTGAATCACATGTTGCGTTTGAAGAATGATGTTAGATTTGTCGAGTTTTTTGAATCCGTTTTTGTCAAACAGCAATGTATATTCGCCTATAGGAAGAGATGTAAGCGTATACATTCCTAGACTGTCTGTTTTGGTTTTAAATACCTCGCTTGTCACCACGCGTTTTGCTGTTACTTGCGTAGCGGGAACAACGGCTCCTGTATTATCCGTAACAGTGCCTTTAATGCTTCCGCGGTCATTTTGCGCACGAGCGTCAAACTCTGCACACCATACGAATACGAACAACAGCATCATAAAAAGGAAAAATTTCCTCATAGTGTAAAGCCTCCGTTTTTACTTGGAATATGCAATTCTGAACATATTCAAAACGGACGAATTTTAGCATGATTAAAATTGCTTTGTAACCGTACTAAAGTATGAACCGACAATTATTTTTAGGGTTTGCTAGTAGGATTATAATCCCGTTTAGAATCAATAATTTAAAATAGATTTGGCCAGCGTTATTTTAAAGACATGCAATATTATAAAGACAGAAAGTTTTAGTTTGTTACAATTTTGTTGCTACTTGCCAGACTATTGCAAGCAGAAGTTTCGCAGAGAGCTAACTCAGTTTGATGCAATGTAACATGATTGTTCCAACAGTTTTACGGCAAGCTTTTCGAATTTAACCAGTTTCATCTTCTCGACGCACTTTGGATTATTTGCGTTCAAACAATGACAAGGACAACATCAAGTTAAACTGAATTCATCCGTTCGATGCACTATAACTTCTTTTCTGCTAAATAGAAAGAGGGCCATTTTGGCCCCCTTAATAGTTGCATTTGCTCGATTTAGTTAAGACCTGTTGCTACGCCTTTTTCGATTGGTGGAAACACAACATAAAACGAATTGCGCGGGCCGGTCGCTACTCCGGTTGGGTTCATCGACGGTTACGGCTATTACTTCTGATAGTGGCATTGCCAATCCACACAGCGTCCAAGTCAATATCGGTCTGATCCATGTTTGTCTTAACGCGTGTCTGCTTTACAAGACGCCGCGCAAACTTTGCCCGAATATTCTTGGTTGCAACAATTTTGATATTTTGCCCTTCTCAATATTTTGATTCCAATCAAAAAACATTACTAGAACAAGTTATAGAAAACTGCGTTCCCTTTTGCGTCAAGCTGCATAAGTAGATCGAAATCCGTGATATTGCGAGTAAGAACCACGCAACCATTTTTGGCCGCTGTAAGAAAGATCAACGCATTATTAAGCGCTTTACGCCGCTCGTTCGTACCGTATTGTTGCAACCGCGAAAGAAATCCGGCAAGAATGCCGGCTTCGCGCCATACGTCCTGATCCGGTGCAAGAATGCGATGCTCCGGTCTCACCTCAATGGACGAGACAACCTGGTCAATTGCACTAGCAGTGTCTGGATGTTTTGGATCAAGTAAACCGACGGCAGCAATCAGTTCCGCTTCCGTAACCGAAGAGTGCCAAAGATCCCCTGCCCGAAGTGCAATCTCAATATCATCTGGCAGTCTTCCTTGCAAAGCGTCGATATAGACAGTTGTGTCAAGAAGCAATTTTGGGAATGGGGGCTGAAGATTCGACAAAAATTGCAATTGAGAGTGATCGCGGTAGGTAAGCTCTTTTAGACACTTTTCCGATTTGAGCCTTCTTAACGATTGTTGGAACGCAAAACTAGAATTCAAGATCGAGATCCTTGCTCACCGTACCGCGCTGAGCAAGAAGCCAGTCGGGGTACTTTTCTGCGGCAACAATGTTTGCTAGCGCGGTTTCGATTAGCTTGGAGTTGGATTGAATGCCGGCTATCTTCTTTGCTTGTTTGACAAGAAGTGATGGCATACGACCGCTCACAGTAAGTGTCCGGGCACCGCTTAGCAACCCCTGCTGTTCGGCAATGGACAGTGCATCGCTGAACCGGCGATTATTTGCTGTTGACTTTGGGCGCTTTAAGTTTCGTGGAAACTGAGATCCCTTTGCTTGAGCCATGCGAAAGCCTCAAAGCAAGTGTAGAACACATAGCGCACTGTGTGCCAGATGTTTATTCAGTGCCGGGATTCCTACACACTGAATTTGGAACTACTTACTGGCACACTCCAGCAATGTAACCAAAATTGTGCCCACAAAAATCGGTTGCTTCAATCTTGAGCACTTTTATGCCGATCTGTATCTGTTCGATGCACTAACTCCATGATGACAGGGCGCTATCTGTGCGTGCGAAGAGACAACCACCAGTTGCATCTGCTCGATGCACTAAAAATCCATTGCGACAAGAATCTTACGTTATCCAGTGACACACTGGAGCGTGTTGCATCTGTTCGATGCACTCTAGCCATATTACTACTAACGGCATCTTTCGTCGATGTTGCATCTGCTCGATGCACTTTAAATCAGTTTTACCCTGGCTGCAATAATTTTACAACGGAAAAGACAAGTTGCATCTGCTCGATGCACTTTAACACCATTTTGCCGACAACTGCGAGGTCATCTGGTTGATGACGTAGAGTTGCATCTGTTCGATGCACTTTAACGCCGTTTTGCCCAGAACTCTAGTTCCATTTTTAAGAACATAACAAGGTTGCATCTGTTCGATGCACTTTGACTTCGTTTTGCCGCTGATATTCTGGTCGATGCGGATACTGTAGGAGGTTGCATCTGTTCGATGCACTTAAAACAAGTTGTTATTTTTGGAAAAACATAAAACTAGCTATTGGATAATAATCATCTTCGAAGTGCTGGACATGGTTAGCGGTTTCGAGGAAAGCAGCAGCGGCACTTTGTAGGGGAAGCAATAGCTGACAGTCACCTGAACGTAACAGCCCGGCGCTTCCGATCCCGCTCCATCAGGACAACCGGTGGTGCCCATTCCACCTGGATAGGTGGTCGCTGCGGTGAGTGTTCCACCGCCTATTTTGGGCAGCCCGATCCCGCTCACATATGAATTGACGGCTGGAGCCTTCACCGTGCAGGAAGACCCCGTCGAAGTTTCGCAGGTCGAGCCGTGCACAACCGCATAACGCGTGCCCTCGCGCGCTAGCTCGGAAATCATTTCATAAGAGTAATAGGCAAAGCAGATCTGCACCAGTCCGAAGATAAGCCCGAACAAAACGACGATGCTTAAGGCAAAAGAAACCAGCGACTCGCCGCTGTCGCCATGCGCCAGCAGATGCGCCCGACGCCACAAACCTGCTGGCACGCCGCATTGATCGTTCGTCGTTTGTCGCCTTACCATAGCTACTCCTCGACCTCCATTGCCGAAGTGCTGCTCAAGGGGATCGTCGATGAAAAGCCCGGAAGGTGCAACGCGGAGGTATAGATGGCGGTGGCCGTGACCTTGAGGTACTCGACTGCATGATCGCCCGATGAGGTGCAAGCCGAGGTCGCTGCAGCTTGCGTGGCGTATTGCGTGCCGCCCTGCGAGAGCGCGCAGACCCAGTAAAGAGTCGGCGTCACCGTCAAATTCGCGCCGAAATCGGGAGCCTCGGTCTGCGCTGCAGTCTTTATGTTGGCGCTGTCGCTGGCGCGTGTGCCGCTGGTCATCCCGTACATTACGCCGGCATGAGCGGCATTGGCGACCTCGATCGAGCTGTAGATAGCCGGAGCAAAAGAGATGATTCCCAACAGCAACGGCATGCCAAGCAAAGCGACAGTCAGGGCCAACTCGACGATCGCATCGCCAGACTCGCTCCGCGACCGCGCCGCACAGGTCGCCGCCAGCGCAAACAAGCGTAAAGCGAATTGGCGTCCGTTCTTCATCGTCTACTGGCTTAGCTTGGCAACGGTTGTGTTCATGGTGCCGAGATTCGAAACCGGATAGGCTGTAAACGACACCCCGCCTGTAATGCTCATCGTCTTCGCTACTACAGAAGTCTTAACGGTCGAAGTGCTCCCGTTACCCAGCGTGAGCGCCGCTCCCGGCGCGTAAATGCCTCCGTTGAAATAGGTTGCTGAGCCACCTTCGAAGTCGATGGCGTTGGTGTCGCTGGTGTCTTGATAGAACACCACTTGGTCGTAGGCACCACCTGTTCCGACATCTGGAGCCTTGGACCCGCTGCTCTGCGTGTTTCCGCCCGCGACTAGATTTACGTTGGCGTTGTTATCAAAGACCACGCTAGCTCCGTTAACGAGATAGAAGAAAACGCCGTTGCCCCCCAAGTTGGAGTGACCGTTGGCGCCGCTTTCAAAATGCAGTTGGCCGCCGTTGATGATGTAAACGCCAGGATTGAGAGTGACGGTGGTGCCGTTGCCGCCGACAATTAGAGAGGTATAGCAGATCGAGCTGGTGCTCGACGAAGGCCCCAGCACATACTTGCCAGTGGTGCCCCAGGAGCCGCCACCAGTCGGGTCGGCGACGCAATTCGCATAGTCAGTAGCGGGCACCACGGGCATGGCGGGGGCGCAGCTAAAGCTGCTTGACTGCACAATGTCGGCCGAAGAACAAACGCTGCCGCCGTCATGAACATTGCTGCTGTTGTCCCAAGAGACAGGAGTCGAGACCGACTCAGCGCATAACGACGATCCACCGTAGACGGTAATTGGCGTACTGGAGTTTGAATCGGCGACGATGCCGCAGGAGGAGGCCGTCAGATTCGAGCCTCCGCTGATGCTCAGATCGGTTCCCGAAGTGCCTTCCAGGCAGATGCAAGTCGGGCTCGACTGCCCGCTGGCCGCCGAAGCCGTGGCTGCGACCGTCATGGTGCGCAAACTTTTTATGAACGCACCCAGGAAAAAGGTCTGAATCGGCCGGGAAACCTGCGCGACCACCCAGGTCGATGGCGCGCTGGTGCTGGTGTTCGAATAGTTTCCCGAAGATTTGGTCGAAATGGTCACCGTGGCGGGATTAACGGCGGCGCCTGTATCGAAGCCGTTAACTGCCGCGGCGGCCTTAGCGGCATTGGTCGCGCTGTAGGAACCATTGGAGGCGTATTCTTCGGCGGCTGCAACCGCAGCGGCATCGGCCGCGGCTTGCGCCATACGTTTTTCGTGAAACATGTAGCCCACATCTAGGGCCATAGCCAGCAGTCCGAGAAGCACAATCCCGGTGAAGAGCACGACAATCACCAGCGTCTGGCCGCTCTCGTCTCTTCGCATCCGCGAGATATTCTGGTCGCGGCTCGGCTCGCTGATGCCGAGCTTTAATTTATATCCAGGCCAAAATCGCATTGCGTTAATCGCCCTTCAGTTTATCTGTAGAACCCAATTAGACGCGTTGCTCATTATCACGCTTTTTAAACTTTTAGCCGCAAAAAGGTTATTGTCCATAGAACTTTAGTTGCCGTCGATAACACTTTAATGCAGATACCTTTGTCCCAAATGTTAACAATTATGCATGCTGTTCGTAATAGGTTGCATATGCTCGAAGCACTGAAAACCCGTTGATACTGTCGCGCACCTGCGGATCGTCGCAAAGTGGTAAGTTTGCATCTGCTCGATGCACTGCTGCTTTCTTCTTGCCAATTCGCGTAAAATTAGCTAACATTATGTTAGCATTTATAAGGGGGCATGATGACCGAAGCCACAATGTTTGAAGCAAAAACCCAGCTTTCCAATTTAGTAAAGCGGGCACAACGCGGTGAAAAAATCGTTTTGACCACAGGGCGGAAAAAAACGCCGGTAGCCATGATCGTTGCCGTGAAATCGGCGAAAGAACGGCCTCTCGGCATGTTTTATCAGCCTGGCTTCGAGATTCCCGCCGATTTCGACGAACTCCCCGAAGATGAGCTCAAAGCATGGAACGGAGAGTGCGAATGAAATTCCTTATCGACACGCATTATGTGCTTTGGGCGGCCGTTGATCCGGCGCTTATGGAACCTTGGGCTAGGGAACTTATCGTTAATCTTAACAATGACATTTTAGTATCTGCGGCATCAATCTATGAGATCAGTCTGAAGGTGTGCCGAGGCAAACTTCCTAAAGCGATTGAGTTTGAAAGTAATCTTATCGACAATACCGAGAATCGCCTTGGATACACGCTTCTTCCTTTGGAACCGGAGGTCATGATGCGTGCTGCGCGCTTTGAAGACGCTCATGCAGATCCCTTCGATCGCATGATTGCGGCGCACGCAATCCAGTACAATCTACCCCTTCTCAGTACAGACGCCAAACTTGATGCTTTCGGTGTCCGCCGTCTAAAGAAACCCAAAAAGCATTCAAAATAAGAATCACATACGGCTGCATCTGCTCGTTGTACTTCAATTTCGCTGCAGCCGCAAAATGCTGTTTTCTTGGACATGCTGATATTCGTTGCATCTGTTCAATGTACTATGGCTTTTGGCTCTATAACTTTATCTAAGGGTATAGTACTAAGGATTTCTTTATGGCGGATTCAGTTTCTTTTCCTGTCATACAACGTTTTACTAAAATTATTTTCGCAAACTTTTGAATTACTGTCCACCAGATAGGGGATTCAATTGTGTTGCGCGTTCTGTGGGCTATCAGTTTCATCCATAAAAAGATTTCTTCCTCGTCTTGCGCAAAGTATGACAAGCGATCAAAAGCTGACTGATAATCTGCGTGTGCATCGTAGGCGCGGACAGATGATTTTCGATAGCGCCGCTGGCTTTCAATGCGGGCCAATGAAACCATAACTTGTCGCTCAGCATTGCATTTCATTTTGTCAGTTATTTGTATATCAGGCTTCCCGCCGATCACCCAGAATGCCAAACAGCACCGTCATAGTCTGCATTGCCGACAATTGTCACACCACGCCGCAGTAGGTGTATGCCGAGGTTAAATGCAACGACGGCGTGGCCTGCCTCGTGGTATGCGGTAACTTCGCTGAATTCTGTGTTACGCTAAACTGTCTTTCCCATATTAAATTCGGCTTCTGTTTGGGAATTCAAACTTTTTTGAAATAAAATAGTTAACAAGCAGTATTTACTAAAATGTACTTAAAAATGCCAACACTTTTGCTTACTTGCTTTACGGTTCATCCCCGCGTATGCGGGGAACACATCATCGTGATTCTCTAGCCTGACTGCTATCTCGGTTCATCCCCGCGTATGCGGGGAACACTACTTCTGGAAGCCGGTTGTGACGTATTCGAACGGTTCATCCCCGCGTATGCGGGGAACACATTACGTTAATTCGTTCCATAAAACATTCCCCCGGTTCATCCCCGCGTATGCGGGGAACACGGATGCACTGCCCCACAAGCCGAAATCGATACGGTTCATCCCCGCGTATGCGGGGAACACTGCGGCGGCGGTCTCGCGCCATGGAAGGATCACGGTTCATCCCCGCGTATGCGGGGAACACTCCAGCGGGCGATTTTCGTTGGATTCCGTCGCCGGTTCATCCCCGCGTATGCGGGGAACACTCCGCCAGTTTTCCCAT
>Ga0187870_1001209_pt1 | contig 24747 bp, 24 predicted proteins | sample June2016WEW_13_1_3_FD_132974 | JGI IMG/M metagenome (GOLD analysis project Ga0187870, IMG submission 132974) | Peatland microbial communities from SPRUCE experiment site at the Marcell Experimental Forest, Minnesota, USA - June2016WEW_13_150 | ecosystem: Environmental > Terrestrial > Soil >... | reverse complement strand
CTGTTCTTTCACCTTTTCGTCATATATCCGATTCTCTCCGGTCGGGGCCTCCCGCCCCTGGGCGAGGGCCAGTTGCCTGATCAGCCATGCCACGGCACGCCCCCGGCTCCCCGGCTGCAACTTTCCCTCATATTCCGGAGGCACGCGCCAGAGGAGCAGATAATCACCGGACCACCGTTGGGCGATCTCTCCGGTATCGACGGTCCTTGTCTCATCACCCAGCATAAAGGTGGCCGCCTCCCCGTTGAGCGCGGTCAATACGGCGTAGTAGTCGCCGTGTGCTTCATCCTTAAGCCGCAATACTGCCGGTCTGTTCATCTCGACAAGATTGCTGATGTCGCCTTTCCCCGTGAGGCACTTGAGGCCGGCTGACTCCGCCTGATCGCACACCGGAGGGCGGTCTTTACCGGTGTAATAGGGGACATGCCATTGCCGACAAAGCGCCCGGTATGCCATTTCCCTTGTGCCATTGCCGCTATGGCCGGCGGGGCGACTCAGCGTGGTCTTTCCGGCGGATTCCACCTTTCCACTGTCGGCAATTCGTGCCGGGGGTGCAAACGCTGTCTCTCTCAGCGGGGCCGCCTTTGAGACGACAAGAGGGCGTTCGGGCCGCGTGTGGAGGCGGCCGTAGGCCCATTGCCTTGATCCGGGCACGTAGTAGAAGGTCGCGAGAGTGATGCAGAGAAGGAACAGGACACCTGCCGCTGCCCTGTAGAGGCGCATGTTCTTTCCTTTGCGGTGTTCCTCGGCCATCACCTCCCGCGCCGCCCTCTTCAATGTCTCGATGTCGACGCGCTCCTTCTCCTGTACGAATGTGCCGAGCAAGGCCCTGTCGCACACTACGTTGATCAGCCTCGGAATTCCCTTGGTAAGCCCATGCACCTTCTTGATAGTCGCCGGAGGAAATAGCCGGCTCCGGCCGGCTCCGGCCACGGCAAGGCGATGGTTGATGTATTCCGGCACCTCCTCTTTCGACAGGGGGCCGAGGTGATAACGTGCCGTGATGCGCTGGGAAAGCTGGCGGAGCTGCGGTTTCGCGAGCATGTCCCTCAACTCCGGCTGGCCGATCATGACCACCTGGAGGAGCTTCCGCTGGTTGGTTTCGAGGTTCGTCAGCAACCGTATCTGTTCGAGGACTTCGGGCGTCAGGTTCTGGGCCTCTTCGATAACAAGGACGGCTCTGCGGCCCTTATCGTGGGCATTGAGGAGATAATTGTTGATCCGGGCCACCAGCGTCCTGGTGCTCGTCGTGCCTTCCGGGCAACTGATGCCGAACTCGTCGCAGATCGTTGCCAGAAGCTCCTCTGCCGTCAATTGAGGATTGAGGATGAAGGCCACGTCCGTCGTCTCTGGGGCCAGCTCGAAGAGGCGGCGGCAGACGGTAGTCTTTCCCGTCCCGACCTCGCCGGTTAAAAGCACAAAGCCGCCGTCGCCGGTCGCGCCGTATAACAGGTGGGCGAGGGCTTCCCGATGCCCGTCACTCACGTAGAAGCAGGCAGGGTCGGGGACGATCGAAAAAGGCTTTTTTTTCAGACCGAAATATTCCACGTACATAAGTTACCCGGCACAGGCCGATCGCAAGGGGTAAGAGCCGCCCCCTCGCGCTTTTCGGCTAAGGTGAACTGTTCCCACCTATGAAATGATATCCCGTCGGATGGTAAAGATCAATACCATGCTGGCAGCGATTCTCGCTTAACCCACCTTGTTGAACGCCACAGCCTTTATCGCGGCGTAGACTTCGCTTCCTTTTGCAAGGTGCAGCTCTCTGGCGGCCTGACTGACCACCTGCCCGATGAGCCGCTGGCCGCCGCATTCCAGTTCGACGCCGATCCTGCTGCCTGCTTCGAAGACGTCGACTACCCTGCATTTGAGCAGATTACGGGCACTGGTTGCCTCGGGGTGGCGCTTAAAAAGGATGATGTCCGTTGACGAGAGTTCGAACAGGGCCTCCGGTGCGTCGCTGCCGGCCGATACGAACAACTCCTGATCTCCCCAGCGATAGCCGTAAAAGCCGTCAATCCTGCGTGGCGCCGTAAGCCTGAGAAGGTTCGTGTAGCCGCCGGGGCTCACTCCCATGCGCACGCGAGCAAGCGCCTCCGCCGTGGTCTGCTCCACTATACGCCCTTCGGCAATGTTGAGCAGCTGATCTGTCATGATCCTCATTTCCAGCAACGAGTGGGAGATGAAAAGATAGGGGATCTCAAATACCCGGCAGGTGTTTTTCAGGAAGGGAGTGATCTGGAACTTGAGGGTGTCGTCGAGGGCCGATAACGGCTCGTCCATCACGAGCAGGCGGGGGTTGGAAAGGACTGCGCGGCCGATGGCCACCCGCTGTTTCTCGCCCCCGGAGAGATTCTTCACTCCCCGATCGAGGAGATTGTCTATCCCTAACACTTCCACCACGCTGTCCAGGGTGATCTTGCGATAACGGTGTGCACAGCGCTTGTAACCATAGAGCAGGTTGCCCTTCACGCTCAAATGCGGGAACAGATGGGGGCGCTGGAAGACCATGCTGATACGACGGCGCTCCGGCCGGACGTCAAGCCTCTGCCTGCTGTCGAAAAGGGTCTCTCCATCGAGCATAATGAGGCCGCGGTCCGGATGGTGCAATCCCGCGATCAGGCCGACCAGGGCTGATTTTCCGCTCCCTGAAGGGCCGAAGATCCCGATCCGCTCTCCTTTGAGCGCAAAGTCTGCATCAAGGAGAAATGTGCCATAGCTTTTCCGGAGGGCAACCTGAAGCTCCACGTCAATCCGTCCTGACCATGCGCGTGCTGAGCCATTCATGGAAGAGAAGCACTGCAACGGAGATGGCAACGGAGACGAGGCAGAGGGCCACCGCCATGATGTCCCCCCGGGGAGAGCTGACGTATTCATAGATGGCAAGGGGGATGGTCTGGGTCACCCCCGGGATGTTGCCGGCCACAATGATCGTGGCCCCGAATTCCCCCAGTCCGCGGGCGAACATCAGAACGGAGCCCGCAATAATGCCCCGCATCGAAAGGGGCAAGACTACCGTTAAAATGGAATCAAACAGTCCGGCGCCGAGGGTGCGGGAAGCCTGGATGAGCCGCTCGTCTATTGTCTCCATGCCTGTCCGGATCGACCTGACCATCAGGGGAAAGCCGACTACGGCCGTGGCAATGACCGCCGCCTTCCAGGTGAATATCAGGTTTATGCCGAGCGGCTGAAGCACCATTTTACCGATCCATCCGTTCCGGCCGAGGAGGAGCAAAAGAAAGTAGCCGACTACCACGGGCGGCAGGGTCAGAGGCAGGTTGACGAATACATCGAGCAAAACCCGACCGCGGAATTTCCGATACGTCATGAGATAGGCTGCGACAAAACCAAACGGCAGCGACAGCAGGGTCGCGGTGACGGCTACCTTGAGGGACAGCAGGATTGCCGAGTAGTCAGCGGCGGTGAAGCTCAGCACGATGAATTACCTGTCGATAAAGCCATATTTCAAGAGCACCTGCCTTGTCTCAGTTGACTGGAGAAACCTGACGAATGCAACGGCATCGCTATTCTTGACGCCCGCCGGCGTAAGCGCCATGGGATAGACCACCCTGGGATAGAATTTCTGCGGCACGATGAAAAGAACGCGGACGTTTCCGGCCTGTCCTGCGTCGGTTTTGTAGACAAAGGCGCCATCCACTTCACCCCGGTCGGCGTAGGTCAGACACGCACGCACATCCCTGGCCATGACCAGCTTGTGCTCCAACTGTTTGTCGATGCCTGCTTTCTTGAGTGCCTGCATCGCGTAATCGCCGGCAGGGACGCTGTTGGGGCTGCCGATGGCAACCTTCTCCAGCTTCGCCACATCGGGCAGACCGGTCACTTCGAGTCCCGGCTTGCCGACGAAGACCAGCTCGTTGAAGGCGAAGGGCGCGCTACTCTTGTCATCGACCAGTTTTTTCTGTTTCAGGTAATCCATCCATTCCACATTGGCGGAGAAAAAGAGATCAGCCGGGGCGCCGTTCTCGATCTGCTTAGCCAAGGCCCCGGAAGCGCCGAAGTTGGTGCGAAACGTCACGGCAGGGTTCTTTTTTGCAAAAGTGTCTGCCAGCTCGGTGAGGACATCTTTAAGGCTGGCGGCGGCAGACAGGTTGACTTCACCCGCCACTGCAGATGCAGTGAAAAAAAGCGTGAGGCAAAGAAACAACGCTATGGATTTGACGGTCATTTTAAATCCTCCCTCGTTGAGAACGCAGAATCGCTTTCCCCTGCCGATATATATCACTAGTTATAACGCCAAGTCAAACCGTTTTTTGCCGCTGCCGGCAGCAAAGCGCCGCTCGGCGCATTCCGCAGGTTTTGCTGGAATCGCCTGCGTCCGTCCTGTAGCCGACAACGGAATGCTTGACAGGCGCCGGAGCTATCCGTTACAATGGGCGTATGTCGATGGACTCATTGAAGATCGCCTACAAGGTGTGGCTTGACTGCAACGGGAAGGCTTTTGGGGAGGGGCCGGACAGGCTGTTGCAGAGGGTCGAGACGACCGGGTCGCTGCACAAGGCCGCTGCCGATATGAAGATGTCTTACAGGAAGGCCTGGCTCATGCTCAAGACCATGGAGCAGCGGCTCGGATTTGCCTTGCTCGAACGGAAGGTGGGCGGTGTCTCCGGAGGAGGCTCCCGGCTCACACCGGAGGCGCGTGCGTTCATGAAGCGCTATGAAGCCTTCAGAAAGGAAGTCGAAGGATCGCTCCAGGAAATCTGTCGCAAACACTTCGGATGAGGGGAAGCCAGGGGAAACCTGGTATAAAGACCGGGTGGTTGTTGCGAAAAACACACAGGAGTCCGGCCGGGGAGGCCCCTGGCGGTTGCGCCATTACGAAGACGTGACCGCAGGCCATGAAACGGTGATGATTTCATAGGTCCGTTCCCCGCCCGGCGCTGAAAAGGTCACCTCATCTCCGATCTTTTTGCCTAGGAGCGCGCGACCGAGAGGGGAGCTCATCGATATTTTCCCCTTTTTCATGTCCGATTCATACGGCCCCACCACGGTATACACAACCTCTTCATCGGTATCGAGGTTCTTCAGGGAAACACGACCGCCGAAGCCGACGAGGCCATTGGGGTTCTTCTTCACGTCGACGATCTCACACTGCCTGAGCATCTCTTCCAGCTCGCTGACCTTCTTCTGAAGGAACTGGTACTCTTCTTTTGCGGCCTCGTACTCCGCGTTCTCGGATATGTCTCCATGCGCGCGGGCTTCTTCTATAGCGATAAGTATCTTCGGCCGTTTCGTGTTCAGTAAATACTCGAGGTCTTTCTTCAGGTTGTCGTGGCCTTCACGTGTTATCGGATACTTCATCGCCTCTCCAGGAAATAATAAAAGTCTCTTGTAAGGTACAATTTGTAATATATTTCTCGGAACTTTTCAATATCTTTTCCGAAAAGCCGCGCCGCCGAAACTCAGATAATCATGACTGCCTGTCCCTGTAGTCCTTATAGCCGAACTTCTTCACTACCTCTATCTTTCCTCCATCCCTCACGAGGCCCACTACGATCACGATGGGTGTCGCAAAATGAGATTTTCCAGGTCATTTACCTTGGCGATGTCCTTCAGGTATAGCGGATGATTGTCGGGGAGTTCATAGCTCTCTTTAATTTTTCGGAAGTGGAATCTATCGTTACACAATTTTTCGCCGTCGTCGGTAGCCGGCATAGCGTACAGCTTTGCGACATTCCCCTCATCCTTTAACTTGTTTAAGTGGACGGCAATTTGTCTGAAGAAAAGCTCGGTGAGCTTGCAATGCTTACGCTCAAGGGCGAGGGAAAAGAAATATAACCTCGTGCTGGATCTCATTTTTTGCTTAGTGAGAATGTCTCTAGCCCTTATATCCGTTTGACGTAAATGGCCATTTATAAAGTTGTTTAGGGCTTTGTCCGTCATGGGAAGGATGGAAAAGTATCCTATAACACGCCCTGACTCGCGGAACACGAAGAATGTCTCATCGTTCTTTCTGTGCCATTCCTTGAAGACACTGACATCGATCAGATCGCGTTCATCGAAAACCCGTTTGTCTATCCGGTAAATGTCCTCCAATTCCTCTTCGGTAGCCAGGCCGAATCTTATCTCATGGGATGGCTGATGGGGGATTTGAAACGACTTCGATCTTCGCCACTTCTCTTCGAAGTAAATCGCTAGGCAGAAGAGAAAGAGGGCCAGTATAAGCCAAATTACCCGATGACCGATAGACCTGAAGATGGAGAAAAAAGCCCCAAGGAAGCCGAATATTGACAAAGCGAGATAGAGGATGCCTGTGATGCCACTGTGATTCGGAAAGAGCTTGTCTCTATTCATCGCGGCTAATCTTAATGACTAAATTCAGTTGTTTCTTAGTATGCACCAAGCGTATCCGACCTGCAACAGCAATGGATGTATTCTTCCACCGCACTTATGATCGGGACTATAGAAAATAATCCTGGAACAGGTTTGCGCCATAGAAAAAATTGAAACCGCAAACAAGGACAATATTCATTGTTGCCCTCTTATCCCGCATCGACGAGCCTTCTGACGAACGTGGGCAGTCTAAAAGCAGCCTCATGTACGTCTTCATTGTAGTACCGGGTATTGAGCTTCAGGCCAGCAAAATACTGTCTATCGAAATTCCTGATAGGGTGGTACTTCTTGGAGCAGAAGGCAAAGCTCCAAAGACCGCTCGGGTATGTGGGGATCGACGCTAAATAGAGTTCTACCACGGGAAAGATCTCCTTCAGGTTTTTATACATTTTTCTTATTGTCTCCTGATGGTAAAAAGGTGATTCCGACTGCGCCACGAGGATGCCGTCGTCATTAAGCCTGTCGTATATCTGTTCGTGGAAGCTTTTCTGAAAAAGGACTTCCGCAGGGCCGATGGGGTCTGACGCGTCAACGACAATAAGATCGTACTTCTCGGTGCCGTGATACACGAACTTAGCACCGTCAGCGTACAGGACCTCCACCTTCGGATTATCGAACTCAGAACTCACCTGCGGAAAATACTCCTTGCACACATCCACCACCATCTTGTCGATCTCAACGAGGGTCACCTTTTGAATGGACGGGTGTTTGACGATCTCCCGGACTGCGCCGCCGTCGCCTCCGCCGATGACAAGAACTTTCTTGGTCTTTGTATGAACGCAAAGTGGTATGTGCGTGATCATCTCGTGGTAAATGAACTCGTCCTTTTCGGTGATCATTATCGAGCCATAAAGGACAAGGACCCGACCGAATTCATAGGATTCGAAGACGTCCACCTGCTGAAAATCGCTCTGTCCGCTGTAGATAATCTTTTTTATCTTGAGAGTGAAACCGGTATGCTTCTTATGAAGCTCGGAAAGCCAGATATTCCAAAGGTCCTCCATGGAACCTTCCCGGATTGTTTCATTTTGATTTGTCATGTCAACCCCTCTCGTGAGCAGTTATTCAATCTATAGTAATGGTATGCGCCTTTTCAAGCCTATTGAAGGCAGTGGCGCTTGCATTCGTGTAGGCGCCCATGCTCGGCGCCAGAAGCATGTCCCCGACCTCCAGCTCAGGGAGAATGACATCGTTTGATATTACATCAAAGGAATCGCACGTGGGACCTGCCAGGACGCATCTCATCATCCCGTCCTTCCGCTCAGACACGATTCTGTAATTGGCGTGATCATAAACTTTTCCAGAGAAGGAGTTGTAAAGCCCGTCATCAATGTAGTACCACTGGGCATTGTTCCGGTACGACTTCCCCACAACCTTGGTGACCAACACTACGGCGTCTCCGGAGATGACCCTTCCGGGTTCGGCCAAGATCGTCGTGTCTGAGAAGTAGTTGTTGAGGGCATCATTGATGGGCTCGCAGAATTTCTGGATAGGCATTACGTTCTCAATATACTGAATAGGGAAGCCGCCTCCGATATCAAGGAGACGCATCTTCACCCCCTTAAGGGCCATGAAATCGTAAATTCTCTTGCAGATGACAATACTCTCCACGTAAACGTAGGGATTAAGACTCTGGGAGCCTACGTGGAAGGAAATGCCAGAGACTCTGAGGCCAAGGGCCGTGGCTTTGTCCAGAAGCTCCTCAGCCGACTGAGGATCAGCCCCGAACTTATAGTTGAGGTTGACCATACAGAAGGGATTCGATACGGCGATGCGAAGGAGAACACTCGCCCCAGGGGCGTTCCGCTTAATCTTATGAAGCTCATCTTCGTTATCGAAAACAAAGAGCGTCAGACCCTGTTCAAAGAAATAACGGATATCCTCTTCCGTTTTTATCGGGTGGGTATAGAGGATTCTCCGGTTATCGACACCCACGCCCTTTACAAGCTCGAATTCGCCGACTGAGGCAACATCGAAACTACCTCCGAGTTCATTGATCATCCGAAGTATATCGATGTTGTCGTTGGCCTTTACCGCATAGAAAGGCTCGACGCTGGGCATGCTCTGCTTTAGGCCCCGGTAGTTCGCTGTGAGTTTGCTTTTGGACAAAACCAAAAGAGGTGTGCCGTATTTCTCGGCAAGCTCCTTTGCTAGCTCAAATTGGAGAAAATCTACCCTCATTCGGAAAGCCTTTGTTATGGAAGACTCGATAATATTATGGTGAGTCCCTTAAACGGCCGCACACGCCCGTTGAGGTTTATGCGTAAAGTCGCCCACATCCGTCACATCAAGCTGGCCCCGCTTCATCTCTACCGTAGAGACGTGCCCCGCTTCCAGTCTCTCCCTGAGATAAGTAAAGCCTTTCCACGGATCGATATCGTCACCGCACGTAAAAAGGTCGATTGCTGCATAGCCGTATTCAGGCCATGTATGGATGGCAAAATGGGATTCCGCAATAACCACAACGCCGCTCACGCCATGGGGATTGAACATATGAAAAACGCTCTGCACGATGGTGGCGCCCGTAAGAACTGCCGCCCGTTCCAGATGGCTCTGTATGATGCCAACATCATTAAGGATCTCTCGGTTACACCCGTAGAACTCTGCCATAATCTGTCTGCCTAATGCTTTCACTCTAGGGCCCTCCTTCGAAATCGATTGCCTCTTCGGCATCAAAAATTAGGAGGCGAAGATACCCACAGGACCGATGCCCTCATCTTTCGCCTGTTCGCGAGATAGTGTTTCTTGGAAGCCTTGAAGTAAAAGCACTCTCCCTTTCGCACCCGGTAGGTTTTTACTCCAAGAATCACCTCAATGCCGCCGGACAACACAAAGCCGAACTCCTCTCCTTCGTGGGGTTCTTCTTCTTCCGTCTTCTCACCGGCGTCAAGCTCTAGGAGCGCCGGGTCCATCTCCCTGTTCTGAGCAGCAGCTACAAGGATCTCAAACTTCGTCACGTGCTCCTTTTCCAGCTCGACCCTGTCGTCCGTCCCGAATACGATCTTTTCATCAAATCCTTCGTCAAAAAACGTGGAGGCTTTCTGGTCGAGTGCATCAAGGATACCGAAGAGGCTCTCGACAGAAAGTGACGTGAGGTTTCTCTCTACCTGGGAGATAAAACCTTTTGTTAATCCCGCCCTCGACCCAAGTTCTTCCTGGGTGAGAGATTTCGCCTGCCTTATCATACGTATTCTTTCACCTATGCTCGATCCGTCGATCTTCGCCATGAACAGTAAACACTCACAAAAAGTTTAAGTTACTAAACTAAATCAATTTGAAAACCATGTCAAGTAGATTTTTATTTAACTTTTAGATGCACTATGCTAAACTCGCAAAAATGGAGTAATTATGCTGGGAAATGGGGCGATTGTACACTTTCTGGAAAGCAAAGGCATCAGATATATCTTCCATTTGCCCGGTATTCATACCCTGCCGCTGAACCGTGCGCTGGCCGAGTCGAAGATTACGGTTCTCATGGGAAGACACGAGTCCCACGCAGGGTTTGCGGCCGACGGTTTTTCGCGGGTGACAGGTGGGGCTGCCGTGCTCCTTGTGACGCCGGGTCCGGGTCTCGGCAATGTCGTGACCTCCTGCATGGAAGCCCATGGGGATGACGTGCCCCTGCTGATCATGGTCATCGAGGTGGAAAGAAAGCATGTGGAGAAAGGCATACTCCACGGCGTCCGGGAGCCTGAGGCGCTCTTCCGGAATATAACCAAGGCGGTTTTTGTCGCCTCCGGTGAAACGGACCTCCTTGCCACGTTGGAAGCCTCCTTTCGGACGGCAGTATCAGCCCGGCAGGGGCCGGTAGCTGTTTTCATCCCCTATCGCCTGCTCGAAAAAGAGGTGATCTTTCCCGTGCAGGGGGGCGTGGCTGACGAGGAGAGGGAGTTTGACCCTGAGCCTCTTGAAAAAGCGCTGGAAGGCGGGCAGAGGCCCGTCATCATAGGCGGGAGCGGCTTAATGGAAGACGGGATAAGGGGTCTTCTCGAGGCAGTCTGCAGGGACTCGGCGGTCCCCTTCCTCAACACTACGGGGGGAAAGGGCGTCTTGAGGGAGGATAGCGGCTGCGCGTTGGGTAATGTTATGGCAAAAGGGGTCGCAAGAGAGGTGGTAAGAACGGCGGACCTGACCATTGCTCTGGGGACGAGACTCAGAGATGTGGATACGAAAAGGCGGGGGGTAAAGCTTGGCCGCCTCGTTCATATAGACGTCGATGACCGGTGGCTTGGGCGCAATTACCGGCCGGACCTCGCGATCGCAGGCCATATGAAAGAAGTGGTGGAGTCCCTTCACCATAGTATGAAAGGAAAAAGGTCGACCTGGGACATGGAACAACTGAAGAGGACGAGAGAGCGCGAAGAGGCCCTGCTTGAGGCACACCATATCGGTTTTCGGATCGTGAAGCTTTTAAGGCGGCTCATCCCCGACGAAACCGTGACGGTATGGGACCTCAACCTGGTTACCTATTGGGCCGAGCTCTACTTCCCCGCATATCATCAGCGCAGCTTTCTCAGCCCGAGGGGGAGTTCACCGATCTTTTACGGATTGCCCGCCGCCCTTGGGGCCAAGCTCGGGAAGCCGGAGAGCCCCTGTCTCTGCATCACGGGAGATGGCAGTTTTTCGGCCGTCGCCGGAGAACTCGCAACCGTGAAACAATATGATATCCCGATTGTCATACTCGTTTACAATAATGGGGCTTTCGGCGTCCTCGAAGACTATATGCGGAAGCGGTACGGCGTTTCGCATGCCATGGAACTCTATAACCCCGATTTTCTGGGCCTTGCCCGGGCTTTCGCCATCAAAGCACAAAGAACACGGAGCCTCGACGGGCTTGAGCACATATTTCGCCACCATATATCATGGGACGAGCCCTACCTGGTCGAATTCCGCTACCCGCTTTTTTCTCCTCCCTGGGAATAACGCAAAAGAGAAGAGGCGACTCAAGCCTCACGCTTCTACACCATCAGATACCGCTTCTTTATCTCCTCGTTGGCTTCAAGCTCGGCAACGGTCCCTTCAAACCTGATGCGGCCGTTGTCAATGACATAGGCTCTCTCGATTAATTTCATTGCCGACTTTATGTTCTGCTCCGAGAGCAGGATGCTGATGCCTGCGTCTCTCAGCCGCAGGATCTGCTGTTCCAGATCGCGGACGATCAGCGGCGCCAACCCTTCCGTCGGCTCATCGAGCAAGAGCAGCTCGGGAGCCGTCATGAGGGACCGGCCTATGGTAAGCATCTGCTGCTCGCCGCCGCTCAAGTTGCCCGAGCGCCGGTCCTTGATCTCCCGGAGTGCCGGAAAAATGTCATATACCCGGTCTTTGTTCCACTCGGCATTTCGTCTGTACGTGATCTCCAGGTTGTCGTCAACGGAGAGGTCCGCGAAGACCCTCCGGTCATCGGGGACATAGGCGATGCCCTGCCTCACCAGCCGGTAGGCCTGTTTGCCCGCTAGCGGCTCCCCATGAAAGGTAATGGTTCCCTGTCTCGGCGGCGTGAGCCCGCTTATGCTCCTCATGGTCGTGCTCTTGCCGGCCCCGTTCCTCCCGAGAAGGCCCACGATCTCGCCTTTCGACACCTCGAGGGACACATCGTAAAGTATATGACTGAGACCGTAATAGGTGTGGATCCCCTTTACGCTGAGCACGCGTCACTCCCACCGAGATATGCATCCTGCACGGCCTGATTGCATCGTACCTCGTCACAGGGGCCCTGCACGATAGTGGAGCCCCGCACCATAACCATAATCCGGTTGGCAATGGCGAAGACAAGCTCCATATCATGCTCGCAGAAAAGTATGGTGAGACCGAAGTCTTTCGAGAGCTTCCGTATGAGATCGATGCACCGGCCGGTCTCTTCCGGAGACATGCCGGCGGTAGGCTCGTCGAGGATCAGGAACTCTGGGTTTCCTCCGAGGGCTATAGCGATCTCCAGCACCTTTCTTTCGCCGTGTGAGAGCATGGTGCTCACCCGGTCCTTCTGGCCGGTAAGGCCCACGCTGTCGACGATTCGCTCTGTCTCGGGCGTAACTATCTTCTTTGCGGGCGTAAACATATTCCACGTTTTGTTCTCCCTTGCCAGGACCGAGACGCGGACGTTCTCGAACACGGTAAGTCTGGAGAATACATTGACCACCTGGAAGGAGCGCGAGAGACCCTTCTTGCACACCTGATAGGGGGGCATGCCCGTGATATCTTCTCCCCTGAAGCGGACGCTGCCGGCATCAGGTTTCAAGATGCCTGTCACGAGGTTGAAGAGTGTGGTCTTGCCGGCGCCGTTCGGTCCGATCACGGCGACGATCTCCCCTTTGGCTACATGGAGATTGGCGCCGTTGACCGCCTTAAACCCTGAGAACGATTTGTGGAGGTTTTCGACCTTCAGCATCTACCGGTCCCCCGCCAAAGCGGCCTTTTGCTCATTATTTTCCGGGCCGGTCTCGCGTCTTTTGCCCGAGAGCTGCATCAGCCAGCCAAGGACGCCCTCCGGCAGAAAGAATATGACGAGCATCATGATAATACCAAGGACAAGGGCCCAGTAGACAGTGTAAGTGCTCACCAGGGTGCGCAGCGCCACGATCACGGCGGCTCCGAGCATGGGCCCCATAAAGGTGAGCCAGCCGCCCAGGAGGCACATGATGACCATTTCCATAGAGAGGGTCCAGAAAAGCATATCAGGGAAAGCAGTCGTGTCTACAGCCACGAAAAGACTGCCGGCCACGCCCGCAAAGAAGGCCGCAATGACGAGCGCCATGAGCTGGTGCCTCCTCACGTTCACCCCGATCATCTCGCTTCTGACGGTATTGTCGCGAATTGCCTGGAGGACGCTGCCGAAAGGCGCCTTCAGGATCCTGTAGGTCATGTACGTGCAGATGAGCGTGACGATCAGCGTAAAATAGTAGGCGGCCGAACCGGAGGAAATAAGGTCAGGCACCGGGATGCCGTGTAGTCCGTCGTCTCCGCCGGTAAACGAGTACCACCTGTACACGATGGCCCAGACAAGGGAGCCGAGCGAGATTTGGAGCATGCCGAAATAGAGCTTGGAGAGGCGGATGCAGATGAGGCCCATGACAAGTCCCAGTACGGCGGCAATGAGAGGTCCGACAATAAAGCCAAGCCACGGTGAAAGACCCGTTTTCATCATCATCAGGGCCGCCCCGTATGCACCCACGCCATAGAAGACCGCATGGTGGAACTGGTACAGCCCGCCGAACCCCAATGCAAGATTGAGGCTCGTTGCCGCAAGACCGTAGATGAGGACGATGGCGGCCATGTAGACATAGAATCGCGGCAGTATCGCGGGGAAGAGGAAGAGCAGGACCACCGAGGCGATGATAATAAGGTTTTTCTTACGGAATACCGGCCCCATGCCACTCCTTTACCACGTCGATTTGAGAAGCCCCGTCGGCCTGAAGAGGAGGACCGCAATCACCGCCATGTAGGGAAAAATGATGCCGAATTGCGGCCATATAAGGATGCCGAGGGATTGGGTAAGACCGAAGATCAATGCACCGAGAAGCGCCCCCCACACGTTGCCCAAACCGCCCATGATAACGATAAGAAAGGCCTCCATGATCAGTGTGGCGTCCATGCCGAGGGTGACGCTCACTGTTGGAGCCACGAGGGCGCCGCCAAGCCCGGCGAGGAAGCAGCCGATCACAAAGACGCAGGCAAAGATCCAACTCACGTTGATGCCGACCGCTCCGACCATCTCCCTGTCAACCGCTGCCGCCCTTGCGATCTTTCCTATCTTCGTCTTGTTCACAAGAAGCCAGAGGGCAATGGCGACGACAGGGCCCAAAATCAGTAAAAAGAGATTATATATGGGGAAGGGCAGCCCCCCGAAGAGCGGGACAAAACCCTGGAAGGCCGGGGGCACGGGAACGGACTTGTATTCGCCGCCCCAGACGAGCTTCACGAGGTCGCCGAAGACGAGGGAAAACGCAAAGGTGAGCAGAAGGAGCATCAAATGCTCCCGCTCATACAGATACTGAAACAACCCGCGTTCGCAGACCAGGCTCAAAAGGGCCACGCCGAGGGGAGCGCCCGCCATGGCCAGCCAGAAACCAAAAGTGCCCCCTCCCGCCATCTTCGAAATGGTGAAGGCCAGGAATGCACCGATCATGTAGAGAGAGCCGTGGGCAATGTTGGGGATGCGAAGCACACCCAGTATGAGAGTCAAGCCTGACGCGACGATAAAGAGGATGACCGTGCGGCTCAAACCCACAAAGATCTGGCACAACACTCCGGGAGGACAGATTGAGTAAACAAAATCCAATTGCTTTCCCCCTTACCCCCGCCCTACTGATTTTGGCTGCGGCTCAACGATAGTGTTTAACCACGACACACATCATTTTGTCAACCGGAGTTTACGGATTATTTTTCTGCTTAGGCCGCGCGTATGGTCCTTTCGGGCGTGCCCCTGACTTCAAAGACCGGCTGCGCCAGGATCGACCAAAGAATTGCTAAAACCGATATATGGCCCGTACGTAATATACGTTCGCCTTGTACGACCCGTCCGTGTAGGCGCCGCTGAGATAGGAGTGGCCCGGCGCCACGTACTGATAGCCGTTGAGCTGGCCGTCGTTCAGCCTGAACTGGCTGTAGAGGAAGCCTAAGGCGAAGCCGAGACTTTTGTTATAGTCATACGTTAAACGGGCAGAGATATTCTGCCTGGTGTAGTCGTCCCACTGTGGGATGTTTATATTGCCGTTGTTGATGCCCAAGGCCGTATTGGAGGCAGTGAAGCTCTGGGACGTGAAGTTTGCGGTGCCGTTGTTCAGCTCAAAGTCGTACTGGACGATGAGGGCGAGCTTGTCCTTGATTATGGGGAAGCTTGTCCCTGCGCCGTAAGCATAGTTGTTGTTGTGCTGGTTGCAATACCAGTTGAAGGCTGAGGTGGTGGGGGCCGCGCTTGGGTTCCCGCCGCCCTCCCTCTCAGTCTGCTCGTTAAGGGAGACGTCATAGTCGAAGAAGGCGAAGAACTTCATGCCTTTCCAGACATAGTTGCCGTCAACGATAAACTCGTTCTCCTGCGCCTTTGTCAAGCCGAGGACGGTGTCGCTGTAGTCGTCGAGCTTGTATGCGTACTCGAGAGAGACGTTGAGGGCCTCGGTGGGTGAGATGTCCGCGGTCAGTTTGAACATATCCTGGTCCAGTTTCCCTATGTCGAAGCGGCTGACGTTGTTCGGGAGGACATTGGCGGTTCCCGGCTGGAGTTCGGTGTCGGTACCCCTGTAGAGTTTCTGGTACTTAAGGCGCGTGCCGAGCCAGTCGAAAGGATTATAGACCATCTGCGCTGTAAACGTGTTGTCCGCCGTACGGGGGACGTTATCGATACCGAGGGCTGACGACGGAGACGTGAGGTAGTCCACTCCTCCCTCGCGCCTCGTGTCGGTAAAGTCATACCCTATGATGCCCTTGAGGTTTTTCAAGAAGCGGTACGTTGCCTCTGCGCCCACGCTCGTTTTGTCGTAGCTGAAGAGGGCGTTCGTCACCGGGGAGTTCGTGGCCGATACGGGAAGCGAGGGGTTCGTGAAGGTCACGGAGTCCGAATTGTCCCTCCTGTCGAGGTATTTGAAGTAAAACTTCGTGGTCAGATCCTTCATCGGACTCGAGGTGAGATTCGCCCCCAGATTCCAGTATGTCACGTCACCATTAAAGGTTGGCTGGCTCAGACGCAGCGTGGTGACGGTGGGGGACGCCGCTGTGCCGGTCTCGATCGTATTGAGGAGCGTCGTCCGGGACGTGTTGTTCTGAAAGCCGGCGTTCAAGGCAAACACAGAGGAGAGGGGGAGTTTCGCGGTGCCGGTGAAATTGAGGCTCCACGACCTGTTGTCAGGAGGGCCGACGAGGGTGCCATATGCCTGCGTCGCACCCGTGGTGAAGGGGTCCTGAAAGCGGGTAAACTCCGCCTGGTTGCTGTACTCGCTGAAGCCCCCGCCGAGGGCAGCATAGAATTGCTTGTTCTTCCAACCCAAAAGCACGTTCGCGTTGGTCGTGTGGTCGTCAACAGGGAGCGGCAGTTCCACGGTTTTCCCGAAACTGTACGCGTCATGGCCGGACCAGGGCATGTCCCCTTCCCGCTGCAGCCGATTCGACGTCACATTGAAGAAGAAGGGCGATATGGCGGTCACATCCAAGGAGCCGCCTACGTCCTTCCTCCGGATCCCATAATCGAAGGACGTGCTCGGCCACAGGGCGGAGTTTTGCGGGGTAGCCAAGGCTTTGCCGGGCAGGGTGAGATTTTGGGAGCCGGGGTTGGTGTAGATGGTCCGGTCCTCGAAGGAATAGTTGTGGGGAAATTCCGTGTAGTAGAGGGAGTACTTGAAGCTGCCCCACTTGCCGCCTTTAAGCTTCAGGTACATGTCGTCCCCACCGAGGTAGGCCGCATCTGCGTCGAAATGGTACTTACCCGTGTCGTAGCTCACGTTGCCGCCCCCGGCCATACCGGGGGCTATGGCGTTGTATTCGTTGAATTTCGCGCTCTGGTGGTCGAGGTTGAGGGCGTCGCCGCCGAGGAAGATACCGCCGGAGAAGAGATTATCCGCCGCATAAGAATACGAGGCAAAAAACAAGCCGAATAAGCATGCGAGTAAGAGCCGGCTTTTCATATCATCCCCCTTACCTGAAGAAGTATGCGCCGGAGTTGAATCCGTTCGCGGGATTCGCAGAGCCATTGCTCCCGTGTATGTTGACGTGGCAGTTCAGGCACGCGCGACTGACGGACTGGATGGCCGGGGCTTTTCCGGTGAAAAGCGTCTCCCTGCTGTACCTATTGCCCACGTGGCCCGAGGAGTCGTGGCAATTCTGGCAGAGGTTGGGCACCTTCTCCACCAGAAGCCACTCGTGGACGCTGCCGTGGGGCGTGTGACACGTGGCGCAGTTCTCGTCAACCGGGGGATGCTCAAACATATAAGGACCCCTCTTCTCCGCGTGGCATGTATAACAGAGCTGGTTGACGCTCGGGGCCTTGATCATCGAGGGATTCATAGAACCATGCGGCTGGTGGCAGTTGGAGCAGGTGATCCTGCCTTCCACCAGGGGATGGTGGGCCCTCCTGTTGAACCGGGCCTTGATGTCGAGGTGGCACTTGCCGCATACCTGGTATTCCCATGTGGGAGAATACGCGAGACCGGCCAGGGTGGTGCCGTAGCCCGCAGGGGCCTTCGGAGGCCCGTGCACGGCATGGCAATCGCTGCACGCTACATCCATTTTCTTGTGCGTGCCCGAATCCCACATGGCGAGCACCGTGCTGTTTTCGTGGCAACTGAGGCATACGCCCGATTTCCGCTCGGCCGTAACCTTCTTGTCGAAGGTAATCAACCCGCCCACACCCTTTCCGCCACCCTGCTCCGCGTGGGCGGCGCCGGGGCCATGGCAGGACTCGCACCCCTCACTGTTGATCGGGGCGCCGGGCACCGCCTTCTTCCAATGTGGGCTCTTCGCCAGGAGCCGGACCTGCTTTTCATGACATCCTATACAGACATCGGAACCCACATAGCTGTTCTGGTCCGCAGCACGGCTGATGCCGGGAAAGGCAAGCAAGAACATCACGAGCGGCAGTAAACTCAATTCTCTTCTCATGCGACCTCCTCCGATGGGCGTTTCAGTTCGCCCGCCTGTCCTGCCCGTTTCCGTCCCAGGAGCTTGAGGGTAAAGCCCCTTCAAGCTTTTCGGGTTCGCTGTTTCCTTCCAAGCCTTGCCGCTTCTACCCCGGCTCCCGCCGGCTCGTCGTGCACATGGAAAATGGCATCGGCAGCAACGGATGCAGCTTTTTACCCCAATGCCCCAAAATGGACCCTCATTTTTACTGTAGGAATCGGGCAGATTATTGTCAACCGACGAGAAAACTTCTTTTAACGTTTTTTTGACAAATGTTGCCGTCAACGGGCGGGCGGAAAAGCTCTATAACCGTCACTTCGGGAGGTGCGAGAACACGGATGGGAGGCCCCCACGTGCCCGAGCCCCGGCTGACGTAGAGCGCCGAACCCGGCCGGAGGTGGTAGAGACCTGCTATAAAGGGATAGAAAAGACGGGTAATAAGCCTGAAAGGAAATATCTGGCCGGCATGGACGTGCCCCGAAAGCTGGAGATCAAAAAGACCTGCGCTCTCCGCATCCACCACGGGCCTGTGCTTGAGGAACAGGGTAAATTTTCCCTTTGAAGCGGAGGAGAGAACGGCCTTTTCCCCCGTGATTGACGAGCCGTAGCCCGGTCCTGACGGGTCGTCAACGCCCACGATATTGATCACGTCTCCGACGGTGACCGCCTCCCCGCGGAGTACACGAAAGCCGGCCCTATTCGTAAAGGCGAGGGCCTGGCCGAGACCGGCGTAGAATTCGTGATTGCCGGTGATCGCAAACTTGCCATACCTCGGTGTGACCGCTTGCAGCAGCTCGACAGTCTCTTTCTGGTCGTCCATGCTGCCGTCGACGAGGTCGCCCGTGGAGACGAGTATGTCCGGATGCGCTTCTCTCACCAGGTGCATAATCCTTTTTAGCCTGTTCCCGCTGACCGTCAGTCCAAGGTGCACATCAGAGATCTGGACGATTCTTAAGGGGCCGGCATGGACGGGGATCTTTGACGTGGCAATTTCAATGGTCTCGACTCGTACCGCCCCGGCCTCAAACCAGCCATAGAAGCCGATAGCAGCAGCACTTGCGAGGGAGAGCAGGAAGCATGATCGTGGGGAAAGCGTGAGCCACGAGAGCCTTCTTCCCGTAGCCAAACCTGCCAGGTGAACCGAGAGGCGGTAGACGTCGGTTACGAGCAAGGTGCAGAAGAGGAGAAAGAGCAAGGCCAGCCAGGTATAGCCCACATAGGCCGTGACGCGGGCGAGGAGTCCGAAACCGGCATTCTCCAAAAGGTGTATCGCTATGGGTGTGGTTATCATGACGGCCAGAAAGAGGGCGAGAGGAATGGCAACAGCCGGGCCAAAACCCAGGGCCGTTTTTGCCCTCATGAACAGGTAGAAATGAAGCAGACTGTAGATAAAGAAAAAAACGGTGAGGAAAAAACCCATGATACATAGTATGGGCCGCAATATACCTCATTGCCAGGAAGTTGATCGCTTCTCCCCGTATTTATGCTGCCAATATAGCTCCACAACGCATTTTTTCATTGTGAAGGCGCTGCAATAGTCTTATACTTAGCGACAAACGTGGGAAAAACGATGGCGACACCTGTGAAAATCATAGTCGGGGACGTACTAGTCGAAGCAGAATTCTTTGATACGGTCTGCGCAAAGGAGGTCGTTGACGTGCTTCCCGTGGAGACGCGCCCGCATGTGTGGGGAGATGAATTCTACTTCGAGATTCCCGTTACGTGCCCCCTCGACGAAACAGCCACATCCCGCCTGACAGTCGGTGATATCGGTTATTGGCCGCCCGGTTCCGCACTCGCCCTTTTTTTCGGTCCGACACCTTTAAGCCGGGGACCCGAGCCCGTGCCCGCGAGTGAGGTAAATCTGATCGGTCGCATCAAAAGTGACCCTGCAGCACTGAGAAGAGCAAAAGGCGCGGCGCGCATCAGGATTGAAAGCGCTGCTCGCTGCAAAGAGGAGATCGTCTCGAGCTGTACATAAGGAAACCGTGACGCCCTCGCGCGTACGGACCAAGACATAGGGTTAGGCGAACCGAGCAGGACAAAAAAAGGAGACGGGGAGGGGGGTGATAAGAAAATGGCAAAGATGGCACCGAAGGCAAAAGCAGCGCCGGCAAGCGTCACAAAGACCAAGGCTGAAAAACCGGTAGCGTCAAAGGGCACAAAGGAAGCGCCAAAGCCTGCAAAGAAGGCAACCCCTAACGCAGCAGCGAAACCGGCGGCCGGGACGGCTGCAGCAGCAGCCAGGCCCGCCGCAAAAACGGCAAAAGCACCGTCTAAGACCGCCAAGGCAAAAACGGCGAAAGCAGGCAGAGGGGAGAAGCTTTACTGTGAAGTTTGCGGGCTTGTTGTTTCAGTCGATGAAACATGTGGCTGCGTAGAGATATGTGATATCGTCTGCTGCGGCCAGAACATGCAGCCTAAGAAGTAGGTTTTCGGAATCGGTTCGCCTAATTCTCTTTTTTTGTTTCCTGCACCTTTTCGAATCGCGCGGGTTCGGCTCGCGGGTGAGGAATAACGGCTGAGGAGGTTCCCATTGCAACGAAGGTGCCGTACCGGCGGAAAACGGGTAGCGGGAGCGCGTGCGGTTCATCGGTGAAGTGTGCATGAGCGATAATCAGCTCATTACGAGGGAAGAGAGCCTTCTTGTGATCATCGATATGCAGGAAAAGCTCGTGCCCGCAATGGCTGAAGCTGAGAGGCTCACTGCAAATATGAAGCGTCTCCTCGCCCTCGCGGCGGTTATGGGGCTTCCCGTGATCGTCACGGAACAGGAAAAACTGGGTCTGACGGTGAGAGAGATCAGCGAGAAAGTCACCTTTCCGGAGCCCATCTCAAAGAGCACCTTCAACTGCTTCCTGTCGGAGGCGTTTGCCGCGCGCGTCGAAGAGACGGCGAGAAATACGCTGATCATCGCCGGCATCGAGGCACATATCTGCGTGGCCCAGACCGCCCTCTCCGGCCATCCCCGCTTCCGGATCCACGTCGTCAGTGACGCGGTAGGTTCCCGCTCACCTGATAACGTCTCCGTGGCCCTTGACAGAATGCGGGCAGCAGGCATCACCGTCACCTCCACAGAGATGGTGATCTACGAGTTGCTCCGGAAGGCGGGTACCGCAGAATTTAAAGCCATGCTTCCCCTTATCAAGTGATACCGAGCCGCCTTCTTCGCCCCATCTTTGTTGGCTCCTCATCGCTCTCCTTGACGTACAACGGCGTACGCCTGCGTCGGCTCTTCGTCGCCGCCTCGATGTGCCTTTGAACGCAACTCGGTATCATCCGTTCGTCACGTTGGGGAAAGGGCCCGGTCGAGCACCCGCGAGACGTAAAGGCGATCCCGCCCGCACCGTGCCGTATAAGCCTTCAGGTCAAGGACGATCACGGTAATGTTGTCCATGCTTCCCTGCTCCATGGCCCTGGCTTGGAGCAGCCTTGCCGCCTCGCTCGGTCCCGCCGCGTCCCGGGCGATTGCCACCGCTTCTTCTGAAGTCAGCACATCCCAAAGCCCGTCACAGGCAATGATCGCTATGTCGTTTTCCCTGCCGAGAACCCCTTCCGCTATCCTGGGCTCGGCCGTGACAAAAGGCTTGAGGAGGGCATCCCCGAGGGAGCGACTCATGGAGAGTAATCCCTGCACGCGCGGCACATCATAGGATACGACTCTGCCGCCCAGGGCCTCGATCCTGGCCCTTTCATCGGGAAGATCGGGCTTGTGATCGACGGTGAGGCTGATTGCCTCCGGTCCATCCCCGATCACGATCCGGACGTCGCCGGCATTTGCCGCAAGGAACCTGTTTTCCCAGAGATAGAGCGTACCTACCGCAGTCCCGCTTGTAGTCTGCTGAGCGACAATATACCGGTCTATGGCGAGATACGCGTCCCGTAAGTCCTCCGGGGTAAATCCTCTCCCGCCTGTCCTCTCGCAGGCCACGCCTTCTCCGTGGAGAAAGCAGGGGGTGAGCATTTCGGCGGCAATCCTTGCGGCGAGCGAGCCGCCGTGCCCGTCGCAGACCTCGGCGCTGAAAACCCCGCGTCCCTCGTCGTCCCTCACTGAATGGGCATCCTCCATTTCTTTGCGAAGGCCGATGGTCTCTGCTATGCCATAGGAGATATTCATTTCCCCTTTCCCTCGCTTCCGCGTGAACGTGTTTTGCTTCCCGACATAATTATACTCCCTGAATGGGAAAAAGCCAGCGCCCTACTCCATTCGCTGTCCGTTCTACGCTCCGCCATATCCAACGCTTGCGACCCACGCCCCTTCGGGGTGCAGGCGCCCCGGCGTCCGTTTCTGCCGCTTTCTCGAACTCCCCATCAGCGTGCCGTCTTCCGCCTTCGCGCATCACCTCGGCCTTCGGCCGTGTCCCAGGTTCCCCTGGCCTATCCCCTCCTCAAGAGAGGCAGAACTGGGTGTATTCCTCCTCGGCAGGGGTGGGTTTGTGCACGGACCTCCGCATCCCTTTTAGGATTCCCTTCTCTCGCAAGCCCTCCGGAAGGTGCAGCCGCGTTTGTAACCTTTTGACAGATACCGGCGACTTATCCTCTGATGGGCTTGAGCGGTACCGAAGGTCTGTACGGCCAAGTAAAAAAAGGAAGGATGAAGCTCGTGGAAACGAGGGAATAGGCGCCATCCTTTCTCATGCCACTTTTGATGCAGCCCGGTCTAACCGGCCGCCTATGTGTCTAAAGCCCGTGTGCGACGGAGCTGCATCGGTTGGGGCCGAACCGGCCGTGCTTTAAACGGGAGTGGATTTTATGCGACGAACAGGTGTAGTCGCGATCGTAGTCCTTGCCGGACTGGCGGCAGGCGCCGGGGTCTGGTCATTCTGGTCCAGGGGGAACAAGGCCCCCGCATTCCGCTCGACGCCTGTGAAACGGGGAGACCTGGTCGCCACGATCACCGCCACAGGCGTAATAGAGCCGGTAGCGGTGGTCCAGATAGGCGCGCAGGTTGCGGGCATCATCATCTCCTTCGGCAAGGACAAGCACGGCGACGAAATTCGCTGGGGCTCCGAGGTGGATAAAGACACGGTCCTGGCAAAAATTGACGACTCCCTCTACGTGGCTGCCGTGAAGACCGCGGAAGGCCAGCTCAAACAGGCCGAGGCGGCTGTGGTCGCGAACAAGGCCAATGTGCTCCAGCAGAAGGCAAACCTCCTTTTAGCCACGCAGAACTGGGAAAGGGCCCAGAAGCTCGGCCCCAGCGACGCCCTCGCCCAGAGCGCCTACGACCAGTACAGGGACACTTACGAGGTAGCCAAGGCGAACCTCGCCTCGGCGGAGGCGACGGTGGAGGAGGCGATTGCCACGGTGGCGCAAGATAAGGCGGCTCTCGTGACGGCGCAGTTAAACCTCAACTACTGTACGATCAGATCCCCCGTGAAGGGCGTCATCATCGACAGGCGGGTGAATATCGGACAGACGGTCGTTTCCTCGGTCTCCGCCCCGAGCCTCTTCCTCATCGCGAACGACGTGAGGCGCATCCAGGCGTGGATCAACGTCTACGAGACGGACGTGGGGAACATTACCAAGGGCCAGCCCGTGACGTTCGCCGTCGACGCCTTTCCCGGCCGTGTGTTCCACGGCGTGGTTGGTCAGGTCCGACTTAACGCGACCATGACGCAGAACGTCGTTACCTATACCATAGCGGTCGATATCGACAACTCGGACGGGAAGCTCCTCCCTTACCTCACGGCCAACGCGCAATTCGAGATAGGCCGCCGGAAGGGCGTGCTCCTCGTGCCGAACGCGGCGCTCAACTGGTCACCGCGGCCCGGCGAGATCGCGCGTGACGCCGAGGGCGCGGACGGGCTTTCCCGCCGTGGCCGCGGCCCCGAGGGAGGCGAGAAGCGCACGGTCGTCTGGATCGAGGAAGGCAGGTTCGTCCGGCCTATTCCCGTCACGGCGGGGCTCACAGACGGTGCATTTACCGAAGTGGAGGGCAGGGGCCTGACCGAAGGCCTCCGCGCCGTTGCCGGCGAAGGTGTGCGGGAGGCCGACGCGGGTCAGACCGCCGAGCGCAATCCCTTCGCGCCTCAAATGCCCTTCCGCGGCAACCGTCCGGCTCAGGGCCAGGGCGGTCAGGGCCGGGAAAGCCAGGCGCGGCCGGCCGCGTCCGCCGGGGCAGGACGATAGAAGGGAAGGGGGACGGAATGGACAATCTCATTGAGTTGCGGAACATTTACAAGACCTACCACCTCGGCGAGGTCGATCTCCCCGTGCTCAAGGGCATCTCCCTCGAAATCGAAAGGGGCGAGCTCGTGACGCTCATGGGCGCGAGCGGCTCCGGGAAGAGCACGCTCATGCACATCCTCGGGTGCCTCGATCACCCCACATCCGGCGAGTACTGGCTCGACGGCCGGGAGACCTCCCGGTTCGGCCCGAAGGAGCGGGCCAGGCTGCGCAACCGGATAATCGGCTTCGTCTTTCAGAGCTTTAACCTCCTTTCCCGGACGACCGCCCTGGAGAACGTGGTCATGCCCCTCAGCTACACGAGGGAGAGACTCGCCGAGCATCAGAAGAGACAGCGGGCCGTGGAGATGCTCGAAAAGGTCGGTCTGGCCGGGTCCACCACCACCCGTCCCAGCTCTCCGGCGGCGAGCAGCAGCGCGTCGCAATCGCGAGGTCGCTGATCAACCAGCCTGAGGTGCTCCTCGCCGACGAGCCGACCGGTAACCTCGACTCGCACACGAGCGAGGAGATCCTGGAGATGTTCCAGCAGCTCAACAAGGACGAGGGGATCACCATCATTCTCGTCACCCACGATCCGGGCGTGGCCCGTCACGCCCGGCGGACCAT